>AGFT01029550.1_pt1 | contig 15888 bp, 12 predicted proteins | sample 305848 | NCBI WGS metagenome assembly AGFT01 (sample SAMN02954282, study PRJNA62043) | ant fungus garden metagenome | biome: terrestrial; feature: Atta colombica fungus garden; material: fungus garden; isolation source: Atta colombica fungus garden bottom | host: Atta colombica | place: Panama...
GTCGCCCACAGCTCGCAGTGCTTCTGAACCAGAGAAATAAGCGAGCCGCCGTCGGCGATAAAGTCCCGCATGCGCTGCGCCTCGCTCTTGCCCTGCTTTAACAGCAGGGCAATTTCCTTGATTGCGCTCGTCGCGCCGAGCTTCTCGGCCGACGGCGCAACCTGCTCCAGCAGCCACGCGCAGTCTTCCGCCACGGTTTTATGCTCCCCGGTATGCACGTCCGTCAGGATCCCCTCCAGCCCGTAGCGGCACGCCTGAAAGCGGTTGAAACGGTACAGCAGAAAATCTTTTTCCTGATGCTTGTAGGGCCGCGCGGTCAGCAGCCAGTGGGACGTTGCCTGGATCAGCCCGGCGATATTAATGGCGTGGGCCAGCGTCAGCGGCGTGTCCATCACCCTCACCTCGACGGTGCCGAAGTGCGGGCTGGGGCGAATATCCCAGTGCAGATCTTTGATGCTGTCGATCATGCTGGTGCAGCTGAGCCGGCGAAACAGACCCTCAAACTCCTGCCAGCCGTTGACCCACGGCATCTGGCCGTTGTCCGGGAAGCCGGAGAAGATATTAAGCCGCGACGAGGCGAACTTCGTGTCGGTGCCCTGCATATACGGCGACGCCGCGGCGAGGGCGATAAAGTGCGGCACAAAGCGCGACAGGCCGTGCAGCAGGTAAATGGCGTCATCCCCGGTGCGGCAGCCGACGTGAACGTGCTGGCCGAACACCGTGGCCTGCAAAATCAGATAGCCAAAGCGCTCAAGGGTGGCGTTATAGCGCTCGTTGTCGCAGACCTCCTGCCGCTGCCACTTCTGGAACGGGTGCGTGCCGCCGCCGCAGATCTGGATATGCTGTTCCGCCGCCGCGCGCAGGATGCTCTGCTGCATCACCGAGAACTGCGCCGCCGCCTGGTCGATGTTCTCGCACACGCCCGTCGCAATCTCGAGCATGCTTTCGGTGATGTCGTGTTTAACTTCACCGCCCTTAATGTCGTCTTTCACGGCGGCGATAAGGGCGGAAGAGTCCTGGCTCAGATCGTAGCCCGGCGGATTGACCACCTGCAGCTCGAGTTCGATGCCCAGGGTGAAGGGTTCAGAGGCGTGGAAGTCGGGTAAGGACATGGCGTGCTCCGTTGTCGGGTATGGAATGAGTATAGACAACGGGGCATTACGCCCATTGCTGAAGGGGAGGGGATTTACGGTGAGAAGCGTTATAAAACTAATACCCACGCTATATATTATTACCACTTTGTGGTTATATTTAAGGGTGCGATCGACTGAGGTGGAAATATCATTATGCAGCGGCAAGGATACTCTGCATATGAGTACAGAATCATTTAAAAAGCCGATCTCAAAGAGCGTGCGTTACCGAAAACTTCTCCTGAAGAACGGCAATATTCAAAAAGATTAATTAGCTCTAAGCGGTTTGCGCAAACAGGATTAGGTGGGAAAGAATTGATTTTCTCAAATAAGGTACCGCTACAGAATAATCATTTCCTTTAACGTCTTGCCAAGCTTGCGCTCCAGAGAATATTGCAGGTTAAAAACGTTTTTTGACGAAATGTTCAGCATTTCGCCCACTTCCCGCGCGTTGTGACCCGACATCAGCAGCTCCAGGACCTTAACTTCCATCAGCGTGGCGGGTTTAATCCCTCTGTTTCGGTTAATTGATCCTATGCGCGCCCGGTTCTTTACGGAGAAAGGGCGATGCTTCCTTACCGACAACGCATCGGTAATTCGTTTGTCATGATTCTTCCAGAAATGGGCGAGAGGCTCCATGGTCTGGTCGGCGAGTAATATGATATCCATCGGCACTTTTTCCAGCATATTTAGCCAGGAATCGTTGCTGAAAATAGACAGATAGTAATGCGTAAAATCGACAAAAAGTAATCCCCTGGAGTGATTATTGGGATGCGTATCTTTAAGTAGACTCGCTATGCCTCTTGCTAAATAAGCATTTTCGGCAGGCCAGATAATGTATTGGGTTCCCACGCAATCGAGCAGTTGCATACTAAAAAATTCAGTTAAGTTGCAATTAAAAACGCAACCCTGGCATTTTATCAGGTAATTTTCAGGCTTTCTCACAGTACGTCCGTTATAAGTACAGATCCTTATCTCCATGTTACGGATATATCTCATCGAGTCCTAGTGAAATTTTATTACCCAAATAACAGTTAATGTGATGGAATATTCCTGGTGTTTACGCGCGGAGACTTGCTTGCTGTCACGAATTAAAGAAAATAAGCCCTGTTTGAATAGGATTTTTACTGGTAATATTAGGATTATTGCTTTTAAGGGTGTTCTCGCGGAAGCTAAAACAGCACAAATTGTTAAGAGCCTGTATGTGATTTCATAAAGCTTAAATACGCACTGATAATGTGGTTATAGTGGCGTATTACCTCTACATATCATCTTTATTGTATAACCACGTAAATAAACTAACTCAAATGTCGTTGTTTACTATTTGTTCACCTGGGTGCTTTTATGTTTCAGCATCCTGTTAAATAGCGACGAAGGTGCATAATGAAACACGATTGCATACCTGATGTAACTTGCTGCATTGGATGTGGGCTTAAATGCCCGGTTGGGAAAGATAACAAATTTGAGTCTGTACTTTGCGAAAACAAGAAGATAGCCATTTGGCCTGAGGATAATTTTTTCTTTACCGCTTCATTAAATAGTCTTTTACTCAAGAAGGTAGAATGCCATATCACTGAGGACGTGATTCTGGTTGATTTTTGTATAGAGAACATCCTTTTTTTCCTCAACGACAGTTGGATTAAAAAGCTAAGCGGATTCAACATGAAAATTATTCTGATTTCCGACAGGAAGATGAAATCAATGGCCCGCTATTGGTTTAACAGAAAGGAGGAAATCAGCGAGTTTCTGGTGGTGGGAGAGGGAATGGAGAAATTCATTCATGACGCAAAAAAGGTCTTGTGCGGTAAGAAGATCGATCATCGGGGTATTGCAGAGATTACCGAAAAAGAGATGGACGTTTTAAGGTTGCTGGCGAAAGGGACGGCTATCAACGACATTTCTAAAAAACTGGGTTGTCCGGTGAAAAGCATTTATAACCACCAGTATTCGCTGTGCAGTAAATTTGGTGGGCTAACGCGTTTAGATCAGTTGCGCTTAAAGCATCGAGTGAGCTGGTAGATTTCCGGCACAACGTACCGGATATCCATGAGGTTATAAATCAAAAACTGTAACGGAAGCCCAGGTTAGCCTGAATCGGATCTTCCTGTTTATCCCCTTTTGCATAGTCAATCTCTGCAAAAAGCGAAAGCTCCTTGTTGAAGGACGCGTTAACGCCTGCGCCGACTTTACCCATATCACCGGAAAGATTGGTAACGAAGGTATTACGATCGTTTATTTTCGTTTCATTGTTATCCACATACTCATGTACCCAGGCTGCCTTAACATACGGTGCAACAGTGGTGTTTTTATCCAGCAGGAAGGTCTTCCCAAGATGGACGCCCAGCTCGGTAGACAGCGAGTTCTGATCGCTAATATTACCTTTCATCCCGTTGTTCAGCTTAACGTCCTTACCTTGTACCTGAATAGCAGAGAGTCTCGCATACGGCTCAGCCCAGATGTTGTTCTGGAAATGGATGCTCTTTCCAGCTTCGACGGCTGCGCCTAACGCATTTTGGCTATAGTCCGCGGAAATACCGCTGCCGTTGGTCGAAATGGCATTCAGAGCGTTATCGAAGCGGTTGTACTTAAGCACGCCATCAACATACCAGCCCTGCTGGTGGAACCACGTAGCCTGAGCGCCGACGCTTATGCTATCGATGCGGCTGACGCCTCCGCGGCCATGCTTCACTCTGCCGCTGTTATAACTGGTGAACAGACCCGCGCGCGTTTTTGCATCGCCTGAATCGATGATGTGATCCACACCGATCTCTAACCCGGACTGCTCTAAGGCAAAGTCAGTGTGTCCACTGTCTACGTTCGAGCGTCCCCCCGTGAAACGAACCCAGGCGCCGTTGTCACCCTCCGTTTTTTCCGACAGCCCCTGTCTGAAGCGAAGGTTCTGCATCTCGTTTTTAAACATCAGCACGGGTGCCACTGACATTGAAAGTACTGCATCAGTGCCGGGCGTTGTTTTCGGCTTGCTGACCAGCCCCGGATTTTCCGGCTCGGTGATGGATGGCTTTTCCGGCTCGGTGATGGATGGCTTTTCCGGCTCGGTAATGGATGGTTTTTCCGGCTCGGTAACGGTTGGTTCTTCCGGCTCGGTAACCGGCGGTTTTTCCGGTTCGGTAACGGGTGGTTTTTCCGGTTCGGTAACGGGTGGCGTTTCCCCACCGGGCTCGGTAACAGGCTCCTTATCGGCCGCTAAATACCAAATTTTACCGTCGCTTTCGTCCCTGTCGTACAGCGAGTACATATACGTGCCGCCATCAACCGCGTTGATGTTGGTTCCGGTAAGCGAAGCCAGGTTGAAGCTTGCGCCGCCGCTGGCGTCGGTAATAATGTCCAGACTGCGCTGATCCGGTTCCGTGATTTCTGCACCAGTGTCAGCGACGGTAACATTATGGTTGCCCGCACCCTGATTGATCGCAAGGTAGTCACCTTTCCCGCCTTCAATAGACGTATTGAAGGTGAAGTGCAGGTTCCCGGAAAGTGAATCGACGTTCAGCTTGGAGTAAACGGGCGCATCGGCTGTTGCACCGCTGGAGGGATAAAACCTGACGTTCCCGTCCCCCGCCAGCTCACCGACCGTGGCTGCGCCAGCATCGCTATCGTCAGCGATAATTAACAGCGTGGAGTCTCCGCCGTTCAGCGTCACGCTCTCCGCGCTGGCTCCGCCCGTGACGGAGGTGGATAACTGCAGCTGACCGCTATTATTAATCTGCGTCGCGCCGGTTATTTTCGCCCCATCGGCCAGCCAGGATTTGGCGCTGTCGTTGATGGTGACGCTGTCAGCCGAGGCGTCGGCATTAACGACCTGCACGGCGCTGCCGTTCAGGGTGACGTTTTCAGCCGACGAGTTAGCATGAATGGTCTGCACGGCGCTGTCATTCAGCGTGGCGCCGGAGGCCTTACCGCCTTGCTGTATAATCTGTGCCCCAGTGCCGTTGAGTGTCGTATTAACGGCGACACCGGCGACGGCCGCCGCATCTGAACCATTCACGAACAGATATTGAGTGCCGCCATCGTTGACGACCGTATCATTCGCTGTGCCGCCGTTATACACATACTGCAGACCACCTGCGTTAACGGCTGCGCCGTTGGCAACGCCCTGGGAGGTGACGTACTGATACCCCCCGTTTATTTGCGCGTTTTCGGAGACGCCACCCTGCTGGGCATATTCATAGCTGTCTTTATTAACGACTGTCCCGTTACTGTAGCCATTGCTAAATACATATAATTTGCCGCCGTTGCTGACTTCATTATCGATTGCTTTTCCGGTGCTGCCCGTATTTCCCGAATTCGAAACATACGCCATCCCTCCATCTAATAATGAATTTTTAAGGGTGCCGCCGTCATATACGCGCGCCAGGCCACCGCTCAGGATGGTGATATTGGATGCCGTTGCGGGAACCGTGCTATCAAAACCGCCGTTGGCAATTTTTGAAACCTGAGTGATATAAACTTCTGCCCCTGAATTAACGGTAGAATCTTCCATAAAACCGAGGACGTTCATCAGGCTACCGCTCAGCATGTTGACATTCAACGCCTTTCCCGCGTATCCGCCTTCGCCGCCGTAGTTCCAGGCACCAATTTCGATACAGCGATTTTGATTGAGATCGCCGGTTACGGTCGCTGCACCGCCGTAAGATACGCTCGTACGATTCCCGCAAAAGCCTGCTGCCAGCGCCGATTGCGAGAGCGATATCGCAGTCAAAAAAGCAACTATTGTGAGTTGTGTTTTCAGTTTCATCATTAAATCCCATAGTGAGGTAAAATTAATTTTGAAAAAAAGAACCCACTCCGAATGGTTAAGTCGAAGACATCATCTGGTGTGGGTTTTTTAACGATATGCTTCCCTGCGTAAAAAGATATTCATACGCATGAAGAGAAATAATCATGAAAGTAGATATGCGGCTTTTAGCTCCATGCTAAATAATTATTTCCTTTAAGCGCATGTTAGGAACTTTCCGGGTGGGGATCAAGGTATAAAAAATAGGCATCGAGGACGGATTATGATGGAATATTCCTAATCGATGCGCCGTCGTCGCGATTAAAATTTTTGTTAATGTTTGAATTAAGATATTCAAACAGAAAAATGTTCTCTTTTTCTATCGGGTAAAACGCATCGACTTAGGAATTTTGCTGCTTAAAGTGGTCATTAAGGTCTTTCTTAAACAGCACGTTTTGCTAAAAAGGTTGAGAGCCATTGAAACCCTGACCTGCTCGCCGTGTGGCTGATGCCTGCTTTCCGGTAATCACCGCCGCCCCGGGGTTTTTCTTCCCGGCTGGTTTGATGGCATCGTTGATATTCTCAAAACGCCAGCGTTGGTACAGCCGGGAGTACCTTTACCGCGCGCGACCCGTTCTCTCAGGTTTCTCAGTGTGCCGTAAAATACGGCTCCTTTATATATTCAGCGAGCATCCACACCATATCGTGCAGCAGCCGGGTCAGCGCTTTTGCTACCTCTGGCATCAGCGTTCCGGCCATCAGCGCCTTCGTCAGCGCCAGCGCGTAGTCCACCTGTAGCCCGGCCTCCAGCCAGCAGTCCGGCACGCAGGAACCGCTCTTTTCCCCCGCAATCAGCTGTTCAACGAGGTACGGCGAGAGGTCGTCCTTGCACCGTTCGCGCAGCGTTTCGAGGGCCGCAAACAGCCGCGTGTACAGCGCGGCCCTGGCGTCATCGCTATCGGATTCAACCAGCACGCTGACGCAGGCGGTGCAGACGTTCGCCAGCTCAAAGAGATCCGCAGATTCTAAAACCGGCAGGGTGAGAAGAGGGCTAATTACAGTCTCTTCAGAAAGTGCGTAATTCTCAGATGAAATTGTTGTCATGTTTTTTCCTTTTTAAACTAACTCCAGACCAGCCTACGAGTTCCTACGCTCATGGGGGTTACGCTGACGGAGGTAGGAATACCGCACACGACACGACGGCCAGCCTATAGGCTGCTCCGCCAGCGCAACCGAACGTTAGGGGGCTGAGCGCTGCCGCATCATAATAATTGTCGTGTCGTTATGTACGGGTTCCTACGCCCCATTGCGCATGTTCCGCAACGCAGGCACTTTACGACCATGAAGACGGTAAGAAAAGAGATAACCCTGAGTTACACAAGGTTACTTTCAGGTTTGCGAGGCGTCTTCCAAAAAGCCTTTGCTGACAACGGCCTTGACGCCAGAAAAGGGTAATGTGCAGCGCTCATATTTTGTTTTCGACGAGCAACGATCCTGTGTTGCAGCGTTAATGATTGTCTGCGATGGGGAGCGGCAATCCGCTCATGCCGCTATGCTGCTTTGTGTATAATGCGGACACAAAATTCCTGCTTCATGCTGTACATACCTTATGAATCTCAATCGCTTTTGCTATCTGCTCCTTGTCCTTGCGGCAATCGCCAGCCTGCTTACGCCGCATCCCGTTCCCACGTGGCTGCTGCTGGTGAACGTCCTGACGCTGGCGATCTACGGCGGGGATAAGCTGGCGGCGCGCAGGGCCTGGCGTCGGGTGCCCGAATCCACGCTGCTGGCGTTTGGCGTGCTGGGCGGGTGGCCCGGCGCAATTGTCGGCCAGCAGCTTTTCAGCCATAAGACGCAGAAGCAGCCCTTCAAAACCTACTTCTTCATCAGCGTTGTCTTGAGCCTCGCGGCGATGGCGGCGGCATACGCGTTCTATCCTGTTAGCGCCTGGCACCTTTCCGCTGTTCTCCCTTACCCTCAAGGGGTGAGTATTCTGTGCTAGCCCAGGCGAGGAAAAAGTAAGCTCCTCGGGGCGACTTCACCCACCTGCTCGCCAAGGCTGAAACCTGCCGGGCAGTTCGGTGGTGGACGTTCAGGACGATCGGATCGTTCGCCAGTGCAACTACTACGTCGCCAGAAACCGCTTCACCGTGCGCGAGCGCTCGAAGCGCCGCCAGCAGATCGCGATGTCCGTAAACAGCTCGGGCGAGGAGAGGGCGTGATAGGTGACGTTTGGCGGAGAGATGGAGGCCATCGACTGCGGCACCAGCGCGAATCCGCCGCCCGCCGCGACCATGCTCAGGGATGAGGAGAGCTGAGACGCCTGAAGCGTATTGTGCATATCAATGCCGGCCCGCTCGCAGCAGCCGTAAACGCGGTCGTACAGCCCCGGCGCGACCTCCTGCGGGAACATAATCAGCGGCGTATCGCTAAGCTGTTCCAGCGCCAGCGCCTCGCTCCCGGCCAGCGGGTGCGAACGGTGCAGCGCCACGACCATCGCCTCGCGATCGAGTATTTTCAGATCGAACGCCTTGCTGCTTTCGCACGGCAGCCGCACGAACGCTAAATCCAGCTCGCCTTCGCCCAGCCTGTTCATCAGCGTTGCCATGTTCGCCTCCACCTGATTCACCGTCACCGCCGGGTTCTGCTGCTGAAACTGGCGGATCAGGGTAAAGATCTGGGGATGAAAGGCGTCCGAGCTGGTGATCCCAATCGACAGGCTGCCGATCAGGCCGCGCGCGATGCCGCGTGCCTTCTCCAGCGCGGCGTCGCTCATCGCCAGAATTTTGCAGGCGTCCTCGTAAAAGGCTTCCCCCGCTTCGGTCAGCTCAACGCCGCGCGTCAGGCGTCGGAGCAGCGGCGTGCCCACCTCGTCTTCCAGGCGTTTGATTTGCTGACTGAGCGGCGGCTGGGAAATGCCCAGCGCTTTGGCCGCCCGGGTGAAGTGTCGCTCGCGGGCCACCGCGACGAAATAGCGCAGGTATCGCAGTTCCATATCAAAAACGTCTCAAACCAGCAGGATTTCTATATTGGAACTCTGTGCTGAATCGGGTCAACATTTATTTAACCTTTCTAAAAAAGTTGAAGAGGACGCATGATGACCCATTCACCTGTATGTGACTGTGAGGAAAGCCTTTGCGAGACCCTGCGCGGGTTTTCAGCGCAACATCCTGACAGTGTGATATATCAAACATCGCTCATGAGCGCCCTGCTAAGCGGCGTTTATGAAGGGGAAACCACCATCGCCAGCCTGCTCACGCACGGTGATTTTGGCCTCGGCACGTTCAACGAGCTGGACGGGGAAATGATCGCCTTCAGCAGCCAGGTCTATCAGCTGCGCGCCGACGGCAGCGCCCGCGCCGCGAAGCCGGAGCAAAAAACGCCGTTCGCGGTGATGACCTGGTTTCAGCCGCAGTACCGCAAGGTCTTCGACGGGCCGGTGAGCCGCCAGCAGGTCCACGACGTTATCGACCAGCAGATCCCCTCGGATAACCTCTTTTGCGCCCTGCGCATCGACGGCCATTTCCGCCATGCGCACACCCGCACCGTACCGCGCCAGACGCCGCCGTACCGCGCGATGACCGACGTGCTCGACGACCAGCCGGTGTTCCGCTTTAACGCGCGCGAGGGCGTGCTGGTGGGGTTCCGCACGCCGCAGCATATGCAGGGCATCAACGTCGCGGGCTATCACGAGCATTTCATTACCGACGATCGCCAGGGCGGCGGCCACCTGCTGGATTACCAGCTGGAGAGCGGCGTGCTCACCTTCGGCGAAATTCACAAGCTGATGATCGACCTTCCCGCCGACAGCGCGTTTTTACAGGCCAACCTTCACCCCAGCGATCTCGATGCGGCGATCCGCTCCGTCGAAAACTAACAGGAGAACAACCGTGAACAGTGAAAAACATGCGCGCCAGTGGGCGCACGGCGCCGATCTGGTCGTCAGCCAGCTGGAAGCGCAGGGCGTGAAGCACGTGTTTGGTATTCCCGGTGCGAAAATCGACAAGGTGTTTGATTCGCTTCTCGATTCGCCGATTGAGCTGATCCCGGTGCGCCACGAGGCGAACGCCGCGTTTATGGCGGCGGCGGTCGGGCGGCTGACCGGCAAGGCCGGGGTGGCATTAGTGACGTCGGGGCCGGGCTGCTCGAACCTGATCACCGGCATGGCAACGGCCAACAGCGAGGGCGACCCGGTGGTGGCGCTGGGCGGCGCGGTGAAGCGGGCGGATAAGGCCAAGCAGGTTCACCAGAGCATGGACACCGTTGCCATGTTCAGCCCGGTGACCAAATATTCCGTGGAGGTGAACGCGCCGGACGCCATCGCCGAGGTGGTGTCGAACGCGTTTCGCGCCGCCGAGCAGGGCAGGCCGGGCAGCGCCTTCGTCAGCCTGCCGCAGGACATCGTTGACCAGCCCACCACGGGCGCGGTGCTGCCCGCAGGCAATGCCGCGCTGATGGGCCCCGCGCCGGAGGCGGCGATTAACGACGTGGCGAAGCTTATCGAAAAGGCGAAAAACCCGGTGATTTTGCTGGGCCTGATGGCGAGCCAGCCCGCCAACAGCGCCGCGCTGCGCCAGCTGCTGGAGAAAAGCCGCATCCCGGTCACCAGCACCTATCAGGCCGCCGGGGCGGTGAATCAGGAACACTTTACCCGCTTTGCCGGGCGCGTCGGGCTGTTCAATAACCAGGCGGGCGATCGGCTGCTGCACCTGGCGGATCTGATTATCTGCATCGGCTACAGCCCGGTTGAATACGAGCCCGCCATGTGGAACCGCGGGGACGCGACCCTGGTGCACATCGACGTGCTGCACGCCTATGAAGAGCGCAACTACGTGCCCGACCTCGAGTTGGTGGGCGACATCGCCGCGACGCTGAGCGCGCTGGCGGGACGTCTCGACCACACGCTTGAGCTGAGCCCGCAGGCGACGGAGATCCTCGTCGACCGCCAGCACCAGCGCGATCTCCTCGACCGTCGCGGGGCGTCGCTCAACCAGTTTGCCCTCCATCCGCTGCGCATCGTGCGCGCCATGCAGGACATCGTGAACAATGACGTGACGCTCACCGTCGACATGGGCAGCTTCCACATCTGGATCGCCCGCTACCTATACAGCTTCCGCGCGCGCCAGGTGATGATCTCCAACGGCCAGCAGACGATGGGCGTGGCCCTGCCGTGGGCGATCGGCGCGTGGCTGGTCAACCCAGGCCGCAAGGTGGTCTCCGTCTCCGGCGACGGCGGCTTCCTGCAGTCGAGCATGGAGCTGGAAACCGCCGTGCGCCTCAACGCCAACGTGCTGCACATCATCTGGGTGGATAACGCCTACAACATGGTGGCGATCCAGGAAGAGAAAAAATACCAGCGCCTCTCCGGCGTCGAGTTCGGCCCGGTTGATTTTAAAGCCTACGCCGACGCGTTCGGTGCGAAGGGCTTTGCGGTTGAAAGCGCCGATGCGCTGGAGCCGACGCTGCGCGCGGCGATGGACGTCGACGGCCCGGCCGTGGTGGCCATTCCCGTCGACTATAGCGATAACCCGCTGCTGATGGGCCAGCTCCATCTCAGCCAGATTTTGTGACTCAATATAAGGACAGAATGATGCAAAAGGTTGCTCTCGTAACAGGCTCCGGCCAGGGGATCGGCAAGGCGATTGCGCTGCGCCTGGTAAAAGACGGTTTTGCCGTGGCGATTGCCGATTACAACGAAGAGACCGCTAAGGCGGTTGCCGATGAGATCGAACGCAGCGGCGGCAGGGCCATTTCCGTGAAGGTAGACGTATCCGACCGCGATCAGGTGTTTGCGGCGGTGGAAAAAGCCCGCACTGCGCTGGGCGGTTTCAACGTGATCGTCAACAACGCGGGCGTTGCGCCGTCCACGCCGATCGAATCCATCACGCCGGAGATCGTCGACAAAGTGTACAACATCAACGTCAAAGGGGTGATCTGGGGGATCCAGGCGGCGATTGACGCGTTTCGCAAGGAAGGGCACGGCGGCAAGATCATCAACGCCTGCTCCCAGGCGGGCCATACCGGCAACCCGGAGCTGGCGGTCTACAGCTCCAGCAAGTTCGCGGTGCGCGGCCTGACCCAGACCGCCGCGCGGGATCTCGCTCCGCTGGGGATCACCGTTAACGCCTACTGCCCCGGCATTGTGAAAACGCCGATGTGGGCGGAAATCGACCGTCAGGTGTCCGAGGCGGCGGGCAAACCGCTCGGCTACGGTACGGAAACCTTCGCCAAACGCATCACGCTTGGCAGGCTCTCCGAACCGGAAGACGTGGCGGCCTGCGTCTCCTATCTTGCTGGCCCGGACTCCGACTACATGACCGGTCAGTCGCTGCTGATTGACGGCGGAATGGTATTCAACTAATAAAAAAATAAGCTCTGACATGATTTTCCCCTGCACCCGTGCAGGGGTTTTTTTTGTCTGTTCGGACATTGTGCATTACACTGCGCGCTGCAAAAATTGAGTTAACGATCGACAGACGGGCGGAAGCAGCATGAACGGTACAATCACAACGTGGTTTAAAGATAAAGGCTTTGGATTTATCAAAGATGAAAACGGCGACAACCGCTATTTTCACGTGATTAAGGTCGCCAACCCCGATCTGATTAAGAAAGACGCGGCGGTGACCTTCGAGCCGACAACCAACAACAAAGGCCTTTCCGCGTACGCGGTGAAGGTGATCCCGGAAAGTAAACACCTCTACATTGCGGGCGAGCGCGTGAAGCTCACCTCTATTAAATCGTACGTGGTGTTTAGCGAAGAAGAGCCGGTCGACAGCAAAATCGACAAAGAGAACGCGGTGCTGTCGGTGGGGCTGCTGATGAACAGCATCAAGCCGAAATCCGAGAAAAAGCCGGGCGAAATGCGCACGGTGAAGAAGCTGGCGATCACCACCTTCCAGAACTCGACGCTGATCTTCACCGAAGACGAGATCGACATCGACGCCACGGTGAAGCTGCTGAAGTAACCCTTTTGCCGGGTGGCGGCTGCGCCTTACCCGGCCTACCTTTTCCGATCTTTTCGTTCTCTTTTTAACCTGCTATAACAAACTCCTTACCTTTCAGGGAGTCTTCGTCGTGCCAGAAATTAATCAACACGGTCAGCTTGTTAACGATATCGTTCCCGACTGGGCAGGCGCGCGCGTTCTGACCCGCACGCCGCTGTTCGGCCAATACTGCCGCCTGGAGCCGCTGGACGTTGAGCGCCACGCGGCCGATCTCTATGAGGCCTACGCGCTGGGCGACGACAGCGACTGGACGTGGCTTGCCAGCACAAAGCCCGCGAACGTCGAGGCAACCGCCCACTGGGTGCAGGGAAAGGTGATGGACGACGCGCTGGTGCCCTACGCCGTGATTGATTTGCGCACCGGGCGCGCGGTGGGGCTGGTGAGCTATATGGCGAACGAGCGGCTGCTCGGATCGGTTGAGATCGGCCACGTCACCTGGTCACGGAAGATGAAAGGGTCCCGAATCGGCACCGAAACGGTGTGGCTGCTGCTGAAAAACGCCTTCGAGCACGGCTACCGTCGGCTGGAGTGGAAGTGCGATTCGATGAACACCGCCTCTCGCCGCGCGGCGGAGCGGCTGGGATTTGTCTGGGAAGGGCGGCTGCGCCAGAAGCTGGTGCGCAAAGGGCGCAACCGCGACAGCGATATGCTTTCTATTGTTGATGGCGAATGGCCCCAGCGCGATGCGGCGCTGCGCGCCTGGCTGGCAGCGGAGAATTTTGACGGGGAAGGGCGGCAGGTTAAGCGGCTGGAGGCTTTTCGGGAATAAAGGGCTTGCCCCTCACCCAAAGGGGAGAGGGAGTCATCGTCCCCTCTCCCCTATGGGGAGAGGGTTAGGGTGAGGGGAGTAACCTCAGCGTCTCACCGGCGCGCCATTCGCCACATAATACGCCGCGGTGCTCTTCGCCAGCGGCTCGCGCCCGCGAATGGCATCGGCAATTTTCTCGCCGATCATGATGGTGGTGGCGTTCAGGTTGCCGGTGATAATTTGCGGCATGATCGACGCATCCACCACGCGCAGCCCTTCAACCCCGTGAACGCGGCCCTCGCCGTCGACCACCGCCATCTCGTCGCTGCCCATCTTGCAGGTGCCGCACGGGTGGAAGGCGGTTTCGGCGTGGTTACGCACGAACTCGTCCAGCTGCTCGTCGGTCTGGCACTCGGCGCCGGGACTGATTTCGCGGCCGCGGTATTTGTCCAGCGCGGGCTGGTGCATAATCTCGCGGGTGATGCGGATCGCGTCGCGGAACTCCTGCCAGTCCTGCTCGTGGGACATGTAGTTGAACAGGATCGCCGGATGCTGGTGCGGATCGCGCGATTTGATGCGCACGTGGCCGCGGCTCGGCGAGCGCATGGAGCCGACGTGGCACTGGAAGCCGTGCTCTTTCACCGCGTTCGAGCCGTTGTAGTTAATCGCGACCGGCAGGAAGTGGTACTGAATGTTAGGCCACTCGAACTCCTCGCGGCTGCGGATAAAGCCGCCCGCCTCGAAGTGGTTGCTCGCGCCCACGCCGGTGCCGCCAAACAGCCACTCCGCGCCAATCTTCGGCTGGTTCCACCATTGCAGGGCAGGGTAGAGGGAGACCGGCTCCTTGCACTCGTACTGGAGGTACATTTCCAGGTGATCCTGCAGGTTTTCGCCCACGCCCGGCAGGTCGTGCACCAGCGGGATATCGAACTGCTTCAGCAGCTCCGCGCTGCCCACGCCGGAGCGTTGGAGGATCTGCGGAGAGGCGATGGCCCCCGCGCACAGCAGCACTTCTTTATTCGCCGTCGCTTTCGACGGAATGGTGCTTTCCCCTTCCAGCCACTCGACGCCCACCGCGCGCTTGCCGTCAAAGATAATGTGATCGGTCATGGCGTGGGTGCGGATGGTCAGGTTCGGGCGCGGCTTCGCCTGATCCAGATAGCCGCGCGCGGTGCTGGCGCGTCGGCCCTGCGGCGTCACCGTGCGGTCCATCGGGCCGAAGCCTTCCTGCTGGTAGCCGTTAAGATCCTCGGTGCGCGGATAGCCCGCCTGCACGCCTGCCTCCACCATCGCCTCAAACAGCGGGTTGACGCCCGGTTTGGAGGTGGTGACGCTCACCGGGCCGTCGCCGCCGTGGTAGTCGTTCGGCCCCACGTCGCGGGTCTCCGCCTTGCGGTAGTAGGGCAGGCAGTTGAGGTAGCTCCAGTGCTCCAGGCCGTCTTCCTTCGCCCAGTTGTCCAGATCCATCGCGTTACCGCGCACGTAGCACATGCCGTTAATCAGCGACGAGCCGCCCAGCCCCTTGCCGCGTCCGCACTCCATGCGGCGGTTGTTCATGAACGGCTCAGGCTCGGTTTCATACGCCCAGTTGTAGCGCTTGCCCTGCAGCGGGAACGCCAGCGCGGCGGGCATCTGGGTGCGAAAATCCATGCGGTAATCCGGACCGCCCGCCTCAAGCAGCAGCACGGTGGTGTTCGGATCTTCGGTCAGGCGCGTGGCCAGCACGTTGCCGGCAGAGCCGGCACCAATAATGATGTAGTCAAATTGCAAATAAACCTCCCGGTTAAAATATGGACTGGAATTTACCCATCTCAACCTGGATGGACTTCACCTGGGTGTAGCTTTGCAGCGTCATCACCCCGTTCTCGCGGCCAATGCCCGAATGTTTGTAGCCGCCCACCGGCATCTCGGCGGCGGATTCACCCCAGGTGTTGATCCAGCAGATGCCCGCTTCGAGCTGGTGAATGGCGCCATGCGCGCGGTTCAGGTCGGCGGTGACGATGCCTGCCGCCAGGCCGTAGTCGGTGTCGTTGGCGCGGCGGATCGCTTCTTCATCGGATTCGTAGGTGAGGATGGACATCACAGGCCCGAAGATCTCCTCGCGCACAATGGTCATCTCGTCAGTGCAGTCGGTGAACACCGTTGGAGCCACCCACGCGCCGCTGTCAAAGCCGTCGCCCTTCAGCGCGTCGCCGCCGCACAGCACGCGCGCGCCTTCCTCTTTACCTTTGGCGATGTAGCGCAGCACGCTGTCGCGGTGCGGGAAGCTGACCA
>AGFT01035499.1_pt1 | contig 15086 bp, 15 predicted proteins | sample 305848 | NCBI WGS metagenome assembly AGFT01 (sample SAMN02954282, study PRJNA62043) | ant fungus garden metagenome | biome: terrestrial; feature: Atta colombica fungus garden; material: fungus garden; isolation source: Atta colombica fungus garden bottom | host: Atta colombica | place: Panama...
GGATGCGATCGTCGCGGGGAGTTCGGGGTAGCCCAGATGCTCGCGCCCGGCAGCAATCGCGCCGGAGGTCACAATAACGATACGATGCCCTGAGGCATGCAGCTGAGCGCACTGGCGTACAAGCTCAACGATGTGGGCGCGATTAAGGCGGCGCGATCCGCCTGTTAAAACACTGGTACCGAGTTTTACTACCAGCGTCTGGCTGTCACTCATGATTCTCTGCCGTTCAACAATAAGGGAAAATGATGTAATCAGACGTTTTAGCAGGACTCAGCCCCGTTGCCAACCGACTTAGCACAAAGCGGAACACTTTGTTGCGCGGGATCAGGAAGCGTAGCGGCAGATTTTTACACTTTTATGACTGAAATAATAAATCACAAATTTTTAGATTAATTCTTAATTTGTCATAAAAGTTTCATTCCAGAGCGTTAAAACCCTTCCTGTTTTCACGGGACATAAGCATGAGCTTATCGTTCAGCGAATATTAGCGCGTTTATAAAACACTCAGGATTGAAAATGAAAAAAAGTTCTCTGGCATTAGTGGTAATGGGCGTAGTGGCTTCCGCATCTGTCCACGCAGCAGAAGTTTATAATAAAAACGGTAATAAACTGGACGTGTACGGCAAAGTAAAAGCGATGCACTACATCAGTGATGATGACGCTAAAGACGGTGACCAAACCTACGTGCGTTTTGGTTTTAAAGGCGAAACGCAGATTAACGATCGGCTGACGGGCTACGGCCGCTGGGAAGCTGAATTTGCGGGCAATAAAGCGGAAAGTGATTCTTCACAGAAAACCCGTCTGGCCTTCGCGGGTATTAAGCTCAAGGACTTCGGCTCATTCGACTACGGCCGTAACCTGGGCGCACTGTATGACGTTGCCGCCTACACCGATATGTTCCCTGAATTTGGCGGCGACGGCCTGGCGCAGACCGATAACTTCATGACCAAACGCGCCAGCGGCCTTGCCACATACCGCAATACCGACTTCTTCGGAATGGTTGATGGCCTGGACATGACCCTGCAATATCAGGGTAAAAACGAAAACCGCGATGTGAAAAAACAGAACGGCGACGGCTTCGGTACCTCTCTGAGCTATGACTTCGGCGGCAGCGATTTCTCCGTCATTGGCGCTTACGCCAGCTCGGATCGCACCAACGAACAGAACCTGCAGGCGCGCGGTGAAGGTAAAAAAGCGGAAGGCTGGGCGACCGGTCTGAAATATGACGCTAACGACATTTACCTGGCGACCATTTATTCTGAAACCCGCAATATGGCACCAATCTCCGGCGGTTTTGCAAATAAAGCGCAAAACTTCGAAGTGGTTGCGCAATATCAGTTTGATTTTGGCCTGCGTCCGTCCCTGGGCTATGTCCAGTCTAAAGGTAAGGATATTGAAGGCGTCGGTGATGAAGATATCGTGAAATACATCGACGTGGGCGCGACCTATTATTTCAACAAAAATATGTCCGCATTTGTTGATTATAAAATCAACCAGATCGATGACGATAATAAGCTGGGCGTGAGCAGCGATGATATCGTTGCCCTGGGTATGACGTACCAGTTCTGATTTTACGATAATAAAAAACCGGCTTTGAGCCGGTTTTTTTGTGCCCGGTGGCGCTGTGCTCACCGGGCATACAGAACAGCATTTTGTCGGCCAGCGAGCTCGCCCGCTATGCGGTGAGCTTCACCGCCTCGCTGGAAAAATCATCCGCCGGTTCCAGCTTCAGGTCCAGCGTTGCCAGCAGCGCGCGAGCCTTCCCAAGATACTCTTTCAGCGTGAACTCAAGACGGTCAATCACTTCCTGATCCTTGATAGGCGCAGCCTGCCAGTCACCGTCTTTATTAAACAGACCAAACTGATAGCTATAGGTAAAGCGCTTTTCTTCTGCTTCCATTTCCATCCACCAGCCCCAAAACTCACGTTTTTCGGGTGCAGGCTTCACATTGACGCAAACAGCCAGGCAGTCGAAAAAAAAGCGATTCTCTTCACACTGCTCTTCTCGAATATACGGGCCAAGAGCCATGAACTTCTTAATCAGTCTACTTTTCGGGTGTCCACTCGGTAACGTCATTGCGATCTCCTTTTGTGAAGCCACTGTTTTACCAAACCAGCAAAATTTAGCAATCTCTTAACACAATCTCTTTTCTATCCAACGCGTAATTTCGTTAAGCGCCTTGTCAAAATTCTGATACACCGGGCTGAATGGCACCTCGAGCAGTTTGCCATCCGAAGATGACGAGGTGATTAAACGCGACTCCTCTTCCGGGCTGAAAGGATCGTTTTTCCAGAAGCCCGACAGCATCGGCGTCGGGCAGCGTCGGCCCAGCAGCCCCTGCGTTTTCAGCGAATAGCGGTTAAGCTCAACGCGCAGCGCTTCATCGGAGGCATCGTGCATGCCGAGGCGGCTCGCCAGCACGTCGAGATACATTTCCGGCACGCTGCCCTGCAGCTTCGGATCGCTTAGCAGCGCGTGAACGACGGGTCCGAGGCACGCCACCGCTTTCAGGCGCGAGGATTCCAGGTACGCCAGGCGCACCGCGACGTTCGCGCCGAAGCGGAAGCCGAATGCGGCGACGCGGGTGTGATCGACCCAGGGAAGGTTCTCCAGCGCTTTCAACGCGTGCTGGTGCAGAAGGCTGGAATCCTGCGTCAGTTTCCACTTCGTTGAGAAGCCAATTGAAGGCATATCCAGCGTGAGCATTGCGATCCCTTTCGGGGCGAAATAGCGCTCAAACAGGCTGAAATAGTCGATTTGCAGCGAATCCAGGCCACCGCACATTAGTACCGTCGGGAAAGGACCGTCCCCGTCCGGCATGTGCAGGAACCCCGTTACCGGCGATCCGCCCGGAACCGTAAATTCAACTTCGCGCATGCGGCACGACAGGCGCTGAGCGGCCTCTTCATAAGCGCGATTCGCCAGCGCCTGGGCCTGCTCTGCCAGCTCGTCACCCTTGAGGTGCGGGTAAGCCGCAATGCTGTAAAGGTTAGCCGCATGCAGCCAGTGCTTGCCGCTTAGCGCGGCGTCCTCTTCCTGGCTGGCCTTCTGCTGCCAGAGCATCGCCTGCGTAGACCACTCATAGATCCAGTTACCGCCGCGATAGCCCACCACCGTATCGTAAAGCTCGCTGTCGGTACGCTCGGCCTCGCTCATCACGATGCGCGCCTGCACGTCGAGAATTTCCCGGGGATCGATGCCGCGCCAGATCCACATCAGGCGGTTAATCATGCGATACCAGTGGGGCACGTTTTTACCGTCTAACGCAGATTGTACGGCAGGCATGGTTCCGGGATTGAAGCGGCGCACCAGCGTCGAGGTTTCCGGGTGCTTGAAGCGGGGTTTAAAGAGCGTCTCGGAGAGATTCGCCTGCGTCATTACGTTGCCTCCATGAATACGTCATATAGAGACCATTGTAACGCGGTACAGGCTAAAAAGAACAACGCCCGGCAGTGCCGGGCGTGTAAAGTTACGTTCTGGCTTAGCGACCAGAGATAGGCGGAACGAAGACCACGCCCATATCCCATGGCTGTTCAATCCAGGTGTCCTGCGGGATATCAATCACGTAATCGTCAACCAGCGGACGGCCCGCAGGCTTCGCGAAGATGGTCACGAAATGCGCTTTTGAATACATTTCACGGATAGCGACCGCGGTACCACCGGTATCCACCAGATCGTCAATGACGATGAAGCCTTCACCGTCGCCTTCCGCGCGCTTCAGCACGGTCAGCTCACGCTGGTTGTCGTGGTCATAGCTGGAGATACAAACGGTATCGACATGGCGAATACCCAGCTCACGTGCCAGCAGCGCCCCCGGTACCAAACCGCCACGGCTGACGGCAATAATGCCCTTCCACTGCTCGGAAGGCATCAGACGCGCAGCCAGCTTGCGTGCGTGAATCTGCAACATGTCCCAGGTGACGACGTATTTTTCGCTCATGTGAAGTGTCCCAGCCTGTTTTTATACGGCTTAAAAAGTGTTCGAGGGGGAAATAGGTTGCGCGAGATTATAGAGATCTGGCGCACTAAAAACCAGTCTTTAGCGCCCCAAGCCTGAGTTTTTGCATGCTTTATGCTACCCGCGCCCGGAGAAAGTGGTATTCTCAAAGGCATCTCGCAAGCCTGACTTGTGGTAACTATTAACCTGCTAACCCTGTGCCCTGCAACCTTATTTGCAGCGCATCGACAAGGAGACTTATCGTGTCTGAACTGTCTCAATTATCGCCACAGCCGCTGTGGGATATTTTTGCCAAAATCTGTTCTATTCCGCACCCTTCCTACCATGAAGAACAACTTGCCGAACATATTATGGGTTGGGCGAAGGAAAAAGGACTTCACGCCGAGCGTGACCAGGTTGGCAACATCCTGATCCGCAAGCCGGCGACGGCAGGCATGGAAAACCGTAAGCCGGTTGTGCTGCAGGCGCACCTGGACATGGTTCCACAGAAAAACAACGACACCGTTCACGACTTCACCAAAGATCCTATTCAGCCGTACATCGACGGTGAGTGGGTGAAAGCGCGCGGCACCACGCTCGGCGCGGACAACGGTATCGGCATGGCGTCCGCGCTGGCGGTGCTGGCCGACGACAGCGTTGAGCACGGCCCGCTGGAAGTGCTGCTGACCATGACCGAAGAAGCGGGAATGGACGGTGCGTTTGGTCTGCAGGCGAACTGGCTGCAGGCGGACATTCTGATCAACACCGACTCCGAAGAAGAAGGTGAGATCTACATGGGCTGCGCGGGCGGAATTGATTTCATCTCTACCCTGCCGCTCTCCCGTGAAGCGATTCCTGCTGGCTTCCAGACCTTCAAGCTGACGCTGAAAGGGCTGAAGGGCGGCCACTCCGGCGGCGATATTCACCTGGGCCTGGGCAACGCCAACAAGCTGCTGGCGCGCTTCCTTGCGGGCCACGCGGCCGAGCTGGATCTGCGTCTGGTCGATTTCAACGGCGGCACGCTGCGTAACGCTATCCCGCGCGAAGCGTTCGCCACCGTCGCCGTGCCCGTGGCAAAAGCGGACGAGCTGAAAAAGCTCTCCAGCGTTTATCTGGATATCCTGAAAAACGAACTCTCCGTTAAAGAGAAAAACCTGACCGTGGTGCTGGAGTCCGTGTCGACGGATAAAGCCGCGCTGACCGCACAGTCTCGTGACGCTTTTGTACAGCTGCTGAACGCAACGCCAAACGGCGTGATCCGCAATTCTGACGTCGCAAAAGGCGTGGTGGAAACCTCACTGAACGTGGGCGTGGTGACCATGGCTGACGACAGCGCGGAAATCATCTGCCTGATCCGCTCCCTTATCGACAGCGGTAAAGAGTACGTGGTGAGCATGCTGGAATCACTGGGCACCCTGGCAGGCGCGAAAACGTCCGCAAAAGGCAGCTACCCGGGCTGGCAGCCGGATGCAAGCTCTCCGGTAATGGCTTTAGTGCGTGAAACCTACCAGCGTCTGTTCAACAGCACGCCGAACATTCAGGTGATCCACGCAGGCCTGGAGTGCGGTCTGTTCAAAAAACCGTATCCGGACATGGACATGGTCTCCATTGGGCCAACCATCACCGGACCGCACTCGCCGGATGAGCAGGTTCATATCGAAAGCGTGGGCCACTACTGGACGCTGCTGACCGAGCTGCTGAAGGCGATTCCTGCGAAGTAATCCCCTCACCCCAGCCCTCTTCCAAAGGGAGAGGGTGAAAAACGTAAGCCCGGTAAGCGAAGCGCCACCGGGCTTTTTTACAGCCCCAGCACCAGCTGTCGCTCCAGCTGCGGATCAAGCAGCGTGACGTGGAGCCCCACCAGCCGAACGCCTCGCCCTGCCCGCCGTTCCTCCCACGCCTTTTTTGCCGTCGCGATAAGATCGTCTTTATTCAGGCGCGGCCAGACGTGCTCCTGCGTCGTCTGCTGGAAATCATTGAACTTCAGCTTGATACCCTGACGCGCAATGAGCAGGTCCGGCTTTACCTTGCTTAGACGCCGTTCCAGTTCGGGATAGAGCTGTTCCGTGATAATGGTTTCGCACGCGGACCAGTCATGAATATCTTCAATTAAGGTTCGCTCAACCCCGACGGATTTGCGCAGCCGCTCGTTGTTTACATCGCGATCGTCAATCCCTTGGCTGCGCTCCCACAGCACGCGGCCAAACTTGCCAAAACGCTTGAGCAGCAGCGCCAGATCGCTGCGCTGCACATCCTCGCAGGTCCGTAATCCCATGCTTTCCAGCTTAGCGGCGGAAACTTTTCCCACGCCCGGGATTTTGCCGAGCGGCAGCGTTTTTAAAAAGGCGGGCACATCTTCCGGCGTGATGACGTATTGGCCGTCAGGCTTGTTCAGGTCCGAGGCGATTTTAGCGAGAAATTTTACCGGCGCGACGCCTGCCGATGCGGTCAGGTTGAGCTCTTTAAAAATCGTCTGGCGGATCTCCTGCGCCATTAGCGTCGCCGAGCCGTGGCAGTGCAGGCTGTCGGTCACATCCAGATAGGCTTCATCCAACGACAGAGGTTCGATCAGCGAGGTATAGCGAGAAAAGATCTCACGGATGTGCAGCGACGCTTCTTTGTAGGCTTCAAAGCGGCCGGGAAGCAGCGTGAGATGAGGGCAAAGCTTTAATGCCATTGCGGTAGGCATGGCGCTGCGCACGCCAAATTTACGCGCGGGATAGTTGGCCGTGCTGATCACGCCGCGCTGAACGCGACTGCCGCCAATGGCGATGGGAATATCCCGCAGCGCCGGGTTGTCACGCATCTCCACGGCGGCAAAAAAACAGTCCATATCAACATGGATAATTTTGCGCATCTCTCTTACCACACATGTATTTATATACAGTATATCAGAGCATAAAAAATGCGGTAGCGGATTTACGTCTCTCATTTGTCATAAAGACGTGGTACAAAAAAACGTTATAAATTGAATCATTAATATTAATAATCAATTAGTTAAATGGATTTATTCATGAAAAAGATAATTGCACTCTCACTAATGGTCATGGCAGGTTCCGCCTGCGCTGCGCCTCAGCTCATCGCCCACCGCGGCGGAACGGGTGATGCGCCAGAAAATACCCTACCCGCCATCCAGCTGGCGTTGAAAAACAAAGCCCAGGCAATCTGGATCACCGTGCAGCTCACCAAAGACGGCGTACCGGTTCTTTACCGCCCTTCAGATCTCAGTGCGTTGACGAATCTGACGGGTAAAATTTCGCAATACCGTCAGTCAGAACTTTCAACCGTGGATGCCGGATGGAAGTGGGGAGACGACGCCCACCCGTGGCGTGGCAAAGGCGCTACGATTCCCACGCTTGAAACCGTACTCAAAACCTGGCCCAACACGCCGTTTTATATCGACATAAAATCGCCGGATGCCGATCCTGCAACAATGGGCAAAGCGCTTCTTTCCGTGCTTAACGAGACGAAAAGCCTCAATCGCGTTCGCGTCTATTCCACGGAGGATCGCTATCTGAATGCGCTTGCGCCAGAGGTCCCACGGTTTGTGACCCGCAGCGAAACGCGAACCCGCCTGGCCAATATTTCACTCAGCCATCAATGCCTGGCGCCTGAAAAGACGATGCAAGCCTACTGGTACGGGCTGGAGCTGAACAGAAAGGTTGAGGTGGTCGAGAAATTCACCCTCGGTGAAGGTGTTTCACCTGCAACGCTGACCTGGGATAAAGAGGCGATGGACTGTTTCCGCTCTCAGGGTAACGCGCACATTATCTTTATTGGCGTGAACTCAGCGGAGGATTACCACAAAGCCGTAGCGCTCAACGCCGACGGCGTGATGACGGATTCTCCTGCAAAAGCAAAAGCGTGGGTTAAGTAATGAAACAGGCCGCACATGCGGCCTGATAAGTTCACGTTTAGAACAACGTATTCTTATAAAATACGCTGCTGTTCGCGCGCCATTCTTTTTTTGCGGGCATCGCACGGCTCCGGGCAGTCGCAGACCTTTTCCATGCCAAGGGAAGAGATACCGCCGCAGCTGCCCTGAATGCTTTTACGCTTGATGATCCAGCCTAAGGACATGCCGAATACCACCAGCAAAAACACCGCGAAGGTTGCCAGAAACGTCAGCATTGTTAACCTCCAAAGTCGTCGAGCATGATGTTCTCATCTTCCACGCCGAGATCTTTAAGCATCTTGATCACCGCCGCGTTCATCATCGGCGGGCCACACATATAGAACTCGCAGTCCTCCGGCGCCGGATGCTGCCTGAGGTAGTTTTCATAGAGCACGTTATGGATGAACCCCGTGTATCCCGTCCAGTTATCTTCCGGCTGCGGATCGGAGAGCGCCACGTGGAAGGTAAAGTTCGGATTCTCCCGCGCCAGCTGTTCAAACTCATCGTCATAGAACATTTCGCGCAGCGAGCGGGCGCCGTACCAAAAGCTGATTTTACGCTTGCTGCCAAGCCGTTTGAGCTGGTCAAAAATGTGCGATCGCATCGGGGCCATGCCCGCCCCACCGCCGATGAAGACCATTTCCGCGTCGGTATCTTTGGCAAAGAATTCGCCGAACGGACCGGAGATGGTCACCTTGTCACCGGGCTTAAGGGACCAAATATACGATGACATGATCCCCGGCGGCGCGCCCGGCACGTTCGGCGGCGGCGTGGCGATACGCACGTTGAGCATAATGATGCCCTTCTCGTCCGGGTAGTTAGCCATGGAATAGGCGCGCAGCGTTGGCTCTTTCACGTCAGAGACAAAGCGGAAAAGATTGAATTTATCCCAGTCGGCGCGGTATTCAGCAGGCACGTCAAAATCCGCATACGCAACGGTATGGGCCGGGCACTCTATCTGGATGTAGCCTCCCGCACGGAACGGTACGTCTTCCCCGTCGGGCACGCGCAGCTTAAGCTCTTTGATAAAGGTGGCTTTGTTATCGTTAGAAATGACTTCGCATTCCCACTTTTTGACGCCGAAGATCTCCTCCGGCAGCTCAATCTTCATGTTCTGGCGTACGGCAACCTGACAGGCCAGACGGCAGCCCTCTTTTGCTTCACGCCTGGTGATATGCGCCAGCTCGGTTGACAGGATATCGCCGCCGCCATCTTTTACCGTTACCCGGCACTGCCCGCATGAACCGCCGCCGCCGCAGGCCGAAGAGACAAAGATTCCGTTGCCGGAGAGCGTGTTAAGCAGTTTATCCCCCGCAGGCGTGCGGATCTGATTTTGCGGTTCATCGTTGATATCAATGATAACGTCGCCGGTATTCACCAGCTTCGCACGCGCGGCCAGAATCAGCCCCGACAGCACCAGCACAATCAGCGTGAACATGACTACGCCAAGAATAATTTCCATTCATTTCCCCTTAAAGCTGCACACCGGAGAAGGACATAAAGCCCAGCGCCATTAGCCCGGTGGTGATAAAGGTGATCCCTAAGCCGCGCAGTCCTGCGGGCACGTTGGCGTATTTCATTTTTTCGCGGATGCCCGCCATGGTGACGATTGCCAGCATCCAGCCGATGCCCGACCCAAAGCCATAGACGATGGATTCGCTAAAGTTGTAATCACGCTGCACCATGAACGAGACGCCGCCAAAAATCGCACAGTTAACGGCGATCAGCGGCAGGAAGATCCCCAGCGCGTTGTAGAGCGACGGGAAATATTTATCGAGGATCATCTCCAGGATTTGAACCAGCGCCGCAATCACCCCGATGAAGGTGATGAAGTTCAGGAAGCTGAGATCAACGCCCTCCACCAGCGCCCCGTCGCGCAGAACGTAGTTGAACACCAGATTGTTGATCGGTACGGACAGCCCCAGCACAACGGTGACGGCGATGCCCAGGCCGAACGCCGTCGATACCTTTTTGGACACCGCGAGGAACGTACACATGCCGAGGAAAAACGCGAGCGCCATGTTTTCGACAAATACCGCGCGCACAAACAAACTCAGGTAATGAGCCATTGCCGGTTACTCCTTTTCCTGCTGTTCAGGCTTCAGCGTGCGAATGAGCCAAATCAGCAGACCGATAATGAAAAATGCGCTTGGCGCCAGCAGGAATAAGCCATTTGGTAAATACCAGCCGCCGTTTTGTACCGTATCCAGCACCGGGATGCCAAACAGCTTGCCGCTGCCGATAAGCTCGCGCAGGAAGCCCACCGTCAGGAGGATCGCGCCATAACCCAGCCCGTTGCCGATGCCGTCCATAAAGCTCGCCAGCGGCGGCATTTTCATGGCGTAGGCCTCCGCGCGTCCCATCACGATGCAGTTGGTGATAATCAGACCGACGAACACCGAGAGCTGCTTTGAGGTTTCATAGGCAAACGCGCGCAGCAGCTGATCGACCACGATCACCAGCGACGCGATGATCGCCATCTGCACGATGATCCTCACGCTGTTCGGAATGTGGTGGCGGATCATTGAGATAAACATGCTGGAAAACGCCGTGACCAGCGTTACCGCAACGGTCATTACCAGCGCGGTCTCCAGCTTGGTGGTGACCGCCAGCGCCGAACAAACGCCCAGCACCTGCAGCGTAATCGGGTTATTGGCGAGCAGGGGACCAATCAGCACCTTTTTGACTTCTTTTAGTTCACCCGTATCAGCCATTGTTCAGCGCTCCTTCACGTACGTTTTTCAGGAAAGGCCCAAAGCCCATCTCGCCCATCCAGAAATCAAAACTGTGCTGCACCCCGTTTGAGGTGAGCGTCGCCCCGGATAGTCCGTCGACAGCGTATTCGTCGCCGGGACGTGCAGCCCCCTTCATCACCTTCAGCGCGGGCTGGCCGCTGTCGTCGAGCACTTTTTTACCGACAAACTGCGCCCGCCAGTTAGGGTTTTCAATTTCGCCCCCCAGCCCCGGCGTTTCGCCCTGGTCATAATACGTGATGCCCTTAACGGTGCGGCCGTCCGTATCAAGCGCGACGAAGGCGTACATCATCGACCACAGGCCGTTGCCGTAAATCGGCAGCACCATTTCCTGAACCCGCTTTTGATCGTCGCGTACCAGATAGATTTCAGCGAGGTTGCTGCGTCGCTTGATGCCGGCCGGATCCTGCCCGGGCTCCAGCGACAAACTCATCTGCGGATCTTTCAGCGCCAGCGCCTGGTTAAACGTGGCCGGATCTTTGTCCAGCAGCTCGCCCGTTTTCAAATCCACCAGCCGCGCCGAAATGCGTTCGGCAAAGATACTCGAAACGTCGTCTGCGCTCATGCCTTCCTGCATTAGCCCGGCGACGGCGAGTATGTTGCGCTGTTTGTCCAGCGCGCGCTGCTCCTGCTGCAGCGGCTTTAGGCCAACGGCAGAGCCCGCAACCACGATGGAACACACCAGGCAAAGTACCAGCACCACCAGCAGCGTTTTGCCGATGCTGTCGTTATTTTTAATTTCAGCCACGCGCCTTCCTCCGCTTAATGTTGGCGCGCACGACCAGATAATCAAAGAGCGGCGCAAACAGGTTGGCAAACAAAATGGCCAACATCATCCCTTCCGGATAGGCCGGGTTGACCACGCGAATCAGTACGCACATCGCGCCGATGAGCGCGCCGTAGCACCATTTCCCCTTGTCGGTGAACGAGGCCGAAACCGGATCGGTTGCCATAAACATCATGCCGAACGCAAAACCGCCCAGCACCAGATGCCAGTACCACGGCATCGCAAACATGGGGTTGGTCGTGGAACCGATAGCGTTGAACATCGTGGCGGTGAGCACCATGCCCAGCATCACGCCTGCCACAATCCGCCACGACGCCACGCGCCCGAACAAAATAATGGCCCCGCCAATCAAAATCATCAGCGTGGAAACTTCACCAATAGAGCCGGGAACAGCGCCAATAAAGGCATCGAACCACGTTACCGGCTGGCCGGTGGCGTTATTAACCAGCGTTTCACCACCGTGCGCGGCCCACTGGGACAGCGGCGTCGCGCCGGAGAACCCGTCTGCCGCCGTCCATACCAGATCGCCAGAGATTTGCGCCGGATAGGCGAAAAACAGGAATGCACGCCCCGCCAGCGCCGGGTTAAGGAAGTTACGCCCGGTTCCGCCGAAGATCTCTTTAGCGATCACCACGCCAAAACTGATGCCCAGCGCCGCCTGCCAGAGCGGCAGCGTAGGCGGTACGATCAGGGCAAACAGGATGGAGGTGACGAAGAAGCCTTCGTTAATCTCGTGCTTGCGGATAATGGCAAACAGCACTTCCCAGAAGCCGCCGACGATAAACACCGTGAGGTAAATCGGCAGGAAGAATACGGCGCCCAGCGTCATCATGCTTATCCAGCCCGCGTCCGCCGCAAAGCTCACGCCAAGCGACTGCGCCAGCCGATAGTGCCAGTCAGACTGGATCACCTGCGCCAGCTGCGGGGCGTCGTACAAATGGTGCAGCGCAGGAATGGTCTGCAGGCCCACGTTGTACATGCCCCAGAACATGGCCGGGAAGACCGCAAACCAGACTAAAATCATCATTCGCTTGAGGTCGATGGCGTCGCGGACGTGCGCCGCCCCTTTCGTCACCTGCCCGGGGGTGTAGAAAATGGTCGTCGTCGCCTCAAACAGGGGGTAATACTTTTTCAGCTTACCCTCGGTAAAGTGTGGCTCCATTTTTTCAAAGAGGTGTTTTAAGCCCATCAGTTATCCTTCCTGCTCAATGCGGGTTAACACCTCGCGTAGTACGGGTCCATATTCGTATTTACCCGGACAGACATAGGTACAGAGCGCAAGATCTTCTTCATCCAGCTCAAGGCATCCCAGTGCCTGCGCGCTGTCGGAATCCCCGGCGAGCAGATCGCGCAGCAGCATCGTTGGCAGAATATCCAGCGGCATGACGCGCTCGTAGTTGCCGATGGGAACCATGGCGCGCTCACCGCCGTGCGTGCTGGTCGAGAAATTAAACAGCTTGTCCCGTAGGAAGTGGCCTAGCGTGGTGCGGGTCACCGAAAACTTATCGGCCCCCGGCAGTACCCAGCCAAAGAGCTCTTTCTCGCGCCCTTCCTGAACGATGCTGACCTGGAGATGGAAACGGCCAAGAAAAGCCTGCTCGCCCACCGCCTGCCTGCCGCTGAGCACCGATCCGGAAATCAGGCGATTCTCACCGGGTTTTGTTTCGCCCACCAGCAGTTCGCTAATGTCCGCTCCCAGAAGCGTGCGCACCAGGCGCGGATGCGCCGCCTGCGGTCCGCCAACGGCGATCGTCCGCTCGGTCCACAGCTCGCCGGTGGTGAAAAGCCTGCCGATGGCAATCACGTCCTGATAGTTGAGATGCCACACCTGCTTCGCCAGGCTGACCGGCTCGAGGAAATGGATATGGGTGCCCACAAGCCCCGCCGGATGGGGACCTGCAAACGCATTAAAGGTGACCTGCCCCTGCGGATGGCCGCCCAGCTTGCCTCCGCTCGCCTGGCAAACGTGGACTTTTCCCGCCGTCAGCCGCGTTAAGACGGTTAGCCCCGCATCGAACGCCTTTCTCTCCGTCAGGATGAGAGGCTCGGGATCGGCGCTCAGCGGGTTGGTGTCGATAGCCGTGACGAAGATGGCGGCGGGCACCGAACCGGGAACGGGAGATTTACTGAATGGACGCGTGCGCAGCGCGGTCCACAGGCCGGAATCCAGCAGCTGCGCCTGAACGGTATCGCGGCTGAGGGTAGACAGTGCCGAAGGATCATAGCGGGTAAACTCACGCTGGTCGTTTCCTTCAATACAAATGACCATGGACCGGAAGACGCGGCGCTCGCCGCGATGAATGCCCACAACCGTTCCGCTGGCGGGTGCAGTGAACAGAACGCCGGGATTTTTTTTATCCTCGAACAGCGCCTGCCCCTTAACGACGCGATCGCCTTCCTGCACCAGCATCGAGGGGCGCATCCCCACGTAGTCGTCGCCCAAAAGAGCAACATGACGAACGCCAGCGCCGGCAGTAACCTGCTGCTCAGGTCTGCCTGCGATCGGTAAATCAAGTCCTTTTCTTATTCTAAACATGTGGTTAGCAGGTATCCGTAGACGTCAAGCCAGAGGAGACGGATTGTAACAGCATCTCACGCGTCGGCGGCAGCGAATCTGCCGTCCAGGACGCCAAACTGCGAGCCGTTACGCAAAGTTTCTGAGGTCAACGTCTTTTACAATGTTTGTAGCGTAAAACAAATGTGTAAACTCGCAGCTTCGCTATTGCGAAAATCTATAGCGGTGCTAATGTGAGCGCGCCTGTCCAGAGTTTTCTGATTTCGGGTCTCTTTTTGCCGTTCTGGCAAGTTGGTCATAGTTTTATCAAGGAACTCGTAGTATGCGTAAAATCGCATTATTCATTGCGATGCTTCTGATTCCGTGTGTGTCGTTTGCCGGGCTGCTCAGCAGCAACAGCTCCACCACACCCATCAGCAAAGAATATAAGCAGCAGTTAATGGGATCACCGGTTTATATTCAAATCTACAAGGAAGAGCGCACCCTCGATCTGTTTGTGAAAATGGGCGAGACGTACCAGCTACTTGATAGCTACAAAATTTGTAACTACTCCGGCGGCCTGGGGCCGAAACAGCGTCAGGGCGATTTTAAAAGTCCGGAGGGGTTTTACAACGTTCAGCGTAATCAGCTAAAACCTGACAGCCGCTTCTATAAAGCGATCAATATCGGCTTTCCAAATGCCTATGACCGCGCGCACGGTTATGAAGGTAAATACCTGATGATTCACGGTGCCTGCGTGTCCGTCGGCTGTTATGCGATGACGGATACCGGTATTGATGAGATTTTCCAGTTTGTGACGGGCGCGCTGGTGTTTGGTCAGCCTAACGTTCAGGTTAGCATCTATCCGTTCCGCATGACCGATGCCAACATGGCGCGCCATAAGTACTCTTACTATGCCGATTTCTGGAAACAGCTGAAGCCGGGCTACGACTACTTTGAGCAAACCCACAAGCCACCCGTTATCTCTATCGTTGGTGGCCGCTACGTGGTCAGCAAGCCGCTGAGCCACGAAGTCGTTCAGCCTCAGCTGGCGTCAAATTACGCGGTCCCCGAGGCAAAATAGTACCCACTCGCCTGGCATAATCTTTTGCCAGGTTTCGTTGCCCGTCAGCGGCTGCGTCGCAATCACGGTGACCACATCGTTTGGTGTGGTCTCTTTCTGAAAGTCTATCTCCACATCCTGGTCGAGCAGCGTCGC
>AGFT01072907.1_pt1 | contig 14898 bp, 10 predicted proteins | sample 305848 | NCBI WGS metagenome assembly AGFT01 (sample SAMN02954282, study PRJNA62043) | ant fungus garden metagenome | biome: terrestrial; feature: Atta colombica fungus garden; material: fungus garden; isolation source: Atta colombica fungus garden bottom | host: Atta colombica | place: Panama...
ACATAACGCACCCACCCCAAGGAGCCACCATGCACACCCGTAACCTGCTCGTCGCTTCACTCTCTTTGCTTGCTACCGCCGCCGTCGCGCAAACCCAGTACGCCTGGGTCGGCACCTATAACCCGAACGGCGAGGGGCTGTACCGCTTTACCGTCGACCCGAACACCGGCGCGCTCGGCGATAAAACGCTGGTCAGCAAATTGCCGAACGCCGCGCAGCTTGCCGCCTCGCACGATGGCAAGACGCTGTACGTGGCAAGCGAGGTGGAGCAGGGCGTGGTGCAGGCGCTGCGCGTGGGCGACAGCGGCGAGGTAAGCGAGCTTAATCAGGTGGCCTCCGGCGGTGCAGGGCCGGTGTACCTGTCGCTGACGCCGAACGGCAAGCATCTGCTGGTGGCGAACTACGTCAGCGGCTCGATTGCCTTGCTGCCGGTCAACGCGGACGGCAGCCTGGGCGACGCCACGGATACCCATCAGGACAGCGGCGAACCGGGCGCGGCAAAACCGGAAGCCGCAGCGGAAGGCAGCTTTGCCATCAGCGATCACAACGGCCCGCACGCGCACATGATCGCCGCCGATCCGAGCGGGAAGTACGTGTTTTCTACCGATCTGGGGCTGGATCGCATCTATCAGTATCGTTTTGACGATCGAACCGGGAAGCTGACGCCGAACGATCCGCCGTTTATCAGTGCCTCGTCGAAAGGCGCCGGGCCGCGCCACTTCGTCTTCACGCCGAAAGGTGACGCGCTGTGGCTGATTAACGAAGAGGCCTCAACGCTGACCCACTACACCGTGGCGGCAAACGGCACGCTGAAGGAGGGCAAAACGCTCTCTTCCCTGCCGGAAGGGTACAAAGGCACCAGCTTTGCCGCCGGGCTGGCGTTAAGCGCGGACGGCAGGCAGCTGTATGTGGCTAATCGTTTGCATAACAGCATCGGGCACTTTACCGTAACAGCGGACGGCACGCTCACGCACCGGGACGACGTCTGGACGCGCGGCGACTACCCGCGCACGCTGACGCTCGATAAGCAGGGCCGCTGGCTGTACGTTATGAACCAGCGCAGCGACAACATTACCCGCTTTCGCGTCGCGCAGGACGGCAAGCTGAGCGTTGAGCCGGACTATACGCCGGTCGGCAGTCCATCCCAGATGGTTATTTCACCCTAAGCAGTAAGAGGACAACGACGTGCGATTTCCGAACCAACGTTTAGCGCAACTTTTCGATCTGTTGCAAAACGAGACGCTGCCGCAGGACGAGCTGGCGCAGCGGCTGTCGGTTTCCACGCGAACCGTCCGGGCGGACATCACCGCCCTCAACGCGCTGCTGGCGAGCCACGGCGCGCAGTTCGTGCTGAGCCGCGGCAGCGGCTATCAGCTCAAAATTGACGATGCGGCGCGCTATCAGGCCCTGCAGGATTCCCATCCGCGCGCGCTGCGCATTCCGCGCACGGGAACGGAGCGCGTCCACTACCTGGTGGTGCGTTTTCTCACCTCGGCGTTTTCGCTCAAGCTGGAAGATCTGGCGGACGAGTGGTTCGTCAGCCGCGCCACGCTGCAAAGCGATATGGTCGACGTGCGCGACTGGCTGGCCCGCTACAGCCTGACGCTGGAGACCCGGCCGCGCCACGGCATGAAGCTGTTTGGCAGCGAAATGTCGATTCGCGCCTGCCTCACCGATTTGCTGTGGGAGCTGGCGCAGCAGGACAGCCTGAACCCGCTGGTCACCGAGGTGGCGCTCAACGCGGGCGTGCCGGAGCAGATGGTGACCGTGCTGCACGACGCGCTGACGCGGCACCACATTCGCCTGACCGACGAAGGCGAGCTGTTCCTGCGCCTCTACTGCGCGGTGTCGGTGCGCCGCATCAGCGAAGGCTATCCGCTGCCGGAATTTCACGCGGAAGACGTTGAGGAGAACGTGCGCGACGCGGCGAAAGAGATCGCCGCCACAATCCAGCAGCTGGCGGACAAAGCGCTTTCGCCTTCGGAGGAGAGCTGGCTGTGCGTACACATCGCCGCGCGGCAGATCCAGGAGATTGCGCCAAGCGCGATCAATGCCGACGATGACGAAGCGCTGGTCAACTACATCCTGCGCTACATTAACACCCACTATAACTACAACCTGCTCAGCGACGCGCAGCTGCACGCGGATTTACTGACGCATATTAAAACCATGATCACCCGCGTGCGGTATCAGATCATGATCCCCAACCCGCTGCTGGATAACATCAAGCAGCACTACCCGATGGCGTGGGACATGACCCTGGCCGCGGTGTCGAGCTGGGGGAAATACACGCCGTACGTCATCAGCGAAAACGAGATTGGCTTCCTGGTGCTGCACATCGGCGTGGGGCTGGAGCGGCACTACAACGTCGGCTATCAGCGCCAGCCGCGCGTGCTGCTGGTGTGCGATGCCGGTAACGCGATGGTGCGCATGATTGAGGCGGTGCTGCAGCGTAAATACCCGCAGATTGAGATTGCCCGCACCCTGACCCTGCGCGAGTACGAGCTGGCGGACGCGATCGGCGAAGACTTCGTGATCTCCACCGCCCGCATCAGCGAAAAAGCGAAGCCGGTGGTGACGATTGCGCCGTTCCCGACGGACTATCAGCTGGAGCAAATTGGCAAGCTGGTGCTGGTGGACCGCACCCGCCCGTGGATGCTGGATAAATATTTTGACGCCGCCCACTTTCGCATCATCAACGCGCCGGTCGACCAGCAGACCCTGTTCCGCGAGCTGTGCGAGCAGCTTGAAGGCGAAGGCTTTGTCGGCGCGGAGTTTCTGGACTCCGTGATTGAGCGCGAGGCCATCGTCAGCACCATGCTCGGCGACGGCATTGCGCTCCCGCACTCGCTTGGGCTGCTGGCGCAAAAAACCGTGGTCTATACCGTGCTGGCCCCGCAGGGCATTCCGTGGGGCGACGAAACCGCGCACGTGATTTTCCTGCTCGCCATCAGCAAAAGCGAATACGAAGAGGCGATGGCGATCTACGATATTTTCGTCACCTTCCTGCGCGAGCGCGCGATGTCGCGGCTGTGCGGCTGCAAGGATTTTGCGGAATTTAAGGCGGTGGCGATGGAGAGTTTGAGCCGGTTTTGAAGAGGAGGCGGATAGAGGTTATCCGCCAAAGATCAGCGCAAATAATGCACAACCTGGTTGCTGCTGCCGCGCCAGATCAGCGCCGGGTCTTTTAAATCCTGTACGAACTTGCCGTCGACCAGCACGTTGATCAAATCCACCACGTCCATCTGAGCGGCGTTCAGTTCATCCAGCTTATAGCCCGTCCAGACCCAGATATCTTTTCCCGCGCACTCTTTTCGAATGCGTTTCACCAGCCTGAGTATGTCCGGCACGTTTTGCGGGTGGAGCGGATCGCCGCCGGAGAGCGAAATCCCCTGGCGGTGGATGCGCGTGTCGTTCAGGTCATTGACGATCTTGTCTTCCATCTCTTTGGTAAACGGCATGCCAGAGTTCAGACGCCAGGTGCTTTTGTTGTAGCAGCCGGGGCATTCGTGAACGCAGCCTGAAACAAACAGGGTGCAGCGGGTTCCGGGGCCGTTGACGATGTCGACGGGGTAGTATTGATGGTAATTCATAGCGTTAACCTGATGCCCTTACCCTCACCCCGCCCTCTCCCCATAGGGGAGAGGGAGAAAGACCGCACCGTGCAGTCCCCTCTCCCCTATGGGGAGAGGGTTAGGGTGAGGGGAATAATTCGGTAAAAACTTACCCGATCTGCCCATTCCCCAGATGCTTCACGCGGCGCTTCACCTCTTCCTGCTTGCCGGCGTTGAACGGACGCGCGTCCGGGCTGCCGAGGTAGCCGCACACGCGGCGGGTGACGGAGACGCGGGCCGCATCGTGGTTGCCGCATTTCGGACAGGTGAATCCCTTGCTGGTGCACTCAAACTCGCCGGTAAAGCCGCACTCGTAGCATTCGTCGATTGGCGTGTTGGTCCCGTAGTACGGCACGTGCTGGTAGCTATAGTCCCACACGTCTTCCAGCGCCTTCAGGTTGTGCTGGATGTTCGGGTACTCGCCGTAGCAGATGAAGCCGCCGCTGGCGATCGGCGGATAGGCCGCTTCGAAGTCGATCTTGTCGTACGGGTTCACCTTTTTCTCCACGTCCAGGTGGAAGCTGTTGGTGTAATAGCCTTTATCCGTCACCCCGTTTACCACGCCGAACTCGGCGGTATCCAGGCGGCAGAAGCGATCGCACAGGTTTTCGCTTGGCGTGCTGTAGAGGCTGAAGCCGTAGCCGGTCTCGTCTTTCCACTGGTCAACGGCGTCGCGCAGGCGCTGCACAATCGCGATGCCCTTCTCGCGCAGCATTTCGCTGTCATACATGTGCTGGTCGCCAAACAGCGCGTTGATGGTCTCGTGAATGCCGATGTAGCCGAGCGAAATCGACGCGCGGCCGTTTTTGAAGATCTCAGACACGTCGTCATCGGCCTTCAGACGCACGCCGCAGGCGCCTTCCATATAGAGGATCGGGGCCACGCGCGCCTTCACGCCTTCCAGGCGGGCGATGCGGGTCATCAGCGCCTTACGCGCCAGCTGCAGGCGTTCGTCCAGCCGCGTCCAGAACGCCGCTTCGTTACCTTTTGCTTCCAGCGCGATGCGCGGTAGGTTCAGGCTGATCACGCCCAGGTTATTACGCCCGTCGTGGATCTGCTCGCCGTTTTCGTCTTCGTACACGCCGAGGAAGCTGCGGCAGCCCATTGGCGTTTTAAACGATCCGGTCACTTTAACCACCTGATCGTAGTTGAGGATATCCGGGTACATGCGCTTGCTCGCGCACTCCAGCGCCAGCTGCTTGATGTCGTAGTTCGGATCGCCAAACTTGTGGTTCAGGCCATCGCGGATGGCGAACACCAGCTTCGGGAACACCGCGGTTTTGCGGTTTTTGCCGAGGCCGGAAATGCGGTTGCGCAGGATAGACTGCTGAATCAGGCGCGATTCCCAGCTGGTGCCGAGACCAAAACCGAAGGTCACAAACGGCGTCTGGCCGTTGGCGGTGTGCAGCGTGTTCACTTCGTACTCCAGGGACTGGAACGCGTCGTAGCACTCTTTTTCGGTGCGGGCGTGCGCGTAGCCGTCGGCGTCCGGGATCTGCCACTCTTCGGCGGTTTTGCGGTGCTTGTTGAAGCTCTCGGTCACGAACGGCGCGAGCACTTCGTCAATGCGGTTAATGGTGGTGCCGCCGTAAATATGGCTGGCCACCTGGGCGATAATCTGCGCCGTAACCGCCGTCGCGGTGGAGATCGACTTCGGCGGCTCAATCTCGGCGTTACCCATCTTAAAGCCCTGGGTCAGCATGCCTTTCAGGTCGATCAGCATGCAGTTGAACATTGGGAAGAACGGCGAGTAGTCGAGATCGTGATAGTGGATCTCGCCGCGCTCGTGCGCCGACACCACGTCGCGCGGCAGCAGGTGCTGACGGGCGTAGTGTTTAGCCACTATGCCGGCCAGCAGGTCGCGCTGGGTAGGGATCACTTTACTGTCTTTGTTGGCGTTCTCGTTGAGCAGCGCCGAGTTGGTCTGCTCGACCAGGCCGCGAATTTCCTGGTTCAGGCGACCGCGCTTTTCGCGCTGAACGTCGCGGTCGTGGCGGTATTCAATATAGGCGCGCGCCAGCTGCTTGTACGGGCCGGACATCAGCTGGTTTTCGACAGCGGTCTGAATATCGTTGATATCCACCTGGCTGCGCTCGTTCATCTGGCTGCTAACGACTTCTGCGACGGTGGCGCAGTAATCTGCGTCATCGACTCCCGCTGCTTTAGCTGCACGCAGAATGGCTTCTTTAATGCGCTCTGATTTAAACGGCACTTTACAGCCATCACGTTTCATCACATGCGGTGTCATGATCACTCCATTTTTAAAAACAGGTTATCCACAGAGGCGGAGAAGGCCGTGCCGGATGATTTGTCAGCCAGGCCAGAGACTTCCCTCGTTCCCAACGCCTGTTATCCACAATTCCGGCCAGCGTTGATGCCGTCTTGTTGTTGGAATAGTAGACGATAAATACAAGATGTTGGGTCGGGATGCATTTTAAGTGCTACATATAGTGATTTGCATCAAACATGTTTGCGATTTTTTTGATTCAGAACAAGGTAAAAAGACGAGAGTACAAACGGCGGGCGATACAGCGTTTGTAAATTCAGAAAGGAAAAATCTGATTAATTATCCAACAAAAACAGAAAGTAAGCCGGACGCCCGCGGGCGCCCGGCAGTCGTTTACTGCTGAAGCCACCAGGCGGCTTCAAACGGACGCAGCGTTGTCGCCTGCGGCGTCGGGTAGTTGCTCATCACGGGCTGCATCTCGCCGTTGAGCAACGCTGACGGACACGCCTGCGGTTCGCCGCTCAGGTTCGCCACCACGAGCAGCGTCTCGCCCTGCCACCGGCGGCGATAGCACCAGAAGGAAGGGCGATCCGGCAGGAGATCCTCGTAATCTCCCCACGTCAGCACCGGCAGCGTTTTGCGCAGGCGAATCAGCGACTGGTAGGTGTAAAACACCGAATCCGGATCGTCCAGCGCCGCGCGGGCGTTGACGGTTTCATAGTTATCGCAGACGCCGATCCACGGCTCGCCCTCGGTAAAGCCCGCGTTGTGCGAGGCGTCCCACTGCATCGGCGTGCGGCCGTTGTCGCGGGATTTACTCGCCAGAATAGCCAATAACTCATCTGGATCGCGACCGTTAGCCCGCAGTTCGGCGAACATGTTCAGGCTTTCCACGTCGCGATAGTCGGTGATGCGGCTGAAGTGCGGATTGGTCATGCCGATCTCTTCGCCCTGGTAGATGTACGGCGTGCCCTGCATGCCGTGCAGCACCATGCCGAGCATCTTCGCGGCAGCAACGCGGTGCTGGCCCTCGTCGCCAAAGCGCGAGACGATGCGCGGCTGGTCGTGGTTACACCAGAACAGCGCGTTCCACGCCCTGTTGTGCATCCCCTGCTGCCAGTGGCTGAACAGGGTTTTCAGCGCCACGAAGTCCGGCTTTGCCAGCGTCCACTTCTCGCCGCCGGGGTAGTCCACCTTCAGGTGGTGGAAATTAAAGGTCATCGACAGCTCGCTGCCGTCGAGCGCGGCGTACCGCTGGCAGTTTTCCAGCGACGTTGACGACATTTCCCCCACCGTCATCAGGTTTCGCGGGGCAAAGACGTCGCGGCTCATCTCCTGCAGATAGTCGTGAACGCGCGGCCCGTCGGTGTAAAAGCGGCGACCGTCGCCGATGTCGTCGTCAGGGAAATCCTGATCTTTCGAAATCAGGTTGATCACGTCGAGGCGCAGCCCGTCCACGCCGCGATCGGCCCAGAACTCGCAGACCTTTTTCAGCTCGGCGCGCACCGCCGGGTTTTCCCAGTTGAGGTCTGCCTGCTCGGGGGCAAACAGGTGCAGATAATACTGCTCGCTCTCGGCGTGCCAGCGCCAGGCGTTGCCGCCGAACTTGGAGCGCCAGTTGTTAGGAAGCTGCTCCGGCGTGCCGTCGCGCCAGATGTAGAACTGGCGGTACGGGCTCGCTTTGTTCAGCGACTCGCGGAACCACGCGTGCTGCGTCGAGGTATGATTCAGCACCATGTCCAGCACGATGCGAATGCCGCGCTGGTGCGCCTGGGCTACCAGCTCGTCAAAGTCATCGAGCGTGCCGTAGGCCGGGTCGATGGCGGTATAGTTCGCCACGTCGTAGCCGTTATCCACCTGCGGCGAAATGTAGAACGGCGTCAGCCAGATGGCGTCGATGCCGAGGGTTTTCAGGTAGTCCAGGCGCTGCGTCACGCCGCGTAAATCGCCGGTGCCGCGCCCGGTAGTGTCCTGGAAGCTCTTTGGGTAAATCTGATAGATGACGCCGTTTTGCCACCAGTGAGGAAGGGTATTCATAATGCGTTCCTGCAAATGCGAAGGGGCGCAACTGCGCCCCGAAAGAGAAAGTTAAACAATCTGCAGCGTGCCCTGACGGAACTTACGCTGGTAAATCACGGTGGTGAGCGCCATCGGGACGATAATCGCCACCGCCATCGCCAGCGCAAATACCTGCCAGAAGGTCGGCTGGATGGAGAGAATGCCCGGCAGGCCGCCGACGCCAATCCCGTTTGCCATCACGCCGTTCAGGCCGCAGAGCAAACCCGCCAGCCCGGAGCCGATCATCGCGCAGAGCATCGGGAAGCGGTACTTCAGGTTGATGCCGTACATCGCCGGTTCGGTCACGCCGAGATAGGCGGAGATGGCTGCCGGAACGGAGATCTCACGCTCGTTGTGCTTGCGGCTGACCAGAATAATGCCGGTCACCGCCGAGGCCTGCGCGATGTTGGACAGCGCGATGACAGGCCACACCGGCGTGCCGCCGAGGCTCTGAATCATCTGCATATCAATCGCCAGCGTCGTCTGGTGTACGCCGGTAATAACCAGCGGGGCGTACAGGAAGCCGAACAGCGCGGCACCAATCGGCGCGAAGCTGCCGGTCATCAGATGACGCACCGCGAAGGCCACGCCGTCGCCAATCATGCGGCCAAATGGACCGATAAACGCGTGGGCCAGGAACACCGCCAGAATCAGCGAGCAGACCGGCACGACCACCAGATAGAGATAGTCCGGCACGATGCGCTTCAGGCGCGTCTCAATAAAGCCCAGCGTCAGGCCGGCCAGCAGCGCCGGGATCACCTGCGCCTGATAGCCCACCTTGGCGATGGTAAACAGGCCGAAGTTCCACACGTCCGGTACCTGCTGACCAAGTAAGTAAGCGTTCATTAACTGCGGAGAGACCAGCGTGACGCCCAGCACGATGCCGAGGATCGGCGTGCCGCCCATCTTGCGCACCGCCGACCAGCAGATGCCCACCGGCAGATAGAAGAAGATCGCTTCGCCAATCAGCCACAGGAAATCGTAGATGCTTTGCAGGGCGGGATACATCTGCGCCAGCGTTTTGCCGTCGCTCATCGGCACGTCGCCGATAACGTTGCGGAAGCCCAGGATCAGGCCTCCGCTGATCAGCGCAGGCAGCAGCGGGAAGAAGATTTCCGCGAAGTGGGAAATCAGCTGCTCGTGCCACTTCATATTCTGGCGCGCCGCTTTCTTCGCCTGCTCCTTATCTGCAGACGAATGCCCGGTTGTCGCCAGCAGAGCCTGATAGTAATCGCCCACTTCGGTACCAATCACCACCTGGAACTGCCCGGCGTTGGTGAAGCAGCCTTTGACCATCTTCAGTTCTTCAATGGCCTTCGGATCGGCTTTGGTCGGATCGTTTAACACAAAGCGCAGGCGGGTAATGCAGTGGCTGACGGTCGCAATGTTCTCGCGCCCGCCCACCAGGACAATCAGCCGATCGATATCGGCCTGGTTAACTTTACTCATCATGAAACCTCATGACAGATGGGGAAGGATGTAATGACCTGAGCGCAAGCCTACGCGTTAAGCGTGACGGCGGGAATGGGAACGTTCCCGAAATCGGGCGAGGATCACACTAATTTATTTATGAGGGGTTTTTAAACGCGTAAGTTAAGGGGGGGCGAGCGCGTTTTGTGGCATTGCTAACTGCTTTCAGTCGTCCAACTCAAGGAAGGCGATGGATTAAATTCACCGTAAATTATTATTAGCTAATCATCTAATATTGCTAAAGATATCGAGTCATTATCTTAAAATAGAGTTAAACAGCTTAAACGTGATCCGTCTGGAACATCGACATTGGCTAAAGGCATAGTCTTGCCTTTAATTTGATGAAGGAAGTATGGAATCACTATGTACGGAAACGAAGAAATAATCCGTTATTTGCAAGCCAATAAAATACTTGCACTCAAATTGGATCATGCCGTCACGGCTGTCAGGCAGGAAGTCAAAAAACAGGTAAAGACAATAGGTAATGGCGCGACTCGTCTGTTGTTTTATACCTCATGCTTCACTGAAGAATATTATGATGTTTGCAAGAAACAGCAGAATGAGGATATACGATTCAGGGATGCTGTATATCAGGTAGTAAGCGGTGCTGATGTGGTCCATAACATGCTTCGGATCTACTTTGAGGAAATTTTCCGCTATAAAACATCAGAGCAACTGGAGTATATCAAGCAGCGCCTTATGGCTGTGAACGTCCATATCGCTGCGGTAACTCTCACTGGCGCCGGATTTACATTAGCTGTCGCCACCTCCGTTCGCCTTGGATTAAACCTCAGTCTTGAATTAAGCGCCCTTACAGGCATCAGGGCATCTCGTGGTATCGCCCTTGTTGGTCTTTATGGGATAGTGCAAAAAGCCGCTGACAGTGCCCACTGCCTGCACGTTGAATTTCCCGCCTTTTACTCCGCACTTTATGCACAAGGCATTGAAATGCTTTACTTCCTTATTGAGCCTGTGTTTCAAAAATCACGTGCGATGGATGCCCAATGGGCATCTGATGACGTCATTGCAAACATTATCAGCAGGATGATTCAATAACCATGCTAAACCAATTCAAACGCTTTTTACGCTGGCAGGGGCGAACCTTCTTTTCAAGTTATGGCCCAACCGCGCTAACTATTCTGTTTGCCCTGATTCAGTCACATTTCTTCCCGGGAAGCCCAGTCTGGCCAATAGGTCTCTTCTTCATTGTCGTAATGGTTATTTTTGGCCGTTATGTGAAATGGTGAAACGCTGAACTTCTTATTAATGGGATTTACTAATGAGGAATTAACATGTCTACCCCCGCTCACCTATGGCTTGAAGATGAGAACGGCTCGCCAATTGTCGGTAGCTGTGAGATGCCGCTTCGGCTGGGATCTATTGAGTTAAAATCATTTTCCCATGGGGTAACCATTCCGGTCGACCCAAGTTGGGGAAAACTCACCGGCACGCGCGTTCATCGCCCTATCACCCTGGTCAAAGAATTCGATCGGACAACGCCACTTCTGTATCGGGCGGTATGCGAAGGCCGAACCATGAAGCAGGCGACAATTAAGATGTATCGCATTCTGGAGTCAGGGATTGAGGCTGAATACTTCAATATCGTTTTGGAAAACGTCAAATTCACAACGGTTGCGCCATACCTCGCGCCTAACGGTATGAGCAACACCCATCTCGAAACGCTGGAATTACGTTATGAGGCAATCACCTGGAAGTATACTGAAGGCAATATTCAATACCGTGATTCATGGAACGACCGCTGTTGTGCATGATGCCGAAAAGGCTAAGAAAGGTGAGCCGGAACGACGATCTGGCGCGGTTCTGCGCGTCCGTTTATCTGCTCGATCAGCTGCGCGGCGGCCTGCCTGCCGGACTCGGCGTAGCCGGGGTCGACGGTGATAATTTCAGGGTGCAGGAACGTCATCAGCGGCGTGCTGCCGACGCTCGCCAGCTGGAGCTCGCTGACGCGCTGCTCCTGAAGATACTTGCTCGCCCCCAGCGCCAGGGTGTCCGTGGCGCAGACCAGCGCGGTGGTCTGCGGCGTCAGCACGCTGGCGACCTGCTCGTAGCCCTGCTTCATGCCCAGCCCCGGCAGGGAGGCCACGGCGGGAAGATTATGCTGCTTGCAGAATGAAAGATACGCCTCATGGCGGCGCTTGCCGGTGGTGACGTCGGAATGCGGCACGCCCAGGTAGCTGATATGGCGATGCCCGTCGTCGAACAGGCGCTGCATCAGAGTGATTATCGCCCCTTCATCGTCATAGCACACCGAAGCAAATCCGCTGGCGTCACGCGCCAGCAGCACCAGCGACGGCTGCCAGGGCTTGAGCATCTCGTCCTTGATGCCGGTAAAACCAAACAGCACCACGCCGTCGATGTTGCGGCGCTGGAGCATGCCGAGATGCTCTTCCACCATCTGCGGCGAGAACTGGCTCTCCATCATGATCGGGTCGTAGCCCTGCTCGTAAAAGGCGGGCAGCATGGTCTGTACGGCAAGGTTTTCAGACAGGGAATCCAGGCGCGAGACGATAATCGCCACCACTTTGTCGCTCTGGCCGCGCATGGCGCGCGCGGAGCGGGAAGGGGAAAAGCCGTGCTGGTTCATCACCGCCTCGACGCGCTCGCGCGTGCGTTCGCTGACACCGCTTTCGTTGTTCAGCACGCGCGAAACGGTGGATTTACCCACGCCGCTTAAACGCGCGATGTCTTTAATCGTAAGGCGGTTCTGCATGCTGTATTCCCTGTAACAACGACAAAGTGGTCAATTGAGCCTAATGCTATAGCGCGATTTTGCTATGGGCAAAGTCTGGTTTACGTTTGGTTTATTTACCCGGCGTTATAATACCGCCCGAATCGTCACAAACGGTATGCTTAAATCCGTATACTGCGCGCCGACATCCAACTTTATCTTACCGGAGGCTTCATGGATCCCGATCCCGCACCTCTCCTGAACGGGAGAGAACGTTCTTTCCGGTAAGCCAGCCTTCTCGCTGTCTCACCGGTGCTGTGAGGCAGCGACGTATCTAACGTTCCTGCTTTAAAAATTAAAGTGCCTGTCAGGTACGGCGTTTTTGTGCCTGACGGAAAATCTGCGTCCGCCGTTGCGGATGCGGGGGAATGACTATGCTGAAAAATATTACCCGGCAGCTGCTCGACCAGCTGAGCCGCCATCTGCCGCGCCGTCTGATCGCGCGCGATCCGCTGCCAAACGCCAACACCCTTGCAGGGGCGGATATTCCCGCCAGCCTGACCGCGCGCTGCCTGAACGTGGCGGCGATGGACGAAAACGAAGTCTGGCGCGCGTTTGGCGGCCATCCTGAAGGGCTGAACGCCGCCGAGGTCGAAAAAATCCGCGCCGTGCACGGCGATAACCAGATCCCGGCGCAAAAGCCGGCGCCGTGGTGGGTGCACCTGTGGCTCTGCTACCGCAACCCGTTCAACCTGCTGCTGACGGTGCTCGGCATTATCTCGTACGCCACCGAAGATCTGTTCGCCGCAGGGGTGATAGCGCTGATGGTGGGCATCTCTACGCTGCTCAACTTTATTCAGGAAGCGCGCTCGACCAAAGCGGCGGATGCCCTGAAGGCGATGGTCAGCAATACGGCCACCGTGTCGCGCGTGATTAACGATCTCGGCGAAAACGCCTGGGTTGAGCTGCCGATCGACCAGCTGGTGCCGGGCGATCTGGTGAAGCTCGCCGCGGGGGATATGATCCCGGCGGACCTGCGCATTATCCAGGCCCGCGATCTGTTCGTGGCCCAGGCGTCCCTGACCGGCGAATCGCTGCCGGTTGAGAAGGTGGCGCGTTCCCGCGAGCCCGATCAGGTGAACCCGCTCGAGTGCGACACCCTCTGCTTTATGGGCACCACGGTGGTCAGCGGCACGGCGCAGGCGATTGTGACGGCCACGGGCGGCAATACCTGGTTCGGCCAGCTGGCCGGACGCGTTACGGAGCAGGAGAGCGAGCCCAACGCCTTCCAGAAGGGCATTGGCCGCGTCAGCATGCTGCTGATCCGCTTTATGATGGTAATGACGCCAATCGTGCTGCTGATCAACGGCTACACCAAAGGCGACTGGTGGGAAGCGGCGCTGTTCGCGCTCTCCGTGGCGGTCGGCCTGACGCCGGAAATGCTGCCGATGATCGTGACCTCAACGCTGGCGCGCGGGGCGGTGAAGCTCTCTAAGCAGAAGGTGATCGTGAAGCATCTGGACGCGATCCAGAACTTTGGCGCGATGGACATTCTCTGCACCGATAAAACCGGCACGCTGACGCAGGATAAAATCGTGCTTGAGCACCATACCGACATCTCCGGCAAGCCAAGCGACCGCGTGCTTTACAGCGCCTGGCTCAACAGCCACTACCAGACCGGGCTGAAAAACCTGCTCGACGTGGCGGTGCTGGAAGGGGTGGACGAAGAGGCGGTGCGCACGCTGTCAGGGCACTGGCAGAAGGTGGACGAAATCCCGTTCGACTTCGAGCGCCGCCGCATGTCGGTGGTGGTGAGCGAGGAGCCGGAGATTCACCAGCTGATCTGCAAAGGGGCGCTGCAGGAGATCCTTAACGTTTGCACCCAGGTGCGCCACAACGGCGAGATCGTGCCGCTGAACGACGCCATGCTGCGCCGCATCAAGCGCGTCACCGATAACCTGAACCGTCAGGGGCTGCGCGTGGTGGCGGTTGCCACCAAATTCCTGCCCGCCCGCGAGGGGGACTATCAGCGTATCGACGAATCCGATCTGATCCTCGAAGGTTATATCGCATTCCTCGATCCGCCGAAGGAGACCACCGCGCCGGCGCTGAAGGCGCTGAAGGCCAGCGGCATCACGGTGAAAATTCTCACCGGTGACAGCGAGCTGGTGGCCGCCAAGGTGTGTCACGAAGTCGGGTTGGACGCGGGCGTCGTCGTCGTGGGCAGCGAGATCGAGCCGCTCTCAGACGACGAGCTGGCCGCGCTTGCGCAGCGCACCACGCTGTTTGCCCGCCTGACGCCGATGCATAAAGAACGAATCGTGATGCTGCTGCGTCGAGAGGGGCACGTGGTGGGCTTTATGGGCGACGGCATCAACGACGCGCCCGCGCTGCGCGCCGCGGATATTGGTATCTCCGTGGACGGCGCGGTGGATATTGCCCGCGAGGCGGCGGACATCATCCTGCTGGAAAAGAGCCTGATGGTGCTGGAAGAGGGCGTCATCGAAGGGCGCCGCACCTTTGCCAACATGCTCAAGTACATCAAAATGACCGCCAGCTCCAACTTCGGCAACGTGTTCAGCGTGCTGGTGGCGAGCGCGTTCCTGCCGTTCCTGCCGATGCTGCCGCTGCACCTGCTGATTCAGAACCTGATGTACGATGTGTCGCAGGTGGCTATCCCGTTTGATAACGTGGACGACGAGCAGATCCAGAAGCCGCAGCGCTGGAATCCGTCCGATCTTGGCCGCTTTATGCTGTTCTTCGGCCCGATCAGCTCCATCTTCGACATTCTGACCTTCTGCCTGATGTGGTTTGTGTTCCACGCCAACACGCCGGAGCAT
>AGFT01014954.1_pt1 | contig 14804 bp, 12 predicted proteins | sample 305848 | NCBI WGS metagenome assembly AGFT01 (sample SAMN02954282, study PRJNA62043) | ant fungus garden metagenome | biome: terrestrial; feature: Atta colombica fungus garden; material: fungus garden; isolation source: Atta colombica fungus garden bottom | host: Atta colombica | place: Panama...
CCAAACGCGAAAAACCCGCCAATCGTGAAGAACTTGCCGCTGAACTAAACATTGAAGGTGAAGAGCAAATTGAAGCCCTTCGCCGCCGCCTGCGCGCGATGGAGCGCGACGGGCAGCTGGTCTTTACCCGCCGCCAGTGCTATGCGCTGCCGGAACGCCTCGACCTGCTCAAAGGTACCGTCATTGGCCACCGCGACGGCTTTGGCTTCCTGCGCGTCGAGGGCCGGAAAGACGACCTGTACCTCTCATCCGAACAGATGAAGATGTGTATTCATGGCGATCAGATCCTGGCGCAGCCGCTGGGTGCAGATCGCAAAGGCCGCCGTGAAGCGCGCGTGGTGCGCGTGCTGGTGCCAAAAACCAGCCAGATTGTCGGCCGCTACTTTACCGATGCGGGCGTGGGCTTTGTGGTGCCGGACGATAGCCGTCTGAGCTTCGACATCTTCATTCCGCCTGAAGAGGTGATGGGCGCGCGCATGGGCTTTGTGGTGGTGGTTGAACTCACCCAGCGCCCGACCCGCCGCACCAAGGCCGTGGGTAAAATCGTCGAAGTGCTCGGCGATAACATGGGCACGACGATGGCCGTGGATATGGCGCTGCGCACCCACGAAATCCCGTACGTCTGGCCGAAGGCGGTTGAAGATCAGATCGAAAGCCTGCGTGAAGAAGTGCCGGAAGAGTCCAAGGTTGGCCGCGTGGATCTGCGCTCCCTGCCGCTGGTTACCATTGATGGCGAAGATGCCCGCGACTTTGATGACGCCGTCTACTGCGAGAAAAAGCGCGGCGGCGGCTGGCGCCTGTGGGTCGCCATCGCGGACGTGAGCTACTACGTTCGCCCGAACACGCCGCTGGATAACGAAGCGCGCAGCCGCGGCACGTCGGTCTACTTCCCGTCTCAGGTTGTGCCGATGCTGCCGGAAGTGCTTTCCAACGGCCTGTGCTCCCTGAACCCGCAGGTTGACCGCCTGTGCATGGTCTGCGAAATGACCATCTCCACCAAAGGGCGCCTGACGGGCTACAAATTCTACGAAGCGGTGATGAGCTCGCACGCGCGCCTGACCTACACCAAGGTCTGGCATATGCTGCAGGGCGACCAGGAGCTGCGCGAGCAGTATGCGCCGCTGGTTAAGCACATCGAAGAGCTGCATAACCTCTATAAAACGCTGGATCAGGCGCGCGAAGAGCGCGGCGGGATCTCGTTCGAAAGCGAAGAGGCGAAGTTCATCTTCAACGCCGAGCGCCGCATTGAGCGCATCGAGCAGACCCAGCGTAACGACGCGCACAAGCTGATTGAAGAGTGCATGATCCTCGCAAACATCTCGGCGGCGCGCTTCGTTGAGAAAGCCAAAGAGCCTGCGCTGTTCCGTATTCACGATAAGCCAACAACGGAAGCCATCACGTCGTTCCGCTCCGTGCTGGCCGAGCTCGGTCTGGAACTGCCCGGCGGCAGCAAGCCGGAGCCGCGCGATTACGCCGAGCTGCTGGAATCCATCAGCGATCGTCCTGACGCGGAAATGCTGCAAACAATGCTGCTGCGCTCCATGAAGCAGGCGATTTACGATCCGGAAAACCGCGGCCACTTTGGCCTGGCGCTGCAGTCTTACGCCCACTTTACCTCGCCGATCCGCCGTTATCCGGATCTCTCCCTGCACCGCGCGATCAAGTATCTGCTGGCGCAGGAGCAGGGCCACAAGGGGAACACCACCGAAACCGGCGGCTATCACTATTCGATGGAAGAGATGCTCCAGCTCGGTCAGCACTGTTCGATGGCCGAACGCCGCGCTGACGAAGCGACGCGCGACGTGGCGGACTGGCTGAAGTGCGACTTTATGCTGGATCAGGTCGGCAACGTCTTTAAGGGCGTGATTGCCAGCGTGACCGGCTTTGGCTTCTTCGTGCGTCTGGACGAGCTGTTCATCGACGGCCTGGTGCACGTTTCCAGCCTCGATAACGACTACTACCGCTTTGACCAGGTGGGCCAGCGCCTGATTGGCGAATCCGGTGGGCAGACCTATCGCCTGGGCGACCGCGTGGAAGTGAAGGTCGAAGCCGTGAATATGGACGACCGCAAGATCGACTTCAGCCTGATCTCCAGCGAGCGCGCGCCGCGTAACGTCGGCAAAACCGAGCGTGAGAGAGCGAAAAAAGGCGGTAACGGCAACGGTAATGGTAAATCGGGTGGAAAACGCCGTCAGGCGGGCAAGAAGGTAAACTTCGAGCCGGACAGCGCGTTCCGCGGTGAGAAGAAGAAAAAGCCGAAGGCCGAAAAGAAAGAGGCCCGCTCGGCGAAAAAACCTTCGGCCAAAACGCAGAAAATAGCCGCGGCCACCAAAGCAAAACGCGCAGCGAAGAAACAGCAGGCGGAGTAAAATACCCCTCACCCTGACCCTCTCCCTGGCGGGAGAGGGAAAATGCATATTATGAGAACCATCAATGAGTGAAATGATTTACGGCATCCACGCGGTGCAGGCCCTGCTGGAGCGCGCACCGGAGCGTTTTCAGGAAGTGTTTATTCTGAAAGGGCGTGAAGACAAGCGTCTGATGCCGCTGATCCACGCGCTGGAAGCGCAGGGCGTGGTGATCCAGCTGGCGAACCGCCAGTTTCTGGACGAGAAAAGCGAAGGTGCGGTGCACCAGGGCATTATTGCCCGCGTGAAGCCGGGCCGCCAGTATCAGGAAAACGATCTGCCGGATCTGATCGCCGGGCTGGATAACCCGTTCTTCCTGATCCTCGACGGCGTGACCGATCCGCACAACCTCGGCGCGTGCCTGCGCAGCGCCGACGCGGCGGGCGTGCATGCGGTGATCGTGCCGAAAGATCGCTCCGCGCAGCTGAACGCAACGGCCAAGAAAGTGGCCTGCGGCGCGGCGGAAAACGTCCCGCTGATCCGCGTGACCAACCTGGCGCGCACCATGCGCCTGCTGCAGGAAGAGAACATCTGGATCGTCGGCACTGCCGGTGAAGCGGATCATACCCTGTACCAGAGCAAAATGACCGGCCGCCTGGCGCTGGTGATGGGTGCGGAAGGTGAAGGCATGCGTCGCCTGACGCGCGAGCACTGCGACGAGCTGATTAGCATCCCGATGGCGGGCAGCGTGTCGTCCCTGAACGTCTCCGTTGCGACGGGCATCTGCCTGTTTGAAGCGGTGCGCCAGCGTAGCTGATTTTCGCCCGGTGGCGCTTCGCTTACCGGGCCTACGGTTTTGTAGGTCGGGTGAGGCGAAGCCGCCACCCGGCAAAACAACCTCACTCCTCTAACGACCGCAAATGGTCATCCTTCCTGAGCGTCATCAGCGCCACGATACTCACCACCGCCGTCGCCATCACGTAATAGGCCGGAATATTCAGGTTCCCCGTCTCTTTAATCAGCCCGGTAATGAACAGACCCGCGCAGCCCGAGAAGATCGCGTTCGACAGAGAATAGGCCAGGCCAAGCCCGGTATAGCGCACCCGCGTCGGGAACATCTCTGAGAGCATGGCAGGCCCCGGCCCCGCCAGCATGCCCACCAGGCCACCCGCAATCAGCACCACGAGCGCCTTCACCGCCAGCGTGCTGGACTCCGCCTGCAGCACTTTCAGCAGCGGCAGGGCGAGGACCAGCAGCAGCACGGTGGCGACGATCATCACCGTGCGGCGGCCTATTCTGTCGCTGAGCATGCCCGACGGAATAATGGTGAGCGCAAAACCGATGTTCGAAATCACCGCAATCAGCAGCGCCTGGTTAAACCCGGTATGCAGCGCCGACTGCAGGTAGGTTGGCATGATCACCAGATAGGTATATCCCGCCGCAGACCACACCATCACGCGGCCAATGCCCATCGCGATCGCGCTGAGCGTGGCCGCGGTCGTAGCCTGAGCGGCGACCGGTTTTTCCTGCTGGTGCACAAAGCTTGGCGTCTCCTCCATGCTGACCCGCAGCCACAGCGCCACCGCCCCCATCGGCAGCGCCAGGAAAAACGGGATGCGCCAGCCCCAGTCGTGCAGCGCATCCGGCGTGAGCAGGGCGGAGAGCAGCGCCACAATGCCTGCGCCTGCTAACAGCCCCAGCGCCACGGTAAAGGACTGCCACGCGCCGTACAGGCCGCGCCTGCCGCGCGGGGCGAACTCCGTCATCAGCGAAACTGCGCCGCCGTACTCCCCGCCAGCGAAAAGCCCCTGCAGGATGCGCAGCAGCGTGATAATCAGCGGCGCGGCAATCCCAATGCTGGCGTAAACCGGCACCACCCCGATGGCCGCGGTGGCCAGCGTCATCAGCACCAGCACGATAATAAGCGTCGGCTTGCGGCCAATCCTGTCGCCGATGCGGCCAAACACCACCGCGCCCAGCGGGCGGAAGAAGAAGGCAATCGCGAACGAGGCGTAGGTGAGGATCAGGCTCGTCAGGCCAGACTCCCCTTCAAGCTGGAAGAAATTTTTCGCAATCACGGTTGCCAGAAAACCGTAGACCGCAAACTCATACCACTCGATAAAGTTCCCAATGGAGCCGGCAATTAACGCGCGCTTGTGCGCGTCCGGCGCACGGTGTGAAGGTTGCATGGCGTGCCTCGCAGAAGAGAGTAAGAATAAATTATTCAACATATTTGACGGAGTGAAATAGTTTATTCTTATGTTATGTGAGCTATTTCACGAATGATTTCAGCAAGATTGCCATGGTGTGACCGTACTCCCATGCAGTGTGAATCCCCCCTGTCCATACTTATCTTCATTGCCATTGAAGGAGGGAGACAGCATGCACTGGCAGACGCACACCGTTTTCAATCAACCCGCGCCGCTTTCTAACAGCAATCTTTTCCTCTCTGACTGCGCCCTGCGCGACGCGATTGCCCGGGAAGGGGCTGAGTGGGACAGGGAGCTGCTGGCCAGCATCGGGCAGCAGCTGGGCACCGCGGAGTCGCTGGAGCTTGGCAGGCTGGCGAACGTCAACCCGCCGGAGCTGCTGCGCTATGACGCGACGGGGGAACGGCTGGACGACGTGCGTTTTCATCCGGCGTGGCACCTGCTGATGCAGGGGCTCTGCGCGAACCGGGTGCACAACCTGCCGTGGGAGGAGGAGGCGCGCAGGGGATCGTTTGTCGCCCGAGCCGCGCGCTTCGTGCTGCATGCCCAGGTTGAGGCGGGCACGCTCTGCCCCATCACCATGACCTTCGCCGCCACGCCGCTGCTTTTGCAGTCGCTGCCTAAACCGTTCCACGGCTGGCTGACGCCGCTTCTTAGCGACCGCTACGACCCGCACTTTGCCCCCGGCGGGCAGAAGCGCGGCCTGCTTATCGGCATGGGGATGACGGAAAAGCAGGGCGGCTCCGACGTGCTGAGCAACACCACCAAAGCGGAAAAACCGCTGACGGCAGCTATCGGCTGGTGGGGCACAAATGGTTTTTCTCGGTACCGCAAAGCGATGCGCATCTCGTGCTGGCGCAGGCGAAAGGCGGCCTCTCCTGCTTCTTTGTGCCGCGCTTTTTACCCGACGGGCAGCGCAACGCGGTGCGGCTGGAGCGGCTGAAGGACAAGCTCGGCAACCGGTCAAACGCCAGCAGCGAAGCCGAGTTTCTGGATGCCTCCGGCTGGCTGCTGGGAGAAGAGGGCGAAGGCGTGCGGCAAATCCTCAAAATGGGCGGGCTGACGCGGTTCGACTGCGCGCTCGGCAGCCACGGGCTTATGCGCCGGGCGCTCTCCGTGGCGCTGTATCACGCCCACCAGCGGCAAACGTTCGGCAAGAACCTGATCGACCAGCCGCTGATGCGCGAGGTGCTCAGCCGGATGGCGCTAATGATGGAGGGGCAAACCGCGCTGCTGTTCCGACTTGCCCGGGCGTGGGACAGGCGGGACGATGCCCGGGAGGCCGCGTGGGCCAGGCTGTTTACGCCGGTGGCGAAATACGGCGTGTGCAAGGCGGGCATCCCCATCGTCGCCGAGGCGATGGAGGTGCTGGGGGGAATCGGCTACTGCGAGGAGAGCGAGCTTCCGCGCCTGTATCGCGAAATGCCGGTCAACAGCATCTGGGAAGGGTCGGGAAACATCATGTGCCTGGACGTGCTGCGCGTGCTGGCGAAGCAGCCGGGCATTCTCGAACTGCTTGCCGAAGATTTCGCGCAGGTGAAGGGGCAGGATCGGCACTTCGACCGTAGCTGGCGGCAGCTGCAGCAAAAGCTGCGCAAGCCGCAGGAGGCGCAGGGCCGGGAGATCGCCCAGCAGCTGTTTTTGCTGGGCGCGGGAAGCCAGATGCTGCGGCACGCATCGCCGCCGGTGGCGCAGGCGTGGTGCCGCATGATGCTCGATACCCGCGGCGGTACGCTGCTGAGCACGCAGGTGCAAAACGATCTGCTGCTGCGCGCCACGGGCGGCGTGGGTTAGCCCTTAAGCTGGAAAAGGCTCACCAGCTGGGTGAGGTGCGAGCCTTTCTCACGCAGGGTTTGCGCGGTTTGCTCGCTGCGCGATACGCGGTCGGCGTTGATATGCGACGCTTCGCCGATGTGCGCCATCGCGAGATTTACCTGGCCGATCCCCGCGGACTGCTCGCGCGAGGCGTGGTTAATCTCCGTAACCAGCTGGCTGATGTTGTCGATGTGAACGATGATGTCGTCCATCGCCAGGCGCGTTTGCTCGGAGAGGGCGTGACCCTCGCTGACCTTGTTGAGCGTGTCGCCAATCAGCTGTTCAATCTCTTTGACCGCATTGGCGCTGCGTGCCGCCAGGGCGCGAACCTCCTGCGCCACCACGGCGAAGCCCTTACCGTGCTCGCCCGCCCGCGCCGCTTCTACCGCGGCGTTGAGCGCCAGGATGTTGGTCTGGAAGGCGATAGACTCAATCACGCGGGTGATATCTTCGATGCGTTTAGAGGCGTCGCGAATGTCGTCCATCGTGGCGACGGCGTGCGTAACCGTCTTGCCGCCCTGGTGCACCGCGCGCGAGGTTTCGCCGACCAGCACCTGGGTTTGCTCCATGTTCGCCGCGTTCTGCTGCACGGTCGCGGAGAGTTGCTCCATGCTGGCGGACGTCTCCTCGACGCTGCTGGCCTGCTTGTTGATCTGCTCCGAGATCTCCCCGCTGGCGGAGGCCAGCGCGCGGGTGCCGGTATGAATATCGCCCGCCGCCTCGCGGACCTGCAGCACGATTTTTTGCAGCCCTTCGCCGATGCCGTTGATCGCCGCGACCAGCTGACCCACCTCGTCCTCGCGCTCCACGGGCAGGTTGGCCCGCAGATCGCCTTCGGCATACCGGCGGGCGAGATGGATAACCTTTTGCAGCGGGCGCGTCAGCATCCGTCGAATAATCACGACGAACAGGCCCGCAAACAGGGCGGATAACACCGCGCCAGCCAGCAGGAAGCGATCGCGCAGGGCGTTCACGTTCGCGAGCAGCACCGATTTATCCACTTCTCCCACGATGGTCCAGTTCCAGCCCGGAAGCGGCGTGTAGGCCATCTTTAGCGTGCGGCCATCCCCGCTCGTTCGCTCAAGCGTGCCGGATGTGTCGCTCAGAAGCTGCTGCTGCGTGGCCGCATCCCACTGCGGTAGCTTGCCCTCTTCGCTGGCGTGGAACAGGTATTGCCCGCGCGTTTTCCCGTTGCCGCGATCCAGCACAAAGAAATGGCCGCTCTCGCCGAGGCGGCGGCTTAGGATCTTCTCCCGCATCACGTTCCAGGAGTGGGTGATATCTACCCCGACGAAGATGATGCCAATGACCTGCCCGTCGCGATTTTTAACCGGCTGGTACTGGGTGATGTAGCGCTTGCCAAACAGCAGCGCCAGGCCGCGATACACGTCGCCTTTTTTCATGGCGCTATACGCCGGGCTGGCGGGGTCTAAAACGGTCCCCATTGCCCTGTCGCCATTCTCTTTGCGCAGCGACGTTGCCACCCGGACAAAATCATTGCCGCTGCGCACGAACAGCGTAGAGATCGCCCCCGTTCGGCTCAGAAAGTCGTCGGAAAGCGCGTTGTTTTCGTGCAGCTCGGTTTCGCCGCCCTTCAGCAGCGGAACGTCTATCCCGCTAATGGCTTTGCGCTGGCTGGCATCGACGGTGAGGGGCTGAGGTAAAAACGTGGTGAACAGGCGGGTATAGCTTTCAACCTCTTCGCTCAGGCTGGTATTGAACATTTCAACCATGTCGACCATGCCGCTGGACTGGTTATGCAGATCTTCAACCGCGAGGGTTTCAAGCTGCTGGCTGGCTTTTTGACTGAGCAGCAGGGTAAACATCAGGAAGAGAATGGCGACGCTTGCGCCGGTCAGCAGCGAGAGCTTTGCGCCCAGGCCCGCGCGGCGAAAAAAAGTGATCATAAATTGCTCATTATTGAAAAGGAATGGCTCTTCAACGGCAGGGCGGGGATAACATTTATCTGCTTAATGTAACTAAATGTTACATGTCTGTTTTGGAAGGGTTTATAAGCTGGTGGATGTGTTACAGAAATCAAAAAGCCACTATAAATCCGTGGCTTTTATCGTGATGCCTTAGGCATAGAGAATGGCCTGTACCCGCCAGCGATCGTCATGGTTATCCTCCTGCATCTGAATGATGCGATACCAGGATGCACCCTGCTCATCCGCTTTTAATGCCACTACGCGTTCAACGTCCTGCGGGCTCCCCGAAATGTTATTCACGGAGATCTGACCGATTTCGTTAAGGCCGGTTACGCAGTCAGCGCTGGCAAATTCCGCCGACTGTGCGGTTGTGCTCACCAGGCCAGCTGAGAGCAACAGAGTGGTCAAAGCAAGAGTTCGTTTCATCGTCAGCTCCATTTCACATTTCTCCGGTATCCGCCGGGCAATCCTTCGCAAATAAACTCACTTCCATCAGCGCGGGCATGGAGTTTATTGTGGACAGGAAAATGTCTATGGACGCAAAGCAGTGTAAATGTCGTTCAAATCATGACCGTTATTTGCGGTACAAAATGGCTTGTGAATACCACTGTCCCGTAATGATGGTTTCATCGACCATGACGATGACGTAATAATCTGCTTTTGCGGCGACGGCCTGTGCTTTAATTGCCTCTTCCGCATCGTCCGGTGAACCCCGGACCATCGCGGAGACAGATCCGATCCGCTGTAGCCCTTCCGTCTGATTACGACGAATTTCCTGCGGACGATCGGTGGCCGGTGGCGCAGGCTGCGGTGTTCCCTGAAGAACCTGACAGCCACTGAGCACAGAGACAAGCATAAAAGCGGCAAACCTACGCATAACCATATCTCTTTTCCTGATAGCCATAGTGTAGTTGTCTGTGAATTTAGTTTTGGGGGAATGTTCCCGAAGTGTTATCTGGGGCGTGTATTTCGAATGAAAATAGCGTGAAACCGTAACCCAGTTCTCAACATTATGAATCATCCATTAACAGAGGATAGACAATGATTGAACTTGAAACGCGACGCCTCGGCAATCATGACATTTTGCATGCATTCCCGGCGGGAAAACGTGAGCAGCCGCTGCCCGCTGTGCTTTTCTATCATGGATTTACCTCTTCAAAGCTGGTCTATAGCTATTTTGCCGTTGCGCTGGCGCAGGCCGGTTTTCGCGTGGTGATGCCGGATGCGCCCGATCATGGCGCCCGGTTTACGGGCAATGAACGGGCCCGGCTGGGGCAGTTCTGGCAAATTCTTTACGGTAGCCTGACCGAGTTTAGCGGGCTGCGCGACGCGCTCTATGAGGTCGGGCTGGTGGCGGATAACCGTCTGGCCGTGGCGGGGGCGTCGATGGGCGGCATGACGGCGCTGGGTATTATGGCGCGCCACCCTGAGGTGAAATCCGTGGCCTGCCTGATGGGATCGGGCTATTTTACCTCGCTGTCAAAAACGCTATTTCCGCCTCAGGAACCGGAAGGCATTGAGCCGCGGCTTGCGGAATGGGATGTTGAGAACGCGTTGCCAGCGCTGGCCGACCGCCCGCTTTTTCTGTGGCACGGTGAAGAGGATGACGTTGTACCGGCAGGGGAAACGCTCCGGCTGCAGCAGGGGCTGCAACGTGCAGGTCTGGATAGCAATCTCACCTGCTTATGGGAAGCGGGCGTACGCCACCGCATTACGCCCGCGGCGCTGGATGCCACGGTAGCGTTTTTCCGCCAGCACCTCTAAACGCGCAATACCGTGACGCCCTGACTTTCGAGCTTCTGCAGGATCTCAGGGTTCGCTTTTTTACCGGTAATAACCATGTTGATCTGCTCTGCCCGGCTGAACAGCATGCCGGCGCGCTCGCCCACCTTGCTGCTGTCGACCAGCACCACGAGCTTGCCCACAACGTTCAGCATGTTCTGTTCCGCCATCGCGGTGAGCATATCGGTTTTGTAGAGTCCATCCGTGGTCAGCCCCTTGCCGCTGGTAAACATCCAGTGCCCGGCATAAAGCGTGTTTTCGCTGTCCTGAGGGCTAAGAGTGATCGAGTGGCTCTTGTTGTACTGGCCGCCCATGATCACCACGCTCTCATGCTCCTGATCGATAAGGTAGTTCGCCAGCGGCAAGTAGTTAGTGATGATTTGCACCGGCTTGCCGCACATTTCCCGCCCCAGCAGGAAGGCCGTTGAGCCGCAGTTGATCACCACGCTCTCACCGGGATTCACCAGCTGTGATGCGGCGCGGGCGATGCGGACTTTCTCATCGTGGTTCTGCGCCTGATGGATGTTCATCGGCGTCCAGCGCGGGCGCTGCTGGCTGATGGCTTCCGCCCCGTTGCGGACTTTTTTGAGCTTGCCGCTTTCGTCCAGCTTGTTGATATCCCGCCGCGCCGTCGCTGGGGAAATTCCTAAGCGTTCTATTACCTTCTCAACGGTGACAAACCCTGTCTGCGCCAGGAGTTCCAGTAAAATTTGATGCCGTTGCGCTTCCGTCATGAGCTATTCCGATAAGAATTGATTTGAAAAGATAATATTTGAAATAGCATGAAATTACTAAGATAAATATGTCATCGCCAGGCGGGGTGCCTGGCGAGTGAGCATAACGATTAGAGGAATGACTTGAACGGCAGGTCTGGTTCAATGGTGAAGCAATCATCGAAGCCGCGCGGATAGTGATACTCGAAGTTATCTTTATCCAGAGGCCAGGTGAACTTACCGCCAACCTGCCAGATAAACGGCTTGAAGCCATACTTCAGGCGGTCTTTCTTCATCTCCCACAGCACGCGGATCTCCTGCGGATCGGCCTGGAAGTTTGACCAGATATCATGGTGGAACGGGATCACTACCTTGGTGTTCAGCGCTTCAGCCATGCGCAGCATATCCGCGCTGGTCATTTTGTCCGTAATACCGCGCGGGTTCTCGCCGTAGGAGCCCAGCGCCACGTCGATCTGATGTTCGTTACCGTGCTTTGCATAGTAGTTCGAGTAGTGTGAATCACCGCTGTGGTACAGGGAACCGCCCGGCGTTTTGAACAGATAGTTCACCGCGCGCTCGTCCATACCGTCCGGCAGCACGCCCGCGGCTTTTTGATCGGCCGGCAGGGTAATGAGCGCGGTACGGTCAAATGCATCCAGCGCGTGGATCTCAATGTCTTTAATTTTCACCACGTCGCCCGGCTTCATCACGATGCAACGCTCTTTCGGAACGCCCCAGCCCATCCATAGATCCACGCAGGTTTGCGGCCCAATGAACGGCACTGTGTCAGGGCAGTTTTGCATGACAGCAGCCGCGACGTTTACGTCGATGTGATCGTTGTGATCGTGCGTCGACAGCACGGCATCGATCTGACGAATGGCAAACGGATCGAGCACGAATGGCGTGGTGCGCAGGTTTGGCTGCAGCTTCTCAACCCCCGCCATGCGCTGCATCTGATGTCCTTTTTTCATCAGCGGATTGCCGTGGCTCTGTTTACCGGTGCCGCACCAGAAGTCAACGCAGATATTGGCTCCGCCTTCTGATTTCAACCAGATGCCGGTGCAGCCCAGCCACCACATAGCGAAAGTGCCTGGCGCGACTTTTTCCTGCTCAATTTCTTCGTTCAGCCAGCTACCCCATTCCGGGAATGTGCTCAGAATCCATGACTCACGGGTGATGGTGTTCACTTTACTCATCGTTTTGACTCCTGGTTTTAATCAAAAGTAATCATTTGGTGATTTGTTGTGATTAATGCTGGCACTCTTTTGATTGCTTTGCAATGGCTAAATAGCGGAATTTTAGTCGTCGCATGTCACGGTTGCATGAGGGAAACTGTGTTAATGCATTCGGTAGTATTGATTAACTATATGAATTATATCGTTTAATTGGCATTGTTTTGTTGTGATTGAAAATCATTACTAACGCCAAGGAAATAAATTGCGTGATGCGTCACAAATAATCATATTTAATCTTGTGGTGATTATTTGTGATTAATAGAGTGATGACACCAACCGCACGGGGAGTGCACCTCGTGTCATCATTTTCTGGAGAGAGTTATGGAGATCCTCTACAACGTCTTTACCGTGTTCTTTAATCAGGTAATGACCAATGCCCCACTGTTACTGGGCATCGTGACGTGTCTGGGCTACATCCTTCTGCGTAAAAGCGTCAGCGTCATTATCAAAGGCACCATCAAAACCATCATTGGCTTTATGCTGCTTCAGGCCGGGTCGGGCATTCTGACCAGCACGTTCAAGCCCGTCGTCGCCAAAATGTCCGAAGTGTATGGCATCAACGGCGCGATCTCTGACACCTACGCCTCCATGATGGCGACCATCGATCGCATGGGCGATGCCTACAGCTGGGTGGGCTATGCGGTTCTGCTGGCGCTGGCGCTGAATATCATTTATGTGCTTCTGCGCCGCATTACCGGCATTCGCACCATCATGCTGACCGGCCACATTATGTTCCAGCAGGCGGGGCTGATTGCGGTTTCCCTCTATATCTTCGGCTACTCAATGTGGACGACCATTATCTTCACCGCGGTGATGGTGTCGCTCTACTGGGGCATTACCTCCAACATGATGTATAAGCCGACCCAGGAAGTGACCGACGGTTGCGGTTTCTCCATCGGCCACCAGCAGCAGTTCGCGGCCTGGATTGCCTATAAGGTTGCGCCTTATCTGGGTAAAAAAGAGGAGAGCGTTGAAGATCTTAAGATGCCGGGCTGGCTGAATATCTTCCACGACAACATCGTCTCCACGGCGATTGTGATGACCATCTTCTTTGGCGCCATCCTTCTCTCCTTCGGCATTGACGTTGTGCAGGCGATGGCGGGTAAAACGCACTGGACAATCTATATCCTGCAGACCGGTTTCTCCTTCGCGGTGGCGATCTTCATCATCACCCAAGGCGTTCGCATGTTCGTGGCTGAGCTGTCTGAAGCCTTCAACGGCATCTCCCAGCGCCTGATCCCTGGCGCAGTGCTGGCGATTGACTGCGCGGCAATCTATAGCTTTGCGCCAAACGCCGTGGTCTGGGGCTTTATGTGGGGCACCATCGGCCAGCTGATTGCGGTGGGCATTCTGGTGGGCTGCGGTTCTTCCATCCTGATTATTCCCGGCTTTATCCCGATGTTCTTCTCTAACGCCACCATCGGCGTCTTTGCTAACCACTTCGGCGGCTGGCGCGCGGCGCTCAAAATCTGCCTCGTTATGGGCATGATTGAAATCTTCGGCTGCGTGTGGGCGGTCAAGCTCACCGGCATGAGCGCCTGGATGGGCATGGCGGACTGGTCAATTCTGGCACCGCCAATGATGCAGGGCTTTGTCTCCATCGGCGCCATCTTTATGGCCGTCATCATCCTGATATCACTGATTTATATGTTCTTCGCGGGCCGTTCGCTGCGCGCTGAAGAAGATGCGGAAAAACAAACAGCAGAAGTTTCTGCTCATTAAGGAGTTTCGATTATGACCGTACGTATCCTGGCCGTATGTGGCAATGGGCAAGGCAGCTCCATGATCATGAAGATGAAAGTGGATCAGTTTTTAACGCAGTCAAACATCGACCACACGGTAAACAGCTGCGCGGTGGGTGAATACAAAAGTGAACTGAACGGCGCGGATATCATCATCGCCTCTACCCACATCGCCGGTGAGATTTCCGTAACAGGCAACAAATACGTGGTGGGCGTGCGCAACATGCTGTCGCCTGCGGATTTCGGCCCAAAACTGCTGGAAGTGATCAAAGAGCATTTCCCGCAGGACGTGAAGTAAGGACGCCACATGAAATTACGTGATTCGCTGGCACAGAATAACTCAATTCTTTTGCAGGCCGAGGCCAGCACCTGGCAGGAAGCGGTCAAGCTGAGCGTCGATCTGCTGGTCAAGGCCGACGTTGTTGAGCCGCGCTATTACCAGGCCATTCTTGATGGCGTTGCGCAGCACGGCCCCTATTTTGTGATTGCGCCAGGCCTGGCAATGCCGCATGGCCGCCCGGAAGAGGGCGTCAAAAAAACCGGCTTTGCGCTGGTGACGCTGAAAACGCCTCTGGTGTTTAACCATGAGGATAACGACCCGGTCGATATTCTCATCACCATGGCGGCCGTTGATGCCAATACCCATCAGGAAGTCGGCATTATGCAGATCGTGAATCTGTTTGATGACGAAGCCAACTTTGACCGTTTACGCGCCTGCCGCACCGAGCAGGAAGTCCTGGATTTAATCGATCACGCCACTGCGGCGGCTGTTTAAGAAGGAATTGAAAATGTCATTACCAATGTTGCAGGTCGCGCTGGATAACCAGACTCTGTCTCACGCTTACGAAACCACCCGCCTGATTGCGGAAGAAGTAGACATCATCGAAGTGGGTACCATTCTGTGCGTGGGCGAAGGCGTTCGCGCCGTTCGCGACCTGAAGGCGCTTTATCCGCACAAAATCGTGCTGGCGGATGCCAAGATTGCGGACGCGGGAAAAATTCTCTCCCGCATGTGTTTTGAAGCCAACGCC
>AGFT01079211.1_pt1 | contig 14804 bp, 11 predicted proteins | sample 305848 | NCBI WGS metagenome assembly AGFT01 (sample SAMN02954282, study PRJNA62043) | ant fungus garden metagenome | biome: terrestrial; feature: Atta colombica fungus garden; material: fungus garden; isolation source: Atta colombica fungus garden bottom | host: Atta colombica | place: Panama...
CTCGTTCCTCAGCGCCGGGCCGTTTGTCTACATCGAGCTGAACCACGTTTCGCCGCAGCACTTCGGCTACTACTTTGCCCTGAACATCGTGTTTCTGTTCGTCATGACCATTATCAACAGCCGGTTCGTGCGGCGGGTCGGGGCGCTCAATATGTTCCGCGCCGGGCTGTGGATCCAGTTTGTGATGGCGATTTGGCTGGTGGTGACGGCGTTCCTCGGCGTCGGCTTCTGGGCGCTGGTAGTCGGCGTAGCCTCGTTTGTGGGCTGCGTGTCGATGGTCTCGTCCAACGGCATGGCGGTGATCCTCGACGAGTTCCCGCACATGGCGGGCACCGCCTCGTCGCTGGCGGGGACGTTCCGCTTCGGCATCGGTGCCGTGGTGGGGGCGCTGCTGTCGCTTGCCACGTTCAGCACAGCCTGGCCAATGCTGTGGGCCATCGCGCTGTGCGCAACCTGCTCGATTCTGTTTTACCTCTACGCCAGCCGGCCTCGCAAAACGGCACGCTAAGCGCGCAAAGGCCCGAAAAGGGCCTTTTTGTTGACGCATATCAACCAAAATGGCGTTCGTTTACCCCTTGTTTGTTTCTTTTATGTAAAATATATTTATGTAAAAAGTCACATCACTGTAGTTAAAAAGGTTGAGTTAGATCGCAGAAACGGGTACATATAGCGCCGACGCGAACCTGTCACTCATCTAAAAAAGCCCTGATAAATAAGGCGCAATAGCCCGCATGACGCGGCTTAGCGCGTTAGCTGCGCAAAAACAGGGCAGGTTAGCCGTGATGTGTTACTATAAATGTAAATAAATTGTGAAGTAATTTTAGCTTCCGGGGAACGAACGTGAATACATTACAACTCTCTATTGTCCATCGCTTGCCCCAGAGCTATCGCTGGTCGGCGGGTTTTGCAGGCTCGAAGGTTGAACCGATTCCGCAAAGCGGAGCGGGCGGTGAGAATTGCCTGGTTGCGCTGAAGCTGCTGAGCCCGAACGACGGAGAGGCGTGGCCGGTCATGGAGCGCCTCAGCCAGGCGCTGACCGATATCGAAGTGGATAGCTCCGTGCTGGAGTGCGAAGGCGAGCCGTGCCTGTTTGTGAAAAGCCAGGACGAATTTGCCGCCACCTGCCGCCTGAAAAACTTCGGCGTGGCGATTGCGGAGCCTTTCTCCGGCCAATACCCCTTCTGAGTGCTAGTCAGCCGATAACAGCTGTCGCGTGTAGCTCTGCGCTGGCGCAGCAAAGACGCGCTGGCACTCTCCCTGCTCGACCACTTCTCCCTGTCGCAACACAATCACCCGATGGCACAGCGCGCGGACAACCTGCAAATCGTGGCTGATAAAGATATACGCCAGCCGGTGTTTTTCCTGTAATCCTTTTAGCAGCGCCAGGATTTGCGCCTGTACGGTTCTGTCCAGCGACGACGTAGGCTCATCAAGCACGATCAGCTCCGGCTTAAGGATCAGCGCGCGGGCGATGGCGATGCGCTGACGCTGTCCGCCAGAGAACTCGGCCGGGTAGCGATGGCGCATCTCCGGCTCAAGCCCCACCTCCGCCATGACCCGTATTACCTCATCTTCCCGCTGGCGCGCCGACAGGCCGGGCCGGTGGACGCGCAATCCCTCTTCGACGATTTGCAATACGCTGAGCCGTGGATTGAGCGAGGAGTTAGGATCCTGAAACACCACCTGCATGCGGGGGCGGACGGGCAGCATCTGTCGGCGGTTCCGGTCGTGCAGGGCCATGCCGTCAAACACAATCTGCCCCTGCGAGGCGATCAGGCGCAGCAGCGCAAGCCCCGTGGTGCTTTTTCCCGAACCGGATTCCCCCACCAGCCCGAGCGACTCCCCGGGGCGCAGCGTGAAGCTGATATTGCTAAGCACGGTATTGCGATCGACCACGCGGCGAAGGATCCCTTTGCGAACCGGAAACGAAACCGACAGCCCGTCAACCTTCAGCAGCGGCGCGCCGTCCGCGGTCAGGGGGACCGGATCGCCCGCGGGCTCGCTGTCGAGCAGCTTTTGGGTATAGGGATGCTGAGGGGCCGCCAGCAGCGCGGAGGCCGCATTTTTCTCAACGCAGCGCCCGCTCTGCATCACCGCCACGCTGTCGGCCAGCTTTCTGACGATGCTGAGGTTGTGGGTGATAAACAGCAGGCTCATGTCCAGCTCGTCGCGCAGCTCGCGCAGAAGCTGCAGGATTTGCGCCTGCACGGTGACGTCCAGCGCGGTTGTCGGCTCATCGGCGATCAGCAGCTCGGGGCGCGTGAGAAGGGCCATGGCGATCATCACGCGCTGGCGCTCGCCGCCGGAAAGCTGATGCGGGAAATCCGACAGGCGCTTTGCCGCGTGGCGAATGCCGGTGCGCTCCAGGCAGTCCAGGATTTCGCCTCTGGCCGCCTCTTTGCGCATGCCCCGGTGGAGCGACAGCACTTCGAAGAGCTGCTTTTCCAGCGTGTGCAGCGGGTTGAGCGAGACCATCGGCTCCTGGAAGATCATCGCAATCCTGTTGCCGCGTATACCGCGCAGGGTCTGCTCACAGGCGTGCAGCAGCGAGCTGCCGTGAAACAGGATATCGCCCTGCGGATAGCTCACCGGCGGGGAGGGGAGCAGGCGCAAAATCGAGAGCGCCGAGACGCTCTTGCCGGAACCGGATTCCCCCACCAGCGCCAGCGTTTCGCCGCGCTGGATGTGCAGCGATAAATCACTCACCACCGTGCGCGTCTCGCCCTGCTTCGAAAACGCAATCGACAGATTTTCAATACTCAGAAGAGGCTGCGTCATCTTATACCGCCTTGTTGGGATCGAAGGCATCGCGGACGGCTTCGCCAATAAAAATCAACAGTGAAAGCAGCACCGCCACCGAGAGGAAGGCGGTGATGCCGAGCCAGGGCGCCTGCAGATTGTTTTTGCCCTGCAGCAGCAGTTCGCCGAGCGAGGGGGAACCCAGCGGCAGGCCGAAGCCGAGGAAGTCCAGCGAGGTGAGCGTGGTGATGGAGCTGCACAAAATGAAGGGCAGGAAGGTGAGCGTCGCGACCACCGCGTTCGGCAGCATGTGGCGGAAGATGATCCCGCGGTCGCTGACGCCCAGCGCCTGCGCGGCGCGGATGTAGTCAAAGTTGCGGGTGCGCAGAAACTCCGCGCGCACCACGCCCACCAGCGCCATCCAGCCGAAGATCACGGTGATCCCCAGCAGCCACCAGAAGCCGGGCTGGACCACGCTCGACAGCAGAATGATTAAAAACAGCGTCGGCATACCTGACCACACCTCAATGAAGCGCTGGCCCCACAGATCGATCTTCCCGCCGTAGTAGCCCTGTACCGCGCCCGCCACCACGCCCATCACGCTGGAAAAGAGCGTCAGCATGATGCCGAAGAGCAGCGAGATCCGCGTGCCGTAAAGAATGCGCGCCAGCACGTCACCGCCGTTGGCGTCCGTCCCCAGCCAGTTTTGCGTCGAGGGCGGGGAAGGGAAGGGGGCGGTGGTCGCGTAGTTGATGCTGTTCGCGCCAAAGCGAATCGGCGCCCAGAGCGCCCAGCCGTGCTGGTCAATCTGGTCACGTAGCCACGGATCCTGATAAACCGCCGGGGTGGCGAACGGGCCGCCGAAGTCGCTTTCGCTGTAGTTCATCAGCACGGGCACATACCAGCGGTCGTTAAAGTGCACCAGCAGGGGCTTGTCGTTGGCAATCAGCTCTGCGCACATGCTTAAGACAAACAGAACGGCAAAGATCCACAGGGACCAATAGCCGCGGCGGTTGTGGCGAAAGCGCGCCCAGCGGGCCTGATTGACGGAGCTTAAACGCGGCATCAGCGTCCCTCAAAGTCGATTCGGGGATCGACCAGCGTATAGCTGATATCGCTGATGATATTCAGCAGCAGGCCAATCAGGGTGAAAATATAGAGTGTGCCAAACATCACCGGATAATCCCGCGACACGGTGGCCTCATAGCCCAGCAGCCCGAGTCCGTTCAGGGAGAACATCACCTCGATCAGCAGCGAGCCGGTGAAAAACATGCTGATAAAGGTGGCGGGAAAGCCGGCGATGACCAGCAGCATGGCGTTGCGAAACACGTGCTTCCACATGATCTGCTTTTCGCTTACGCCTTTGGCGCGCGCGGTCACCACGTACTGCTTGCGGATCTCATCGAGAAAGGCGTTCTTGGTGAGCATGGTCAGGGCCGCAAAGCCGCCGATCACCGTTGCCAGCACCGGCAGGGTGATGTGCCAGAAGTAGTCGGTGATTTTTTTGTACCACGGCAGGGTGCTGAAATCGGCTGAAACCAATCCCCGCAGCGGGAAAATATCGAAATAGCTGCCGCCGGCGAAAAAGACGATCAGCAGCACCGCAAACAGAAACGCCGGAATGGCGTAGCCGATGATAATGAACGTGCTGCTCCAGATATCAAAACGGCTGCCGTTGTGGACCGCCTTGCGGATGCCCAGCGGGATCGACACCAGGTAGATAATCAGCGTGCCCCACAGCCCCAGCGTGACGGACACCGGCAGGCTCTGCTTGATCAGCGTCAGCACCGAGGCGCTGCGGAACAGACTATCGCCAAAATCAAAGCGCACGTAATCCCACAGCATCTTGAAATAGCGCTCGTGGAGCGGCTTATCGAAGCCGTAGCGGTGGGTGATCTCGGCGATCACCTCGGGATCGAGCCCGCGCCCGCCGCGGTAGTGGCTGTCGCTGATGTTGCCCACGCCGGTTCTGGCATGGCTTGCACCCATGCTTTCACCGCCGCCGCCCGGCATGCCGCTGGCGTGGCCGAACTCAATCGCCGCAATGGCCTGATCGACCGGGCCACCCGGGGCGATTTGCACAATAAAAAAGTTGATGGTGATAATGGCCCACAGCGTCGGGATAATCAGCAGCAGGCGGCGTATCAGATAAGCACCCATGGGTTTTCCTTAGCGCCGCTCGGGGGGCAGCCTGGCAGCTTTGTTGACGTCATACCACCAGGTTTCAAAACCCAGCGAATAGATGGGGCGCACCGCGGGCTGCGAGAATTTATCCCATCGCGCAATGCGATCTTCGCCCATGTACCACATGGGGAGCATGTAATAGTTCCACGTCAGCACCCGGTCAAGCGCGCGGCCCAGAGGGAGCAGCTTCGCCTTATCGCCCTGCGCCGCCACGATTTTAGCTATCAGGGCGTCAATCACCGGGCTTTTCACGCCGGGGGCGTTATAGCTGGAGTTAATGTAGCTGGACGCCCACGAAATCTGCAGGTCCGAGCTTGGCCACGGCTGCGCGGACCACAGGCTCGGCATCATATCGTAATCGCGGCTGCGCATCCGGTTGGTGATTTGCGCGTTATCAACCTGGCGAATGTTCAGGGTAATGCCGAGGCGGCTAAGGTTCTGCTGGAACGGCAGCACCCACTGGTTATTGGCTCCGGAAGAGAGCAGCAGCTCAAAGCTGAGCGGCGCGCCCGTTTTGGCATTGACCCGCTTTTGATTTTTCAGCACCCAGCCCGCGTCGTCCAACAGGCCGCTGGCTTTGAGCAGGTTGCTGCGGTCGAACCCCTTGCCGTCGGACACCGGCGGTTCAAATATGCTGGTAAAGACCTCCGGCGGCAGTTCCGCCTTCATCGGCGCGAGCAGCACCAGCTCGTCAGCGTTGGGGTAGTCGCGCGCCGCGTATTCCGTGTTCTGGAAATAGCTGTTCGCGCGGCTATAGGCGCCGTAGAACAGGGCTTTGTTCATCCATTCGAAATCAAACGCCAGGGTGATGGCTTCCCGCACGCGGCGGTCGGCAAACACCGGGCGCTGAATATTAAACGCCAGCCAGCGCGTGTTCTGCGCCGATTCGTTTTTATGCTCGTCCTTGATGATGAAATGGTTCGCGAAGTTTTTGCCGATATAGCGGGTGGCCCAGTTTTTGGCGTCGTTCTCTACGCGCAGGTCGAACGCGCCAGCCTTAAAGGCTTCGAACGCCACGTTATCGTCGAGGTAATAGTCGTAGCGCAGGGTGTCAAAGTTCCAGCGGCCCCGGTTCACCGGCAGGTCCGCCGCCCAATAGTCCTTGACCCGGGAATAGGTCACGTACTGGCCCATGCGCCAGGCCGTTATGCGGTACGGCCCGCCCGCCAGCGGCGGGGTAGAGAGGGGATCGCTTAGCTTGTGGTTTTTCCAGAACGCTTCCGGCATGACGGGCAGCGAAAACAGGCTCAGCATGTTCTCCTTGTTCGGCTCGCCGAGCTCAATGCGCACGGTCAGCGGAGCAATGGCTTTCATCGTGGTGCCTTTATAAACCAGGCGGAACTGGGGCACGCCTTCGGTCATGAACTTGTGGAAGGTGAACGCCACGTCGCTGGCCTGGACGGGCGTCCCGTCGTGAAAGCGCGCGCGCGGATTTATCGACACCTCGGCCCAGGCGAAGTTGGCCGCATAGCGCACGTTCTCGGCGATCAGGGGATAGTAGCTGCCCGGCTCATCGTCGGACGTGACAAAAAGGGTGTCGTAAAGTGATTCAGTGCGCGCCGCCGCCACGCCGCGCAGGGCGTAGCGGTTGAAATTGTCAAACGTGCCGATGGCCGCGAGCGTGACGTTTCCGCCTTTCGGGGCCGCGGGGTTAGCGTAATCGAAGTGGGTGAAGTTAATGGCATACTTCGGCTCGCCGATAACGGCGAACGCGGTGTTTTCCTTTATGTCCTGGGCCAGTGCGGGCAGGCATAGTAACGTCAACAGCATTAACACGATGCGCATAAACATCTCCCGGCGACTCCTGCTTTTATTCTGCTGTGCGAATAATAAGTGAGACGGGCAGCATTGTGAAATTATTCACTGGCTTGCGGCATATCCGGCTGCCACTGGCAGAACTGCTCCAGCGGCATGGGGCGGCTTATCCAGTAGCCCTGCAGGAAGTTGACGCCATGCTCGCGCAGCCAGGCCGCCTGCTCCGGCGTTTCAACGCCTTCCGCAACGGTCGACATGTTCAGGCGCCTTGCCAGCGTCAGCACCGCGTCGAGCACCGGTGAGGTCACGGTTTCGGTACCAATCGCGTTGACGAAGCCGCGATCGATTTTGATGTAGTCCATGGTGAAGCGCTCTAAATAGATAAGGGCGCTGTGCCCGGTGCCGAAGTCGTCTATCGCAATCTCAAAGCCTTCATCGTGCAGCCAGTCAAACAGCGGGCTGGCTTCATGCTGGTTGATCATATCGCGCTCGGTGATCTCCAGCACGGTCTGGAAATGGTCGGGCGGCAGCGAGGCGCTAAACGTGCGCATGTCATCCTTGAAGCTTTCGGCGTGCAGGTGCCCGGGCGCGATGTTGATGCCGAGCTTGGCGCCCGGCGGCAGCACGGACTGGAGCATCGGCGCGTCGCGAATAATCAGATCAAAAAGATGCAGCGTAAGCGGTACGATCAGCTTCTGCGCCTCGGCAAAATTGATGAAGGCATCCGGCGGGATCTCCCCCATCGTCGGGTGCTTCCAGCGCATCAGCACCTCAACGCCGCGCATTTTGAGCTCTTTCGCATCCACCACCGGCTGATAAACCACGTAAAACTGGCCGAGCTTGATGGCGGTTAAAATCTCTTTTCCGGGGTTTAAGCGGATGGTCAGGATATAGAAATTGAGCGAACCGGCCGCGATCCCGCACACCAGCCCGAACAGCAGCGCGAGCAGCAGCTCATCCTTGGTCCAGGTCTCGGCGTACAGGTTGATGGTCAGCGGAATGTGGCTGAGCGTCGCGCTGCGCGCGGGTTTTTCATGCAGATCCTGCGCGTTAACCAGCGTGGGGGACAGGGTGGTTAACGCCCGATTGCCTATAACCACCGCGATACCCGCAAACTCTTCCTGGCGCGACGTGTAGAACATGTAGGGCGTCAGGTTGATATTGACCGACGTAAAGACGCCGCCGTCCTTCACCAGCGGATTGCGGTACCAGATAGCAATGGCGGGCCTGTCGGGCAGCATGGGCGTACCTTCCAGAAGGACGATATCCACGGGTTTACTGATGTGCAGCTGGGGAATAAGTTCTTCCATCGGCGCATGTAGCGGCCCGGTGGCGGATGAGCAAAAGGCGTTTTTGTCTCTCACCAGCAAAAACGCGCGCACGTTAATGCTGAACGCTGCGCGCGACGTTAGCTCTGCGCTGACGTCACGGCAGCTTCCCAGGGTGAGCGGCTGGAGCGCATCGATGGAAGTTTTGAGCTCGTCAAAATAGCTTTCCATATAGACGCTCAAATCCGTAATCAGCGTATCGAATTTGACTTCCCGCTTGTGGTAGCTCCAGAAAAATTGCAGGGTGCCCAGCAGCAGGGCAACGATTAATCCGGTCATAATACTGAGAAAGAGTATTTTCCGGTGGCTGGAGAAATAGCGGGTGAACATAGACGTCGTTGTTCCTGGAAAGCCGTGAATATCTACAGGGCGGCCAAACTTACGTAATTACAAGACTATAGCCTGGAATCGGGCGGGGCGTATGCCGATGAGCAGGCAAAAAAAAACACTGCCGAAGCAGTGCTTTCTTCTTCATATCGCTAGCCAAGGGATAACCAGCGATACGACAGTCATATCAACTGCGGGTTAAAACGCGGCGCGCTTCGTTGTAGCGCTTCTTCCAGTATGGCTCGTTCATGCTGGAGATTGTCACACCGCTGCTGGTGGACGCGTGAACAAACTGGTCGTTGCCGATATAAATGCCAACGTGTCGACCGGTAGAGCCCGCGCGGAACAGGACTAAATCACCTGTACGCAGCTTGGTGCGTGAAATTGATTTGCCCACTTCCTGCTGTTCATACGTTGAACGCGGAAGGTCCAATCCAAACTGTTCGCGGAAGGTACGCTGTACGAAGCTGGAACAGTCAATGCCTTTCTTGGTGCTGCCGCCCAGACGATAACGCACGCCTTTCCAGTCAGCATACTGGTCCATAATGCGGGACTTCACGTCCAGATTACGTACCATATTTTCAAATTCATCCTGAGAGGCTTGCAGTGACGAGGAATCTTCTATTCCCACAACACGCGTCTCAGGATGCATATTCTTGGCGGTGTTCGTTGTGCTACATGCCGAAAGCAGAACCGCAACTGCAATCGCCGGGATGCCCCGTAAGATATATCTCAAAATCGGTTGAGATTTGACCATTTTGTTTATTTTCCCTTGAAGTCCTTAACGATAAAATCGTTATAAAAAATGCCAAACGTGACGAGACTAATAACCTGCGCACAATGAGACAATTCCTTAAGGCCAAATCTGTGGCACAGCGCACAAATTTATTCACCGCGTTAATAATTATCTCTGTGAGGCAAAACGAGTCTGAGATTAACTGATTGCAAGGGGCAATGCGAGTAAAAATACCCTCTTTTTTATAAGAATTTGTGATACAGAAAGTAAATTTGTGCAATCGGTTAAAATAGCGCCAAAGTCCGCGCTATATCATGTAATTAATTCATTTCTAACATGAATGTTATGACGGGATGATGACAGCGGAAAACAAACGCGAGGGGAAATCATCAGGGATCGAGAACGATCCCTGATGGATGTGGTTAATTTACGTTAGGAGTTTGTTTTTATTTTGTTGCTATTGCCGGGGAGATAACGATCGAAAATCGCAATCAGGCGATCGGTCAGCGGCGTCATCAGGCACCAGGGTAAACCAATCAGTACCGCAGTCAGCGATCCCACCACAATATCGGTCAGCCAGTGGGCGCCAATCATCACGCGCGGGAAGATAAACACCACAACAATAATCAGGGCAATGCCGAAGGCTTTTTTGCCAAAATAGCGCAGCATGAACGCTGAAAAAATAAGCAGCATCATGCCGTGATCGCCAGGAAAACTGTCTTTAGACGCATCCTTGGTCGGAATATGCAGCAGTTCGCTGACGCGATAAATATCCGTGAAGTAGAGCGTCGGGCTTGCGCGCTTAACCGGCATCAGATGCTGCGCCAGCTGGTTAATGATGACGGCGGTCAGCAGCATTACCAGGCCCATAATAAGAATATGGCGGCGGCCGGATTTATCTTCTTTCAGCCAGAATGAGAGCATCAGGCAGCCCATGGCCAGCAGCGAAATGGCGTCGAAGGCGCGATTATTGGTGATGGCGACCAGCCACAGAAATGCCCGGCTTTTGACCAGTTCCTGGTTAAAAAAGTGGAACAGCCCGGAATCGAGCGGGAACCAAAAACCGTGGTTTACCGGCAGATACCAGGAAAAAAAGATCGCCAGACCGAGAGCGTTCAACAGCAAAATCAGGGGAAGTCGGGTTGTCATCATCGTTCCGCAAAGTGTAAAAACAGGGGCAACGTTAGCCTCAGAAAGTTAAACGAAGCTTCAACAGGCTCGACTGAAGCGTGTTCCAGTCGGCGTTAACCGCACTAATCAGCTCTATTCGGCTGTCGGGCGGCGCCACGTTCTGTGTTTCGATAAAGAAATCCTCCCCCTGGCGGTTGATACGCACCAAACCGTCAGGCGTGCGCATGATCCCCTTAACGCGATCGACCGGCGCAAGCCTCGCCCATTCAAGTATACCAATGGTATCAAAAACGGTGTCCGCATCAAAAATCCATCCGCAGGCCTGGTAGCCCTGACCGTTGTTGAGGCTGCGCCGCCAGCGCTGATGTTCCGGCAGGCTCAGCGCCGCCAGGCCCTGCTTTGCGCCGTGCTGGTGGACATGCGCGGCGCTGGCGGGCAGCGCCGCCACGTTTCGACGGGGAGAATCGAGCAGCGCGCCGTCAATCTGCCCCTGCGTCGCGTAAAGGCGCTGGCGCTCGCCGCCGTTCAGCTGCCACCAGGCGTCAAAGGCGGCGCGGCTTTCCGGCGTGGCGCGATCTTCTTTATTTGCCACGATGATATCCGCCGATGCGAGCTGGTCGCGGAAGTTCTCGTTGCTTACCGCTTTCTCATCCAGCAGCTGTCGCGGGTCGAGAACGCACAGCGTGGCGCGCAGGTCGATCCACGGCTCGTAAACCGGCGCGGTGAGTAAATCGAGGATTTGCTTAGGATGGCCCAGGCCGGTGGGTTCGATCAGCAGCCGGTCCGGCTTTCCCTGACGCAGCAGGGTGTTAAGCCCCACCTGCATCGGCAGGCCGTTTACGCAGCACATGCATCCGCCCGGTATCTCCTTAACCAGCGCGCCGCTGTCCGCAAGTAGCGCCCCGTCAATTCCCACCTCGCCAAATTCATTGACCAGCACGGCCCATTTTTCGGCCGGATCTTTGTTCGCCAGCAGGTGCAGAATTGAGGTGGTTTTACCGCTGCCGAGAAAACCGGTAATCAGGTTGGTTTTGGTCACATGCGCTCCAGGGAAGTGTAATGATGTAACAATTATCACTTATCCTGGCGAAAAAAAGCGGTAATGAGAAGAGGGACGGCGAACGGAGACGGATGCCGTTCGCCTTAAGGGCAAGAATCGCTAAAGATTTAACGTTTCGATAACAGCCCGGCGCGCGCCATGACGCGCGATGCGCTGGTAGGCCTGATTCACGGCGTCGACGAACGCGCCGTCGCGCGCAAGCTCGTGACCAAAAATCTCGCTCAGCCCCAGCAGCGCGGTAACGCGATCCTCGTCGGTGGTGGAGGCGACAATTGCGCCAATTTTAGTAACGAGCGGGTCGCGCACGTCAATTGGCTTCCCCCCGTCGTCCACGCCGCTGACGTAGCGCATCCAGCCCGCGACGCCCAGCGCCAGCAGCGGCCATGCGCTTTTACGCTCGAGATGAACGCGGATACCGTCCAGCATGCGCTGCGGCAACTTCTGGCTGCCGTCCATCGCAATTTGCAAGGTCCGGTGCTGCAGCGCCGGGTTGGCGAAACGGTCGATCAGGCTGTCGGCGTAGGCCGTGAGGTCAACGTCGGTGATGCGCAGCGTCGGCGCCTGCTCGTCCAGCATCAGCCGACGCGCGGCGCGGCGAAAATCGGCGTCTTCCATGCATTCATTAATATGCGCATACCCGGCGAGGTAGCCCAGGTAGGCCAGGAACGAATGGCTGCCGTTGAGCATGCGCAGCTTCATCTGCTCCCACGGCAGCACATCCCGCACCATCTGCACGCCCGCGGCTTCCCAATCGGGGCGTCCGGCGACAAAATTATCTTCCACCACCCACTGAATGAACGGTTCACAGCTGATGGCGCACGGGTCTTCAACGCCCAGCGCCTGCGTAATTTCCGCCAGCGAGGCGTCGGTGGCCGCCGGGACGATGCGGTCGACCATCGTGCCCGGGAAGCTGACGTGGGCTTCAATCCAGTCCGCAAGCTCTGCGGACCGCTTAATCGCCATGCCGAGTACGGCGTTTTTCACCACGTGGCCGTTGTCCGGGATATTGTCGCAGGAGAGAACGGTGAAGGCGGGCAGGCCGCGCGCGCGGCGGCGGTGCAGGGCCTCTACCAGAATGCCCGGCGCGGAATGCGGTTCCGTCGGGTTTTCCAGGTCGTGAAGAATGCGGTCGTTGTGCAGGTCAAGCCTGCCGGTCGCCGGATCGATGCAGTAGCCTTTTTCGGTGATGGTCAGCGAAACGATCGCCACCTGCGGCTCGCAGAATTTCTCAATAATGGCCGCAAGCGAGTCCAGCTTTGCGTTCAGGCACTCGTGTACCGCGCCGACGATAATCGGCTGGTTGCCCTCCGCGCCTTTCTCCAGCACGGTGAAAAGGTGATCCTGGGCGCGAAGCTGGCTCATCAGCACGTCGCCGCTGAACAGGCTGATTTCACATATTCCCCAGTCGCCGCCCTTAGCGTTGAGCACGCGATCGGTTAACAGCGCCTGATGCGCGCGGTGAAACGCGCCAAAGCCAAAGTGGACGATGCGCGAGCGTAAGCGCGTGCGGTCGTATCGAGGCTGCTGAACGCGGGCAGGAAGCGCGGCGGAGGCTATAGTCTTCATGAAGTACACACCTGATTAACCATTAATTAACAATGGCAGTGTAAAGTTATATGACAACAAATAAAATTGGTGAGCCGTAAATATCCCCGTTCTGTGAGTTTGATCAATCAATAACGGCGCACCGTATTGACCCTTCCCGCTAAACATGTATGGTAGTCGTCATTGCATTAACGAATATTGGTATAACAACTTGCGAGGGCAGGACAATGGAACAAACCTGGCGTTGGTACGGGCCGAACGATCCGGTATCTCTTGATGACGTGCGTCAGGCAGGCGCGACGGGCGTGGTGACGGCGCTGCACCATATTCCGAACGGCCAGGTGTGGCCGGTTGAGGAAATTCAACAGCGTCAGGCGCTGCTGGCGGAAAAGGGCTTAACCTGGTCCGTTGTGGAAAGCATTCCGGTGCATGAAGAGATCAAAACTCGCTCCGGCCAGTGCGACACCTGGATTGCGAACTATCAGCAGAGCATCCGTAACCTGGCGGCCTGCGGCATTGATACGGTCTGCTACAACTTTATGCCGATCCTCGACTGGACGCGTACCGATCTGGAATACCAGATGGCCGACGGCTCAAAGGCGCTGCGCTTCGACCAGATCGCGTTTGCGGCGTTCGAGATGCATATCCTGAAGCGTCCCGGCGCAGAGGCGGACTACACCCCCGAAGAGCAGCAGCAGGCGCTGCAGTGGTTTAACGCGGCAAGCGAAGCGGATATCGAAAAGCTGACCCGCAACATCATCGCCGGGCTGCCGGGAGCCGAAGAGGGCTACACGCTGGATCAGTTCCGCGCGCGCCTGGCGGAATACGGTGATATCGATAAAAACCAGCTGCGTGAAAACATGGCCCACTTCCTGCGCGCTATCGTGCCGGTTGCCGAAGAGGCGGGCGTTCGCCTGGCGGTTCACCCGGACGATCCTCCGCGTCCTATCCTCGGCCTGCCGCGCATCGTCTCAACCATCGAGGACATGAAGTGGCTTAAGGAGACGGTCAACAGCATCTATAACGGCTTTACGATGTGCACCGGCTCCTACGGCGTGCGCGCGGATAACGACCTGGTGCAGATGATTGAGGCCTTTGGCGATCGCATTCACTTTACGCACCTGCGCGCCACCTGCCGTGAAGATAATCCAAAAACCTTCCACGAGGCGGCTCATCTGGGCGGCGATGTGAATATGGTTGCGGTGGTGGATGCGATTCTTGCGGAAGAAGCGCGCCGCAAGCGCGCCGGGGACCTGCGTCCAATTCCGTTCCGTCCGGATCACGGTCACCAGATGCTGGACGATCTGCGTAAGAAAACCAACCCGGGCTATTCTGCGATTGGCCGCCTGAAGGGGATGGCGGAAGTGCGCGGCGTTGAGCTGACGCTGAAGATGATGAAGTATCCTGAGCTGCTTTAATCGGCATTGCCGGGTGGCGGCTTTGCCTTACCCGGCCTACAAAATAAAAAACCGGCTATTGTGCCGGTTTTTTGTTTGTGTTTGGTAGGTCGGGTAAGCGTAGCGCCACCCGACAAACGCCGCAATCAGTCAGCGCGACCCATATAGCGTTTTTCTTCAATATGGATGCGGATTTTCTCACCGGCAGACAGGTATTCTGGCACCTGTACAACCAGGCCGGTGGTCAGCGTCGCGGGCTTGTTGCGGGCGCTGGCGGATGCGCCTTTGATGCCTGGCGCCGTGTCGACGATTTCCAGATCGACGGTCTGCGGCAGCTCGAGCGCCAGCAGCACGCCGTCCCAGGTCAGCACCTGCATGTCAGGCATACCGCCCTCAGGGATGAACAGCAGCTCTTCTTCGATCTGGTCCTTGGTGAAGATGTACGGGGTGTAATCTTCTTTATCCATGAACACGTATTCGTTGCCGTCGATGTAAGAAAAATCAACGTAGCGGCGGGTCAGGGTCACGGTATCCACGATATCGTCGCCTTTAAAGCGCTCTTCCACCTTCAGGCCGGTACGCACGTCGGCGAAACGCATTTT
>AGFT01082540.1_pt1 | contig 14536 bp, 13 predicted proteins | sample 305848 | NCBI WGS metagenome assembly AGFT01 (sample SAMN02954282, study PRJNA62043) | ant fungus garden metagenome | biome: terrestrial; feature: Atta colombica fungus garden; material: fungus garden; isolation source: Atta colombica fungus garden bottom | host: Atta colombica | place: Panama...
CAGATCCAGACGGTCGCTCAGGCGTTTAATTTCGTTCTTTTCGACTTCTTTCATGACAAATGACTCTAAATCGGGGGAATTTACAGGAAGGATACACCAATGTGCGCAGGCTTACTTCTGAAACGCTTTTTTTAAGCTGATCCGTGAAATCAGCTCAGTCAGGGAAAGGACCATCGTTGAACGGACAACCTGTTGATAACGCAGCCTCTGCATCGCATACAGCTCCGGATCGCTGCTGTCAAAATGGGGAGCAGGGGGCAGCGCGGAAACGCAGTGCAGTTCGCCGAACGGACCGAGAATCTCATCGTCGGTAAAGGCATATTCATTACCGTCGTGATTTAACTCTTCGCGCAGCGCCATCAGCAGCTCGGCGTCTTCATACTCCGGCCTGCTCAGCACGCCAAGACCGTAGATCAGCTTCAGGCGGACGGACAAATCGCCCAGCGGGCCATCTCCGTCCAGCAGTGGCTCAACGGCATATTTTACGGCGTAATCGTCTTTGCGAAATACCTGAAGCACCAGGATGTTCACCGCCTCGGTCAAAAGCTCGACGGCGGCAATCAGGAAGCTTCGTACGGTTTTGCCAGCATTCAGACGCTCAAGCACACGATTTTCAAAGGCCTGGGTTTCTTCCATTATTGCCTGCATATCTGACAATCTGTAATTAGGGCGCAAGATCTCCTGCGCCGCATTCTGCATCATTTGGTGGCGTTATAAGCGTTAACCGCCTCCACAACCACGTTACTGTTGGCATCCAGACCGGAAACCTGCGCCAGCGCAGCCTGTGGACCGTCATCGCCAATCATCTGGGCCAGCTCTTGCGCCTGCGGGTCCTGCTCGCTGCGGTAGTGCATCGCGGCGGCAATGCCTTTCACCAGGTTGGCGTGCGGCAGGCCGTATTCCAGGGTGCCCAGCAGCGGCTTGATCAGGCGATCGCCCGCGCTCAGCTTGCGCAGCGGCTGACGGCCAACGCGCTCAACGTCATCTTTCAGGTACGGATTTTCAAAACGACCGAGGATTTTCTGGATGTATGCCGCATGTTTGTCAGCATCAAAACCGTAGCGTTTGATCAGCACCGCGCCGCTCTCTTCCATCGCCCCTTTTACCACGGCGCGGATTTTCTCATCGAGAATCGCGTCGCGGATGGTCTGATGACCGGCCAATTTTCCGAGGTACGCGGTTATAGCATGACCGGTGTTCAGGGTGAAGAGTTTGCGTTCGACAAATGCCATCAGGTTATCGGTCAGCTCCATTCCAGGAATGGTCGGCAGCGCGCCTTTAAACTGGGTTTTGTCGACAATCCATTCGCTGAAGGTTTCCACGGTCACTTCCAGCGGATCGTGGGTCGCCGATTCAGAAGGCGGCACGATGCGGTCAACGGCAGAATCCACGAAGCCGACGTGTTCTTCAACCCAGGCTTTGTCTTCGTCCGCGACGGCGGCCATCACGTGGCCCTTCAGCTGCGTGGTGCCGCGCACCATGTTCTCGCAGGCGATGATGTTCAGCGGAGCGTCGTTGCCCTGCGCTTTACGCTTTGCCAGGCCTTTTGCCACGGCCGGGGCGATGCGCTCAAGCACCACGGGACCAACGGCGGTCGTGACCAGATCAACGCTTGCGATCAGGTCGACCACGTCATCGCCGATGCTGCTGACGGCGTTCACGCCGGATACGGTTTCAACCTGCTCGTTTTCACCCACCACGTGAACCTGATAGCTATGACGGGCATTCAGGGCGTCGAGCACCACCTGGTTCACGTCGGCGAACGTCAGCGTAATGCCCGCGTCTGCCAGCAGCTTGCCGATAAATCCACGACCGATGTTACCTGCGCCAAAATGTAATGCTTTCATAGAATTAACCTTCATCAATGTTGTGACCCGAGAGGGCTGGGGTGAGGCTTTTCCCTCACCCTAGCCCTCTCCCCGGAGGGGAGAGGGTAGAGAACTTACTTGTTAAGCAGCGCGAGCACTTCTTCCACGCTGGTGGTGTTGGCCAGACGCTCGATGACGGTGTCGTCATCCAGGGCGTTGGTCAGGCTGGTAATCACCTGGATGTGCTCGTTGTTGCGAGCGGCGATACCAATCACCAGGCGGGCAATATCGTCTTCTTCTTCACCGAAGCGAACGCCCTGCGGATACTGGCAGAACACCACGCCGGTCTTCAGCACGCGGTCTTTCGCTTCAACCGTGCCGTGCGGAACCGCGATGGATTCGCCGAGGTAGGTTGGCGTCAGTTTCTCACGCTCCAGCATCGCATCAACGTATTCAGGCTGAACGTAGCCGCCTGCAACCAGCTGCTCACCGGCAAAGCGAATCGCGTCTTCTTTATTGGTCGCGGTGCGGCCGAGGAAGATATTTTCCGCGCCGAGCCTGAAGAGGTGCGCATTGCTCTCGTCAAAGCTGTCCTTCAGGCTATCGCGCACTTTTACTTCGTTGTCTTCGTGACGCTGCGCGGCAACCAGACGCTCGGTCAGGCTGGAGTACAGGCCGCTGTCGAGGAAGTTAGTCAGCGAGATGTGCTGCGCCTGCGGAACCTGGCGCATGGCGCGCTCGGTCAGATCGCGGTGGGTGATCACCAGGTCAACGTCCGACGGCAGGCTGTTGATCGCGCTGTTGGTCACGGAGATGTTGGTGAGGCCCGCATCCTGCACTTTCTTACGCAGCACGCCCGCACCCATTGCGCTGGAGCCCATACCGGCGTCGCAGGCCACGATGATTTTGCGCACGTGGCTCAGGTCGTTAGAGACATCGCCAGCCGCCAGCGGGGTCGCGCCTTTGGATTCTGCTTTCATGTCGTGCATACGACGGGTTGCCGCTTCAATGTCGTCGTCTTCTTTCACCTTGCTGGTTTTCAGCAGGATGGCAGACACAACGAAGGAGACCGCCATTGCCGCACAGATAGCCGCGATGTTCGCGAAGTACGCGCCTTTCGGCGTCATCGCCAGCACCGCCAGGATGGAGCCTGGAGACGCAGGAGAGACCAGACCGCCGCCCAGCACGCTCAGGGTGAACACGCCGGTCATACCGCCGAGGATAACGGCCAGGATCAGACGTGGGTTCATCAGCACGTACGGGAAGTAAATTTCGTGAATACCGCCCAGGAAGTGGATGATCGCCGCGCCGCCCGCAGACTGCTTCGCGCTGCCGCGACCGAAGAACATGTACGCCAGCAGTACGCCCATACCCGGACCCGGGTTCGCTTCAATCAGGAAGAAGATGGACTTGCCGAGATCGTGAGACTGCTGAATACCCAGCGGCGAGAAGATGCCGTGGTTGATGGCGTTGTTGAGGAACAGGATTTTCGCCGGTTCAACAAAGATAGACGCCAGCGGCAGCATGTCGTGCGCCACCATGAAGTTAACGCCCGCCGCCAGAATTTTGGACAGGACTTCAACCGCAGGGCCAATGCCGAGGAACGCCAGAATCGCGAGGATCATCCCGATGATGCCCGCAGAGAAGTTGTTCACCAGCATTTCGAAGCCGGACTTGATCTTGCCATCCACCCAGACGTCGAACTTCTTAATTGCCCAACCGCCCAGAGGGCCGGCAATCATCGCGCCGAGGAACATTGGCATATCCGCACCGACGATCACGCCCATGGTGGTGATTGCACCGACCACGCCGCCGCGGTCGCCGCCGACCAGACGACCACCGGTATAACCGATGAGCAGCGGCAGCAGATAGGTAATCATTGGGCCAACAAGTTTCGCCAGCGTTTCGTTAGGCAACCATCCTGTTGGAATGAACAACGCAGTGATGATACCCCACGCGATAAACGCGCCGATATTTGGCATCACCATATTGCTGAGGAAGCGACCAAAGCTTTGCACTTTGATCTTGAAATCGGATGACATAAAACACCCCTTCTTTTGTTTACGCTTAGGCCTGCGGCCCGAGGTTTATTGTTAACGTGCGGCGGCAGAGGTAGCCGGGCCCTGTTCTGATGCTGTGAAATCTGGCACTGAATTGTTCAACTGTCCAGACAGCGAAAATTTGTGTGATCTCAATCACGTAAATGTAGGGTATCTGGCCGCTAATGAAGTGATCGTCATCACAAAACAGGTGTACGAAAAGAGAGCGCTGCGCAAAAAAGAGACGCGATCGGGGCTATTTTGTGATTTTAGTCACACTATATTGTGTGCTGTTTGTTTCTGTATTGTGATGATCTTCACAAAATATTTTAATGCGGATTTCTCCTGATGTGACGGCTAACAAACTCTTCCATGCCAACGAAGGAATGCGAGCCGCGCACCTGCCTTTTTTCCCGGCATGATCCATACTGACCACTTTGTGGGCATCCAGGAACAGGCAATGAAACTTATCGGCAGCTATACCAGTCCTTTCGTGCGTAAAATTTCGATTCTTCTGCTGGAGAAGGGGATCGACTTTGAGTTTGTGAATGAACAGCCTTACAGCGCGGAGAGCGGCGTTGCGCGGTATAACCCGCTGGGAAAAGTCCCTGCGCTGGTCACCGACGAAGGCGAGTACTGGTTTGATTCCCCGATTATTGCGGAGTATATCGAGCTGCTGGGCATCGCCCCGGCGATGGTGCCCGCTGAGCCCAAAGCGGCGCTGGCCATCAGGCAGATTGAGGCGCTCGCCGATGGCATTATGGACGCTGCGCTTGCCTCCGTGCGCGAGCAGGCGAGGCCCGCCGCGCAGCAGTCGGAGACGGAGCTGCTGCGCCAGCGCGAAAAAATCAGCCGCAGCCTGGACCTGTGCGAGCAATGGATTCAGGCAGGAAAAATCAATAACGATGACGTGAATCTGGCGACGATCGCCATCGCCTGCGCCATTGGCTACCTCAATTTTCGCCGCGTCTCACCGGGCTGGTGCGTGGAGCGCCCGCTGCTGGTGAAGCTGGCCGAAACGCTCTTCCAGCGCGAGAGCTTTGCGCGTACCGAACCGCCAAAGGCTTGATTCGGGTTATAACACTTCGCGGCGAGAGGTTGTACAATCCCTTCCCATGCTAACTCCCTCTCCCGTCGGGAGGGGGGTGAAATTTACTCGCCGGGCGCTTCCATGACTACTCATCACTCCCTCTACAGCCAAATTCCTGCTACCGACCGTCTGCTTCGTCAGCCCGATATTCTCAGCGCGCTGGGGCGATTCGGCCATACCGCGACGGTGGAGATGCTGCGCCTGCTTCAGGACGAAGCCCGGCGGCATATTCAGGCAGAAAATACGCTCCCCGACTGGTGCGACGCGTGGGGGCAGGAAGTTGAAAACAGGCTGGTTGAGAATGCGCAAAGCGCTCTGCGCCCGGTCATTAACCTGACCGGAACGGTGCTGCACACCAACCTGGGCCGCGCGCAGCAGGCTGAAGAGGCGGTTGAGGCGGTTGAGCGGGCCATGCGCTCGCCGGTTACGCTGGAGTACGATCTTGACGGCGCGGGCCGCGGCCACCGCGATCGCGCGCTGGCGGATCTCCTGTGCCAGCTGACCGGCGCGGAAGATGCCTGCATTGTGAACAACAATGCGGCCGCCGTGCTGCTGATGCTGGCCGCCACGGCGAGCGGTAAAGAGGTCGTCGTCTCGCGCGGGGAGCTGGTGGAGATCGGCGGGGCGTTTCGCATTCCGGACGTGATGCGCCAGGCGGGCTGCACCCTGCACGAGGTGGGCACCACGAACCGCACCCACGCCAAAGATTATCGCGCGGCGGTAAACGAAAACACCGCGCTGCTGATGAAGGTGCATACCAGCAATTACCAGATTGAAGGCTTCACCAAAGTGGTCGAAGAGGCCGAGCTTGCCGCGATCGGGCGCGAGCTGAACGTGCCGGTGATAGCCGATCTCGGCAGCGGTTCGCTGGTGGACTTGAGCCAGTACGGGCTGCCAAAAGAGCCGATGCCGCAGGAGATGATTGCGGCGGGCGTGAGCCTGGTGAGTTTTTCCGGCGACAAGCTGCTCGGCGGGCCGCAGGCGGGGATCATCGTCGGTACGCGGGAGCTGATTGCCCGGCTGCAGCAGCATCCGCTCAAGCGCGCGCTGCGCGCCGATAAAATGACGCTCGCCGCGCTGGAAGCTACGCTGCGTCTGTATCTGCACCCGGAGACGCTGGCCGAGCGCCTGCCGACGCTGCGCCTGCTCGCGCGCGATGCGGCGTCTATTCACGCCCGGGCGGAGCAGCTGCTCCCGCAGGTTGCGCCGCATTACCCCAGCTTTGAGCTTCACGTGGAGCCGTGCCAGTCGCAGATCGGCAGCGGATCGTTGCCCGTCGATCGGCTGCCCAGCGCGGCGATCACGTTTACGCCGCGCGACGGCCGCGGTAGCCAGCTTGAGGCGCTCTCGGCCCGCTGGCGAGCGCTGCCCGTGCCGGTTATTGGCCGCATCTACGACGGGCGCATGTGGCTGGATTTACGTTGTCTTGAAGATGAAAAGCGGTTTCTGGAGATGCTGTTGAAATGATCATTGCCACTGCCGGTCACGTTGACCACGGAAAAACGACGCTATTGCAGGCGCTCACGGGCGTGAATGCCGACCGCCTGCCGGAAGAGAAGAAGCGCGGGATGACCATCGATCTGGGCTATGCCTACTGGCCCCAGCCCGATGGCCGCGTGCTGGGCTTTATCGACGTGCCGGGCCACGAAAAGTTTCTCGCGAATATGCTGGCAGGCGTGGGCGGCATTGACCACGCGCTGCTGGTGGTGGCGTGCGATGACGGCGTGATGGCGCAAACGCGCGAACACCTCGCCATACTCCAGCTGACCGGAAATCCGCAGCTGACGGTGGCGCTGACCAAGGCCGATCGCGTGGATAAATCCCGTATCGAAGAGGTGCGCAGCGCGGTGCAGTTGACCCTGCGTGAATTTGGCTTTGCCGATGCGTCGCTTTTCGTCACCGTGGCGACGCAGGGGCGCGGTATCGACGCGCTTCGCCAGCACCTGCAGCAGCTTTCCGCCCGCGAGCCTGCCGGTCAGCACAGCTTCCGCCTGGCTATCGATCGGGCATTCACCGTTAAGGGCGCGGGCCTTGTGGTCACCGGGACGGCCCTGAGCGGAGAGGTGAAGGTGGGGGATACCCTGTGGCTGACGGGCGTCAACAAACCGATGCGCGTGCGCGGCCTGCATGCGCAGAACCAGCCTACGGAACAGGCCCACGCCGGGCAGCGCATTGCGCTGAACATCGCGGGGGATGCCGAGAAAGAACAGCTTAATCGCGGCGACTGGCTGCTGGCCGACGCGCCGCCCGAGCCGTCCGAGCGGGTGATTGTCGCCCTGCAAACGCATACGCCGCTGACGCAGTGGCAGCCGCTGCACATCCACCACGCGGCCAGCCACATTACCGGGCGCGTTTCCCTGCTGGAAAACGATCTGGCCGAGCTGGTGTTAGACAGCCCGCTCTGGCTTGCGGATAACGACCGTCTGGTGCTGCGCGATATTTCCGCGCGGGAAACGCTGGCCGGTGCGCGCGTGGTGGCGCTCAATCCGCCGCGCCGCGGCAAGCGCAAGCCGGAGTATCTCCAGTGGCTGGCGTCGCTCGCGCAGGCTGCGGACGATAAGACCGCGCTGAATGTCCATCTTGAGCGGGGCGCGGTGAATCTCGCCGACTTCGCGTGGGCGCGCCAGCTGAGCGGCGAAGGCCTGCGCGCGCTGACGCAGGAGCCGGGCTTTATCCAGGCCGGGTACAACCTGCTGAGCGCACCCGTCGCGGCGCGCTGGCAGCGCAAAATCCTCAGCACGCTCGCCACCTATCATGCGCAGCATCAGGACGAGCCGGGCCCGGGGCGCGAGCGCCTGCGGCGCATGGCGCTGCCCATGGAAGACGAGGCGCTGGTGCTGCTGCTGATTGAAAACATGCGCGAAAGCGGCGTGATAAGCAGCCACCACGGCTGGCTGCATCTGCCGGATCACAAAGCCAGCTTTACGGCCGAGCAGGAGGCTATCTGGCAACGGGCGGCACCGCTGTTTGGCGACGAGCCGTGGTGGGTACGCGACCTGGCGCGCGAAACCCACGCTGACGAGCAGATGATGCGGCAGGTGCTGCGGCACGCGGCGCAGCAGGGGCTGATAGTGGCGATCGTGAAGGATCGTTATTACCGCAACGATCGCATCGTGGCGTTTGCGAACCTGATCCGCGAGCTGGATCGGGAGCGCGGTTCAACCTGCGCGGCGGACTTCCGCGATCGGCTCAACGTCGGGCGAAAGCTGGCGATTCAAATCCTGGAATATTTTAACCGCATCGGCTTTACGCGCCGCCGCGGCAACGACCATATCCTCCGCGACGCGCGGCTGTTCCCTTAGGGCACGCTAAGCCGTAAGACATAGGGCGAGAGACGCACAAGACGATGCTGGTCAGCTATTCCGATAAGTCGCTGGGGCTGTTTTAACTCTCCTGCTCAGGTCGCCCGTGGGCGGCCTGGGCTATTTGCTGGCGCAGGCAATTCAGTATGCCGTCCAGGATAAACTGTACGCGCCAGGGCTGGTATTCGCGTTTACGGAAAATTTTCACCGTAAAGCTCCGACGCCCCTCGCATCTATTGATGCAACACTGCATATCGCCATTTCTTTTATCGTAACGCCTTCAGGTTCTGAACAAACCCGGCTGCACACACACGCTATTTGCGTTTTTAATGTGATCCTGAATGGCATTGGTGGTGTGTATTATGTGTATAATCATGGAAGGAGCGGGATGTGAAAAGTGCGGATGTCATTACGCTTCTGGTCGGTCAGGGCTGGAAATGCGTAAGAACGAAGAAAAGCCATCATCAGTTTCGTCATCCCGTTTATAAGGGGTTCGTGACCGTTCCTCATCCCAAAAAGGACATTAAACCTGGCACTCTCGCACAAATATGGCGGCAGGCGGGCATTACGCATTAATATCAGGAGAGATTATGTTTTATCCAGCTTATATTCATTCTGACCCTGATGGCAGCGCCAGCGGTTTTTTCCCGGATGTTGCGGGTTGTTTTTTTGCGGGTGATTCGCTGGATGACGCTTTCCAGGATGCCCGTGAAGCGCTGACGGCGCACTTTGAAGCGCTGTTTGAGATGAATGAGGAAATCCCCTTGCCGGGCCACGTGGAATCTCATATTGAAAAAAGCCCCGATGATTATGTTGGCGGACAGTGGCTGCTGGTCGATATCAATATGAAGCAATTTGACGGCAGGGCAGAGCGTATTAACATCACCATGCCTTGCCGTTTATTGGTGAAAATTGACTCTTTCGTTAACGAGCATCCTCAGTTCAGTAATCGAAGCGCTTTCCTGGCTGAGGCGGCACGGCGCGTATTGTCTGATTAACGATCGTTTGCCGGGATGAATATGTCTGTATCAGGAGGGAAGGGATGAACCGATTTATCATGGCGGATGCGGCAAAATGCATCGGGTGCCGAACCTGCGAAGCCGCCTGCGCGGTGGCGCACCAGGATAGCGACGCCGTCTCTTCGGCGACGTTTTCTCCCCGCATTCGCGTGGTGAAAGGGGATGCCTATACCACGGCGGTGGGCTGTCATCAGTGTGAAGACGCACCGTGCGCGAACGTATGCCCTACGCGGGCTATTCATCGCCATGCCGGGGCCTGGCAGGTAGAGCAGGCGCGCTGTATCGGGTGCAAAAGCTGCGTGGTGGCGTGCCCGTTTGGCGCGATGCAGGTTCGCCTGGTCGACAACTGCGCTCGGGCGCTAAAGTGCGATTTGTGCGCCCATCGCGAGGGCGGACCCGCCTGCGTGGAGGCGTGTCCGACCCGCGCGCTGCGCTGCGTAGATCCTGTCCGGCTACGGGCTGAGAAACTTACTGCATATTGTTGAAATTCCAGGTGAACGTCAGGCTGTAGCGCCAGTCCCGGCTACGGCTGTCCGTCGGAACATCCCCTGTGGGCCTTGCCGCCTCCACCGTGACGCTATAATGGCGCGTGTCGCCTATCATCACGCCGGTGGCGACCGAACCGAGCCGCTGGTGCGGCAGGCCGGGTGAGTTAAACCACGTTTGCGCGGTATCGGCCAGAACGTAGGGCTGGATAGTGGTCAGCCAGGCGCTCTCTTTTCGCATATGAATGTAGCGCAGCTCGACCTGTCCACCGTAGCCGTAATCCCCGCTCGCTTCACCGTCCTGGTATCCGCGCCCGAAGCGCTGTGCACCAAAGCTGACGCGCTCGGGTTCCGGCAGGGAGTTGTTTGACCAGTCGCCCTCCCAGGAGGTAGAAAGCCGCCACTTGTCGGCAAACAGCCAGGCCGCGTCCACCGCGCTCTTGGTCAGCGTAAAATTGATATCGGATGCCGGAGCGGAAACAATGTCTGCCCCCATGGCGTCGACGCCCTGGCGAACGTTGAGCCGTCCGCTGAGGCTGGCGGTGGTAAACTGGTGCGCGCCGTTGATCCCCACTTCCAGCGCCGGGTAGCGCGCGTGCTGATTAAGTGAATCAAGCTTATAGGTATTGCCCAGCAGCCTGGCCTGCAGATCGTAATCATCCTGACGGTCGGTATAATCAAAACCGCCGGTGACGTTAATTTGTGATTTCTGCGTCAGCAGCAGCGGGTAGCCGAAGGTTGCCCCGCCGTTGTACTGCGTTGTTTTTTGTCGGGCATCAACCGTCAGGTTGTTGGGCAAATAGAGGAGGGGCGTAAAGTCCTGCGGATCTTCACGGTAATAGCTGCCCTTTAGCTGCATCGTCAGCCCTTCATCGTTTAAAAACTGCTGCCAGTTCAGGCCGACATAGTTTTTCCGCGTGCTGCGATCCAGCGGCACCAGGGTCGCCACGCCAAGCTGATCGCCATAGCTTGTCATGTTGCTGAGCGTGCCGTTCAGCATCATCAAGTTTTGCCCCTTGCGGGTATCAACCGTCGAGGCAATATCCCAGCTGCGCTGCTGGTTTCCGGTTATGTGCATTGCCGCCGCGCCATAGATATTGGTCGGCAGCTGCGCGTTGGCCGTCACCGGAACGTTGGGCGTGCGCGTCATCAGCTGGCTATAGCGATCGAACGTGTCCTGGGACAGCGGTTTTTCGGCCATGATTTTTTCAGACAGCCTTTTTAACCGCGCGGCAACGTTGGGATTGTTGCTGGTGATATCGCTGTGGGCGACGTAGCCTTCGACCAGAACAATTTTAATATTCCCCTGCTGAAAATTATCATCCGGCAGCCAGGCGTAGGAGAGGGGAAAACCGTCTGCCTTGTAGCGCGCGGTGATGTCGTTCACCAGTCCCGCCAGCGTTTTTAACGGCACCGTTTTCCCGGCATAGGGGCGAAACGGCTCAAGCAGCTCCTGCAACGGATAACGCGTGCCGCCAATAAACTGGATGTGATTAATCGTTATCAGCGTTTCCGGCGTTAGCCTCGACTGCGGTTTTTCAACCTTAACCTTTGGCTGCGGGGTTTGCTCTTCAGGCACCGACGCAACGCCAGGAGATACTTGCGCGGGGTTATTCGGATCGATAATAGAAGGCAGCGTATCGGCGCGGGCCATGCTCAGCACGACCAGCCCCGTCAGCGAAAAAAGGAAGTGGTTTTTCATCGCGCGCTATCCCTGTTCATAACCCCTGGAAGGGGCAAGCTTTGCTGTACTCTGCGCCCCCGTTACAGGGGCGCAGAAAGGCGATAACACTTAATGTTTTGGCGTCAGCAGACCCGTGGTGAGGCTGTTCAGTCCGTTGAGCGGTTTTGTCGTTGACGTATTTTGAGTCGAGGTTGTGCCTGCATTGGCCGTCACGCCTGCGGTCAGGGTATTCAGCGTGGTGTTGACCGTTGCCCCCAGGCCGCTGCTGGTGGCCGTGACGTTGGCATTGGCGTTAAGGGAGCCCGTGCCGCCGCCGCTTCCTCCGGTTGTTGTCGATGCCGGTTTCACTAAGGTTCCGGTATCCGTGACCGTCTGGCCGACGTTTTGAACAACCTGGCCGACGCCGTTCAGCCCGCTGTTGCTGCTGCTCACGCTGGTGCCCACGCCGCTGACGGTATGACCCACCTCAGACAGCAGGCCGCTAACCGGCGTACCCAGCCCGGTTGTGGTTCCGACCCCTTGCGTCACGCCCTGTACGCCACCCAGCGTCTTATTGACGACCGTTGTGGTACCGGTTGTGACCTGCGCGATCGCCGGGCTGCTCACCGCACTGGTTAACCCGGTGCCGGTGCCGCTGACCAGCTGCCCGGCGCTGTTGACCACGCTGCCCGTCAGGCCTGTTACGCCGCTAACCGGCGTGCCCGACGTGCTGCTCGCCAGACCCGTTCCCACGGATGAGACGGTATTGCCCAGGGACGTGACCGAGGTGGTGACGCCCTTAACCGTGGTGCCCACACCGTTGACGTTACCCGGATTGCCAATGCCGGTAGTGACGCCCGTGCCGACCGTGGAAACGGCGCTACCAACGCCGCTGACGGTGGTAGAAACGGTCGAGGTCACGGGATTGTTTGTCGGAATCTGGCTTCCTAGGCCGCCCAGCGTTGAGCCGACGCTAGTGACGGTTTTGCCGGTATCACCCAGTAGGGTATTCACGCCCGCGGTGGTTGTGCCTCCGCTGCCAGAACCTGTGCCCCCTCCCGAGCCATTGCCTGAACCTGATCCTGTTCCCCCTCCTGAACCAGAGCCAGAGCCAGAGCCAGAGCCAGACCCAGACCCCGATCCTGAGCCAGAACCCGTGCCGCCTCCCGAACCGGAACCCGTTCCAGATCCCGTTCCATTGCCCGAGCCGGAGCCGCCGCTGCCTGAACCTCCGTTATTTGCGGTCGTGCCGCCTCCATCCCCCGAACCGCCGTTGCTGCCGGTCGTCGGGTTATTTTTGGCCGTTGAGTGAGATCCGCCACCACTTCCGCTGCAGGCAGACAGAGAGAACGCGAGCAGTACCGCAGCAGCAATTATGCTGATGCGACTAGCATTATTAGGTCGCATAAAAATACTCCACGCAATAGAACGCCGAGCGGCGTAATAATGAGTATATGCAGTATTTTTAAATTTATGCTGAGGCGTGAGATTTTATATTAAGGCGGAATGTGCTTCAGGATTTATTATAAATTAAACAAGCTATTAGTGAATTTAAAATTGTAGGCATGCTTCATTTGGTCTTAATTAATACAGTGAAAATAAAACCACAGGAATCGTCTTGAATGATGCCGCGAAGCAAGTTGGCAAAATAATAAGTATTAAACTGTTAATACAAGATTTAGATCACGGAAAAATATGGCTCTTCAATTGAAGAGCCATATTTTTTAACAATTGCTTTCCCGCCACGCTTTTTCAATCTCTTCGGCAAGAATCTTCACGCCCGCTTCGATTTTTTCAGGATCGGGCACGTAGTTCATGCGCATGCACTGGTGCGTATGCGGCCACGGTTTATCCAGCCCCGGGAAGAAGTAATCGCCCGGCACCATCAGCACGCCGCGTTTTTTCAGGCGCTGGTAAAGCAGCTCGGTGGTAATCGGCAGATCTTTAAACCACAGCCAGAGGAATATCGCGCCCTCCGGCTTGTGGATCAGGCAGCGCTCCTCCGGCAAATAGCGACGAAGGGTGGCGATCGTCTCCTGCACGCGCTGATAGTAGAACGGCTTGATGACCTCGTTAGACAGGCGCAGCAGGTCGTTGCGCTTAATCATCTCGCACATCATCGCCGGGCCAATCCCGCCGGGAGAAAGGCTGATAATGCCGTTCATGTTGGTAATGGCGGTGATGATTTTTTCATTGGCGATGATGATCCCGCAGCGGCTGCCCGGCAGGCCGAGCTTGGAGAGGCTCATGCACAGCACGATGTTCGGATTCCACAGCGGACGCGCTTCGCTAAAGATAATGCCGGGGAACGGCACGCCGTAGGCGTTATCGATGACCAGCGGGATGCCGTGCTGGTTTGCCAGCGCGTCCAGCTTCATCAGCTCGTCGTCGGTAATGACGTTACCGGTCGGGTTGGTGGGGCGCGAGACGCAGATCATGCCCGTCTCTTCGCCAATATGCAGATGTTCAAAATCCACGTGATACTTGAACTGGCCTTCCGGCAGCAGCTCGATGTTCGGTCGCGCTGAAACAAACAGATCTTCTTCGAGGCCGGAATCCGCGTAGCCGATGTACTCCGGCGCCAGCGGGAACAGAACTTTTCGCGTGGTGCCGTCCGCGCGGCGTCCTGCAAACAGGTTGAACAAGTAGAAAAAAGCGCTCTGGCTGCCGTTCGTTAGTGCAATATTCTGTGGTCCGATATCCCAGCCTTGCTCTTCGCGCAGCATATCGGCGAGCAGTTTCAGCAGCTCGGTTTTACCCTGAGGGCCATCGTAGTTGCAAAGCGCGTCGGTGGCTTTGCCGCTTTCCAGCATCTGCGCCAGCAGCGTCTGGAAATAGGTATTCATCTCCGGAATTTGAGCCGGGTTTCCGCCGCCGAGCATGATGGCACCCGGCGTGCGCAGCCCGTCGTTGAGATCTTCCATCAGGCGGGTAATGCCTGAATGGCGGGTAAATTTGTCGCCGAAAAGTGAAAACGTCATAGCAGGTGATCTAATGTGCTTATTTTGAGAGTGGGTAACCATAACGCTAGCACCGTGCGGGTGCAAATCGGCGGGTGTGGTCGGATTTGTTTTTTATGTGGTGGGTTTGGATTTATTCAGTGAATAGTTCTGGTGAAGTTTACCCCTCA
>AGFT01014067.1_pt1 | contig 14379 bp, 12 predicted proteins | sample 305848 | NCBI WGS metagenome assembly AGFT01 (sample SAMN02954282, study PRJNA62043) | ant fungus garden metagenome | biome: terrestrial; feature: Atta colombica fungus garden; material: fungus garden; isolation source: Atta colombica fungus garden bottom | host: Atta colombica | place: Panama...
GGGGGCCGCTGTAAGTCTTTTATTATCCTGTAATTTTTTCATTGCTTTAAGAGCAAGAAAATTACTGGGGATCCCTCAGCCCACGGGGAGAGGGAGAAAACACTAAAAACGGTAACCTAGGTTACCGTTTTGCTTTTATTCCGGCAGCGTCCAGTCGCCTTCGTTGAGCGGCCTCTGCATAATCAGCGTATCCCGCCAGTCGCCTTTTTTGTAGCCGACGCTGCGCAGCTGGCCCACCACCTCGAAGCCGTGCTTTTTATGCAGCCGCAGCGATCCCGCGTTATTGTTACCGTCTCCCACCACGGCGATCATCTGCCGCCACGGGCCCTGCTCGCAGCGCGCGATAAGCGCGCTGAGCAGCGTTGAGCCTAGCCCTTTTCCGGTGGCGCTGGCATCGACGTAAATCGATTCTTCAAGGGTATAGCGATAGGCGTGGCGCGGGCGATAGGGCGTGGCGTAGCAATAGCCGACCACGATCCCGCGATAGAGAGCCACCAGCCACGGCAGGCCGCTATCGGACACGTTTTTTATACGCTGGCGCATGTCGTCGACGGTAGGGGGAACTTCCTCAAACGACGCGCGGCCGTGGAGGACGTGCCACGCGTAAATGGCGGAGATGGCATGCACGTCATCGGGAAGGGCGTCGCGCACGACCACTCCGCTTTCGGACAAAGTATCAACAGCCGACATGATGTGCCTGCTCCTCGTGTTGCAATGCCGGAGAAGCGTTTCTCCGGCGACAGGCTGCTACTCTAGTACGTTTAAGGCGCGCTTAACAATCTCTCAAATATGACGGTAATCCGGATTCAGTGGCTTACGCGTCGTGCTGCTCGGCGTTAACATCCTCTTTCCAGTATTTCTTCCGCGTTGTTTTGCCAATGCCGGGATTCATACTGTTTGTAGGGTCATTCTCGCGATAAAAACGCGTAAGCGTTTCTGGCGCTTTATAGAGATGTCCGACGTTATGTTCCGCAGGATACTGCGCGCCGCGCGCGTGAAGCAGAGCGAGCATCTGCGCTTTTAGCGCATGCGCGTCGACCCCTTTCTTGACGATGTAATCCTGATGGAAGACATAGCACATGAAGTGGCCGTAATAGAGCTTATGCACCAGCTTGTCGCTAATTTCCGGCGGCAGATGCTCAAACCACTCGGTATCGTTGCGGCGCAGGGCGATATCCAGCGCCAGAATATCTTCCACCTCTTCGGAATGCACCGCCTGATAGCGAATCGCCGCGCCCGCTGCCGCAAAACGGTGCAGGAAGGCCTTGCTGCCCTCTTCAGGCGTACAGGCGAAGAAATCACCCTCGGCGGTTTTGAAAAAGTCGCTCAGCCAGGCCTGCGCTTCGTCGATGCCGTCTCCGGACATTTTGAGCAGCAGGTGATGTTCGTACTTATCGCGCCAGGTTTTCATCCGCTCCGGCAGGTGCGCCGGGAAGACGTTGCCCAGCTTCTGCATAAAGCGGTCGGTGAAGTGGGGCTTAAACAGCGGCACCTTCTCCAGCATCGCGTCGGTACGCCCCTTCATGGTGAAGAAGAACGGCATTTTGTCGGTGCCGAGCCTGTCGATCATCAGGAAGGTGTCTTTACCGTAGCGCTCGGCGATATCGTAAATATCCCGGTGCATATACTCGCCCGCCACCGGCAGGTGGGTGAACTCGGCCAGGATGTGGCGACGAATTTCGGTGAGCACCTCCGGCTGGTTGGTCCCGATGTAGAAGACCTGCTGCTTTTTCTCTGCCGGGAAGGTATCGAGACGCACCGCAAACACCGCCAGCTTGCCCGCGCAGCCGGAGGATTCGAACAGCCGGTCCGGGTCGGCGTTGTAGCGCGCCGGGGTATCGGCCTCAATGTCGCGCACGCGGGTGATGTAATCGTGATCGTGCGCGTGGCGGCCGTCGTGCTGCACGTCTTCATCCTTCACGCGCTCGTCATCCAGCTTGCTCAGGATCTGCTCCGGCGTCACGCCCAGATCGATACCCAGATGGTTAACCAGCGTCAGCTTGCCGTTCTCGTCGATGCGGGCAAAGAGCGACATCTCGGTGTACGCCGGGCCACGCTGCACCAGCGAGCCGCCGGAGTTATTGCAGATCCCGCCGATCACCGACGCGCCGATGCACGAGGAGCCAATCACGGAGTGCGGCTCGCGCCCCAGCGGCTTAAGCGCTTTCTCCAGCGAATAGAGGGTGGTACCCGGGAAGGCCAGCACCTGCTCGCCTTTGTCCAGCAGGTGAAGCTTATCGAGGCGCAGCGTGCTGATAATCACAATGTCGCGATCGTAGTCGTTGCCGTTCGGCGTTGAGCCTTCGGTCAGGCCGGTATTGGCGGCCTGCATTAAAATAATCTTGTCGGCGGCGACGCAGGCGCTGAGCACGCGCCACAGCTCCAGCAGCGTGCCGGGGAAAACGACCGCCAGCGCGTCACCCTGGCCGGAGCGAAAGCCCTTACGGTAGCGGGCGGTTTTGGCCGGGTCGGTAAGCAGGTGAGAGGAGCCAACCAGGCGCGACAGTTCGTTAATAAAAGCGTTGTTATCGTCAGTTCGAACAGAAGACATCTTCCACTCCTTGTGGTGGGGCAAATTTCTCGCTGTAAAGCATAGCGCGATTAACTGTTGAGCGGTCTACTATTCATGAGAAAAATCAGAGAATAACCCTGCAAGCCGCAGAGGGTTTGTGGCACACTGCGCTTTTCGCACGGTCCGGTGGCGTTCTTCCGGCGGTTAATGATGAGAGAGTAAAACGACATGAAATGGATATGTTCTGTAGGTGTCGCCGTCAGCCTGGCGCTGCAGCCAGCGCTGGCAGATGATATGTTTGGCAATCACCCGCTCACGCCTGAAGCCCGGGACGCGTTCGTCACCGAACTGCTTAAAAAAATGACGGTCGATGAGAAGATCGGCCAGTTGCGCCTTATCAGCGTCGGCCCGGATAACCCGAAAGAGGCCATCCGGGAGATGATCAAAGAGAGCCAGGTGGGCGCCATCTTTAACACCGTCACCCGTCAGGATATCCGCAAAATGCAGGATCAGGTGATGGAACTCAGCCGCCTGAAAATTCCTCTCTTCTTCGCCTACGACGTGCTGCACGGGCAGCGGACCGTCTTCCCGATTAGCCTCGGCCTGGCCTCTTCCTTTAACCTCGACGCGGTCAAAACCGTCGGGCGCGTTTCGGCCTATGAAGCGGCGGACGACGGCCTGAACATGACCTGGGCACCGATGGTGGACGTCTCCCGCGATCCGCGCTGGGGCCGCGCCTCGGAAGGCTTTGGCGAAGACACCTATTTAACGGCCACGATGGGCAAAACCATGGTGGAAGCGATGCAGGGCAAAAGCCCGGCGGACCGCTACTCGGTGATGACCAGCGTCAAGCACTTCGCGGCCTACGGCGCGGTTGAGGGCGGTAAAGAGTACAACACCGTCGACATGAGCCCGCAGCGTCTGTTTAACGACTACATGCCGCCGTACAAAGCGGGGCTGGACGCGGGCAGCGGCGCGGTGATGGTGGCGCTGAACTCGCTGAACGGCACGCCAGCCACCTCCGACTCGTGGCTGCTGAAAGACGTGCTGCGCGACCAGTGGGGCTTTAAGGGCATTACCGTCTCGGATCACGGCGCGATTAAAGAGCTGATCAAGCACGGCACGGCCTCCGATCCGGAAGACGCGGTGCGCGTGGCGCTCAAGTCCGGCATCAACATGAGCATGAGCGACGAATACTACAGCAAATACCTGCCGGGGCTGGTGAAGAGCGGCAAGGTGACGATGGCGGAGCTGGACGACGCGACCCGCCACGTGCTGAACGTGAAATACGACATGGGGCTGTTTAACGATCCGTACAGCCACCTGGGGCCGAAAGAATCTGACCCGGCGGACACCAACGCCGAAAGCCGCCTGCACCGCAAAGAGGCGCGCGAGGTGGCGCGTGAAAGCCTGGTGCTGCTGAAAAACCGTCTTGAAACGCTGCCGCTGAAAAAGTCCGGCACCATTGCCGTGGTCGGGCCGCTGGCGGACAGCAAGCGCGACGTGATGGGCAGCTGGTCCGCCGCGGGCGTGGCCGATCAGTCCGTCACCGTGCTGACCGGCATCAAAGACGCCGTGGGTGAAAACGCGAAGGTGGTTTACGCCAAGGGCGCGAACGTCACCAACGATAGCGACATCGTCACCTTCCTCAACCAGTACGAAGAGGCGGTGAAGGTCGATCCGCGCTCGCCGAAGGAGATGATCGACGAGGCGGTCAGCGCCGCGAAGCAGTCTGACGTCATTGTTGCGGTCGTGGGCGAAGCGCAGGGCATGGCGCACGAAGCGTCCAGCCGTACCGATATCACCATTCCGCAGAGCCAGCGCGACCTGATTGCCGCCCTGAAGGCCACCGGCAAGCCGCTGGTGCTGGTGCTGATGAACGGCCGCCCGCTGGCGCTGGTGAAAGAAGACCAGCAGGCCGACGCGATTCTGGAAACCTGGTTTGCGGGTACGGAAGGCGGTAACGCCATTGCCGACGTGCTGTTCGGCGATTACAACCCGTCCGGCAAGCTGCCGATGTCCTTCCCGCGCTCCGTCGGGCAGATCCCGGTGTACTACAGCCACCTGAACACCGGCCGTCCGTACAACGCCGACAAGCCGAACAAGTACACCTCGCGCTACTTTGACGAAGCCAACGGCCCGCTCTATCCGTTTGGCTACGGCCTGAGCTATACCACCTTTAAGGTCTCGGACGTGAAAATGTCGGCGCCGACCCTGAAGCGTGACGGCAAGGTGACCGCCAGCGTTGAGGTGACCAACACCGGCAAGCGCGAGGGGGCAACGGTCATTCAGATGTACGTCCAGGACGTGACGGCCTCGATGAGCCGCCCGGTTAAGGAGCTGCGCGGCTTTGATAAGGTCACGCTCAAGCCTGGCGAAACCAAAACCGTCACCTTCCCGATTGACGTGAACGCGCTGAAGTTCTGGAACCAGCAGATGAAGTACGACGCAGAGCCGGGCAAGTTTAACGTCTTTATCGGCGTGGATTCTGCCCGCGTAAACAAAGGCGAGTTCGAGCTGCTGTAATTCCTTCCCCGCCTCCCTCGGTTCCGGGGGAGGCATCTTACCTTATGCTAAAAAGGCATTTTGACGGTTAAACCCGCCGTTTTAAGCTACGCTTTTCTTTCAAGCCTCTGAAAAAGGCGGCAAAACTGAGGAAAGTACATGACGATTTCAAAAGGATTAATGGGCTCAGCGGCGCTGCTGGCGGCGCTGAGCCTGCCTTTACAGGCGGCAGAGCCGGTGAAAGTGGGCTCAAAGATTGATACCGAAGGCGCGCTGCTGGGCAACATCATCCTGCAGGTGCTTGAAAGCCACGGGGTGAAAACGGTCAATAAGGTGCAGCTCGGCACTACGCCCGTGGTGCGCGGCGCAATCACTTCCGGCGAGCTGGACATCTATCCGGAATATACCGGCAACGGCGCATTCTTCTTCAAAGACGAAAACGACGCGGCGTGGAAAAATGCCAAAGCCGGCTATGAGAAGGTCAAAAAGCTCGACGCCGAGCAGAACAAGCTGGTCTGGCTAACGCCTGCGCCCGCCAATAACACCTGGACCATTGCGGTGCGTAAGGATCTCGCCGAGAAGGGCAAGCTGGCCTCGCTTGAGGATCTGAGCCGCTATCTGAAAGAGAAGGGCGACTTTAAGCTTGCCGCTTCTGCCGAATTTATCGAGCGCCCCGATGCGCTGCCTGCCTTCGAAAAAGCCTACGATTTCAAGCTTGACCAGTCGCAGCTGCTCTCGCTGGCCGGGGGCGACACGGCGGTGACCATCAAAGCCGCGGCGCAGCAAACCTCCGGCGTGAACGCCGCGATGGCCTACGGCACCGACGGCCCGGTGGCGGCGCTGGGGCTGCAAACGCTGAGCGATCCGAAAGGCGTACAGCCGATCTACGCTCCGGCACCGGTGGTGCGCGAAGCGGTGCTGAAAGCCTATCCCGACCTGGATAAATGGCTTAAGCCGGTTTTCGAAAAGCTGGATGAGAAAACGCTGCAGCAGCTGAATGCCAGCATTGCCGTTGAGGGACTGGATGCCAAAAAAGTGGCCGCCGACTTCCTGAAGCAACAAGGGCTTGTGAAGTAACAGGACAGGGATGTGCCAATAAAATGCCATAACCGCGTGCTGCTGCTGTTGGCCTGTGTGGCCGCGGCAGCCGTCGCGCTACCGTTTGTTAACGTTGCGCCTAATCGCCTGGTCTCGGGCGAACCGCGCCTGCTGTGGGAGATTTGGCCGTTCATGCCGGTCGCCATCGTGATGGCGCTGGCGGCGGCGATCGCGCTGTCGCTCTTGCCGGGACGCGCCGCCCTCTGGCTGACGCTTATCCTCTGTGAACTCCTCTTCGTCGCGCTGTTCTGGAGCGCCGGGCTGGCGGCAACGCACATGGCCTCGGCGGAAAGCCCGCTTGCGCGAACCTCGATTGGCAGCGGCCTGTGGCTCTGGCTGGCGCTGTGCCTGCTGGCGTGCAGCGACGCCATTCGCCGTCTGGTGCCGATGCCCGCCTGGCGCTGGGTGCTGAACGCCCAGATCTGGGTTCTGCCGCTGGCGCTGCTGTTCAGCGGCGAGCTGAACGCGCTTTCCCTGCTCAAGGAGTACGCCAACCGTCAGGAGGTCTTTGACGACGCCCTGGCGCAGCATATAACCATTCTGCTCGGCACGCTTTTCCCCGCGCTGCTTGTCGGCGTGCCGCTGGGGATGTGGTGCTACCGTCATCCCTCGCGGCAGGGCAGCGTGTTTACCGTGCTGAACGTCATCCAGACCATTCCCTCCGTCGCGCTGTTTGGCCTGCTGATTGCGCCGCTCGCGGGGCTGGTGAAGTCGTTTCCCGCGCTGGGATCGCTTGGCGTAGCCGGAACCGGACTCACGCCTGCGCTTATCGCGCTTGTGCTCTACGCGCTGCTGCCGCTGGTGCGCGGCGTGGTGGCGGGGCTGAGCCAGGTGGCGCCGGACGTGCTGGAAAGCGCCCACGCGATGGGCATGAGCGCGCGCCAGTGCTTCTGGAAAATTCAGTTGCCGCTCGCGCTGCCGCTGCTGGTCCGCAGCCTGCGCGTGGTCACCGTGCAAACCGTCGGCATGGCGGTTATTGCCGCGCTGATCGGCGCGGGGGGATTTGGCGCGCTCGTCTTCCAGGGATTGCTCAGCAGCGCGCTGGATCTGGTGTTACTGGGCGTCGTGCCCACCATCGCGCTGGCGGTCGTGCTGGATGCGCTGTTTGCCTTGTGGCTCGCCCTGCTCAGGAGAAGCGCCAATGATTGAATTTCATGATGTCAGTAAAACCTTCGCGGGCCGCCCGGCGGCCAGCCACCTGAACCTTCACTTTGCGGAAGGCGCTTTCTCCGTGCTGATCGGCACCTCCGGTTCGGGCAAATCGACCACCCTGAAAATGATCAACCGGCTGGTGGAACACGACAGCGGTCAGATCCGCTTTGCCGGGGAAGAGATCCGCAGCCTGCCGGTGCTGGAGCTGCGCCGCCGCATGGGGTACGCCATTCAGTCCATCGGCCTGTTTCCCCACTGGACGGTCGCGCAGAATATCGCCACCGTGCTGCAGCTGGAAAAATGGACGAAGGCGAGGATTGCGGATCGCGTTGACGAGCTTATGGCGCTGCTGGGGCTGGAGCCTTCGCTGCGCGATCGCTATCCGCACCAGCTCTCGGGCGGGCAGCAGCAGCGCGTGGGCGTGGCCCGCGCGCTGGCCGCGAACCCGCAGGTGCTGCTGATGGATGAGCCGTTTGGCGCGCTCGATCCGGTGACGCGCGGCGCGCTTCAGGCCGAGATGACGCGTATTCACCGCATCCTCGGGCGCACCATTGTGCTGGTCACGCACGACATCGACGAGGCGCTGCGACTGGGCGATCGCCTGATCCTGATGGACCAGGGGGAAGTGGTGCAGCAGGGCTCGCCGCTGGAGCTGCTAACGCACCCGGCGAACGATTTTGTGCGCGAGTTTTTCGGGCGCAGCGAGCTGGGCGTCCGGCTGCTCTCCCTGCGAACCGTCGGGGAGTATATGCGTTCGCAAAGCGACGCGGTGGTGGGTGAGCCGCTACGGGCGCAGATGAGCCTGCGCGATGCCCTCTCCGCGTTTGTCGCCCGGCGCTGCGAGGTGCTGCCCGTGGCAGACGAGCAGGGCGTGACCTGCGGCGCGCTGCACTTTCGCGATCTGCTGACAGGGGAGGTGGCGGGTGAAGTGGGCGCGTGATCCGTTGCTTTGGCTGATTGGCCTTTTTGTCGCCCTGCTGTTTCTGATGCCGCACAGCGCGGGGCTGTTTAGCGCGCTCTTTCCCGGGCTGCCGCGCCCGGTTTATCAGCAGGAGAGCTTCGTTAACCTGACGCTGGCGCATTTCTGGCTGGTATCGCTCTCCAGCCTGTTTGCCATTCTGCTGGGCGTGGGCGCTGGAATTGCGGTCACGCGCCCGCAGGGCAGGGAGTTTCGTCCGCTGGTGGAGACCATCGCCGCGATGGGGCAGACGTTTCCACCCGTGGCGGTGCTGGCGATTGCGGTGCCGGTAATGGGATTTGGCCAGCAGCCGGCAATTGTGGCGCTGATTCTCTACGGCGTGCTGCCGATTTTGCAGGGGACGCTGGCCGGGATAGCGGCAGTGCCGTCTTCCGTGCTGAGCGTGGCCGAAGGGGTCGGGATGAGCGCCCGCCAGCGGCTGTGGAAGGTTGAACTGCCGCTCGCCGCGCCGGTCATTCTCGCGGGGATCCGCACGTCGGTCATCATCAACATTGGCACGGCGACCATCGCCTCAACGGTGGGCGCAAATACGCTGGGCACGCCGATTATTATCGGCTTAAGCGGGTTTAATACGGCCTATATTCTGCAGGGCGCGGTGCTGGTCGCGCTGGCGGCGATCGTCGTCGACCGCCTGTTCGAAAGGTTGGCGGGGTATTTCAGCCGACACCGCCGCGAACAATAAACGAGTAGCCCGCCAGCATGACGCCGCCAATGCCGCTCACGGCCATCAGAACGAAAAGGGTAATTACGGCCAGTTTGGTTGCCTTCATCATGTGCTCCTGTTGTTAACGGAACAATTATACGGTGAAGCGCAGCTGTTAATGAACCATTAAATGCCGTTACGACTCATCCGGCCCCAGGGCGTAAACCGGATAGCCATTCTCCCGCCACTCGGCCAGCAGCTGCTGCTGGGAGGCGGTGGGAATTTCCCCGCACCAGACCAGCAGCGTCTGGCCTTCAAAAAACTCGGGCCGCAACTGGGCGAGCGAATGGGCCAGCACGTCGACGCGCCAGCCTTTTTGGGTGGCGATCCACGCTTCAAGCCACAGGCGGGTGGTGTCGTGAATGTTCCAGCCGACCACCAGCGCATCTTTTCCGCTCTTGTTTCGGGCGGAGGCCAGGCAGACCGAAATATAGTTGATAAGCACGCCGTCGAGCATGCTCAGAAGCGCCTGCAGCGTGGACTGCTGGCACTGAAGGCGGCGGCGGAGGGGAATAAAAAGCTGCACGATCAGCGTTTGCGCCGGGTGATCGCGCCCCTGCTCCTTAATCCAGGCGCGCAGGCGCTGCAGGTTGCCGGCCTGCAGAAGGCGCAGCAGGGCTTCTTGCTGGTCGCGCCAGACGCGCTGCGTGTCGGGATCGTCCTGGCTGAGCAGGGATTTCACCTTTCCAACCTGCACGCCGTTGTCGATCCAGCTTTTGATTTCCCGGATCCTGTCGATGTCGGCGTCGTTGAAAAGGCGATGTCCGCCGTCCGTTCGCTGCGGCTTGAGTAATCCATACCGCCGCTGCCACGCCCTGAGCGTGACGGGATTGATATCACAAAGGAGTGCCACTTCACCTATCGTGTAAAGCGCCATATTCGCCCCCTGGCCTGCGCGTCCCCAGCTTAACTGTAGACCCAGTTCGCCGAACCAGGAAGAATTGATTCTTTTTTGTACAAATTATGCGAAGCATGCGATATGTTCGGCAAAAGATGTGATACCGGACACGAATTACAGCTTTTTTGTACCGCTTCAAAGAAAGTTATTCCCCTTCAGTGTATGTTACCCGTTTTTAGAATGTGCGGTTCCCGAGTATGTACGAGTTCAATCTGGTGCTGCTGTTGCTTCAGCAGATGTGCGTGTTTCTGGTCATCGCCTGGCTGATGAGCAAAACGCGCCTGTTTATTCCGCTGATGCAGGTTACCGTTCGTTTGCCGCACAAGCTGCTTTGCTACGTAACCTTCTCAATTTTCTGCATTATGGGGACCTACTTTGGCCTCCATATCGAAGATTCCATTGCCAACACGCGCGCGATAGGCGCGGTCATGGGCGGGCTGCTCGGTGGCCCCGTCGTGGGCGGGCTTGTCGGCCTGACGGGCGGCCTGCACCGTTACTCAATGGGCGGCATGACGGCGCTCAGCTGCATGATCTCGACGATCGTCGAAGGGCTTCTCGGCGGGCTGGTTCACAGCTACATGATCAAGCGCGGCCGCCCGGACAAGGTGTTCAGCCCGATCACCGCGGGGGCGATTACCTTTGTGGCCGAGATGGCGCAGATGGCGATCATCCTGCTGATTGCCCGTCCGTTTGAAGATGCCCTGCATCTGGTCAGCAACATTGCCGCGCCGATGATGGTGACGAATACCGTTGGCGCGGCGCTCTTTATGCGCATTTTGCTCGACAAGCGCGCGATGTTTGAGAAATACACCTCGGCGTTTTCCGCCACGGCGCTGAAGGTCGCGGCCTCGACGGAGGGGATCCTGCGCCAGGGCTTCAACGAAGAGAACAGCATGAAGGTGGCGCAGGTGCTGTACCAGGAGCTGGACATCGGCGCGGTAGCGATAACCGATCGCGAAAAGCTGCTGGCCTTTACCGGCGCAGGGGACGATCACCATTTGCCCGGCAAGCCCATTTCGTCCGCCTACACGCTGCGCGCCATTGAGACGGGCGAGGTGGTGTATGCGGACGGCAACGAAGTGCCGTACCGCTGCTCGCTGCACCCGCAGTGCAAGCTGGGCTCGACGCTGGTCATTCCCCTGCGCGGCGAAAACCAGCGGGTGATGGGCACCATCAAGCTGTATGAGGCGAAGAATCGCCTGTTCAGCTCGATCAACCGCACGCTGGGAGAGGGGATCGCGCAGCTGCTGTCGGCGCAAATTCTGGCCGGGCAGTACGAGCGGCAAAAGGCGCTGCTGACCCAGTCCGAAATCAAGCTGCTGCACGCGCAGGTGAACCCGCATTTTCTGTTCAACGCGCTGAATACGCTGAAGGCGGTGATTCGCCGCGACAGCGATCAGGCGGCCCAGCTGGTGCAGTTCCTGTCGACGTTTTTCCGTAAAAACCTCAAGCGCCCGTCGGAGATCGTGACCCTGGCCGATGAGATTGAGCACGTTAATGCCTACCTGCAGATTGAGAAGGCGCGCTTTCAGTCGCGCCTGCAGGTGTCGTTATCCGTGCCGGACGAGCTGGCGTACCAGCATCTTCCGGCCTTTACCCTGCAGCCGATCGTTGAAAACGCCATCAAGCACGGCACCTCGCAGCTGCTGGGCACCGGGGAGATATCCATTTCCGCCAGCCGGTTTAATCACCATCTGGTGCTGGATATTGAGGACAACGCCGGGCTTTATGAGCCTACCGGTTCCGGCGGATTAGGCATGAGCCTGGTGGACAAGCGCCTGCGCGCCCACTTCGGCGACGACTGTGGAATTGCCGTTGCCTGCGAGACGGACCGCTTTACCCGCATTACCTTACGACTGCCGCTGGAGGAAAACGCATGCTGAGAGTGCTGATTGTCGATGACGAGCCGCTGGCACGGGAAAACCTGCGCGTGCTGCTGCAGGAGCAGCGTGATATCGAGGTAGTGGGGGAATGCGCAAATGCCATTGAGGCCATCGGCGCGGTGCACAAGCTGCGCCCGGACGTGCTGTTTCTCGACATCCAGATGCCGCGCATCAGCGGCCTGGAGATGGTCGGCATGCTTGACCCGGAGCACCGGCCGTACATCGTTTTTCTGACGGCGTTCGACGAATACGCCGTGAAGGCGTTCGAGGAACATGCGTTCGACTACCTGCTTAAGCCGATCGAAGAGAAGCGGCTCGACAAAACGCTCAACCGCCTGCGCCAGGAGCGCACCGTGCAGGACGTCACGCTGCTGCCGGAAAACCAGCAGCCGCTCAAGTTCATTCCGTGCACCGGACACAGCCGCATTTACCTTTTGCAGATGGATGACGTCGCGTTTGTCAGCAGCCGCCTGAGCGGGGTCTACGTGACCAGCGCGGAAGGCAGCGAGGGTTTCACCGAGCTGACGCTGCGCACGCTCGAAAGCCGCACGCCGCTGATGCGCTGCCATCGTCAGTATCTGGTGAACATGGCGCACCTGAAGGAAATTCGCCTGGAAGACAACGGGCAGGCCGAGCTGGTGCTGCGCGCGGGCCAGACGGTGCCCGTTAGCCGTCGCTACCTGAAAAGTTTGAAAGAGGCGATCGGCCTGTAAAACTGGTACACTGCGCGCCATTGCATCATCGACAGATAAAGGCACACATGCTGAGTAACGACATACTTCGTAGCCTGCGCTACATCCTGAAAGCCAACAACAACGACATGGTGCGCATTCTTGCGCTTTCCGACATGGAGTCCACGTCCGCAAGTTTCGATACCTGGACGACCAAAGAAGATGAAGAGGGCTTCGTTCGCTGCCCGGATATCATCCTGTCCGGCTTTCTGAACGGGCTTATTTATCATAAGCGCGGCAAAGATGACTCCGCGCCGGAGCTGGCGCTTGAGCGTCGCGTGAATAACAACACGGTGCTGAAAAAACTGCGCATCGCGTTTTCACTGAAAACCGACGATATTCTGGCGATCGTGACCGGGCAGAAATTCCGCGTGTCCATGCCGGAAATCACCGCCATGATGCGCGCGCCGGACCACAAAAACTACCGCGAGTGCGGGGATCAGTTCCTGCGCTATTTCCTGCGCGGGCTGACGGTTCGCGAACACGCCGCGAAGCCGTGATTGTTTTGCCGGGTGGCGGCTTCGCCTTACCCGGCCTACAAAACCCTAGGCAAAAATGCCATAAAAAAAGCCGGATTATGCATCCGGCTTTTTTGTTATTTCACCTGCTGACCCGGCTTCGCGCCTTCGTCAGGGCTTAACAGGAAAATATCCTTCCCGCCAGGGCCTGCGGCCATCACCATCCCCTCGGAGATGCCGAAGCGCATTTTGCGCGGCGCAAGGTTAGCCACCATCACCGTCTGGCGACCAATCAGCACCTGCGGATCGGGGTAGGCTGAGCGGATGCCGGAGAAGACGTTGCGCTTCTCGCCGCCCAGATCCAGCGTCAGGCGCAGCAGCTTGTCAGAACCGTCTACGAACTCCGCGTTCTCAATCAGCGCCACGCGCAGGTCGACCTTCGCGAAATCATCAAAGGTGATGGTTTCCTGAATCGGATCGTCAGCCAGCGGGCCGGTCACCGGCGCAGCGGCAGCCTTCACCTCTTCTTTAGAGGCGTCCACCAGCGCTTCTACCTGCTTCATCTCGATGCGGTTGTACAGCGCCTTAAAGGTGTTCACCTTGTGGCCGAGCAGCGGCTGCTGGATCGCGTCCCAGGTCAGCTCGGTGTTCAGGAATGCTTCAGCACGTTCAGAGAGCTGAGGCAGCACCGGTTTCAGCCAGGTCATCAGCACGCGGAACATGTTCAGGCCCATGGTGCAGATCGCCTGCAGGTCAGCGTCGCGGCCTTCCTGTTTTGCCACCACCCACGGAGCCTGTTCGTCCACATAGCGGTTGGCAACGTCGGCCAGCGCCATGATTTCACGAATCGCTTTACCGAACTCGCGGCTTTCCCACGCTTCACCAACCGCAGCGGCGGCGTCGGTGAAGGTTTTGTACAGCTCAGGATCGGCCAGCTCGGCAGAGAGCACGCCGTCGAAACGCTTGGCGATAAAGCCCGCGTTGCGGGAGGCCAGGTTCACTACCTTGTTGACGATGTCCGCGTTCACGCGCTGGACGAAATCTTCCAGGTTCAGGTCAATATCGTCGATGCGCGAAGAGAGCTTCGCGGTGTAGTAGTAGCGCAGGCTGTCCGCGTCGAAGTGGTTCAGCCAGGTGCTGGCCTTAATGAAGGTGCCGCGAGACTTGGACATCTTCGCGCCGTTCACCGTCACGTAGCCGTGAACGAACAGGTTGGTCGGCTTGCGGAAGTTGCTGCCTTCCAGCATCGCCGGCCAGAACAGGCTGTGGAAGTAGACGATGTCCTTGCCAATGAAGTGGTAAAGCTCGGCAGTGGAATCTTTTTTCCAGTATTCGTCAAAGCTTACGGTGTCGCCGCGCTTGTCGCACAGGTTCTTGAAGGAGCCCATGTAGCCGATTGGCGCGTCCAGCCAGACGTAGAAATATTTGCCCGGCGCGTTCGGGATTTCAAAGCCGAAGTA
>AGFT01119891.1_pt1 | contig 14328 bp, 12 predicted proteins | sample 305848 | NCBI WGS metagenome assembly AGFT01 (sample SAMN02954282, study PRJNA62043) | ant fungus garden metagenome | biome: terrestrial; feature: Atta colombica fungus garden; material: fungus garden; isolation source: Atta colombica fungus garden bottom | host: Atta colombica | place: Panama...
ACCAGCAGCGCGCCTTCGTGCAATTCCCCAATACGCTCGCGATCGCCGCTGCCGATAATGCGCCCGCGGGCGTCCATAACGTTAATATTGGTATCGATGATGCGCATCGTGCGCGCCACGATATCCTGCGCCATTTTGGTATCAAGATGCCAGCCAGCCATGCAACCCTCCTCTGAGCAGAGCTCAAGCATAGGTGAGTGAGGCGCGCGCCGCACTGTGCAGATGCACAAAGTGAGCTGAAGAACTATGGACTTGTGGAAAGGGTCACAGAAATGAAAAAACCCCCGCCGAACTCATCCGGCGAGGGCTTTACGCCTCTAACGCATTACTGCATCAGCAGGTAGATAGAAGTATCACCACGCTGAATATTCAGGGCCAGCACGGAAGGCTTGCTGTCGAGAATTTTGCGCAGTTCAGCGATGTTTTTCACAGGCTGCTGGTTAGCGCCCATGATGACGTCGCCTTTCTTCAGGCCGATACGGGCAGCCGGTGAGTTCGCCTTCACGTTATTCACCACCACGCCTTTATCTTCACCCTTGTTGCTCATCTCAGCGCCTTCGATGCCGCTGAAGATGGTGCTGGAATCAACCTGATTCTGGCTGCTCTGCTGGAGCTCGAGGCTGACGTTAACCGGCTTGCCGTCGCGCAGCAGGCCAAGCGTGACTTTGCTGCCAATCGGCATTGAGCCCACTTCGGCGCGCAGGGCGGCGAAGCTGCTGATCGGCTTACCGTTCAGGGAGGTAATCACATCACCCGCTTTGATGCCGGCCTTCGCGGCCGAGGAGTTCGCCATCACCTGGCTCACGAACGCCCCGCGCTGCGCGTCAACCTTCATCGCTTTCGCCAGCTCAGAGTTCAGCTCTGTGCCCATGATGCCAAGCTCGCCGCGTTTCACCTGGCCATACTTGACCATCTGCTCGGTCAGGTTTTTCACCATGTTGCTTGGAATAGCAAAGCCGATACCGATGTTGCCGCCGTCCGGTGCGAGGATCGCGGTGTTAATCCCGATCAGCTCACCGTTAAGGTTAACCAGCGCGCCGCCGGAGTTACCGCGGTTGATCGCCGCATCCGTCTGGATGAAGTTTTCGTAGTTTTCCGCGTTCAGGCCGCTACGACCCAGCGCAGAGACGATGCCGGAGGTCACGGTTTCACCCAGTCCGAACGGGTTACCGATCGCCACGGTGTAGTCGCCCACGCGCAGCGCGTCAGAATCGGCAAGCTTAATCGCCGTCAGGTTTTTCGGGTCCTGAATCTGAATCAGCGCAATGTCAGAGCGCGGATCTTTGCCGACGACTTTGGCGTCAAACTTACGGCCATCGCTCAGCTGAACCTTAATGGTGTTCGCATTATCCACCACGTGGTTGTTGGTCACGACATAGCCTTTAGCCGCGTCAATGATAACGCCGGAACCCAGCGCCATAAATTTCTGCTGCTGGCCGCCGCCGTTGCCGCTATCCCCGGCACCGCCGCCCTGACAGAACGGAGAGCTCTGGAATGGAGAACCGTCCTGGCAGAACGGCGAGTTATCGCCAAAGAACTGCTGGAAGTTACGCGGCATGCGCGGCGTATTGACGGTCGTACTTCCCTCAACGTTGATACTCACCACCGATGGCATCACTTTTTCGAGCATCGGTGCCAGGCTTGGCATTTGCTGCGCGGTCGTTGCCGAAGAGGCCGTTTCCGCAGCCGTTGCTGCCACAGGGGACAGCGCTAAACCTAAACTCAGAGCCAGTGCACTCATTGCTAATGTGGTTTTTTTCATGTTTCTCTTTCTCGATTCACAGATAACGCAAAATTGCTGTGTAACTCAGATTCATTTTATACCGCTTAGTTCCGGAATTAACTTTATGGGAAAAGTAAAAATTTATTGGCCGTCTTTACAAAACTTGCCGCTTATTCCACGGCCATCAGCTTGCGGTATTCATCCCAGGCATACAAATCGGTCATGCCGCTGATATAGTCCTGAATCAGGCGGCAGCGGTAATAATATTCCAGCACCGGCCACTGCGCGGAGCTGCGCTCAATTTTGCTGACGGACTCTATATAGGCCAGCCGGTGCCGGGTTGAAAGCTTCTGGTACAACCGCGATTCAATAGGCAAGCGGCGCACGCGCTCGTGTTCTACCAGCTCGCTAAACTCATCTACCGATAATTGCAGCAGCGGCCGATAAATTTCCAGCAGCCCGCTGATCACGCGATATCCCTGTAATTCCAACTGCTCAACGTCGGGATGGCTGAAAACATGGCGGACGGCGACATTTTTATATAGCTCAAGGAGCTGGCTAAAGCTGCTGTCATCTTCCAGCAGCGCATGATTAAAATCGCCGCTGAAAATGGTGGGCAGGTTATCAATAAACCGCGCGGCGGCGTACGGCACCAGCTTATTAAGGGTATTGACCCGAAGATACATAAAGAATTGATCTTCAGTGCTGCGGCTCAATGAATTTGAGCGAGATTTTTCCCACGCGTTTTCGACGACCTGAGCAAATAAAGAGCCTTTTTCATGCGGCCCCCAGGCGTCATAAAGATGCTGATAAAGCTCCTCGACGCTGAATATCCGTTTCTCAACGGCATCTTCCAGATCGGCAACGCAATAAGAGATATCGTCAGCGGCTTCCATAATCCACGTTAATGGAAAGCGGCCGTTCGGCGTCAGGGAAAGTTCTTTACGCAGCCTTTCAATATAGGCTTCCTCAGAGAGGTAATAGCCCGGCTTTTTCATCAGGTAGCTGTGCGAAGCAGGAGGATCGCCCATCCACCAGGCCGGACGCGTGTATTTCAAAATGCAGCCGACCTGCGCCCAGGTGAGGTTCATGCGCATCAGGGAATGCACCAGCCGGATCCCCTGCGCATTGCCTTCGAAATGGCACAGATCCTGACGCACCTTGCGCCGCAGGTCGTTGAGGCTCTCCTCGCCCTCGCGCAGGCACAGGTCCCGCACCGCGCAGCGGTCATCGCTGAGCGGCTGGCTTTTGGCATCCGCGGGATACAGGCGCTGCTTGAACCAGTCGTTGATCGCCGCCTCGCCAAAATGACCGAACGGCGGGTTGCCAATATCGTGCATCAGGCACGCCATCTCGACGATGCTTTCAAACGGCCCGGTAAGCTCGTCCAGGCCGTACGCTTCCAGCAGCCGCTGCTCTTTAAGGCGGCTTAAAATCTCTTTGGCGATGTAGCGGCCAACCTGCTGGACTTCCATGGAGTGGGTCAGGCGCGTGCGCACCGCGGCGTTACGCTCGAGCGGGAAGACCTGGGTCTTCTGCTGAAGGCGGCGAATGGCGGGAGAGTTAATAATGCGCCCGCGATCGCTTTCGAAGATGCGCAGAATTTCATGTTCATTCTTGACGCCCTGCGGCGACCGAAACCGACGGTGCCAGTTTATTTTGCTGCGAAAATCGATCTGCGCCATGTGCTCCCCCGCGTGAGAAATGCGCTTCCACTAAAGCCCATGATAGACTATGCATCTTAACAAGGCACATCGCGAGTAAATCTATGAAAATCGGCATTATTGGTGCAATGGAAGAAGAAGTTACGCTGCTGCGTGACAAAATTGAGAACCGCCAAACGCTCTCCTTAGGTGGGTGTGAAATCTACACCGGCCAGCTGAACGGCGTTGACGTAGCTCTGCTGAAATCAGGCATCGGTAAAGTGGCGGCAGCACTGGGCGCAACGCTGCTGCTCGAACGCTGCAAGCCAGACGTTATCATCAACACCGGTTCTGCGGGCGGCCTCGCGCCGACGCTGAAAGTGGGCGATATCGTGGTGTCCGACGAAGCGCGCTACCACGATGCGGACGTAACCGCGTTCGGCTACGAATACGGCCAGCTTCCGGGCTGTCCGGCGGGCTTCAAGGCCGATGACAAGCTGGTTGCTGCCGCAGAAGGCTGCATCGCCGAGCTGAATCTGAACGCCGTGCGCGGGCTGATCGTCAGCGGTGACGCATTCATTAACGGCTCCGTCGGCCTGGCCAAAATTCGCCATAACTTCCCGCAGGCCGTGGCGGTCGAAATGGAAGCTACCGCGATTGCCCACGTTTGCCACAACTTCAGCGTGCCGTTCGTGGTGGTTCGCGCGATCTCCGACGTGGCCGATCAGCAATCCCATCTCAGCTTCGACGAGTTCCTTGCCGTTGCGGCAAAACAGTCCACCGTGATGGTGGAAACCCTGGTGCAGAAACTGGCACGTGGGTAAATACAGCATCAGGGCGCTTGCCGCCCTGCTTCTGCTTATCCCGGCGTGGCTTATCGCCGCGCCGCGGGTCATCACGCTCTCCCCTGCCAATACCGAGCTGGCCTTTGCCGCCGGCATCACGCCGGTTGCCGTCAGCAGCTTTTCAGACTTCCCCGCGCAGGCCGCCGGAATTGAACAGGTCGCGACCTGGCAGGGGATGAACCTCGAACGCATCATAGCGCTCAGGCCCGATCTGGTTCTGGCCTGGCGCGGCGGCAACGCCGAGCGGCAGGTCAATCAGCTGACCTCGCTGGGCATAAAGGTGATGTGGATTGATGCGGTGAGCGTTGAGCAGGTCGCCCAGGCGCTGCGCGATCTGGCCCCCTACAGCCCCACGCCGAAAAAAGCCGAGCAGGCCGCGCAGCAGATGCTAAACGACTACGCCGCGCTGAAGGAAAAATACGCGACGCAGGCCAAAAAGCGGGTTTTCCTGCAGTTCGGCAGCCAGCCGCTGTTTACCACCGGAAAAGGCTCCATTCAGAACCAGGTGCTGGAGGTCTGCGGTGGAGAAAATATTTTTGCTGCCAGCCGTGTGCCGTGGCCTCAGGTCAGCCGGGAACAGGTTCTGGCGCGCCAGCCGCAGGCCATCGTGGTGGTTGGAAATGCGGGTGAGATTCCTAAAATTGAACGCTTCTGGCAGCGCCAGCTCAAAATTCCGGTAATTGCCCTTCACGGTGACTGGTTTGAACGTGCTGGCCCGCGTATTATCCTCGCCGCTAAACAACTCTGTGCCGCGCTGGCCGAGAGTCAAACATAGACCCGAAAAGTTCGAGGATTTCACGATGCTCGTTTATTGGCTGGATATTCTTGGCACAGCCGTTTTTGCTATCTCCGGCGTTCTGCTCGCGGGAAAACTACGCATGGACCCGTTTGGCGTGCTGGTGCTCGGCGTCGTCACGGCCGTCGGCGGCGGGACCATCCGCGATATGGCTTTGGCCCACGGCCCCGTTTTTTGGGTGAAAGATCCCACGGATTTAGTGGTGGCGATGGTCACCTGCCTGCTGACGATCGTGCTTGTCCGCCAGCCGCGCAGGCTGCCCAAATGGATACTGCCGGTTCTGGATGCCGTGGGGCTGGCCGTGTTTGTGGGCATTGGCGTGAACAAGGCTTTCCTGGCGGGCACCGGCCCACTGGTCGCGATTTGCATGGGCGTGCTCACCGGCGTGGGCGGCGGGATTATTCGCGACATTCTGGCGCGTGAAGTGCCGATGATTCTGCGAACGGAAATCTACGCCACCGCCTGCATTATCGGCGGGATCGTTCACGCCACGGCCTACTACACCTTCGCCGTTCCGCTGGAGAACGCGGCGATGCTCGGGATGCTGGTGACGCTGGTCATACGCTTAGCGGCGATACGCTGGCACCTCAAGCTCCCGACGTTTGCGCTGGATGAAAATGGAAGGTAAAAGCAAAAACGGTAACCCTCAGGTTACCGTTTTTAGTGTTTTCTCCCTCTCCCGTGGGAGAGATACCGTCTTGCCGGTTATCCGGCAAGCGGTATTTCAGCATTAAATTCGCGCCCGGATTTCACCACTCCATACGCCAGTTGCAGCAGTTTTCGCATTCCCGCGCACACGCGTTCTTTTCCTGTCTTCCCTCTCGATGCCAGCCTCTCCATCAACTTTTTCACCACTTCATTACATCTTCCCGCCACTATCGCTGGCATATACAGCACGCTGCGCAGTTCCGCGTGACCCACTTTTGACAGCCTGCTTTTCCCTTTCCACATTCCTGACTCGCTCCGACGTGGGTTCAGACCCGCATACGCCACCAGTGCCTTGCTGTCGCTGAACCTTCGCAGGTTTCCCGCGAACGCCAGCAGACTCACGCTCAGCATGTCACCTATCCCGGGGATACTCTTCAGCAATGCCCTGTCCCGCTTCAGGTCCGGGTTATCATCGATGTGACGGTTGATTTTCTTCCGCGTTTCTTCAATCAGTTCGTCCAGCATCGCGACGTGCTCGTTCAGGGAGGGAACGATAACGTCATCGGCTGCCTCAAGGCGGTTCACCTCCATCTGACGCATTTCCTCCAGGTTACGCAGATGGCGCACCAGAGCCGTCAGTTGCCGCTCGCTCAGCGGAGCTGGATGCCAGGGGGCGGGCTGATACAGAGCGCAGTAACGGGCTATCAGCGCCGCATCGCTTTTGTCGGTTTTGTTGCGGGTCAGTTCCGTGTTGCCAAATGCGTGTATACGCGCCGGGTTTTCGAGACTGACGCAGCAGCCGTTATCGGCCAGCAGTGTGGCCAGCTCAGTGCTGTAGCAGCCCGTGGCTTCCATGCAGATATGGCAGTCGCCAAAGCGAGTCAGCCAGTTAAGCAACTCACGGCATCCGGCAGAGGTGTTGGCGAATTTTTTGGTTTTGTACTTCTGATTTGGCAGCAGGACAGCAACATCAAATTTGAGTTTGGCGATATCAACATCAACGCCGACGGGGACAAGATTCATGATGGCACTCCGTAACCTTATGAATAATATCGCCGGACCATCCTTATATGTGGGTGCTCGGGGCACAGGATACCGTTCGGTCTTGAGGCGACAGGGAAACAGGTTACCGGGGCATAATCTCTCCCGCGGGCTCAGGGGCACCAGGGCCGGGTGATGCTCACCGGTAACCTCCCGATGATCAGTCGGGGATCTTCTCCACCTGAGTGGAGAAGATCAAGACATAAGGGTTGGGGTGAGGGCATCAGCTCGCACCGTCAAAAACATTAAATGCTGAACGACGATCCACACCCGCAGGTGCTTGTCGCGTTAGGGTTAGTCACCACAAAGCGCGAACCTTCCAGGCCCTCGGTGTAGTCAACCGAACCGCCCACCAGATATTGCAGGCTCATCGGGTCAACCACCAGCGCGACGCCCTGTTTCTCAATGGTCATATCGCCATCGTTCACCTGATCGTCAAAGGTAAAACCGTACTGGAAGCCGCTGCAGCCGCCGCCGGTAATATAAACGCGCAGTTTCAGATCCGGATTGTCTTCGTCGGCAATCAGGGTTTTCACTTTGTTGGCCGCTGCTTCGGTAAACTGCAGCGGCAGCGCTACGTCATCACTCATCTTATGCTCCCATGAATACTGCCATTGGGTAAAAATCACCCAATTCTTAACGTCATTATCTAATACCCTGGTAATTCATTCAAGTATTCTGCTGAGCCTCCTGCTTCGCCAGGGTGCGAGCAAGAAGGGTGGAGTATAGCGGTTTTCCACCCAGGAATTGGGCTAATAGTGTCGCGCCGAGACAGGTAATGATCATTGGCAAAATGAGCTGATAATTGTCCGTCATCTCCAGGACCAGCACGATGCCGGTGAGCGGCGCGCGCAGCGAGGCCGCCAGCAGCGCGCCCATGCCCGCAATCGCAAAGGTCCCCGCCTCCAGGTGATAGGCCGGAAATCCCGCCGCCGCCGCCATGCCAAACGCGGTGCCGAGCAGCGTGCCGAGCGCCAGCATCGGCGCAAAAATACCGCCGGGCGCGCCGGATGAAAAGCAGAGCACGGTGGTGATCACCCGGGAGATAAACATAAACAGCAGCAGACCCACGCTGAAGTTTCCCGCTGCCGCAATCGGGATAAGGCCAAAGCCGCCGCCCGCCGCGTTGGGCTCGGCAAAGCCGAGAATGCCGCAGACGCCGCCGAGCAGGCCGCCCACCAGCACCCATTTCGTCGTATTGCCGCCGTGAATGCGCTGAAACATGTCCTGCGCGCGCAGAATCAGCGTATTAAACAGCGGGCCGACGACGCCAAAAATCATGCCGAGGATCAGATACAGCCACAGCGTGTTCACCGGCGCGTTGGTTAATTTCCCAACCTCAATCACCGCCCCTTCGCCGTTAAAGACGCGAAAAACGATCGCCGACATGATCACGCCGGTAAAGACCGCCTTAATGGAGATCAGGTTGTAGCGAAACTGCGCGCGCATCTCTTCGATGATAAACAAAATGCCCGCCAGCGGGGCGTTAAACGCGGCTGACAGCCCCGCCGCCGCGCCGGTCGCCAGCAGCGTATGGCGCGCTTCGGCGCTGCGCATGCGAAACAGATCGCCCACCATGCGCCCGACGTTCCCACCGAGCTGTACAGTTGGCCCCTCGCGCCCGAGCACCATGCCCGCGCCGAGCGTGCCCATGCCGCCGATAAACTTCACGGGGATCACGCGCCACCAGCGCACCGGGCGCAGCTCTTCGAGCGCGCCTTCAATCTCGGGAATCCCCGATCCGCCCGCCTCCGGCGCAAACCGGCGCACCAGAAAATAGCCGACAATCGCCAGCAGCGCGGAAAATCCAAACGCCAGAACCCAGACCAGCGCCCCGCTGTCGGCAAATCCGGCCACCGTTCCAATGCGCCAGTTCAGCACCGCGTTGACCGCTTTCTCAAACGCGACGCCAACCAGTCCGGCCAGCGTCCCTACCACGGCGGCGGCCAGCAGGATCGCCAGCGGCGTTTTATCCCGGTCGAGCAATCGACGGATGCTGATGCGGTGACGCGCGCGCGTAAACTGCTGTTCTTCAAAAGAGGGAGTCTCTGCTTTCATTACCTGCTCGTCTTCGTCATACAAATCGCCGCGAGGATTTTACCAGAGACATTCTTCGCGTCTGCTGAAAAAACCTTAACAATTGTTGAGTCGGGAATGGGCAAACATTTCATTACCTTCCGCGTATCGCATAGAATAGTGTGCTTATCTTCTTTTTACGAACCAGGAACGACGCCATGAGCAAGTCTGAAAACCTCTACAGCGCAGCCCGCGAGCTGATCCCGGGCGGCGTAAACTCGCCCGTCCGCGCATTCACGGGCGTAGGCGGCACGCCGCTGTTTATCGAACGCGCTGACGGCGCGTACCTGTACGATGTGGATGGCAAAGCCTATATCGATTACGTCGGCTCCTGGGGCCCGATGGTGCTGGGCCATAACCACCCCGCCATTCGCAGCGCGGTGATTGAAGCGGCGCAGCGCGGCCTGAGCTTTGGCGCACCGACCGAGATGGAAGTGAAAATGGCAGCGCTGGTGACCGAGCTGGTGCCGACCATGGACATGGTGCGCATGGTCAACTCCGGTACCGAAGCCACGATGAGCGCCATCCGCCTGGCGCGCGGTTTTACCGGCCGCGACAAAATCATCAAGTTCGAAGGCTGTTACCACGGCCACGCGGACTGCCTGCTGGTGAAGGCGGGCTCCGGCGCGCTGACCCTCGGCCAGCCTAACTCGCCGGGCGTGCCCGCTGACTTTGCAAAGCACACCCTGACCTGCACCTACAACGATCTGGACACCGTGCGCGCGGCGTTCGAGCAGTATCCGCAGGAGATCGCCTGCATCATCGTTGAACCTGTCGCGGGCAACATGAACTGCATCCCGCCGCACGCTGACTTCTTGCCGGGCCTGCGCGCCCTGTGCGACGAGTTCGGCGCGCTGCTGATCATCGACGAAGTGATGACCGGCTTCCGCGTCGCGCTGGCGGGCGCACAGGATTATTATGGCGTCGAGCCGGACCTGACCTGCCTCGGCAAAATCATCGGCGGCGGCATGCCGGTGGGCGCATTCGGCGGTCGCAAGGACGTGATGGACGCGCTGGCGCCGACCGGTCCGGTTTACCAGGCGGGCACACTCTCCGGCAACCCGATCGCGATGGCAGCTGGCTTTGCCTGTCTGACCGAGGTGGCGCAGCCGGGGATCCATGAAACGCTGACCGACCTGACCACGCAGCTGGCAAACGGCCTGCTTAACGCCGCGAAAGAGGCGGGCGTTCCGCTAGTGGTGAACCACGTGGGCGGCATGTTTGGGATTTTCTTCACCGATGCGAAAACCGTGACCTGCTATCAGGACGTAGTGAAGTGCGACGTGGAACGCTTCAAGCGCTTCTTCCACCTGATGCTGGAAGAAGGCGTCTATCTGGCGCCTTCCGCGTTTGAAGCGGGCTTTATGTCCGTGGCGCACAGCAAAGACGATATCAACAACACCATCGACGCGGCGCGTAAGGTGTTTGCGAAGCTCTAAGGGCATTGCCGGGTGGCGCTGACGCTTACCCGGCCTACGATGTTCTCCCTCTCCCCGCGGAAGAGGGCTTGGGAGAGGGCATCAGCCCGCACCTGACTACCTGCTCTGCTTTCTCAACAGATAAATAAAGTACGGCGCGCCGATAAAGGTCGACAGCAGGCCCGCCGGGATCTGATACGGGAACAGCACCATCCTGCCGCACCAGTCGGCAAAGACCAGCATCACGCCGCCCGTCAGGGCAGACATCACGATATGCGGCATCGTCCGGCGGAAGCCGAGCATTCTGGCGATGTGCGGCGCCATCAGCCCAACAAAGCTCAGCGGACCGATGGTCATGGTTGCCGTGGCCGTCAGGCAGGCCGCCAGCAGCAGCAGGCCAACGCGCGCTGGCGTGAGCGCAATACCCACGGCGCGCGCGGTTTCGCCGCCGAGCGGCAGAATGGTCATCCAGCGGCGGCACAGCGGCACGATCGCCAGCAGCACCACCATTGCCAGCCCGGTAAACACAACCTGGCCTTCGGTTGCCCGGTAGGTCGAGCCGGAAATCCACGTCAGGATCTGCGCCATGCGCGGATCGCCGCTGGCCTGCAGCATCATCAGCAGCATGGTAAACGCGGTGCTCAGCGCCATCCCCGCCAGCAGCATGCGGTGCGGAGAAAAGCCCCCGCGTCCGGCGGCGATCATGATGATCAGCAGCGTCACCGCCGCGCCGAGGCTCCCGGCAGGCATCAGCCAGCCGAAGGCGTTGCCCGGCACGAAGAACAGCATCAGGACCACGCCGAACGCCGCGCCGGAGCTGATCCCCAGCACTTCCGGGCTCGCCATCGGGTTGCCGGTCAGGCGCTGAATAATGCAGCCCGCGACCGCCAGCATCACGCCCGCAATCAGCGCGGCGCCGATGCGCGGCCAGCGCCACTGGAGCAGATCGTTGAGCAGAGAGCCGCTCGCCCAGTGCCAGCCCGCCGCGTCGCGCCCTAAAGAGAGCGCGGCCACCGCGGCCAGCAGCAGCACCGCCATGCCCGCCAGCGCATACCACAGCAGATGCTGGCGCTCGGTGTACACTTTGTCACCGGCATCCATCGCCGGGGCGCTCATGCTGCGCAGGCGCGGCAGCAGCCATAGCAGCAGCGGCGCGCCGATCAGCGCGGTCACCGATCCGGTGGAGAACTCCATCCAGACCCGCGCCAGCCAGAGAATGATTTGATCGGACAGCCAGAGGATCAGCGCCCCGATAACCGGCGCCAGCACCAGCCGCGCCAGCAGGCGACGCGCGCCGAGCATTTTCGCCAGCAGCGGCGCAAACAGGCCGATAAAGCCGATGATGCCCACCGCGTTCACCAGCAGGGCGCTCAGCACAATCGCCAGCGTCAGGGCCGCCAGGCGCGCCAGCGACAGCGCCAGGCCGAGGTTGCGCGCAACGCCGTCGTCCAGCCCCATCAGCGTGAGCGGGCGCAGCAGCAGCAGCGTCAGCACCACGCCGCCGACCAGCTGCGGCCACAGGCGATCGACGATGTTCCAGTCGGTCTGGGTCAGCGTCCCCGTGCTCCACAGAAACATGCTCTGCAGCTGATCGTGATGGAACAGCACCAGCAGCTGGTTAATTGCCCCGCAGTAGAGGCTCACCACCAGCCCCGCCAGAATCAGCGTGACGGGCGAAAGACGCTTGCCCCAGGCGACGCCGAAGACCACGGCACCGACGACGCACGCCCCCGCGAGCGCGGCAAACTGGGAGGTTAGCGCTCCCGGCAGCGCCCACAGCGTGGTAATCGTGATCCCGAGCTGCGCGCCGGTGGCGACGCCCATCGTAGTGGGCTCTGCCAGCGGGTTACGCAGCACCTGCTGGAACAGAACGCCCACCAGCCCCAGCCCGGCCCCCACCAGCAGCGAAATCGCGAGGCGCGGCAGCAGGCTGTAGTGGAACAGCATTTGCTGAATGTTATCGATATCCGGCGCGACAAAGGCCGCGCCCCACTGCCCGCGCGGTAAAGCCGTCGACAGGTTGATCCAGGTGAGCGCGAGGGCAACGAGGAAAATCAGCCCCAGCAGCAGCGCCGGGAAGCGAGCGATGCGCGTGCTCATGCTTTTCCTCCCAGCGCGTTATCCAGCACGCGCGCGAAATGCATCGCCGACAGCGTCGCGCCGTAGAACCACACGGCGGGTGCGCGCTGGAAGCGCCGCTCGCGCACGAACGGCATCGCCTGCCACAGCGGTGTCGCCATCAGCGCCTGCATCTCCCGCTCGTTGCCGTGATCGAAGCACAGCACGTCCACGTCCCGGAACGCCGCCAGGCGGTCAATGCCCACGGCGGTGCTGCCCCAGAAGGTCATCTCCCCTTCCCAGGCGTTGCGGATGCCGAAGCTATCAAGCACTTCCTGGAACAGGCAGTTGTTACCGAAGACCAGCATATGGCGAGCGTCCAGCAGCGTGACCATCAGCAGAGGCCGATCGCCGCGGTTGGCAAAGCGCGGCCTGAGAGAGTCAATCAGCGCGTCAAATTCGGCGAGATGCGTTTTCGCCTCGGCTTCGCGATTGAGAAACTGCGCCATTTCGTTGATGGACTTTTTCGCCATCGCCAGCGGCTTTTTGCCGTCGCTGAAGGTGAAGCCGCGGCCGGGCGCAATGCGCGACATGATCGCTTCCGACGGGCCGTAACCCGCCGACCAGAATAAATATGACGGCTTCATTTGGGTAAGAAGCTCAAGGTTAGGCTCGGTGCGCAGGCCGATGTCGATAACCGACTCCGGCAGCTTCGGCTCGTTCACCCACAGGTTGTAGTTGGGGATATCGGCGACGCCGTAGGGCGTGACGCCCAGCGCCAGCATCAGCTCGACGGGAAGCCATTCCAGCGCCACGATGCGGCGCAGATCGATGGTCTCCGCGCGCGCCGTATTCATCTTCAGCAGCAGCGGGGAGAGCGCCATCGCCGTCAGCAGGCGGCGGCGGGTAATGCGTGTGGTGTCCAGCATCAGTAGACAAAGCTCACCGGTGCAGCCCCGGCAGGGTGAGGCAGAATACCCATTGGAATACCGTAGATGTGTTCCAGCGTTTCGCTGCGCATCAGCTCGGACGGCGAGCCCTGGGCGATCATCTCCCCGCCGCGCAGCGCCACGAGGTAGTCACAGTAGCGCGCCGCCATGTTGATATCGTGCAGGACCGCGATCACCGTCAGGCCGCGCTGTTGGCTCAGGCGATGCACCAGCGCCAGCACGTCGACCTGATGGGCAATGTCCAGCGCGGACGTCGGTTCATCAAGCAGGAGACAGCGGCTGTCCTGCGCCACCAGCATCGCAATCCACGCGCGCTGGCGTTCCCCGCCCGACAGGCTATCCACCAGACGGTGCGCCAGCGGCTTAAGCCCGACCAGCGCAATTGCCTCTTCCACCTTCTCCCGGTCGGCCACGCCGAAGCGCCCGAGCGCGCCGTGCCACGGGTAGCGGCCAATCGCCACCAGCTCGCGCACCGTCATGCCTTCCGCCTGCGGCAGCTGCTGCGGCAGATAGGCGACCTTGCGGGCGAAGGCTTTGCTGTTCCAGCTTTCGAGCGGCTGGCCGTCCAGCAGGATCTCGCCTTCCGAGGGCGGCTGGTGGCGTCCAAGCATTTTTAGCAGCGTGGATTTTCCCGAGCCGTTGTGGCCAATCAGGCCGGTCACTTTACCTGCGGGAAACGTCAAAGAGAGCGGGTGCAGCAGCGTGCGCCCCGGAACGCGAAAGGAGAGATCGTGAAGCGCAAAGGTGGTATCGGACTGCGTTTTATTATCCTGCATGTCGGCCAACTTAAATAAACAGGGCACGGCGAACCGTGCCCAAATCGAGATTAGAAGCGGAAGGTCGCCGTCGCGACAACCTGACGTTCGGCACCCCAGAAGCATCCATAGGTGTTGAAGCAGCTGGCAACGTATTCACGATCGAACAGGTTGTTCACGTGCAGCGCCACGTTAGACCCCGCCAGGCCAACGCGGGCCAGATCGTAACGCACCAGCGCATCTACAACGGTGTAGCTGCCCACGGTGAAGCTGTTCGCCGGGTCGCCTTTGCTGGAGCCGGTATAACGCACGCCCGTGCCCAGCGTCAGGCCAGACAGCGCGCCATCATACAGGGTGTAATCGCCCCAGACGGAC
>AGFT01111608.1_pt1 | contig 13984 bp, 18 predicted proteins | sample 305848 | NCBI WGS metagenome assembly AGFT01 (sample SAMN02954282, study PRJNA62043) | ant fungus garden metagenome | biome: terrestrial; feature: Atta colombica fungus garden; material: fungus garden; isolation source: Atta colombica fungus garden bottom | host: Atta colombica | place: Panama...
CGTTAATCTTTAATAACTGGATCGTAAATATATTGCCTACTGCCTTCCGAAAGGAGGGCGGTAGTGTAATATCTTATGCATTTATTAATGCAACCTTCACTGAGCAAATTTGCCTAGTGTTCCTTTATTGATTAATACAAGGTTTTAACTATGTCTAACGTACATACCCAAACGATCCCCCTGTATAACAAAGGTTCCCTGTGCGCTATTGGTTATCGCACTGGTGCTGGTTATAACGTCAAGCTGAATTACGGTAATGTCGAGTTGGCCTCCAAGCCATCGCTTTACGAATGTATTCTGCATGCCTATATCGGGATCCGCCTCAAGTCTCCGAAGTTCCACGCCTGGTTAACGGATGATCTCCGCGCTCAGGTATTGAAAGAACTGGATGAGATGGACAAACTCATTGATGGTCGCATTACAAGCTATCGCAATGACGGACTCAAAGAGATCTTGAGCAAAGGCATGAAGTGGGAAATTAACAACACGCTCTCCATCGAGCTCGATAAAAATTACCCGCACCCAGAAGAGACGATTCAACAATTCAAAGAGCTCTTCTTTAACGACTTCCTTAAAGCAACCAAGCTTGTTGTGCATATTCGCATGACCTCTCCTTTCCGAGATAAGGATGATATTTTTGAAGTCTCGTTGTTTGAAGACAAACAACATGACAAGCCCTACATGAGTGTGATGGAAAGCAACCTTCCGTCTTCACTCTTCAACAGAGAGTGGATCGACAATGCTAAAAATTCTTTTAATGCTTACCGTCGGGCTAGTGCTCCAGTTCAGCCTGGGCTCCGTCCAGCAATGTACCATCCCCTCGCGCCGGTTCACCCAGGTATTCAAATGCCAACACAACAGTTTGGTGTAGGTATTGACGAACAGAACCCGCTCTACAGTAACGGCACAGGTGCGCCCGCACAGTTCAAGCTTTATGGCAAAACGGGTGAAGTTGATATCACGCTCAATGGCAGCACGGTGAGTCTGCACGCTTCAGGTGACATTTCCATGGAAGCACCGCAGATCAACGTCACGGGCGGCGGACAACAAGGCTTTGCTTCTAGCTCGTTTGAGTCAAAATAAAAAAAACAAGTAATCCTACTCCTACCCTTGCGGGTAGGAGTAGTTTATTATGCTTCGGTTAAAATAGGTGCATCGGGGAAACTGTTTTTGAATATCTCAATGGCGGGTTGCTCATTGAACATTCCAGTGCAAGCCATCAACACCACGAGCTCGTCATTGGTATTGTCGCTGACCATGACCTTCTTCATGTCTTCACTTACTGAAGAGATCAGACCCATGTTCAGAACCCAGCCAAAAGACGTAGGTGTCTTATACCAGGTATCACCAAAGATTGTGGTAACAACGTGCAAGAACGTGGCTTTGATAGTTGGGTAATCGCCAGGAGACGTTCCACTATCCAGGACAAAGTTCTGGAACAAGCTAGAAGCCAGACCGGGGAACTTTGCGTTGATTACCGCATGGTTTTTCTTGCTCACCAAATCCAGCACCTTGTTGAGACTCACCAGATCACCGTTCTGCATCATCTGGGGAATTGCGTTCATCAGTGCCAGTTCCGCATCTTCCGGGTTGTTGTACTTGTCCATGATGGACGCGTAAGAGTCGCTCATGCCGTACTGTGCGGTCATCTTCATCAACGAGTTATAATAGGACGTGTTGAACGTGTAGTCCGTTAACGCATTGATGCCGGTGGTACGACCCAACAGGGTAAGTAATCCGTTACCCATCTGATCCCGCCAGTTCTTGGTGATACGGAAACCTGAACCGTCATTGGAGATCATGTTGCCGAAGTAGCCACCGGTGAGGTCATTGAACTCGTTGTTGGCCATGTCGCTGAGTTGATACATCAAGGCATCTTTGGAGCTCAGGTCGAAACCAATCTTGTCGCCGATCTGCTGAACCAACATATCCTTGTTGAAGCTCACTCCGTTCTTGCCGACGCTGAAATACTGCGAGGCGTCTTTGAAGTCCAACAAGCCACCGCTTAATGCACCGACAATGCTATCCAAGCCCGAGATAACTTCATCCTTGTAGGCAGAGATCATGCCGGAAACTTTTGCTTCACCTGCCTTGAGTGTTGCCACCCCTTCTTTGAGTTTGTTTTGTATCGGAGAGATAGCCTTAACTGCTTCTCCACGATATTTGTTCAACGCTTCTGTGGTGGTATTCTTAAAGCCCGAGAGCTTATCACCGATACCGCTGAGTGCGTCACCAATTCCACCTGCACTGGGAAGTGCCATATCTACCTCTCGACAAAAAATAAGGAACACATAAACTTGGAGGGTGTTACCCCTCCAAGTTATGCACTAACAAAATTTATTCACCGTCATCAGGGTCTTCTTCGTAAGACTCACTGTTTTCAGCGTGTTTGATTTTCACTGTTTCACTAACTTCATACTCATTTCCCTTGGTGTCCTTTACTCGTAGCGTGATCGTACATTCATCCATCTGCAAGATCGATAAGCCTTCTAACATCTTATCTGCGGTGAGTTTCGGACTGTGGAAATAAGCGTCGCGGATGTTGCCTGTTTTAGTCAATATCTGTTTTCTCTTATCCTCTTCTGGGTAACCGGTTAGGATCCACGCAAGGTGGTCGTTGAGCAGCCGAGTCCATTTATAGGGGTTCATCTGTAACTTATTTAACAAACCCCTAAACAGTTTTGCAACCGGACCTTTTAATTTGTCATCTGGCAAATACCTCTTAGAAACGGCTTCCATTTCTTTTTTGGTACTGTTAGATTTCACCCAAGCTCCGTAAGTTGATTGTATAAAGCGCCGTTAAGATCTGCAAGATCTCCGACACCAATGCCCGATAGTCCTTGTGTGCGACGAAATCTGGAATACCAGGATATTGGCGTTCCAGTTTATTTATACGCACCAACGCTTTCTGATAGAGGTCGTCATGAATTTCTTCTGCGTACCCCTCCTGATAAAATAGAAACATTTCGATGATCAAGGGCATGTACTTCGTCATGACCAAATTGATCTCGTCGTCACCATCATACCAGTCGAGGAAGAAACGATTGGCGATTGGATAGTGGGTGACCATGCTTTTGTAAATCGCGGCATAGCGCTCTTCACTGAGCTGTTGTACGTCTTCCAAGAAGGTTGCCAGGTTCATGGAATTAGGGGTGTAAGTGGCTAACTCGACCCCGGTTGCCAGCAGGTGATCAGTTAATACAAACGGCCGATACTCCTGAGTAAGAAAATTGTATAGGGACGCAGATGTTGCAATAATGCCTTTAGAAGGCGAACGGAGGTCTGCACTCAGCTGCTGAATTAATTTTAACTGCTCTTGGCAATGGTCAAATTGGTACAGCTTCGGTTGAAACCATTTGCGCACTAAACGATATAACATACCAATTCCTTTATAGACTAGGTTCACTACCCTAATAATGTAGGTTTGAAAAATTATGGACACTGCAGAAAAACCCGTAGAAGTCATCGCCACCAATGAGGAAGCGCTGGCTAAACCCCCGAAGTTCACGGAAGCGCAAATCATGGATCCGGCCTTTGACCAATTGGATCTGGTAGGGGCTGAAGTCGATGAAGCGCTAATGTCTATTGTGCAGGCAATGGTGCGTAATGAAGAAGACGTTGAACAGGTAAGCCTGGCTGACTCCCTTCAGAAACACCGTGCGCTGCTGTTGAAATTTGCCACCTTGGCGTACATGAAGAAACCCAGCTCTGCCATGCTGCTGAGTTCGATCACGTCACTTGTGGGTGCCATGGAGAAAGCGATCCGTGACGACCGTAAAGAACGCGCCAAGAAAGAAGAGAACGCAAGCAATCAGTTTAGCTTTGCACAGATTGTCGAATCCCTTAATGCAATTGCTGCCGGGGCTGTGGTTACACCCACCTTTGAACTCACTAGTTTTATTTTGGACCCTACTAAATCTCTTATGGACGTTGCTGACGGGTTCAAGCCCATCAAGCCAGAAGAATTAGTGCAGGGTAACTCCTTGGTGGATATCGACGGTAACGTCATGTAAAAAAACTATATAATAGTAAACGGCGCGAGCCGTTTACTATTAGGTTTATTGATGGTCATATGCCGCGTGCGGGATAGGTTTCAGCGCCAGTTGATTCACAACCGTCAATGCAAATGCTTCGATAACGTCCGCTGGTTTCCCCGTAATGTATTCCTGGAACTTAATAAACAGATCAGGAACAAAGAACACCACTTCAGGCAACGGTTCATTAACCAAATTATCCATGAACGGTTTATAGTCACGGAGTAAGATGTCATATTTGAACACGTAGGAGAAGCTGCGGTAGAAGCTCGGTGTCGCTTTGGTGTCATCAACGTGCATGAAGCTGATATCGTGCTTGCCACGGAAACGCTTGGTCAGTGACTCGTGCAGGATCTCTTGCAGTTCATCAGTTAACACATACGGCCAGGTATTAACCACAAAGCTAAACGAACGAATGTTGGGCAACTGCTCATATTCGCTTTCTGCTTCCATGATCTGTGCCATGATGAGTTTGCTGAGATTGCTCGGCGTATAGAACGCGAAGTCATCGATACTGCGATTGGCATATGCCTCTTCAAACTTGGCATGCGTCAACCCGATCTCAGGGCACTCAAACAGGTCCATGCGGCGTTCGTCGTAACGCTTAGCCAAGTACTGCACCCATTTGTTTGCGGCGTCTACAAGGCGTGTAGCGTTGTCCTGTGTGGGGTCGGTAATGATCTTGCAGATTAACCCCTGGCGATAGTCAAACAAGGAGTCCAGCGGAATATAAACCTTTATATCCTTGTTCATGACTTCTCATCCTCTTTCTCTGTGTTAGCTGCTTCTGGGATCTCAGCAAACAGATCCGCCTGATCAATATAGAAGCGCAAGGCAAAGAACACACAGGCAAAGTAATCCGTCGCACTTAAACGCAGTGACAGCGTCTCGTTGCTCGGCATGCCCAAACGAATGGCTTCGTACTCTTTCAACAACTTCTTGAAATAGGCTTCCGGAACAATCAGTTCACTAACAACCGCCGTTACCAATAACAGGGCGTCATTATAGAACGTCGCATTACCGGTAATAACCTGTTTGAAGTTGGTGAGTTCGTCACTGAATTTTGTTGCCGGCGCCACGTAGAAGCGTTCAATAACTTCACTCAGGAAGTCAGCTTTTTCCGGACGCGATTGCAAATAAAGATAATGCTTGACCAGGACTTCACCCAACAATTGCAGATCAGGTTCCGCCTCAGTATTTTTAAAACCAGGCAGGCTCATTACTACTCCCCTTAGCCATTACGTGAATGCAGGTTGTTATCGATCAAACGACCACGCAGCAGGAAGTGAGCCAGGCTTAACACTTTGGCTCCGTCACCACGACGCAAGCTGGCATTCACACTGGCCTGACCTTCTTCGATCAGTGAAGCACGGTACGCTTTCAGCGCGCCAACGTCACCACCCTTAACGGTATAGATTTCGTTGGTAGAGTTAACCAGGCCCAGCGATCCACCCATAACGTGCACTTCAGGAATACTCAGGCCGGTAGCGCGAGATTCCATCATCACCTGACCGGTTAAGTCATCAACGCGTTTATCATCTTTCGCTGCGCTGATTTTCTTTACCCACATCTGGCTCTGCTTCATTAACTCAGCTGTGCCCACGAAGTGCTTGGCCGGTGTCATGACTTTCAACCCGGTGTCGATGTCGTAACTAACAATACGCTGATAAACAGGACGTCCTAAACGCTCACAGCGCGCTACGATGTCGTCGAAATCGATATCATCACCACGATTGGTGTTACTGAGCCAGATAGCAATATCGTTCCCCGCCTCTAACCACTTCACGTAGTCTTCGAATTCGTCGTCATTCATGTTCGCGAAAAACTCTTTATATATGGCACCATTACCCCCATTGGGGGTAATAGATGTCATTTCATCAATAAGGAATTTTTCTGCTTTCTTTCGATTAGCAGTCATTTAACCTTCCTGTTGTAACCGTAAGTGAATAACGGTTTGTTCAATTCGGTGGCAGCTTGACGCGCTCCGTTAAGGAACATATCGTCAGCCAGTCTGATGATTAATATCTCATCAAATAGTCCAACGTTGTTTTCCAGGGATTGAATGAACTGCGTTTTGTTCTTGGTGTCTAACTCAATTTCAGTTACAGTGGGATCGATATCGCAGATCCCACGATTACCACAAACAGAAACCAAAGAGACATCACGGCATTTGCTTTTTGCCATGGCCTCTTTTAGACGCGCCACATAGGCAGCAGCGTCATCGCATTGATTACCGAAAATACCATCAGTAATAACTAAAGTTACAACAGTTTCTTTTTGTTCTGTGGTCATGATACTGCCTTAAAATTTGGGGTCGCCTTCGCCAACTGCGATGCGCATAAGTTCGAAAGTCGAAAGCGTTTTCTTCTTGATGTCCGGGTTGATGAACCAGTAGTCAACGGTTTCGTTCAGAATCCACTCCCAATCCATGAGCTTGCCGACCTTCTCGTAGAAGTCTTCGATCGTCATGCGGTACTTCTGATCCAGGGTCAGATCGTACTTCATTTTGTTCATGTACTGGTAAGTAATACAAAGAGCACGACGCAGGCAGAGATCTTCATTGATCTGGCCGCGAATCGTTGTACGGCCGAGACGCACACTTGGGTAGATCACCAGTGAGTGACCACGCGGGTTGTCGCTGTCGTAGCCGAAGAATTTGTGTTTCTTCAAGTTATGGTAAGCAGTCAGGTCTTCCTGAATACCTAAATGCTGAGAACCGATGAAGGAGGTGTGTCCACCAGAAATACCGTTCTTGTTACGGTATGGAGAAACAAAGTACTCCATAAGGTCTGGTGACGCTTTACCGTCTGCATCAAAGAACTCATCTTTACCATACGGGTCAGGATAGAGCCACTCCTGTCCGTTTTTCAATGGCGCACCACGAATGATTTCAATGCCCAGTGCCGGAAGTTTCTTCATGGACTTCGGTCCAGAGATCTTCTTGCCCTGACGCAGGAACGTGGTTTGCTTTTCCAGAGGCTGTCCGGTCATGTTGATGATATCTTCAACCTGAGCAGTCCACACCTGATACATGCCGACTTCAGCACCCAGACTATCTGCATCGGTATGGACGATGCGACGCAGGTTACCGATTACCATGTCACGGGTTTTCTTGGCACCGCCTTCATCCACGTCGCCTTCCTGGAAATCTTTCATGGCTTTCGAGAAGCCCATTTCCGTACCGGAGTCAACCATTGGGAATAAAGGTGGGAACATTTTAACAGCCGAGACGCCATCGTTGGCCAAGAACACGGTGTCGATCTTCAGGTTCTTGTTCTTCTTGGCTTCTTCTTTGATCATGGCATTCTTCTCTTTAAAGAAGTTATGCACGTCAGTACCGTCGTACTCATTACCCGACAGATAGAAGAAGCGCTTATCGAGGATGTGCTCTTTGAAGTAATCGCTGTCGCCCATCTCGCGGTTGATCGCGTCTGCAATACGGCTTACCGCAAACGTTTTCTCAATATCAAACATAAAGCCAGCGCTAGGTGCAATACGCACCAGACCACGTGACATCATCAGGGCGAGCTCACCTGATTTCTGGGTGTTACTACCACCAACCACTGCGTTGTTTGGAGTGATACCGCCGTTAAGATAATAACGACCGTCGACACCTTTTACGTCTTCACCGTTTAACTGATCGAAAATGTACGAGTAGTTGATGAATGGGGTGGTAACTTCTGATGATTTCATACCGGAAAGGAAACCATAAGGGGAAGACATAGTGAACCTCGATTCTATGAAAAGTTAGGTAATAATTCTTAGTCTATATATAAGGGTTCCAGTAATGAATTACAATTTTGTATCCCATGTAAAAAACCCTGTTACCCTTCACGTAACAGGCGTCGAAGAATTAGGTTTCGGTGAATCACTGAATCTGTTTTTTAAAGAGTTCTTCACAGAGACGGACCGTAAGCTGGCACAATTTAAGTCAAGTTTACATACTATTAAGTGGCAGCCTGTAGAGCAGGAACTGGCTAAAAGAAAGGTTCTCTTCATCAATAACGCTAATGCGCGCATTCCGGTGCCGACCTACTTCAGCGGCGGGGAAGGCGAAATGGCATACTACGTCGATAATATTGTCGGTGCGGTAATTGTGGTCGAAGGTTTCAAAACTGAGATCCAACGTTTCTACGACTGGATGAAGAAAGTTGTGAAGCTTGGTCGCATCGAAAGCTCCTACAAATGGACCGTTACCGGCTATGATTCACACGTTGGTAAAGTCAGCGCGTTTATCAAAGATCTGGAAGAAGGTCCGAAAACCGCCAAGACCGGTGAAGTGTATATCAATTTCCAGGAAGCGTTTGGTTTGATGAACCGCTTCAACCAGGCTTGTGAAGGTATCGGCGCTCGCGATGCTGAAGTCATGGCGCGGGATCTCAAGAACGTTTACGAAGTAGGCAACCTGCTGGTTAACAAGATCAAGAACAACGACATCATCGTCGATGCTTACGTGATCAAAGGCGTGCAGGAAAAGGTCAGTATGTTTAACGAGCTGACTTCTGTAGTCGGTGGCTGCCTGGGTCTGATCAACGAACTCTCTGCTGTATTCGACAGCCAGCTGGATGAGTTCAAGAAGTTCAAGTAACAAAAAAAGAAAATATAATAACTCCTACCCTTGCGGGTAGGAGTTATTTATTAACGTTCAGGTAAGTTTTCCATGATGTATTCGGCGGTAGCTAACCGGTAACGTATTTCCCGATCAATCATTTCCGCTTCATCTATCAAGCTCCATTGTCGACTGGCAATAAGCTGAGACTTCTCAGCGTAGTGCGAATCGTGAAGGACGAGCTGTTTAGAATCCTCGTCACAGGACGCTACTTCTTTCATTAGCTCGGCGCGCAGTACGCGCAACGAGTTTACTACATTATGAATAGCGTGAAAACGTTCAAGTTCTTCACTACGACTCATTTCTTTTTTCCTTCTGGCATTTACCGTAAACCGTTAATGATGCCGAGTGTGACCTCGACGGTTAAACTGCTTTTTATTATTTGTCCATTCAGAAACTTTCGGGATAGGCAAGCGACCCGGACCAAGCGCTCCCATGTAATCAATTTGTTCCAGTACTTCTCGGGGAACCTTTATTTCGTCGTAGGTAAAATCATGATACATGGTACTGAATGCCACATCATGACCCCAAGCCCCCATTGCATTCAAGAATCTTTTAACAGTGATATCGACCTCACCCCCTTCATAATCGGTGAGGTGTTCGAGATCCCAATAATTGATCCAGTGACCATTAACCTTTCCGGTCTTTGGCCTATCGGCTTTTAACTGCTCCGAGTTTTTGTACCTCCTGACCCGATCGACGTTATGGAAATCAATCGGGTAAATTACGTTCCCTGTTTGTGCCTTATACTGGGGGTCTTGTACCAGCTCTTTACACTGCTCACGCAAGCGAAAGTCGGACACACCAAAGTAAGGAGAATACCAACGCCAGGCGTCTTCCAAACTTAGATCCTTTTGACCAGCTTTAACCTTGGCTTTCCCGATAAGCAAATGCTGAGACACAAAAGAGTGAATATAGCTTTTACCAAGAGAACCATAAAGACGTTTGTACATAACAACTCCTATACTAACTGATTGATTAATTTAACTTATCTACCCAGATGATATAGGCCTGAGAAAAAATATATTATAAAACACAAGGAGCCGAAGCTCCCCGTGTTTAGATATTAAGAAGACCTGGTAAAACTAACATGAATAACACGATCACCCTGCTGCAACAGCCCGCTCTCAGAGATCACAGGACTGTCATCATCACGAATGAAGTCCATCCACATATTGATCCAGTCATGCATCGATCTTCCACTTAGCCCAGGAATACCGCAGGGCTTCTCGATGAAGACAAACTGGGGAACGTCAACAGGCTTAGGCGGGATCCTGATCACTTCTTCTCCTTCTTTTCCTTAGGCGGTTCTTTGCCTAATTCTTTAAGGTTCAGTACGCGCAGATTCGCCACCGCTGACATTTGGATATAAACCCATTCGCCCGCATCCACTACACAGAAGTAACGAACACCGTTGGGATTAGAGACATCATAACCCAACCACACCGTGACCTCTTCGTCAGTACAGCTATTGAAGTTGTTACGATCAGGCATGTCATACCCAATAGACAAAATCAACGGCACTGGCTTAACGGCCTTGGGGTGTTCAACCACTACAGTGAAAGTAGACGTGTTCTGCTTGAACTCTGGATTGAGCTTGCGCTTGGTTACCCCTTTCTTATTTACCTCGTCCTCATAAATGAGCTGCGTGATATCTTTGAAATGGGTGTGACCGGAACGGTTGTCTTTGTCACGACGCATAAACAAGTCGAACAGGTGATGGACCTTCTCGATGTTGTTACGCACCTGATAACTCATAACCGGCGGATCAATCAACTCAACCAGAACCGGTTCATCTTTCCCTGCTGACTCAAACGGAATGTTAACGTTCTTGCCATCACGAATACCAGGATAGGTGTTTACAATACGCGCTACATCTTTTGACGTTACGTTACTGAGAATACCTGCTGACAAATACTCGTTGGGATTGGGAACCAGATCGCGGCAGTAGTTAAAGATCTTATCCAGTAACTGAATCGGCGTCTTGCAATACAGATTACCAAAGGTTACGTCCGGAGTGAGCTTTCCGTAGTACTTCTTATCCGGTTCAACTTGTCCAAAGTTGTACGCTCGATAACCGTGGTAGTCGTCGTAGAAGTTTGTGCCGGCTCCGGTGTTGAGGTACCAACGTCCCGCGCAAACAATCTTGTTAAAATCAGTTTCAGGCGATTCATATTCTTTCTTACTCATTACTTCAAAGAAAACGCGTTTCTTGCCGCCTGGCACAGTTTCGATCTTACCCAAGCCCGACTGCTTGCTGGCCAGTTTCATACCTGGCCCGCCTTCAACCGCTGCATCGGTATTAAAGATAACTTTGTTGCCTTTGGCTAACCAGTCAGCATAACCAGCCTGAATGGATTTAAGTTCGGACACTTCTCCCGGAGACAGCTCGTGTTTCGCGAATACCCACTTGTTCTCTTCCAGCTTTTTCATGTCCAACTTGACCAGTTTTTCCACAATGGCCAATTTGGAAATGATGCAGATGTTTTTGTACGCGTCCTTGTTTTCCTCTTTCTGCAGATACAAGAACAGTTCTTTTAATAACGCCAGCGCCGGTTCAATAACGCTCTTACCATTACTTACCGTGCCCAGAAGGTAATCTTCAATAGCCACTACGCCGCCTGCATTGCGCGCGTTACCGACATAATAGCCGGAAGTGGTTGGCGTCCCCTTTTGGAGTTTCTTTTTGCCTTCTTTGTCGGTCAGATAAGTATAACCGTGCAAACCCGCAATATAACGCGGTGTACGGTTGATCATCAACTCATCGATCAACAAATACAGGACTATGTTCTTCATATTCTCTGTCATGGGTTATATAACCTTACTATAGGAGGGACATTACATCCCTCCTATAGTTAATTTTAAAAATCAGCGTAACACAGGTTTCGCCTGAGGATTACGACACAAAAAGAGTTCTTTTTGCAGGTGACTGTTCTCTGTATAGAGATCATCCACCTTGTCAACCAGTTCTCGGTTCGTACCACGCAACTCATCGGATGTTTTTTCCAGAGCCCCTAAACGATCATTGACTTGGTAAAAAACATCGCTGTGCTTCAGGTAGTTTACGTTCAGCTCCGTGTAATCCTGTTTTAACACCGAATAATCCATGTACTGCATCACGGCCTGAAAGCAGATGACGATGACAACCACCAATAAAAGTATTACCATTCCACAAGCGTGGCGGGCGATATCTAATATGGCAGTTTCACGTTCATCATAGTTTTTTCGCCACCGATTCTATGAACCTGTCAAATAGCTCGACCCAACCCTTGAGCATATGATTTCCCCCTCTTTTGTAAGGCCCAAACATGACAACAACGTATCTTTCTTTTGCTGAAATAGCAAAGTTGCACAACAGTAAGGCGGTGTCACCCATTGGGGAGCTGTCCGTTCGTGCTCGCACCTTTGAGGTCGACCCTGATGTGTTTTCTTTGGATAGTTCAACCGAAGTTGTCTTGTACAACTTTGCTGCGATTAAAGACAATACACCCACAACGTTACCCAAAGATCTCGCCACTCGACAGCTGAACATTGCCGATTGGCTGTATCAACAGGCACTTAACGGTAACCTCACACAGAGTCGCGGCGATTGCCTTGCCCTGTTAAAAGCTACCTTTACTCAGGCGATCGAATTTACCGCAGTAGGGGATATGGTAACCAACGGCAGCATTTGGTTACCGAGTGTAGTAAAAGGCAACCACCTCGTGTCCGTCAACGGTAGTGCTTCAACAGATCCCCAAGCTTTCGTTCTCTGGTTTGCAGATGCGTACTTCCAAGACCAGTATCCTACCGCCGACTACTTTATCGTTCATCCTGTACCGCTTACCGAAATTGATTCGCTGTATGAGTTGAACTTCCAGCAGCTGGCTGCACGTCTCGAACAAGAGACACCGGATGTAATTGCAGACCGCGAGCATGAGATCGCTGATAACTCCCCTTATACGCTGCGTAGCGTATTGGGATTCAACGTCTACGATTTGATTAACGTCCCGAGCTTTGTAAAAGCTTACTGGCGTATTCTAACTCGCGGGAATTACGTTGAGGACTCGGTCTTGGAACAGATTCGCAAAGAAATCTTAGCGAACTCCAAGTACACCGAAGAGCAGTGGGGAGAAAAGGTTCCTGATTTGTTTAACCCGAACGAGTTCTACGGAATCATCCGTTTCGACCGTTTAGGGTTGTTAAATAAAACCAATAGTACTTCCACGCTGTCACCGATTGTTGACCATGAAACAGAATTTAAATTTGTTGACGTCTATTTGACGCCGAATATGTCATCTGATCATGTCATAAAATCGACCCAGAGCATTCCGACCCTTTATAAGTCCATGCAATACAGCATGACGGCTAAAGTAAACAACCGGGATGGCTTCCAGAAAATGTCTGACGTCCTGCCGGATTATCAGCTCATTGAAAGCACCAGCCCTGACTTTGGTCTGATCTCTGCGGACACGCGTAAGTACCTGCTGGAAATGGAAAACCTGTTAGCAGCCGCAGAAGTGGTCACCGAATTCTCGCTGCCTCCTCAGGGTATCACAACGGTCAAGCGTTTTGGTAAACTCTGGGTAACGAAGAAAGTTAACCAGATCAAGTACATGATCTTGACGCGTTACCAGATGGTGCAGGATAAACAAATTACCCAGTAAGGTAAAGCAGCATGGCTGATTCAAACGTTATCCCGTCATATTTTGCGGCGGGGAGTTACACCGCGAACAATCCGTTCGACATGGTGGTGAAGCCGGAGAAGTATTATAAAGTCGAGGCTCTTCGCTCAGTGAATGAAATGCTGGGTGATAACCGTGACATGTATAAACTAATCTTCGAACCGGCAGGCGTGGCACAAACTGATTACCAAAGCATGCTGGATGACGTCACGCGTCAGCAGGGTGCGATTCTGGTGTTGATTGCCAGTGACGGTAGTCGTGTTTATGTTCCCACCACTTACCTGAAATCTTTCCCGCTTATTGACGGCGTAAGTTACGAGCGTCTCTGCTTAGTGGTTGATCTGGGCGCTGTTCCTCCTACACTGAAAGATCTGGTTGCCGATACCAAAGAACACATCAGCAATTACGTCGAATCACATTTTGGTGTAAAGAACGAAGTCCAAATCGGCACCATGCCCACCGTGGGTTATGTTACTGCTGCACAGGCAAAAACGTTCGAGACAACGCGTCAGAACAAAATAGACGGGACGTCGAATGATGTAGTAACAGTTGCTGCGCAAGAGAAAATCATTTCTCAGCAGGCGGCTTACATTGTTCAATTAGAGGCTGCACTGAAAGCACTTCAAAACAAGTAATAAAAGAAGTAATACTCCTACCCGCAAGGGTAGGAGTATTAT
>AGFT01016103.1_pt1 | contig 13951 bp, 14 predicted proteins | sample 305848 | NCBI WGS metagenome assembly AGFT01 (sample SAMN02954282, study PRJNA62043) | ant fungus garden metagenome | biome: terrestrial; feature: Atta colombica fungus garden; material: fungus garden; isolation source: Atta colombica fungus garden bottom | host: Atta colombica | place: Panama...
CCGCCGCCGGACGCCGCCTGGTACGTGGCAACGGAGACCCACTCCACCAGATCCTGCGCGAACAGGCCGCCGAGGGACATCAGCATCAGGCTGACGGTGCAGTTGCCGCCGACGAAGGTTTTCACGCCGTTGTTCAGGCCGTCGGTGATGACGTCCTGGTTCACCGGGTCGAGAATAATGATGGCATCGTCCTTCATGCGCAGCGAAGAGGCCGCATCAATCCAGTAGCCCTGCCAGCCGCTTTCACGCAGCTTCGGGTAGATCTCGTTGGTGTAATCGCCGCCCTGGCAGGTGACAATAACGTCGAGTGCCTTCAGCGCTTCCAGATCGTAAGCATCCTGCAGCGTGCCCGTGGTACCCCCAAAGGACGGTGCAGCCTGGCCGAGCTGGGAAGTGGAGAAGAAGACCGGGCGGATAGCGTCGAAGTCGCGCTCTTCAACCATGCGCTGCATGAGGACAGAGCCGACCATTCCACGCCAACCGATAAAACCAACGTTTTTCATAGCATTTTTTTCCTGCAAGGGTGTGTGCTGTTTATGCAAACCAGTATTCAACTGAGATATGCTTCACATTACAAAATGCTGCCAAAGTCGCAAGCGAAATTAATCGATGATTGGCCCGCAATCAGAAAAGCAGCTAATCATGCGAATAACCATACAAAATTTCAGGGATAACTAACCATGAGTGAGATCATTTCGGCCGCCGTTTTATTGATCCTTATTATGGATCCGCTCGGCAACCTGCCCATCTTCATGTCGGTGCTGAAGCACACCGAGCCGAAGCGCCGCCGGGCGATCATGATCCGCGAGCTGCTCATCGCCCTGCTGGTGATGTTTATCTTCCTGTTTGCGGGCGAGAAGATTTTGGCCTTCCTTAACCTGCGTGCGGAAACGGTCTCGATTTCCGGCGGGATTATCCTGTTCCTCATCGCCATTAAGATGATTTTCCCGAGCGCGGAAGGCAGCAGCAGCGGCCTGCCCGCGGGCGAAGAGCCGTTCATCGTGCCGCTGGCGATCCCGCTGGTGGCCGGACCGACGATTCTGGCGACGCTGATGCTGCTGTCGCATCAGTATCCGAATCAGATGAGCCACCTGGTGATTGCCCTGCTGATTGCCTGGGGCGGGACGTTTATCATCCTGCTGCAGTCGTCGCTGTTCCTGCGCCTGCTGGGCGAGAAAGGGGTAAACGCGCTGGAGCGGCTGATGGGGCTGATTCTGGTGATGATGGCGACGCAGATGTTCCTGGACGGGATTCGGGCGTGGATGAAGGGCTAGAACCTGCGTTTGGGACAGACCCGCTTCCAGCGAGGCCCGGCCTTATCATCGTAACAGATGTATTAATCACCCCTTAAAACGCTCATAAATAACGCTAAGCGCAAATCGATAATCGATTGAATAAAATCGCGTTAAATGGAACCGCGTTTTAAGGATAGCGTTTATGAAGTATGAATTTTCCAGCGAAAGCACCTGCCCGCTGGTGCTCATTTCACTGGCAACGAACGAAGAAGTCACGATAGAACCGGGCGCGATGGTGTTTCACAACAATAAAATCTCGCTGAACGCCCACATGAACCAAAATGGTTCGGGCCTGGTGGGAGGCATCATCAGGGCCGCAGCCCGCTCGTTGACCAGCGGTGAAAATTTCTTCGTGACTACGGCAAAAGGCACCGCCCCGGACGGCCTTATCGCGATAGCGCCAAAAGCGATGGGCAGTATTAAGGCGCTGGAGGTTGGCAATACGACGTGGCGGCTGAACGACGGGGTATTTTTAGCCTGCGACGGCACGGTGACCTACAGCATGAAAAGGCAGCCCATCACGCTGAGAAGCACTATTTTCGGCAACAATGGCGGCCTTTTTGTCATGGAAACAGCCGGAACGGGGACGTTACTGGTGAGCGGACTTGGCGAAATTGTTGAGCTTGAACTGGACGGCGAAGACACGCTAGTGGTCGATAACATCCACGTTGTGGCCTGGCAAAACACGCTCTCTTATGAAATCAAAACCGCGTCCGGGCTATTGGGTGTCAGAACGGAAGAGAATATCGTCAACGCGTTCAGCGGTCGCGGAAAGATATTGATTCAGACGCGAAATTTGGGTGAATTTGTCGGCACTATCCTCCCCTATATCCCCGCCAAAAGATAAATCATGCAGCTTATGCTTACCCGGCCTACGTTCGAATGGTTTTGTAGGTCGGGTAAGGCGAAGCCGCCACCCGACAAACGTTAGCTCAGCAGCGAAAACGCAATCATCCCGACAATCGCACCCGTAGTGCCGAGGATGGTTTCCATCAGCGTCCAGGTTTTCAGGGTTTGCGCTTCGGTCGCGCCGGTAAATTTACCGAACAGCCAGAAGCCCGCGTCGTTCACGTGGGACACCACAATCGAACCGCCCGCGATGCAGATAGAGAGCGCCGCCATCTGCGCGCCGGAGTAGTTCAGCTGTTCAATCACCGGCATCACCAGGCCTACGGCGGTTAAGCACGCTACGGTCGCGGAGCCCTGAATGATACGCACCGCCGCAGCCAGCACGAAGCAGGTCACCGCAATCGGCAGGCCCATGCCCGTCAGCGCTTCGCCCAGGGCCGGACCGACGCCGGAATCCACCAGCACCTGCTTGAACACGCCACCGGCACCGATGACCAACAGGATAATGCCCGCAGGCTGCAGCGCCGCGCCGCAAATCTCCATCACGCGGTCTTTCGCCATCCCCTGACGCATCGCCAGGCCGTAAATCGCGACCAGACACGCCACCAGGATCGCGGTGAACGGGTGGCCGATAAACTCAAACCATTCGTAGGCGGTAGAGCCTTCCGGCACAAAGCGCGCGGCGATGGTTTTCAGGCCCACCAGCACCAGCGGGAGCAGGATCAGCGACAGGCTGAAGCCGAAGGACGGCATTTTGCCTTCGCCCAGGTGCGGCTCGGTGATGTCGTCCGGAATGTGCAGCTCAACGTAGCGGCTGATGAAGTTGCCCCACAGCGGCCCGGCGATAATCATCCCCGGGATCGCGGCGCACAGGCCAATCAGGATCATCCAGCCGAAGTCGGCGTGCATCTGGGAGGCCAGCAGCATCGGCGCAGGCCCCGGCAGCAGAAACGCCGCGGCCGCCGCCACGCCCGCAAACAGCGGAATGACCAGCTTCACGAGGTTGGTGCCGGTGTGGCGCGCCATCGAGAAGGCCACGCTAATCAGCAGCACAACGGCCACCTCAAAGAACAGCGGCAGCGCGCAGATCAGACCGGCCAGGCCGATCGCATAGTGCGCGCGGCTGTGGCCGAAGGATTTCAGCATCTTGACGGCGATCTGATCGACCGCGCCCGTCTCGTGCAAAATCTTGCCAAACATCGCGCCCAGCGCGACCACAATCGCCAGGAAGCCCAGCGTGCCGCCCATCCCTTTTTCCATCGTCGCCGCGATTTTATCGAGCGGCATGCCGGAGAAAAGGCCAGCGCCAATAGACACCACCATCAAAGCAACGAAGGCGTGCATACGCGCTTTCATCACCAAAAACAGCAGCAGCAAAACGGAGCCAACTGCCGTTAAAACAAGCGTTAATGTACTCAAAACTTACTGCCTTTTGTTAATGACCTCGATGGTGCTGGCAACAACACCGTCCAGCGGCTGATCGATATCAACCACCAATACGTCCCGCTCGTCCGCAGCCGGCTCCTGCAGCGCTTCAAACTGCGTGACCAGCATCTGAGTTTTGAAGAAGTGGCCTTTACGCGCCTTCAGGCGGCTTTCAATCACCTCAAAATCGCCTTTCAGATAGATGAAGGAGAGGTTCGGGTTACCGTCGCGAAGCAGGTCGCGGTAGGTTTTTTTCAGCGCGGAGCAAACGATCAGCGACACCTTGTTGGTGCGCTGCATGGCGAAGGCGGCGTCGTTCAGCGCCTGCAGCCACGGCTTACGGTCGTCGTCGTTCAGCGGCTCGCCGGAGGCCATTTTCATGATGTTGCTGCGCGGATGGAGGAAGTCGCCGTCAAGAAACGCAGCGTGCAGCTGATGCGCCACTTCGCTCGCCACGGCAGATTTACCGCTACCGGAGACGCCCATCAGGACGTAAACGTGGTGATCGTGATTAGTCGTGCTCAAAGGGAGTCCCTCAGTCAATTGTTACGGGTAACAGTTATCGGTAACATTGTCCTGCCGGGACTTTAGAGAAGCAATATCCAAACGTGCGCGAAGTGAATAAGTGTGACCTGGTTCAAATTTGTCAGACTAAATTGATCCACCCGGTGACAAGGTGAAACCTAAATCTAACATTTTAGGGGTAACCAACTCACCGCGAATGCGCGCCAGCAGGCGTTCTGCACCGATGCGCCCCATGCGCTCGCGCGGGGTCAGCACGCTCGCCAGGCGCGGCTCCATCACCTGGCCGATGTCGTGGCCGTGGAAGCCGGCAATCGCCATATCGTCGGGGATTTTCAGCCCCAGGCGCTGGCACTCGAACGCGGCGCCCACCGCAAGGTCATCGTTGGTGCAGAAGATACCGTCCAGTTGCGGATACTCGCGACGCGCCTGGCGCATCAGCTCAATGCCGGAGGTGTAGGAGGAGGACTGCTCCACCATCACGCTGTACGGCGTCAAGCCCGCGTCGAGCATCGCCTGCTCGTATCCCTTCTGTTTGATGATAGTACGTTCGTCGAGACGTGCGCCGAGGTACGCCACGTGGCGATGGCCGCGGGCGATAATCGCCGCCGTCATCTGCCGCGCCGCTTCGAAGTTATCGAACCCAACGGCAATATCGAGGCACGGCGACTGACTGTCCATCAGCTCCACCACCGGAATGCCCGCCACTTCAATCATCTTCAGGGTGCGCGGCGTGTGGGTACGTTCGGTTAAAATCAGGCCGTCGATGTTCCAGGAAAGCATCGATTCAAGACGTTCCTCTTCGAGTTCCGGCTTGTACCCGTAGTGCGCGAGCATGGTCTGATAGCCAAACGCGTCGGTCACGCTTTCAATGCCGCGAAGCACTTCGGCGAACACCTGGTTGGTTAAGGAAGGCAGCAGAACGCCGACCGCGCGGCTGGTCGCATTGGAGAGAATATCGGGCGCGCGGTTGGGGATATAGCCCAGTTCATCAAGAGCCGCGGCAATTTTGCCACGCAGCGCCACGGAAACCTGCTCCGGGTTACGTAAGAAGCGGCTGACCGTCATTTTGGTCACACCAACGCGATCGGCGACATCCTGAAGTACGGGGCGTTTCTTTTTCATCGTCCTGAGAAATCTTGAAGAGAGAGATTTGCTCAGTTTATCACGGACAAAGCCCAACCTTCCCCTGTCGGAGGGAAGGTTGGGCATTTATTTATGATTTATTACACCGGCGGCAGGTCGAACAGCAGAATTTCGCTTTCGCTGTCGGCGTGGATGGAGATCGCCTGCTCGTCCCAGATGGCCAGCCCATCGGCGGTGGTCGCTTTGGTACCGTTGATGGTCACGTCGCCTTTTACCACCTGGATCCACACGCGGCGGTTGGCTGAAATCTGGTGTACGGACTGCTCGTCTTTCGCCAGCGCCCAGCGGTACAGCTCCATGTCCTGATACACCTTCAGGGAACCTTCACGCGCATCCGGGGACAGCACCAGCTGTTTGCCCTGTTTAGCGTCGAAGCGGCGCTGCTCGTAGCGCGGCGTGATGCCGGTTTCTTCTGGAATGATCCAGATTTGATACAGGTGCAGTTTTTCCGTTTTGCTCGGGTTGTACTCCGAGTGACGGATCCCGGTGCCCGCGCTCATGATCTGGAACTCACCGGCCGGAACCTGCTCTTCGTTGCCCATGCTGTCTTTGTGCGCCACGGCACCTTCGAGCACATAGGTCAGGATCTCCATGTCTTTGTGCGGGTGGGTACCGAAGCTCTGGCCTGCATCAATCACGTCATCGTTAATGACGCGCAGCGCGGAGAAGCCCATAAAGTTCGGGTCGTAGTAATCGGCAAACGAGAATGAATGCCATGAGTCCAGCCAGCCATGATTCGCGTGACCACGTTCGTTTGCTTTGCGTAAGTAGATCATTGTTTTCACCCTCAGTTCGTTTCGATGGAGTAAGTGTGGACGCAAACGCCCTGGGATCATAGAGGGTGAAAATTGACTCCTCTGTACAAAATATTTGAACGAGTGCAGAGGAGTCTTTTCGGCTTATTTCGCGAGGGTTATCGTAGCGGGAGACGCCTGTTCGAAGGCGCGTTCAAGCAGCTCGAGGTTGGTGAGAACGTCAGATTCCTTGACGTAATTCGGCGCGCCGCTGGCGAGCGTCTCGTACAGCGCATCGTAGACGCGGCCATAGTCGCCGGGTTCTGGCATCATTTCCTCTTTTACCGTCACGCCTTCATCGTTGACGTACTCCAGCACGCCAACGGAATCGTCCGCCGCGAAGCCCGGCTCGCCCGGCATGATATTAGCTTTCAGGCTCGTCTCCTGCTGGTCGATACCGTACTTGATAAACGAGCCTTTGGTGCCGTGAACGATGAATTTCGGGTAGTCGATTTTGACCAGGTGGCTGGTTTTGACGATGGCCTTGAGATCGCCGTAAAACAGCTGCGCCTCGAAGGTGTCGTCCGGGTTGGCCTTGTTGCGCAGGCTGCGGATGTCGTACGCGGCGTGGGCCGGGCGGCCAAACAGGGAGATGATTTGGTCCATGGTGTGCACGCCGAGGCCGTAGAACGAGCCGTCCTGCGGCAGGCCCGGCTTGGTTTCCGCCACCGGACGGTAGTAATCGAAGTGGCTTTCAATCTCCACGATCTCGCCCAGCTTGCCGCTTTCAATCGCCTTTTTCGCGGTCAGGAAGCAGCTGTCAAAGCGGCGGTTCTGGTACGGCGTGACGGTCAGCCCTTTGCTTTTTGCCAGCGCAAACAGCGCTTTCGCTTCGGCGATGGTGGGCGTAAACGGTTTTTCCACCAGCACGTTTTTGCCCGCTTCCAGCGCGCGCTTCGCGTAGTCAAAATGGCTGTCGGCGTGGGTGCAGACGATGACCAGGTTTACCTGCGGGTCGCTGAGAACCTCGTCAAGATCGCTGGTGAAATGAATATGGGAATACTGCGGGGATTGTTCTTCCGGCTTCGCGCTGCGGCGGTAAATATGGGCGACGTGCCAGGAATCTTTGCGGTGGAGAACATACGGAAGGTGGTAGCGGGTGGTGCTTTTGCCAAATCCAATAAATGCGCAGTGTAGGGGCATGGTGTCAGTCCTTTTTTAAGGTTACTGGGTTTTACCATAGCGCAAGTTTTGCCCTCACCCCAGCCCTCTCCCACGGGGAGAGGGAGAAAAAGGCAAAAAAAAGCCAGCGAGACGCTGGCTAAAGTAATACTGGAAGCAATGTGAGCAATGTCGTGCTTTCAGGTTTCCGCAGAGGTCTTCCTGAACGCAAAGCAATAATAATCATTCTCATTCGCACTTGTCCAACACTTTTTGCAAAAATTAGCAGTTGACGCACATTTTAAAGTCATTGATGTTGGAAGGGACTTTTAACTGACTGAGGAACAAGGAATGAGTGAGATAGTGATACGCCACGCTGAACCTAAAGATTACGACGCTATTCGTCAGATCCACGCCCAGCCGGAGGTGTATCACAACACGCTACAGGTTCCTCATCCTTCAATGGAAATGTGGCAAATGCGGCTGGGCGAGCAGCCGGGCATTAAGCAGCTGGTTGCCTGCATTGATGATATCGTGGTCGGCCACCTCACCATTGATGTCGCCCAGCGACCGCGCCGCAGCCACGTTGCCGATTTTGGTATCTGCGTTGGCGCACAGTGGCATAACCGCGGCGTCGCCAGCGCGCTGATCCGCACCATGATTGATATGTGCGACAACTGGCTGCGCGTCGACCGCATCGAGTTAACGGTGTTTGTCGATAACGAACCGGCAATCGCGGTGTACAAAAAGCACGGGTTCGAAATTGAAGGCACCGGAAAGCGCTACGCCCTGCGCAACGGCGAGTATGTGGACGCGTATTATATGGCGCGGATGAAGTAGTTTGTTGCCGGGTGGCGGCTTCGCCTTACCCGGCCTACGTTCGTGCAGTTGTAGGCCCGGTAAGCGCAGCGCCACCGGGCGATACATCAATACCCCGCCGTCAAATCATCCACCGAACGCGGGTCCGATGCGCCAAAAAGCGCGCCGTCCGGCCCGACCATGATGCTCTGCGTGCTGCCCATAGCCTCCTTCACCGCGACCTTCTGCCCGCGCTGCTCCAGCAGTTTGATGGTGTCCGGGCTAAAGCCCTTCTCAACGCGCAGCTCGTCCGGCAGCCACTGGTGGTGGAAGCGCGGCGCGTTGGTCGCTTCGGCGACGTTCATCCCAAAATCGATGCTGTTAACCACCATCTGCAGCACGGTCGTGATAATCCGGCTGCCGCCCGGGCTACCCGTCACCAGCCACGTTTTGCCGTCTTTCACCACGATGGTCGGCGACATGGACGACAGCGGGCGCTTCTTCGGCCCGACGGCGTTGGCATCGCCGCCCACCAGCCCGTAGACGTTCGGTACGCCCGGCTTGGCAGAGAAATCATCCATCTCGTTGTTGAGCAGAATGCCGCTGTTGCCCGCCACGATGCCGGTGCCGAAGGTGGTGTTAAGCGTATAGGTCACCGCCACCGCGTTGCCGTCTTTATCCACGACGGAGAAGTGCGTGGTCTGGTTGCTCTCGTACGGGGCCAGCTTGCCGGGACGGATCTCGCTGGACGGCTTCGCCTTGTTGATGTCGATCTCATCGGCAATCGACTTTGCATAGGCCTTGCTGGTCAGCGCCTGCCACGGCACCTTCACGAAGTCCGGATCGCCCAGATACTCCGAGCGGTCGGCGTAGGCGCGCTTTTCCGCTTCGGCCATCACCTGCATCGCGTCGGCGCTGCCGAAGCCAAACTTGTGCATATCGAAGTTTTCAAGAATGTTGAGGATCTGCACGATGTGGATCCCGCCGGAGGACGGCGGCGGCATCGAGAAGACCTCGTAGCCGCGATAGGTGCCGCTAATCGGCTCGCGCTCCACCGCCTTGTATTCCGCCAGGTCCGCTTTGGTGATTAAGCCGCCGTTCTTCTGCATCTCGTCGGCGATCTGGTCGGCAATCACCCCTTTATAGAACGCGTCCGGGCCGTTTTCGGCAATCAGCTCGAGGCTTTTCGCCAGGTTCTTCTGCACCAGCTTATCGCCCTTCTTCAGCGGCTCGCCCTCTTTCCAGAAGATAGCCTTGCTGTTTTCATGATTAGGAATCACTTCGCTGCCGTAGGTTTTGAGATCGTCGGCGAGGGCGTCGTTCACCACGAAGCCGTCGCGCGCCAGCGCAATCGCGGGCTGCACCACCTTGTTGAGCGGCATCGTGCCGTATTTTTCCAGCGCCAGCGAGAAGCCCGCGACGGTGCCCGGCGTGCCGCTTGCCAGATGCGAGGTAAGGGATTTTTTGCTGTCCGGGTTGCCCTGGTCGTCGAGGAACATATCGCGCGATGCCTGATTTGGCGCCATTTCGCGGAAGTCGATGGCGGTGGTTTTGCCGTCTTTGGTGCGCAGCATCATAAAGCCGCCGCCGCCCAGGTTACCCGCCTGCGGGTGCGTCACCGCCAGCGCGTAGCCGACCGCAACCGCCGCATCCACCGCGTTGCCGCCCTGCCTGAGAATATCGACGCCCACTTCCGTTGCCAGCGCGTCCACCGAGGCCACCATGCCGTGGGTCGCCCGCACGGGATGGAAAACGTCCTCCTCCACGCCGTACGACACCGGTGGAGCGGCGGGCGGATTTGCCGCCACGCTAAACGTGCCGCCGGCCATCAGCGCGGCGATCGCTACCCAGCGCAAAAACGTTGGTTTCATCATTATTGTTCTCCAGGTGAAGGGGCCCATATTCCCCGCTTAAGCCTGGTTCACAACTCTTAAAAAATCATCGTCATGGCGAAATCAGAGTAAACTTAAGTGAGGCCTCACAGGAGGAAACAACCATGAAACGCATAGTGATTCTGACGGCGCTGCTTCCGTTCGCCGCGCTCGCACAGCCGATTAACACCCTCAACAACCCGAACCAGCAGGGCTACGTCATTCCGAGCCAGCAGCGCATGCAGACGGAGATGATGAGCCAACAGCAGCAGCAAAAAGGGATGCTGAACCAGCAGCTAAGAACGCAGACCCAGATGCAGCAGCAGAACCTGCAAAACCAGATGAACGCCAACACGCAGCGCGTTCAGCAGGGTCAGATGCGCGAGCAGCCGCTGCAGAATAAAAACGGCGGGATGCTCGGCGGGGGAAGCACGCTAAACGGCGGCCAGCAGCACATGCTTACGCCGCCGTCGAACGGCAATATGCTCAATAATCCGCAGAACTAAAGTTCGGGCCAATCCGGTCAATCGCATCGGTACAGATGCTGTCCACGCCCCAGCGCAGCAGCTCGGCTGCGCGCTGTGGCCTGTTGACGGTATAAACCAGAATATGCAGGCCCGCATCTTTCAGCGCCTTCACGCGCGCCTCGTCCAGCAGGCGGTGGTTGAGGTGAATCGACACGCAGCCCAAGCGGGTCGTCAGCTCGCGCCAGTCTTCGCGCCATTCGTCCAGCAGCAGCCCGCGCGGCAGTTCCGGCACGGCGGCCTGCGCGGCTTCCAGCGCATCAATTTCAAACGATGACAGCAGCGGCGCGGTCATCCCCTGCCACAGCTCGCGCGCGGCGAGGGCAATCGCTTTACCGGTTAGCGGCCCCGTCCCGGTGGTTGGTTTGATTTCGATATTGGCCATCATGCCGTGCTGGCGGCAGCGGTCCGCCACGTCCGCCAGCCGCGCCAGCGGCTCGCCTTTAAACTCGCCGCTGAACCAGCTTCCGGCGTCCACCTTCAGCAGATCGTGCCACGGCAATTCACCCGCCACGCCCCAGCCGTTGCTGGTGCGCTCGAGGTTGTCGTCGTGCAGCAAAAATATCTCGCCGTCTTTCGACAGCTTGGCGTCAAACTCGATCATCGTGTGACCGAAACGCGCGCCCACATCAATTGCCGCCAGGGTGTTCTCCGGCGCCAGCTTGCCGCCGCCGCGGTGGGCGACGATGTGGGGGTAAGGCCAGTTGCTCATATGCGTTGTCCTGTTTCACCGTCAAAAACGTGCAGGTGATTTTCCGGCAGATGCAGCCACAGCGTGCTGCCTGCTTTCGGGCGCTCCTGATGGGCCAGGCGCACCACCATTTTTTGTTCGCCCCAGCGTCCGTGTGCGAGGTTGTCTGCACCCAGCATCTCCAGCGTGTCCATCACCAGCGGCACGCCGCCATCCGCCTGAGAGGTCAGGCCGATGTGCTCCGGGCGAATGCCGAGCGTCATTTTACGCCCTGCGTAGCCACGATAGTACCAGCTGATCGGCAACGCCATCCCGCTTTCCAGCTCAAAGTGGGTGCCCGCGGTGCTGATGCGCCCGTCCAGCAGGTTCATCGCCGGGCTACCGATAAAGCTCGCCACGAAGCGGCTGGCCGGCTTTTCGTACACCTCAACCGGCGTGCCGATCTGCTCGGCGACGCCTTTGTTCATCACCATCACGCGCTGGGCGAGGGTCATGGCTTCGACCTGATCGTGCGTGACGTACAGCGACGTCGTTTTCAGACGACGGTGCAGCTGCTGCAGCTCAAGGCGCATCTGCACGCGCAGCTTGGCGTCGAGGTTAGAAAGCGGCTCGTCGAACAGGAACACCGCCGGATCGCGCACGATGGCGCGCCCCATCGCCACGCGCTGGCGCTGGCCGCCGGAGAGCTCGCGCGGGCGGCGCTTGAGCAGGCCGTCCAGCTCCAGAATGCGGGCCGCCTCCTTCACGCGCTCGTCGATGTGGCCTTTGCCCATGCCGCGGATTTTCAGCCCCCAGGCCATGTTCTCCTCCACGCTCATGTGCGGATAGAGGGCGTAGTTCTGGAACACCATCGCGATGCCGCGATCTTTCGGCTCCATCTCGGTGACGCGCTGGCGGTCAATCCAGATATCGCCGGAGGTGACGCGCTCCAGCCCCGCGACCATGCGCAGCAGCGTGGATTTGCCGCAGCCGGACGGGCCGACCATCACGATAAACTCGCCGTCCGCCACGTCGAGCGTCAGCGGCTGAATCACCTGGGTTTTGCCGTCCCAGCTTTTGGTTACTGCCTGAAGTTTTAAACCTGCCATCTTATTTCTCGCTATCGACCAGGCCGCGGACAAACGCGCGCTGCATGGCTAAAACAATGACTACGGGTGGGATAAGGGTGAGCAGCATCGCCGCCATCACCTGGTTCCAGAGGGTGGTGCCTTCGCCGGTGGCGATCATGCCCTTGATGCCCGCCACGGCGGTGCCGAGGTTAACGTCCTGAACAATCAGCAGCGGCCACAGGTACTGGTTCCAGCCGTAGATAAAGGTGATCACAAACAGCGCCGCGAGATTGGTTTTCGACAGCGGCAGCACGATGTCGCGGAAGAAGCGCATCGGCGACGCGCCGTCGATGCGCGCGGCTTCAATCAGCTCGTCCGGCAGGGTCATAAAGAACTGGCGGAACAGGAAGGTGGCGGTCGCCGAGGCCATCAGCGGCAGAGTTAAGCCCGCGTAGCTGTCCAGCATCTTCAGGTTGGCGATCACCTCCACCGTCGGGAAGATACGCACCTCCACCGGCAGCATCAGGGTGATGAAGATCATCCAGAAGAACAGGTTGCGCAGCGGAAAGCGGAACCAGACGATGGCGAACGCCGAGAGCATCGACACCGTGATTTTGCCGACGGTGATGCCGAACGCCATGATGAAGCTGTTGAGCATCATCAGCCAGAACGGCGCGCTGTTGGCGCCCACGCCCTGGGTCCAGATGGTCTTCATGTTTTCGAAAAGGTGGCCGCCGGGGATCAGCGTCATCGGCGTGTCGAACACCGCTTTGGTGTCGAGCGTGGCGGCGACAAACGCCACGTACAGCGGAAACAGGATGACGATAATCCCCAGAATCAGCATGGTGTGGCTGAAAATCGTCAGCCCGCGACGGCTCTCTATCATTGGTAGCGCACCTTACTTTCAACGTAGCGGAACTGCACCACCGTGAGGATGATGACGAGGAACATCAGCACGACGGACTGCGCGGCGGAGGCCGAGAGATCCAAACCAGCGAAACCTTCGCGGTAGATTTTATAAATCAGCGTCGTGGTCGCCTGCACCGGGCCGCCCGCGGTGGCGGCGTCGATCACCGGGAAGGTGTCGAAGAAGGCGTACACCAGGTTGACCACCAGCAGGAAGAAGCTCACCGGGGCGATCAGCGGCAGCGACAGCTTAAAGAAGCGGCGAACCGGGCCCGCGCCGTCAATCGCGGCGGCTTCCACCAGCGAGCGCGGGATGGACTGCAGCGCGGCGAAGAAGAACAGGAAGTTGTAGCTGATCTGCTTCCAGACGGAGGCGAACACCACCAGGAACATCGCCTGACCGCTGTTCTGGGCGTGGTTCCAGTCGTAGCCGAATTCGCCCAGGAAGTGGGTTATCAGCCCGCGCCCCGGGTTAAACAGGAAGATCCACAGCACGGCGGCGACGGCGGGCGCGACGGCGTAGGGCAGCAGCATCAGGGTCTGATACAGGCGGCTACCGCGCACCACGTAATCCACCAGCGCGGCGAAGAACAGCGACGCGACAAGACCGCTGACGGTGACCAGCGCGCTGAACTTGATCGTCGTCCAGAAGGAGTCCAGATAGTAGCCGTCGTGGAACAGCGCGGTGAAGTTATCCAGGCCAACAAACTGGCTGGACAGCCCGAACGGATCGACGCTTTGCACCGAGTACCACAGCGCTTCGCCCGCGGGCCAGATGAAGAAGATAACGGTGATCACCAGCTGAGGCGCGACCAACAGGTACGGCAGCCAGCGGGAACGGAACACCGGACGGGATGAGGACATTGAGATTGGGTTCCTGAGCAATGCCGGGTGGCGGCTACGCCTTACCCGGCCTACAAAACACCCCNCNCCNCNCCNCCNCGCACCGACCGACGACGACGACGACGACGACGACGACG
>AGFT01138145.1_pt1 | contig 13883 bp, 12 predicted proteins | sample 305848 | NCBI WGS metagenome assembly AGFT01 (sample SAMN02954282, study PRJNA62043) | ant fungus garden metagenome | biome: terrestrial; feature: Atta colombica fungus garden; material: fungus garden; isolation source: Atta colombica fungus garden bottom | host: Atta colombica | place: Panama...
GGGTGCGCCCTCGTCAATCCCTTAAATTAAAAAAGCCGTTCGTTTGGCGATAAACTCGCCACCTGCTAGTGAGCGGCTTTACTGGTGTTATCAGGGAGTTTACACCAGTTGTTATTTTCGTTAATTCCACCGTCAGGCGACGTATAGCCCAGGCAGCCTAAGATGGTGTCGTACAGCTCAACGTGGCGGCGCGGCACCTTCATCGCGGCCTCTTTCTTCAGGTGAGCAAACATCTTCGCTTTTTCCGGATCTTCCAGATACTTGTCGGACATCCACACCATCATCGGGACGCGGAACTGCTCCGGCGGCGCCATTTTGCGCGGCGTGCCGTGCAGGTGTTCGTACTCGTTAATCGACTCACCGTGATCGGAGGCATAGAACACAATCGCTTTCTTATCGCGCACCTGGTCAATGACGGTATCAATGAAATGGTCAACGTACGTCACCGAGTTATCGAAGGAGTTGATCAGCTGCTCCTTGCTGCAGTCTTTATCGACGCCAACACATTCCGGCGTCCATTTTGCGAAGCTGCGCGGATAACGCTGGGTGTAGTTAAAGTGCGACCCTTTGGTATGGAGGATAATCAGGTGCTTGCCGTCCGGGTTGCCGTCCAGCGAGTTTTTCATCTCGTCGATCAGCAGCATATCGTCCACGCTTTTGCCGCGGTTGCGCGGCTCCGCGCCAATCTGCTCGCGGTAGGCAATGTTCTGCGCCATGGTATTGCTGTAGAACCACATCTCGCTCTGCATTGCGTAGAGATCGGAGGTAAACCCAAGCTGGTGCAGCACCGAGAAGACGTTCTGTTCCTTCAGCGTGCGCTGAGGGTTATCGCTCGCCCCGCCCTGACGCACGAACATGCAGCGTAAGGAGAGCTTCGTTGCGGTATCACACGAGTAGCCACGGTAGGCGACCAGGTTTTTCTCCTGCGCCAGCTTCGGCGTCGTGTCACGGTCATAGCCCAGAATGCCCATGTGATCCCAGCGCGTGGTTTCACCAATAATAAAGACGACATAGGTATCGTCGATATCCTTCGGCGCCACATAGCGAAACTTCTTCGCCGGGTTCATCAGCGATTTGTTGTCAGAGGACTCATCCACCTGCGCCCAGGCGTACAGCCCCAGCGCGGAAATCCAGTTGGAAGGCAGATACGAGTTCGCCACCACGCCGCCGTAGCTCGGCATATCCACGCCGGAGGTACGCTCGTCATTCTTCTGCTTCACGTCCAGCAGGCGAATCGGCCCCCACACCATCAGGCCCGCCAGCAGCACCAGCGCAACGCTTCTGAAGCGCTTGCCCGGCGTGCGGATTTGATGTACCAGGGTGTAGCGACAGCGGTTGCTCCAGATAAGCAGCAGCGGCAAGGCGCTCACCGCCACCAGCCAGAGAATGAAATGCAGGCCAACGACCTCTTTCGAGAGGTCAATATCCGTGGTCATCACCGAGGCGATAATGCCGTAGCCGATCACCACGTTCATAAAGGTCATGTAATAGCTGGCACCCGCCGAGCACAGCACGACGAGCGTCGCCAGCACTCGCCACACGCGGCGACCAAACAAAGAGAGAATGCGGAATAAAAAGAAGGTGACTAAAACCGCAGCGACCAGTTCGACAACCGCTGCAATTCCTTTCCAGACGGTGAAATCTTGCGCGTAACCGTCAAACCGACGGAAAAAAACGGCGCCATTCATAAACAGGCCGATGTACAACGCCAGCAAAAAGCAGAGCTTTTGTTGCGCCATCGATTTAATGTATTTCATGCAAGCAACCCGGAAAAAGGGACAGAACCACCGTCGACTTCGTACTAGAAGTGGACAGCGTAAATATGCGCTTAAGGGATTTTTTAGGAATCTTCTACAAGCGTGGTAAGTAGACCACAGCAAACGAGAAAAGTGGCAGCAGAGAATGTGATCGGTACAGTTTTTTACAAAAAAGGAAAGCGGAACGGCGGGTAATATTGACCGGGGGCGTTTTCAGCCAATGAAAAAGGCCGGAAGTCCGGCCTTTTTAAAATCCTATTACGCATGCGCTTCGTTAAAGACCTCGCGCTGCGGCTGGCGAATGGTTGTTGATAGCGCCAGTGAAAGGATAAGCAGGGCGAATATCACGCAGAACGTCACGTAGAAGCCGCCAAACAGCGAGGCAATCAGCGAACCGCAGATGCTGCCGATGCCGAAGCCGAGGTAAATCACGCCGTAGTTTTTCGCCAGGTTGTTCAGGCCAAAGAACTCGCTCACCAGCGACGGGAAGACCGTGATCGTGCCGCCGAAGTTAAAGGCCACGCAGGCTATCGCGGCGAAAAACGTGGCTTCGTTAAGCGGAGCGAACAGCAGCGCGGCCATCCCCACCAGCGAAATCACCTGCCCCAGCGTAATCACCCGGATACGCGACATCTTGTCTGACAAAATGCCCAGCACCAGGCGGCCAGACAGGTTGGCGATGGAAATCACCGTCACCGCATTGGCCGCGGTTGCCACATCCAGTTTTACCATGCCCTGGGCGATATCTTTCGCCACGCCAATCACGTACAGGCCGCTCATGCACGCCGTCAGGAACATCACCGCCAGCATCCAGTACTGCGGCTTACGCATGGATTGCGCCAGCGTGAAGTCATTCTCCACCACGCCGTTAACCGTTTTCACTTCCTGCTGCGGCGCATCTTTCATCAGCGTCGCGCCGAACAGGATCATCACCAGCACGATTGCGCCCCAGATCATAAACGTATTTTCGAGGCCGACGGAGGCCAGCAGCTGGGAATCGATAAACTTAAACCCAAGGCTGCCCAGGCCGTAAGAGCCAATCGCAAAGGCCGAAATTAACCCTTTACGCTCCGGGAACCATTTCACGCAGTTGGAGAGCGTCAGCAGGTAGCCCGCACCGTCGGCTAGCCCCACCAGCACCCCGGCGCTCAGCCACAGCATCAGCAGGTTGTTGGAGTGCGCGGTGAGGAAAAAGCCCACGCCGAGCAAGATCCCGGAGGCCATCGTCACGCGCTTAACGCCAAACCGCTCCTGAAGTTTCCCGGCAACGGAGGAAGAGATCGCAAGGCCCAAGCTCAGCAGGCCAAAGGAGAAAGCCACCTGGCTTACGGAAGCCCCTAATTTATCCGAGAGGGCGCTGTTAAACAGGCTCCAGGTGTAAACCGACCCCAGCGCAAACTGGGTAACGATGGTGCCAAATAGCGTCAGCCAACGCGTGCGGTTATAGGTTGATGTGTTCATGGCAGTTGTCCCGCAAGAGAAATTAAGGAAATTCACTGAGGACAACGATAAACAAAACCCTGACGCGGATGGGGTAAAACGGCATGAAGTGCAGGCAGGGCGGAATGAAATGCCTGGAATCGGGAATGAATGACCTTGCCGGAGAGCGAAGCGCAAAAATGTGAGTAAGCGCTATCGCTGAAATCCCGGCCATCATTGTAACTACGATGTTACCGCGATATCAAAGAAAATTAACAACCCTAAAATTTGGCGCTCACGCCCAGGCTGTAAAGGACGTTTTCTCCCGTCGCGGAATTATCCGCCTGGGATAAAGAGGCATACGCCGCCATATGCGTGTTGAGCAGCATGTCGGCGCCAACGGTCACATCCATCCAGTTGCCGTACTGCTGGGCAGTGGGCGACTGCGACATGCCGAACTGGGATTTCCACTGGTTCTCGCCAAACTGCTGGTTATAGCTAATTTGCGCCCAGGGCCGCAGGCCGCCGTACTGCGAATCCACCCGCCAGCCGAGCGAGCTGACGCTGGCATGCCAGAGCGGATCGGTGAGAGACTGCGTCGTCATGCTATCGCCAAACTCGTTCATCATGGTCGGCGGCGTCCCGTCGTAGCGCCAGGCGGCGACCGGCCCGGTAGTGACGTTTCCGGCAACGGGAAAATTCCAGCCCAGACTCATGGCGGAGGTCTCTTCCGCCGCGTTGCCGGAAGGCGCGCTGAAGGCGAATCCCGCCCCGTTTTGCGACGTACGAATACGCTCCGCAAGAATATCGTCATAGCGAGGTTGGTGATCGGCGTCCCATGTATAGCGTTCTGACGTATTACTCTGGGGGTCCGAAACGATATATTCCTGTTGCCAGGCAGACGCTGTGTTAGAAAAAAAAGTACAGACTACGGTTCCCGCCAGCGCGACGACCGCATGGCGACCACTGATTTTTTTTATCATCATCAAAGCGACTCCAGAGAGAGCCGAGTTCGGCGATTTTTGTCGTTGTAGAGAGAGGTATGAGGACAGATAGCCCTGTATTAACTATTGTCTCTTTAGCAGGCGCGTCAAGCCGGATCGATTGAATTTTTTGCGGTTTCAGGATTACTAACGGAGATAACCTATGCAACGTTGCGGCTGGGTAAGCCAGGATCAGCTTTATATCGACTATCACGACAGGGAATGGGGCGTGCCGGAGACCGACGGCCAAAAACTCTTCGAGATGATCTGCCTTGAGGGCCAGCAGGCGGGCCTGTCCTGGATTACGGTTCTAAAAAAAAGAGAGAACTATCGCAACGCCTTCCACCGGTTCGATCCCGTCGCCGTCGCGGCGATGACCGAAGAGGACGTAGAGAGGCTGGTTCAGGACGCCGGGATTATCCGCCACCGCGGTAAAATTCAGGCGATTATTGGTAACGCCCGCGCGTACCTCGCCATGGAGCAAAGCGGCGAGCCATTCTCAGCGTTTGTCTGGTCCTTCGTCGATAACACTCCGCAGGTCACGCATGCCGCCACGCTGGCTGACATCCCCACCTCTACGCCCGCCTCAGACGCGCTCTCTAAGGCGCTGAAAAAGAAAGGCTTCAAGTTTGTCGGCACCACGATCTGTTACTCCTTCATGCAGGCGTGCGGCCTGGTGAACGACCACATCACCGGCTGCATGTGTTACCCCGGAGACCAGCATGATCCGCAAATGGCAAAATGAAAACACCGCGCCGCTGCTGAGCCTGTGGCTTGAGAGCACCACCGAGGCGCATCCGTTTATCGACGCTGGCTACTGGAAAGAGAATGAGGCCATGGTGCGGGACGTTTACCTTCCCTCCGCCGAAACGTGGGTCTGGGAAGAGGATGGAAAACCGCGCGGTTTTGTCAGCGTGATGGCATCGCACTTTGTTGGCGCGCTGTTTGTCGCCCCGGCATTCATCGGCAAGGGCCTCGGGCGCGCGCTGCTGAACCACGTTCAACAGCGCTACCCGAACTTAAGCCTGGAGGTGTACCAGAAGAACGTGCGGGCGGTGAATTTCTACCACTCCCAGGGTTTTCGCATTGAAGACAGCGCCTGGCAGGATGACACCCAGCACCCGACCTGGATCATGAGCTGGGAGGCGGATCAAACGCCGTGAGCGTAAGCTCCGGCCCGGTATACTTCTCAACCCACGCCAGCGCCGTATTCCCCGCGCAGCCGTTCCCCAGCTTCGAGCTGGGGAGATCTTTGGTCAGCACGTTAACCGCGCCATTTTTACAAATGCCGCCTTCGCTCGGCTCCAGGTCCGGCCAGGCCCCCTGATGAATGCAGAGCACGCCGGGCCTGATCCCGTCGCTGACCACCGCGCCCGCCAGCACCTGGCCGCGCGCGTTCCACACGCGGACCACGTCTCCGCTCTCAATCCCGCGCGCTTTCGCATCTTCTGCATTCAGGGTGACAGGCTCGCGCCCGGCGACCGCGTACTCCTCGCGCAGCGACGAATAGTTGAGCTGGCTGTGCAGGCGATGCGCCGGATGGGCAGAGAGCACCTGCAGCTGGTCCGGCTGCGCGTTGCCATGCCACTCGTCCGGCTCAAGCCATTTCGGATGCGGCGGGCAGTCGGCATAGCCAAAGCTGGCGATGCGCTCGCTGTGGATCACAATCTTCCCGCTTTCGGTCTTCAGCGGATGCGTCTCGGGGTCGCGGCGGAAATCGGCGAAGCGAATGAACCGCGCGTTCTGCTCGCTTTCGGGCATTTCGAAGAGAGCATTCTTTTCCCAGAACTCGGCAAACGGCGGCAGCGTGACGCCCTGCGCGGCACCGCGCTGTCCGGCAATCTGATAGAACGTTTCCAGCCATTGCAGCTCCGATTTGCCTTCGGTGAAGCGCTCGCGCCCGCCGCGTTCACATCGCTCGCTCAGTTCGGCAAACACCTCGAAGTCGTCACGCGCTTCGTCGCGCGGCGCCACCACGCGCTTCATCGGCACCATATGCTGGTTGCTGTAATCCCCGGTCATGGTGAGATCGTTACGCTCGAACGACGTCGTCGCCGGCAGAACGATATCCGCATGCCTGGCTGACGCGGTCCAGAAGCACTCGGAGATCACGATCAGCTCCGGCTTCTGCCAGGCGCGGATCAGGCGATTCGTATCCTGATGATGGGTAAAGTTTGCGCCGCCCGCCCACCAGATGAACTTAATGTTCGGGAAGTGGCGATCCAGCCCGTTGTGCTGGTAGAACCCGCCGGGGTTTTCCAGCGCCTCCACGATGCGCGCCACCGGAATTTTATCGACCGCGTCTACGCCGCCCGGCACCGATCCCTGGAGCGAGGCCAGCACCGCCGCCTTACGGGTAGGATTTCCGCCGTTGGCAAAATGGTAGGAGAGGCCGAAGCCGCCGCCCGGCGTGCCGATCTGCCCGAGCATCGCCGCGAGCGTCACCAGCATCCAGTGCTTCTGCTCGCCAAACTGCTGGCGCTGCATTCCCCAGCCGGACATCAGCATCGTCGTATTTTTATGGAACAACGCCGCCAGTTCACGAATTTTATCGGCATTAACGCCACAAATGTCCGCCGCCCACTCGGCCGTTTTGGCCGTGCCGTCGGATTGACCCGTCAGGTAATCCGCGAAGGTGTCGAAGCCCGTGGTGCAGCGCGAAAGGAAATCCACGTCGTGCCAGCCGTTTTCGACAAGCGTATGCGCAATGCCCAGCATCATCGCCACGTCGGTCCCCATGTGCGGCGCAATCCACTCGGCGCTGTCGCCGAGGAAGTCCATCGTTTCTGAGCGCATCGGATCAATGCAGAGGATGCGCTTGCCGCTTTTACGCAGCGCGTCAAAATAGCCAATGCCCTGCTCGTCGCTGGCGTTCCACGCGATCTTCAACGTATTGAGCGGGTTGGCGCTCCACAGCACCACCACGTCAGTATGTTCCAGCACCAGCGGCCAGCTGGTCTGCTGCTGGTAAACCTCATTCCCGCCGACGACGTACGGCATGATCGCCTGCGCCGCGCCGGTGGAGTAATCCCCCAAATGTCCGGTATAGCCGCCGGCCAGGCTCATGTAGCGCTGCAGCAGGGTCGATGCCTTATGCAGCACGCCGTTAGAACGCCAGCCGTACGAACCTGCAAAGATGGACGACGGGCCGTAGCCGTCGCGAATGCGCTTGTGCTGCGCGTGGATCAGCGCCAGCGCGTCGTCCCAGCTCACGCGCACAAACTCATCCTGCCCGCGCACGCCCTGCGGCTTATCCGGGGAGGCCAAAAAGCCTTTACGCACCATCGGCCAGCGAACGCGGGTTTTGCTGTGCACCTGATCGCGCACCGCGGTTTGCAGAGAATTAGGGTGCTGCTTGGGCAGCGCCCCGCGGGATGACAGCACATTTTCGCCGTCCGTTTCGACCAGCATCGGCCCCCAGTGGGCGGCGGTCAGAATCGTTTTTGTTGAGGTGCTCAAGCGTGCGCTCCTGGTTGTCTGCAGGTTTTACGGCCTTCTTGCTGAGGCTGTTTAAGGTTTGTCACAAATTTCAGAGTTATACCCGGAATTTTCTCCGTATCCGGACGTCATAATCAACTGCCGCGCGCGTCGTGGCAAAGAATAAAAAGGATTAAGGAAATAAGATGAAAAAACGTGTTCTCGTCATTGCTGCTCTGGTGAGCGGCGCCCTGGCCGTTTCAGGCTGCACAACCAACCCTTACACCGGCGAGCGCGAAGCGGGGAAATCCGGCATCGGCGCAGGTCTTGGTTCACTGGTGGGCGCAGGCGTTGGCGCCCTCTCCTCTTCTAAGAAAGATCGCGGCAAAGGCGCGCTGATTGGCGCGGCGGCAGGCGCAGCCCTTGGCGGCGGCGTCGGCTATTACATGGACGTGCAGGAAGCCAAGCTGCGTGACAAGATGAAAGGCACCGGCGTCAGCGTGACGCGCAGCGGGGATAACATCATCCTTAACATGCCAAACAACGTCACCTTCGACAGCAGCAGCGCAACCCTGAAGCCTGCCGGAGCAAACACCCTGACCGGCGTGGCGATGGTGCTGAAAGAGTACAACAAGACCGCCGTCAACGTGATGGGCTACACCGACAGCACCGGTAGCCAGGATCTGAACATGCGCCTGTCGCAGCAGCGCGCGGACTCCGTCGCCAGCTCGCTGATTACGCAGGGCGTGGACGCGAGCCGCATACGCACCCGCGGTATGGGTCCGGCAAATCCAATCGCCAGCAACAGCACGGCGGAAGGCAAAGCGCAGAACCGTCGCGTAGAGATTACGTTAAGCCCGATTCAGTAGGTAAAAGCAAAACGGCAACCCTGTTGCCGTTTTTAGCGTTTGCGCCCTCTCCCACGGGAGAGGGTTGGGGTGAGGGCATCAGACCGCAACCTCCGCTAAGCGCAGCGCCACCCGGCAAAATGCTTGATTCGCCAGATTTTCCCGCTAAGGTGTTCTCACTTACCTCAGGGACATCAGCGATGAGCAAATCAGCACGGGCCACCATCAGCGACGTGGCGAAAGCCGCGAAAACCGGAAAAACCAGCATTTCGCGCTACCTCAACGGCGAGAAGCACCTGCTGTCCGACGCGCTGCTGGCACGCATTGAGCAGGCCATCGCCGATCTCGACTACCGCCCCAGCATTATGGCGCGCGGGCTCAAGCGCGGCCGCACCCGCCTGATTGGGCTAATCATCGCCGATATCACCAATCCCTACTCGGTTAACGTCCTCAGCGGCATCGAAGCCGCCTGCCGCGAAAAAGGCTTTACGCCGCTGGTGTGTAATACCAACAACGAGGTCGACCAGGAGCAGCACTATCTCGATCTGCTGCGCAGCTACCAGGTTGAAGGCATCGTGGTCAACGCGGTCGGCATGCGCGAAGAAGGGCTTAACCGCCTGCAGCAGTCCTCCCTGCCGATGGTGCTGATCGACCGTAAAATCCCGGAATTTGCCTGCGACGTCGTCGGGCTGGATAACGTTCAGGCGGCCACCACCGCCACGGAGCATCTCATTGAGCAAGGGTTTGAAGCGATCCTGTTTTTGAGCGAGCCGCTGGGCATGGTGAATACCCGCCGCGAGCGTCTGGGCGCGTTTCGCGCCACGCTGGCGCGCTTTCCCGGCATTATCGCCGAAAATGCAGAGACCCCGCTGCACGAAGCCGACCAGCTCGACAACACCCTGCGCCAGTTTCACACCCGCCACCGCGGCATGCGCAAAGCGGTGATTTCCGCCAACGGCGCGCTCACGCTGCAGGTTGCCCGCTCCCTGAAGCGCATCGGTCTGCACTGGGGCAGCGATATTGGCCTGCTCGGCTTTGACGAGCTGGAATGGGCCGAGCTCGCGGGCGTCGGCATTACCACCCTCAAACAGCCCACCTGGCAGATTGGCTATGCTGCTGTAGAACAGGTGGTTCGCCGCATTGAAGGCACCAGCGACGCCGTGCGCGAGCGGGTCTTCTCCGGCGAGCTGATCGTTCGCGGCTCAACGGCGCGTTAATTTCCCTTCGTGATACCGATCATAAATTCAACATCCTGACCTTTTCTTTGGAACCGGTTCCATCTAGCGTAATAGTATTGATGACGTGATGGAGCCGGGCAATGAGCAGGAAAATAATGGTGGTCACCGCCGCGTACGGCGCGGACCAGGTACGACGGGCAGGCGGACAGCGGGCGATGCTTCCCGTGATTGCTGGCGCAGGCGCCGACGGCGTAGAGATTCGCCGCGAGCTGTTTAGCCCCGACGAGCTGCAGGCCCTGCCCGCGCTCGGTGAGTCGATTGAACTGCTGGGCCTGCTGGCGTGTTATTCCGCCCCAGCTGCCCTGTTTATGCCCGACGGTACGCTCAACCCGGACCTTCCCGCCTATCTGGCAGAAGCCAGCGCGATCAACGCCCTGTGGCTGAAGGTTTCACTCGGCCATTTCCGCGATAAACATCCCCTTGAAGCCCTGCGCGCGCTGCTGAACGAGAGCGGCATGGCGCTGGTCGTTGAAAATGACCAGACCGACTGCGGCCAGCTCGCCCCCATGCAGCGCTTCAAGGCGGCCTGCCGGGTCATGGCGCTGCCCGTCACGCTGACGTTCGACATGGGCAACTGGCTGTGGGTGGGTGATTCGCCTGAAGAGGCCGCGCGCCAGCTGGCTCCGGCCGTAAGCTACATTCACGTGAAAGCCGTCGTACCGCACAACGATCGCTTCCGCGCCGTTGCCCCGGACGCCACCGACGCGCGCTGGCTGGCGCTGCTGGATCAACTGCCTGCCGATGCGCCGCGCGGCATCGAATTTCCGCTGGAGGGGCCGGACTTGACCGCCGTCACCCGCCGCTACGTTAACCTGCTGCGCGAGGAGTAAACCATGCACAAGACGCTGGATGTCATCACCATTGGCGAAGCCATGGGCATGTTTGTCGCCACCGAAACGGGCGAGCTGCGCGCGGTTGAGCACTTTATCAAGCGCGTGGCGGGCGCCGAGCTCAACGTCGCTACCGGCCTGGCGCGCCTGGGGCTGAGCGTCGGCTGGGTCAGCCGCGTGGGCGACGACAGCTTTGGCCATTTCGTTCTGGACTCGCTGAAAAAAGAGGGCATCGACGCCGCTGGCGTAACGCTTGATGCCCGCTTCCCAACCGGCTTTCAGCTGAAATCGAAAGTCGAAAATGGAACCGATCCCATTGTGGAGTATTTCCGTAAAGGCTCGGCGGCAAGCCACCTCTCGGTGAGCGACTACCACGCCAGCTATTTTGCCTGCGCGCGCCACCTGCACCTCAGCGGCGTCGCGGCGGCGCTGTCTGCCAGCTCATATGAACTTCTGGATCACGCTGCCGCAACGATGAAGGCGCAGGGTAAGACCATCTCGTTCGACCCCAACCTGCGGCCGGTGCTGTGGAAAAGCGAAGCGGAGATGATCGAAAAGCTTAACCGCCTCGCCTTCCAGTCCGACTGGGTTCTGCCCGGCGTGAAGGAGGGCATGATCCTGACCGGGCAAAATACGCCGGAGGGGATTGCTGATTTCTACCTGAACAAAGGCGTGAAGGCTGTGGTGCTGAAAACCGGTGCCGACGGCGCGTGGTTCAAAACTGCAGACGGCGAGCAGGGTGCCGTCGCCGCCGTAAAAGTGGAGAACGTGGTCGACACCGTGGGCGCTGGCGACGGATTTGCCGTCGGCGTGGTGAGCGCCCTGCTGGAAGGAAAATCATTGCGGGACGCCGTCGCGCGAGGCAACAAAATCGGCTCGCTGGCCATTCAGGTGCAGGGCGACAGCGAAGGGCTGCCCACACGAGCAGAACTCGGCATCTAAATTTCCCCTCACCCTAACCCTCTCCCCAAAGGGGAGAGGGAACTTGCGACACCCTCTCCCCTTTGGGGAGAGGGCCGGGGTGAGGGGGGCATAAATCGCACCCAACAAAATAAGCCACCGTGTACCCTACAGACAACGGCGGTCACAACCTCAACAACAGAGGCAAGCCTATGAACAGTTCAACCAATGCAGTAAAACGCTGGTGGTACATCATGCCGATCGTGTTTATCACGTACAGCCTGGCGTATCTTGACCGCGCAAACTTCAGTTTTGCATCCGCCGCAGGGATCACCGAGGATCTGGGGATCACCAAAGGCGTCTCCTCGCTGCTGGGCGCCCTCTTCTTCCTGGGCTACTTCTTCTTCCAGATCCCCGGCGCGATCTATGCGGAACGCCGCAGCGTGCGCAAGCTGATCTTTATCTGCCTGATTTTATGGGGCGGCTGTGCGTCACTGACCGGCGTGGTCAACAACATTCCCGCGCTGGCCGCCATTCGCTTTATTCTCGGCGTGGTGGAGGCGGCGGTCATGCCCGCCATGCTGATCTACATCAGCAACTGGTTCACGAAGTCCGAACGTTCACGCGCCAACACCTTCCTGATCCTCGGTAACCCGGTCACCGTGCTGTGGATGTCGGTCGTCTCCGGCTACCTGATCCAGTCCTTCGGCTGGCGCGAGATGTTTATCATCGAGGGCGTACCGGCGGTGATTTGGGCCTTCTGCTGGTGGGTGCTGGTGAAAGACAAACCCGCGCAGGCGAAATGGCTCTCGGAAGATGAAAAAGCCGCGCTGCAGGCGCAGCTCGACAAGGAGCAGCAGGGGCTGAAGGCGGTGCGTAACTATGGCGAAGCCTTCCGCTCGCGCAACGTGATTTTGCTCTGCGCTCAGTATTTTACCTGGAGCATCGGCGTGTATGGCTTCGTGCTGTGGCTGCCGTCCATTATCCGCAGCGGCGGTGAAAACCTCGGCATGGTGGAAGTTGGCTGGCTGTCTTCCGTGCCGTATCTGGCCGCCACCATCGCCATGATTGTCTGCTCATGGGCGTCGGACAAGCTGCAAAACCGCAAGCTGTTCGTCTGGCCGCTGCTGCTGATTGCCGCCTTTGCCTTTATCGGCTCCTGGGCCGTCGGCGCGAACCACTTCTGGATCTCTTATACCCTGCTGGTGATTGCGGGTGCCGCCATGTACGCCCCGTACGGTCCTTTCTTCGCCATCATCCCGGAGATGCTGCCGCGCAACGTGGCGGGCGGCGCGATGGCGTTGATCAACAGCATGGGCGCGCTCGGGTCGTTCTTCGGCTCCTGGTTTGTCGGCTACCTGAACGGCGCAACCGGCAGCCCGTCGGCCTCGTACATTTTCATGGGGGTGGCGCTTTTCGCCTCAGTATGGCTAACTCTGATTGTGAAGCCTGCTAATAATCAGCAATTGCCCGTCGGCGCACGCCACGCCTGACCCTTTAAAAATCAACGGAGATTAGCATGAAGCCGTCCGTCATTTTGTATAAAGCACTGCCAGACGATCTACATAAACGCCTGGAAGACCACTTCGCCGTGACGCAGGTGAAGGACCTCAGCCCGGAGACGGTCGCACAGCATGCGGACGCCTTCGCCCGCGCCGAAGGGCTGCTGGGCTCAAGCGAGAAGGTGGATGCCGCGCTGCTGGAGAAAATGCCGAAGCTTCGTGCGACCTCCACGGTCTCCGTGGGATATGACAACTTCGACGTGGACGCCCTCAACGCGCGTAAGATCCTGCTGATGCATACGCCGCACGCCCTGACGGAAACCGTCGCCGACACGCTGATGGCGCTCGTCCTTACCACCGCCCGCCGGGTGGTTGAAGTGGCAGAGCGCGTTAAGGCCGGTGAATGGACCAAAAGCATTGGGCCGGACTGGTTCGGCGTGGATGTTCACGGCAAAACGCTGGGGATTGTCGGCATGGGCCGCATAGGCCTGGCGTTAGCGCAGCGCGCCCATTTCGGCTTCAACATGCCGATTCTGTACAACGCCCGTCGCCACCACGGCGAAGCGGAAGAGCGCTTCAACGCCCGCTACTGCGAGCTGGACGCGCTGTTGCAGGAAGCGGACTACGTGTGTCTTATCCTGCCGCTCACGGACGAAACGCATCACCTGATTGGCAGGTCGGCGTTTGAGAAGATGAAGAAGTCGGCCATCTTCATTAACGCGGGTCGCGGCCCGGTAGTGGATGAAAAGGCGCTGATTGAGGCGCTGCAAAAGGGTGAAATCCACGCGGCCGGTCTGGACGTGTTTGAACAGGAGCCGCTGCCCGTCGATTCGCCGCTGCTCAGCCTGCCAAACGTGGTCGCGCTGCCGCACATCGGTTCGGCAACCCATGAGACGCGCTACAACATGGCGGCCACCGCCGTGGATAACCTGATCGCCGCGCTGGGCGGAAGGGTGGAGAGAAACTGCGTGAACCCGCAGGTTCAGGGC
>AGFT01130163.1_pt1 | contig 13581 bp, 16 predicted proteins | sample 305848 | NCBI WGS metagenome assembly AGFT01 (sample SAMN02954282, study PRJNA62043) | ant fungus garden metagenome | biome: terrestrial; feature: Atta colombica fungus garden; material: fungus garden; isolation source: Atta colombica fungus garden bottom | host: Atta colombica | place: Panama...
TTGCTAAAGTTCTGGGCTAAGTAATTATCCCTGAATAAAAAAAGGACGCTTCGGCGTCCTTTTTTGTTTTCTACTGTTTTCCACTGTCACAAATTTTCGCATTTATTGCCTGGTGCCGCCCCGTATACTGACGTTTGTGCTATTGTAATCATAACCATTCTCACTTACACTTTGCGCATATTTTGAACGGGAGTCTCTATGTACGTTTGTTTATGTAATGGTGTGAGTGATAAAAAAATCCGCCAGGCCGTTCGCCAGTTTCAGCCTCAGTCGTTCCAACAGCTTCGCAAGTTTGTTCCGGTGGGAAATCAATGCGGTAAGTGCGTGCGTGCGGCGCGAGAAATCATGCAGGACGAATTGATGCAGATCCCGGAGTTCAAAGAGATCGCCTAAGCCCCCCTCTTTTTTTTTGACATCCCTGTAGCCCGTTCTACGCTTCAATGAGTGGAAGCGGAGGGACTATATAATGAAAGGTGATGTGAAAATCATAAGTTATCTCAATAAATTATTGGGAAATGAGCTTGTCGCGATCAATCAGTATTTTCTTCATGCAAGAATGTTCAAAAACTGGGGCCTGACTCGCCTCAACGACGTGGAATACCATGAGTCCATCGATGAGATGAAACACGCTGATAAATACATTGAGCGTATTTTATTTCTCGAAGGCATTCCCAACCTGCAGGATCTTGGCAAGCTGGGTATCGGCGAGGACGTAGAAGAGATGCTGCGTTCCGATTTAAGGCTCGAGCTTGAAGGTGCGAAAGATCTTCGCGAAGCGATTGCCTATGCGGATAGCGTTCATGACTACGTCAGCCGCGATATGATGATTCAAATTCTGGCAGATGAAGAAGGCCATATCGACTGGCTGGAGACAGAGCTGGATTTGATCGGCAAGCTTGGTACTCAGAACTACCTGCTGGCGCAAATCCGGGAAGAAAAAGAGTAGTTGATACAGGAAGGATATTCTCCTTCCTGCTTCATCACAGTGTTGCCCAGCAGAAATAACCCCAGCCGCTCAGCGCCAGTGCCGGACCGAAAGGTATCGGGTCTCCGAAATGCCTCTTTTTTACCCACAGCAGTAGCCCATAGAGAAGCCCCGTCATTGACGCCAGGTAAAGTATCGTGGGCATGTCCTGCCAGCCGCACCAGGCACCCACTGCCGCAAGCATTTTGAAATCCCCATAGCCCATCCCTTCTTTGTGGCAGATTAATTTGACCAGCCAGTAGAACAGCCAGAGGATTAGATAGCCAGCAGCGGCGCCCAGTATCGCGTCTTGACCGGAAACGACGCCAAAAAAAGCATTAAATAACAGCCCGAGCCACAGTAACGATAGCGTGAGCCTGTCGGGTAAAAGGTAATGCTGCAGATCGATTGCGCTGAGCGCGAGCACAAACCAAAAGAACACATACAGCGCTCCCGCCATTATTATTGATGAGGGATGAAGGGCATAGCAGATGACGGCCATCAGCACACAAGCCCCCTCCAGCAGGGGATAGCGTTTTGAGACCGGCTGACCGCAGTGGCGACATTTCCCTTTGAGAAGCATCCAGCCGATAAGGGGGAGCGTGTCGTACCATGCCAGCGAGGTTTGACACCGGCAGCACCGTGAGCCTGAGAGCCAAAAGTCGAATAATGGCCCCGTTTCGCATGCCGGAGGCTGTCGTAAAATCTGAGCGGGTAATCGCCAGGTGAGGATCCCCATCGCGGTGCCTGACAGCAGGCCAATGACGAGGAACAGAATAACCAGTGAGCTATCCATTGTTTTTCGCTCCGAGAGTCAAACGCGTCAGGGTGATGCTGTCCGCATCCCGCTTGCTGGCGTGAAACTCAAGTTCCACAATCCGCAGGCCGTAGTCTCCCTGTACCACCGCCAGCCAGTTCATAAAGGCTTCCATCCTGATTGCGTCGGCCGATATCGTCAGCTCTCCGCTATCGGCGCGCTGGATTTTTACCGCACTGTCCAGCAGGTGCAAACTGCTTTTAACCTGATTTTCCAGAGAGCCTGAGGGTGTTTTCTCCGGAAGAAGAGCGGCTGCCGAAACCTGTTTCTGCAGCCACAGCAGATCGCGCTGCACCTTGCCAAAGCGGGTCTGCATTGTCTCCGTGGCCTGCTTCAGAGGCTGGAAGAGCCCAAACCAGAAAAGAATGATGACGCTGCAGACCAGCAGTGCCAGTAAAAGCCGCTGTTCACGCGGATCTTTCTGGAGGAACCATTCCTGGGTGCGTTTAATCATTTCGAATCGTCCATAATCCCTGTTCATATTTTTCGACGTTAAGCGAGTAGCCCGCCAGCTGTTGATTCAAGAACGCCTGGATCTGCTGCTCATTACGAGCGGAGATAAAAAGCCGTAGCTCATTACGTGCCGCGTTATAACTCAACCCTTCCAGCGCCAGCTCCGGGAAAGCAGAGAGCCGGGACTGAAGCTGTAGCAAGAGCAAATAGGGAGCCGGTGAACGCTGCTGCAGCTGTCTGGGCAGATAGGTACGCAGATTACGGGTGTGCCTGTTTTCTGGAATGTAACGTTTCCATTGCTGCGCCAGAGTGTGGTTCAGCTGTTTTTCATACTCCCGAAGCTGTAGGTAAACGACAGCCTGAGAGAGACACGCGCTCGCTGCTAACAGCAGAAGACTGCAAAGCGCCGCGCGCTTAACACTGGTGCCACGGAAAGCGCGCGGGGCAGGCGGGCGCATCTTTCCGTGCAAAAGAGTAGCGGGTGGAACCTGCGGGTAGAGCGCCAAAATATGACAAGCGGGCTCCGTCTTCTTCGCGGAAAAGCCAGCTGGCAGGGGCCCGTAGCCGATCGCCTCTTGCGGAGGACAGTGTGCTAACACCTGAGCCAGCCACGGCGCTGTCAGATGAGCCACGCTGTTCTCATGCGTTCTGAGCAGCCATCCATTGCTGTCTGAGAATACCGTCCAGCCGTTTTCACAGTGAGGCAGACAAAGGGCGTCAATCGTTGCATGCATGACGTTAAAACCGCTCGCGGCAAAGAGCCGAATCTGGGCGGTAAGCCAGCCGGCGTCAACGCCAATGACGGAAATGCGCGTTCCCTCCCGAGAGAGTAGCGTCCAGTGCTGCGGGGGGATGCTGTCGTCCAGCGTCTCATCCGCAAGCCACTGAAGCTTTTGTTCGGTCAGTGCGTAATGTTCGTCGGGGATGTCAATTATTCTGCAGACTGCCTTTTGGGCCGGAATAAGAAGATGCGTGCATCCTGCCGCCGGACGTGCGGCAAGCTCCGACAGCTGTTCCGTGGTCAGATACTGGACTGGGCCGTAGCCACATTCGTCAAACTCCGTCCATTCAAGGACGTTCGGCGCTGATTCAGGAAGACGGATAAGCAGCTTCGTCGAAGGGACGTTAACTGTTTTACTCTTCGCTGCTGCCGTCCGTAAGCTGGCGAAGATAGAGCTTAAGCTTTTTACTTTTTTCGTCATAAAAGAAAAATGTGCGCATACCAAAGGTAAGGTCACCCTCATGAACCGTGGATGTGGTCAAAAAATAGCTGCTGCTGGTTGTAATCTGTTTTTTAAGCGAATCCACCAGCGGTTTTGCTGCACTGAAATCCTGTTGAGCCAGGTAAATAAAGTCCTCTACCGTTTTCCAGCCGTTTTCGGGCCGTTTTTTCAGCAGCGTCTTTGCATCTGACACGCTAATGTTATTGAGAAAAAGTGCAGCCAGAAGGGGCGCTTGCTGCTCCGTAAGGGTATTGATGTTAATGGCGAGTTCGCTGTCGAATCGGGTGCAGATAAACGGGGCGAGTTTTTGATAGAGCGCGTCAGTCATGCCTTTAACATTGCGCGCTTCAGTGGGTAAAAAGAGCGCCTGGCCTGCAGTAAGATATCCGGGCTGGCTATGCTGGTAGTATCCGTCTTCCGCACCTTTAACGCGCGCTGAATCGTCTTCATCGATATAGTCTGCAACGGATTGCGCGATCTCTTCCGCCTGATATTTTTCAACGGCGAGCCTCTCCAGCAGAGCGTAAAAAATGCTGATCTCATACGGCGGTGTCGCCAACGGTTCTTCCGGCATATTCTTGAGTGCGTTCAGGTTGTAGCAATGGTGCAGATCGTTGATTTTCCAGCTGACTTCGGTGCCGTCGGCAGGGCTCGCCGAGTGGGTGAGTCCTGGCGTATCCTGAAAGCCAGCCATCGATTCTGCTTCGGCATAGAGCAGCGCGTATTTGGCCTGCAGGCTATCATTGATGCGCCGGCTACGCTGGAGCTGAACCTGAAAACTTATTGTCATCTCTGCGGCCAGCGCAGCGATCAGCGCCAGGATCATTAAAACGATCAGCAGTGCCGAACCTTTTTGAGCGGTCATTGCGTCGCTCCCTCTGGCTGGCTGGGCGCTTTTTTTTCCGGGAGCCAGCCGGGCAGGACAACGCGTCGGGTGATGACCTCTTTATTCTCACGCTCAACAATTATCGTGGCCGTGGTGGACAAGCGCGTGTCATCCGCCGGCGCCATTTCTGCAGAGAAATGGGAGACACGATCCAGCAAGGGCTGTGGCGCCCGATCCTTCTCGCTGTCGGGCGAGTAGCGTACCGCACGGAATAATGTGCCGTTTTCGACATACCAGTGGACGGTGGCCAGAACGAAAGTCGCCCCAAACGGCATTGCGGGATCCCGGGTTTGGGTGGTGAAAATCACGCCCGCTTTTTCACGTGAGAAGGAGAGCTGTGTTTGCCGGTTTTTCCGCGGGACATACTGCATTAAATCATTATCAAGCATGAGCACGGCGTGCTGGACGGCCTGAAAATCGTCGCCAATTTTCCGGGCGCGCTGGTGCTGTTCGGTCGCCTGTGAGAACACCTCATTCGCCAGCAAGCTGAGCGTCGAGAAAATGGCGATCGCCAGCATCACTTCCAGAAGCGTAAAGCCGTAGGGGATCTTACTCATGCTTTGCCTCCGCTTTCTTGCTTTCTGGAGACCAGGCATACAGGTTCAGGGTTCGGCCATCAGACGTTATCACCGTGGCCTCTTTCTGCTGCAAAGGAGACGAACCCTGTTTTTCTTCCGCCAATTGCCAGGAGAAGGTTTTATCTAATTGTGAAGACTCCCCCGCTTTGGCAGCGAGCTGGCCGTAAGTTGCGGTCACGAGCACGTTGTCTGCAACCCAAATCGCGAGGGTCTCCTGCTTTAACGTTTCCAGCGCTGAAAGCTGCCATTGCATACTGGTGAGCAGGGCAATAATGGCGGTCGAAAAAATGGCCATTGCCAGCAGGACCTCAAGCAGCAGCATTCCGCTTTGCTGTTTCATCGCGGTTCCTTAAAGCGAATGACCTCAAGAGGCAGCGTGCCGTTTGATTGCAGGGTGGCGATCTTTTCGCCATCTTCAGCGTTGAAAATCACGGAAAAAGGAGTGATTTGTCCATCGGGCAGGATGATGATTTGCGGTTTTGCCTCCTCCGACGACGGGAACACGTGAGGCTTTGTCGGTGCATCCCAGTCGCCGCGTAACGGCAAATTGCCGTTGTTATCGATTTCCTGCCATCGCCATACGCCGGTACGATCCTTTTCCGGTGCATAGAACAGCCAGCCGTCATCCGTCAGCTGAAGGCCAACGGTATGTTTTTCCAGAAGCGCCACGTCTGACATATAGTTTGCCGTCTGCCTGAGGACCTCGATCTGCCTAAGCAGCTTTCCGGTAGCGCTCAGTCTGTCACTTTGCATCGCGACAACGCCGGCCGCAACCAGGGCGATGATGACCATCACCAGCATCACCTCCAGCAGCGTGAATCCTTTCTGATGGGCCATTTAGCGTGTCTTTTTACCGCTGTCCCAGTTGGCGATATCATCCGCTGTGCCGTTTTCACCATCGGGACCTGTGGACATGATATCGATCGCGCCGTGCTCGCCAGGGCTAATCAGGATGTAGTCGTTCCCCCACGGATCGGCGGGCAGACGGCGGATATAGCCGTCCGGGTTATAGTTTTCAGCTCGAGGGGCTCGTGTCGGGGCGGTAATAAGCGCCTCGAGGCCCTGTTCTGTGGTGGGATAGCGGTGATTATCCAGCTTGTACATATCCAGCGCATTTTCGAGCGCAATGATATCGCTGACGGCTTTTTGTCGGTCTGCCCGATCCTTGTTCCCCATTAAATTAGGCACCACCAGGCTGGCCAGAACCCCCAGGATCACAATCACCACCATCAGTTCCATTAGCGTGAAGCCACGCTGTCTTTCCTTTTTATGCGCTTCCATGACCTTTCCTTAATTCATTAATGAGTTGAGTTGTAAGATGGGTTGCATGATCGAGACAACGATAAACAAAACGATCGCTGCCATGACAACAATCAGAGCCGGTTCAAAAATCGCGAGCGTCAGCGAAATGCGGTTTTGCAGCTGAACCTCCTGGCTATCGGTCGCACGCTGCATCAGCTCCCCGAGCTGACCGCTTTTTTCCCCGGAGGCAATCATGTAAATCATCATGGGAGGGAATATCTGCGTCTGCTTCAGCGACTGGCTGATGCTATTTCCCTGACGCACGCTTTCAGCCGCGTTGCTGAGCCGCTGGCCTATCTCCCGATTGCCCACGCCTTCCGCCGAGAGCGACATGCCCTCCAGGAGTGGAATACCGCTGCGATTGAGAATGCTCAGGGCGCGCAGATAACGAGCGCTATTGACTGCGCAGACCAGCGGGGAGGTAAGGCGAGATGCAATCAGCAACCGATGAAAGCGATGCCGGTTTTCTCCGCGCTTCAGCCAGAAAGAGAACAGCACGCCTGTGCAGATAAGCGTCAGGGCGATCCAGGGGCCATATGTCGAGAAGAAGTCACTTATGGCCAGCAGCGTACGGGTGGAAAGCGGTAGCTCGTGCTTAAGATGGGTGAACTGCGCGGCGACCTTTGGAACCACCGTGGTAAGCAAAACGATCACGACCAGAATAGCGACCGTGGTGAGCAGGGCAGGATAAATTAATGCCTGTGTAAGTTTGCTGCGCATTTGCTGCCGTGCTTCGTTATAGTCGGCCAGCCTTTCAAGAACGGCGCCCAGCTGGCCGACCGTTTCTCCCGCTTTCACCAGGGTGCAAAAGACCGTATCAAACAGACGAGGATGGGCTTGCATCGCCACGGAGAGCGGCTGCCCTTCCAGAACGGCGAGATGGAGAGAGCTGATGACGTCGGCCAGTTTTTTATTTCTTTTTGCTGTTGGACAACGGCGAGCGCTTCATCCAGCGGCAGCGCTGCGGCAATGAGCGTCGCCAGCTGACGGGTAAAAAGCGTTAATTCACCGTGGCTGATGCGTGCAGAAAAAGCCCTGAGGGTGGTCCTGGGCCGCTGCTGTTTTATCGTCTGCGGTAATAATGCCCGGCTACGCAGCTGCGCCACCATCTCTCTCTCGCTTGCCGCTTCACTCACGCCCGTATGGCGGTTTCCTCGCGCGTCTGTCGCCGTCCAGTGAAATTTCATTCGTGCCCATCCGTCGGCGTTTGCCCTTCTGACGTCACCCGCAGAATTTCTTCAAGTGAGGTCATCCCTTCTGCCGCAACGCGTAGACCGTTTGCCAGCAGGCTGAGGTGATGACGGCGTTGGATCTGTTCCAGCTGCCGTTCATGGCGCTCGGTGTGAATGGCTTCACGCAGTTCGGGTGTGGCGAGCAGCAGCTCATGGATAGCCATGCGCCCCTGATAGCCGCTTTGTCTGCATGAGCTGCACCCCTTTGCTTGCCAGAGCTGGGATGCATTTACTCCATGGGCTTGCAGGAGCTGTAGTTCCTGAGGCCGCACGGCGTACGCCGTTTTGCAGTGGGGGCATAGCCGTCTGACCAGGCGTTGGGCGATGACCCCAACGAGCGAGGAAGAGAGAAGGAACGGCTCAACGCCCATATCCCGTAATCGCGTTACGGCGCCGCACGCGCTGTTGGTATGGAGAGTGGAAAGCACCAGGTGCCCGGTCAAGGAAGCTTGCACGGCAATTTGAGCGGTTTCGCTATCGCGAATTTCTCCCACCATGACGACATCAGGATCCTGACGTAAAATAGCGCGCAGCCCGCGGGAGAAGGACATATCTACGCGACTATTAACCTGCGTTTGTCCGATACCCTCCAGCTCGTATTCAATGGGGTCCTCTACCGTAAGAACGTTGCGTTCCGGGCTATTTAGCGCGGAGAGAATGGCGTAGAGCGTGGTACTTTTCCCGGAGCCCGTTGGCCCCGTGACCAAAATAATGCCGTGGGGAAGGGCAAGCAGATTTTTCAGGCTGTGGGTGTCCGCCGCTGACATATCCAGCTTGTCGATGGATAAGCGCAGGCTACTTTTGTCCAGCAGGCGCAGAACAACCCGCTCGCCATGCTGCGAGGGTAGCGTAGACACACGGACATCCACATTCCGCTGACCCATTTTTAACGTAATGCGTCCATCCTGCGGGAGCCTTTTTTCGGCAATATCCAGTTTGGCCATTATTTTGATACGTGAGATGAGTAAGGCCGCCAGTTTTTTATTCGGCTGAACCACGGGACGTAAGATGCCATCAACCCGGAAGCGGATGCTCATCGCTTTTTCAAACACTTCGATATGGATATCCGAGGCGTGTTCTTTAATGGCTTCGCTGAGCACGGCGTTAATGAGCCTGATAACCGGCGCGTCCGACTGCTCGTTCAGCAGATCTTCATTCGTTGGGATCTCTTCACTAAGGGTACTGAGATCGTCAGAATTATTAATATCTTCGGCAATTAACTGTGCTGACCCGCTATTTTGTTGGTAAATAAGCTCCAGCTTTTCGGCAAACTGTTGCGGGTGGAGCCGGGTAAAGCGGGTGCAATCTGGCGCAGCAGAAGCGAACTCGAGCAGATGCTCAAGTTTGGCATCTGCCGAGTAGAATAGCGCCTCCCCTTGCATGGCAATGCCATAGCGCTGCGCTTTTTTCCATGCGTGCTGACTCATTCCGTTCGACCTTCCCTGAACGGATTTTTGGCGTCTGGTGATGCTGGCGCATTATTAAAAGCCCGATCTTCAAGCTCCGTGATGCCATCGACGTTGATCAGTGTTCCACTTTGCTTTTCGCGTCTCTCTTTTTGCAGCTCTTTGAAGTTGGTGTATTTTTCCCGCGAGAGTGAACTGTAGACCTCATCGTCCCTGATGATTGTCGGGCGGATAAAAACCATCAGGTTGCGTTTGCTTTTTTCATTAGACGTATAGCGGAAAAGCTGCCCTACCAGGGGGATATCGCCCAGCAGGGGAACTTTTGATACCTCTTGCTTGCTGGCGTCATCCATCAAACCGCCCAGCACAACGGTTTCGCCACTTTTCACCAGAACGGCATTCTGTATGGTGCGGGTGTTAAAGGTCGGGCCGAGCGAGGAAGAGTTTGTCGACGTATCAACGCTGGAAACCTCTTGCTCGATTTCCATCAGCACAGAATCACCCTCATTAATTTGCGGGGTGACTTTTAACTTGGTTCCCACCGTCTTACGCTCGACGGTATTATAAATATTATCGCCGGAGGTCGTCTGGGAGCCGGAAAGCACGGGCACATCCTGACCTACGTTGAAGGCCGCTTCTTTATTATCAAGCGTGACGATGCTGGGCGTGGACAGGATGTCGTTTTTGTTGTCGGTATTAAGTGCAGTGAGGAGTACACCCCAGTCACCGTTGAAAAAACCTGCCGCAAGGCCGTTATACTTACTGAAGAGATCGTAAGCGGGATTATCGCTAGTGATCCCTCCTTTGGCTTTGAATTCACCGACGCCCTGCGCGGCGTTAAAGATAGGCAGGCCGGTTTTGGTAAACTGCTGTCCACCCACGTTTTTCTCAGCCCACTGTACGCCCAGGTTCAGGCCCTTACCGTCCTGAACTTCAACAATAATCGCTTCTACCAGAACCTGTGCACGGCGAACATCCAGCTTAGCGATAACCTCATTGAGCTGCTGGAGAATTCCCTGGTCGGCGGTTATCACCAGCGAGTTGGTTTGTTCATCAGCAGCAATGGAGATATCGCGACTGCTGCTGGTTGCCGTATTGGACGTGCCCCTTTTGCCGTCTTTTATTTTTTGCGTGACGCTGGTTAACACCTCGACGAGTTTTTCGGCTTTGGCATATTTCAGGTACCACACCCGCGTGTTACCTTGCCCCTGTTCCTGGGTATCAAGACGTTTAACCAACTCAATAATGCGTGTGCGAGCGCGTTCCGACCCTCTGATAATCAGGGCATTGCTTCGTTTATCGGCGACGATATGCGTCAGGAGCGTCGCAGGCTGTGTCTCTTTTCCGTTCTCTCGTGACAGGGTATTGAGTACGTCGGCCAGATCGACAGCGGAGGCATATTTCAGCGGGATAATGTGCTCTTTTTCGTCACCTAGTACATCGACGCGTTTGATGACTTCCAGCAGGCGATGAACGGTTGATGCTTTGCCTGTCACGATCAGCGCATTTGAAGGCTCGTAATGCGAGACGTTACCCACATTTGCGCCATCAAGCATTTGGCGCAGCAGGGGGGAAAGCGAGCGTGCGGGAACATTTTCCAGAGCAACAATGTGGGTCACCAGCTCATCACCTTTGCCGGGCTGAGCCGCACTGGTGAGCTTTCCTGGAAGATTTTTTACGGTTTCTGAATGCACGACTTTCAGCAGGCCATTATCAAGAGTGATAAGGGAAAAGCCATAAAGGTCGAGTACGCTCAGGAAAAATTGATAGTATTCTTCTTTATTGAAGGTATCAGCGCTCCTGACGGAAATGGATGCTTGAACATCGGGATCAATCAGAATTGTTTTCCCCATGTTTTGTCCCACGATGTTGACGAACGTTTTAATGTCCGCACCGTTAAAATTCGCTGTGTAGTCAGCCGAATATCCGGGTTTCGCAGTAGCGATGAGAAAAAACAGCAGCGAGAGCGCTTTCAGTCGCTGGCCTGTGGAAGTTACATCCATTTATTTTTACTGTCCTTTCTGGAATTGTTGAGCTGAATGGCAATATCACCGGGTTGAATAACCGCCCGTGAAACTAATTCTGTTTTATTACGAGGTTAGAGGCCTGAACCCCGTAATACATTACTGTCGGACGCTGAAGTCGGAGTCAGTTCGGCGAGCAGCGTAAGCTGTCCGGTTTTGCCGTCAGCGGAGAAAAACACCTGGTTCTGGGTGATATCAGTGATGCGCGTGCTGGGGGATGACTTAAGCACATCATCGATAGAATAGATGTTTTGTTCCCCATCTTCCTGCAGAATTGCGCGGGACGATAATTTATCCGAACTATGAATAATGCCGCTTAAATGGATACGGGACAGTATATTCAGGCTTTCACTCGGTAATGCGATTTTATCCATGCGATTATGGACCGGCGTTGATAAGTTCCATCTATATTTATCATTAATGTTATTCAATGGAGAAGGGATATCCTGGCTAACCAACGATGCTCTATTATTTCCCCACTGTATATATGCTGAGTGAATAAAAGCAAAGATACCTATAGCACTAATCAATATGATAATAACGTGCAGGTGGCGATACGATAGCGCATTTTTTGCCAGAAGAGAGATGGTTGCCATAAAATTAGTTTTAAGTATGACTAAGAGTGAGCGTATTTTTTGTGTAATTTCGTCATAATATAATCAGTCATCGACAAGCAGCAAGTCATTTGCTGAGGGGCGATCTTTTTTAGGAATAGAATAACTTTTGAGGTAATGCAGCTATTCATGGATGAGCTAAATACTTTTTATACTCCGCGGCATTGCCTGATCCGGGACAGCCTGCTTTCTACGTTAATACAGGAGCAATGGCTAATATTACACGGAGGTAAAGGGTCAGGAAAAAGTGTGCTTGCGCAAGGCGTTATTAACGCGTGGCCCTGCCGCACGCTTACCATCAGTCCGTTGAACAGAACGGGCTATCTGTGGGAGTGGGCGGTCATTGCGGATACACAGACGGATAACGGTCTGGCCGGAAAAACAATCTCTTTAGAGAAGCTCTGGGTGGAATTGCACTGCGCGGGTGCCGTTACGCAGGGCAGCATGCCGCTGTTTGTCCTGGAAGATGGACACCGAATCTCGAAGGGGCTTGTCTCAACGATTCAGGCATTTATTACCCTGATGCCACAAGCACGACTGTTACTTACAGGATCGTTCAACCGTCGGCAGCAGCGCCGCCTGCGAGAGCTGCAGCCGGTATGGTTTGAGATACCTGCGCCGAACAGTAAAGATTACCGAGAGGTGATCTCCTCTCACGCAGGCGTTGGCCTTGAGACAGTAAACTCCTTTTCGGAACAATTTATCAGACGATGCATGAAACGTTGCGGCGGCAATCTTCATCTTGCCGCCCGGCTGGGAGCGTTTATTCGTCGCAATAAAACGGAGGGCGATGAGCATGCAGACACGATTGACCCGGCTCTTCAGCGCGAGGCGCTGCGCTACCTGCCTGCACCAGGCCGTCAGGGAGCCACATGTCTGCTGCTCATCGTATTGGCTGGGTTGTGCGGTGGAGGAGGGGCATACTTTGTCAATCCTCTATCCCAATGGCTGCCACCGCTCACGGCATTGCTACCAGCGAAATTCTCAACGTCTGGAACGACTCTCGCCCGACTCTCGGCAGAGAGAATGTCTACCAATGAGTCGCTCAGTTTGCTGTATAGCGTATGGGGATATGAGGTAGATAAAGGGGAAGCCTGGTGCGATCAGGCATACCGGGCTGGAATGGCCTGCCTTTCTGGCAAAGAAACGCTTGAAACGCTGTTATCTGACGGGCTTCCCTGGATCGCCACCCTGAAGGTCGATAGCGCCAGCGTGCCCGTCGTGGCGATCGGGGGAGGGGAGGACACGCTTACCGTGTTGTCAGGAAGTAAAACGTGGATCATTGATAAAACATGGTTCAACCAGGTCTGGACAGGGACCGCAACGCGAATGTGGAAACCCTCGCCAGACGGCAACTCAAACATAACAAAGAAGAGTAGTGCCGATGACATTGCCTGGCTTGATACGATGCTGAGCCGCGTGTTGAATGTTGAAGCAGAAGGGACGGAAGAGTGGAGCCCGCTGTTAACCGAGAAAATCCGCCAGTTCCAGGCTCAACATAAAATGAAAGTGGATGGCGTAATGGGACAGAGGACGCTTATCAGGCTATGGCAAGCCCTGGGCGAAAGTCCAAAGCTGGTTCAGGAAAGGGGAGCGATATGAGCGGGCAAACGGTCACTACTATGCAGCGCAACGAACGGCTTGTCCGGCCAGATATGCCGCTCACGCTATGGACGGGGATATGCATCGCGTTGTTCTGGATTTTATACAGTGCTGGCTGCGCGATCGGAGGGTATTACCTGCACTGCGCAATTGAGCTACATGCGTCTTCACCGCCAGAGCCTCAGCGCTATCGTCTTTCTGAGGCGCACTATATCTATAAGAAGCGCCCCTTGCCGGTGCCGGAGGAGGAAGAGGCGGAGGTTAGCGTGCCGGAAGAGAGCGGCGGCGAGCATGCGTCTGCTCCTGAGGCAAACGCCGATCTCAAAGCGCGTGTAAAGCAGGCGATAGCGGATATTGACCAGCACTGATTGTGCCTGACAAAAGGTTGGTTATTATCGACACAGTCGACTTGCATTAAGCCTGTAAATACGTATAATGCGCGGGCTTGTCGTAATTGACGGCGGGTTCAATCTGAACCGG
>AGFT01006334.1_pt1 | contig 13552 bp, 9 predicted proteins | sample 305848 | NCBI WGS metagenome assembly AGFT01 (sample SAMN02954282, study PRJNA62043) | ant fungus garden metagenome | biome: terrestrial; feature: Atta colombica fungus garden; material: fungus garden; isolation source: Atta colombica fungus garden bottom | host: Atta colombica | place: Panama...
AATCCTCCACTTTCTGCGTCGAGGCGCGGCGGCCCAGACCAAAAAGCTTGTACGCAGCCGTCACGGCGGCAAGGAAGATAATCCCGACAAACAGCGACATGCGGGTATCTTCATTAAAGTACATCCCAATTAATACGCAAATCAGGAAGGCCATCGTCATGTAGTTCGCATACGGGAATAAAATCGAGCGGAACGGATGGCTGGCAATCGCCTGCCTGTGCGCCTGACGAAAGCGCAGCTGGCTAATCAGGATCACGAACCACGGCACCATGCCCGGCAGCACGCTGGCGCTGTAGACGTACACAAACACACGCTGCGGATTAGGAATAATGTAGTTCAGGCAGGAGCCGATCAGCAAAATGACAATCGATACCGCCACGCCCGCCACCGGGACGCCCGCGCGCGAGACTTTGCTCATTGCCGCCGGCAGCTGGTTGTTTTTGGAGAGCGCGTAGAGCATGCGCCCGCAGCTGTACATGCCGCTGTTACAGCCGGAAAGCGCTGCCGTCAGGACGACAAAGTTGATGATACCTGCCGCCGCGGTGATGCCAATCTTCGCAAAGGTGAGCACAAACGGGCTGCCGGTGGTGCCGATTTCGTTCCATGGGAAAATAGTGACGATGACGAAGATCGCGCCCACATAGAAAATCAGGATGCGCCACAGGACCTTGCCCACCGCGCTGCGCAGCGTGACCTGCGGGTTCTTCGCTTCACCAGCGGTAATGCCGATCAGCTCAACGCCCTGGTAGGACGCCACCACGATGCACAGCGCCGTCAGGAAGCCCTTCCAGCCGCCCGCGAAAAAGCCGCCGTGCTCGGTCAGATTGCCAAAACCGATCGAATGGCCGCCGTTGCCAAAGCCAAAGAAGATCACGCCCAGGCCGACGATAATCATCACGATAATGGTGGTGACTTTGATCACCGCGAACCAGAACTCGATTTCACCGTAAAGGCGCACCGCCGCGAGGTTGGCGAGCGCCACCAGGCCAACGGCAATCAGCGCGGGTATCCACTGGACCATGTCCGGGAACCAGAACTGCACGTAGACCCCTATCGCGGTGATCTCCGAGATGCCGACCGCCATCCACATAAACCAGTACGACCAGGCCGTGAGGTAGCCAAAGAAGGGGCTCATATAGCGGTGCGCGTAAACGGCGAAAGAACCGGTCACCGGCTCCATAAACAGCATTTCGCCCATCGAGCGCATGATGAAGAAAACGAACAGCCCGGCGATGATATACGCCAGTAAAACGGAAGGCCCTGCCCATTTGAGCGTGCTTGCGGAGCCCATAAACAGGCCCACGCCGATCGTGCCGCCCAGCGCGATCAATTCAATGTGTCGAGCTTCCAGACCACGCTGGAGCTCCGGTTTTTTCTCTGCCATAAATCCTCGGTTGTGTTTGCTGTTTACCGGCTTTTGCCGGTTATTGTTTTTAGGGGTACTGAAATACGGAGCGAATGGTTTCGCAAAATCGGGGAAATGGCAAACGATGCATTAAAAAAATGAATGCATTGCACATAAACGCAGCAGTTTTGCAGGGGAGTTGCAGCGCGAGTAGCATATCGCGCTACATTTTGATTACATTTTTCCGGTGTAGTGCCAGCTAAGGTAGCGCAGCAGGCGGATCTGTCGTTTGATTCGCGTCGGCTGGGACAGCAGACGGTAGAGCCACTCCAGTCCCAGCTTTTGCCATATCTTCGGCGCGCGCTTAACGTGGCCGGTGAAGACATCATACGTGCCGCCAACGCCCATGTAGAGCGCATCCGGGCTGACGAGGCGGCAATCGCGCATCAGTATCTCCTGGCGCGGCGAGCCCATGGCCACGGTGACAATCTTCGCCCCGCTGTCGCGCACGCGTTCAAACAGCGCCTGCTTGTCTTCCGGCTTGAAGTAACCGTCCTGGCTGCCCACGATGTTAACATTCCATTGACGACGCAGTTTCTCCTCGGTTTGTGCAAGCACCTCCGGCTTGCCGCCAATCAGGAAAACCGGCGTCCCTTCCGCTCCGGCGCGCGCCATCAGCGCTTCCCACAGGTCGGCTCCCGCCACGCGTGAAACATTAGCGCCGGGATACTTTTTGCGGATTGAACGCACGACGCTAATGCCGTCCGCGTACTTAAACTCGGCCGCTTCAATCAGGCTTCGCACCTCGGCGTTATCTTCTACCGCCAGCATCTTTTCGGCATTGATCGCCACCAGCGTGCCCGATTTCATCTTTCCGTCGGCAAACAGATAGTCGAGCGCGTGCTGCATATCGCGCCAGCCAATAAGCTGCAGGCCGCGCAGCGCATAGCGCGGTGCGGAGGTTGTGTCAGTCATTACGATCCTTACTCAGACTTGCGACAGCGTTGTGCTGCCCCGTGGCTCGCGTCTGTGGATGAGCCCTGCGCTCTCAAACAGCCAGTACAGCAGCTTGGCGAGCAGCAGACAGATGCCGAAAACCACCATAAAGAAAACGACGCGCGAAACGAACGAATCCAGCCCCTCGCGCGCCAGGACGATCATATTGAAAATGGCACCGAAACAGAAACTGTGCAAAATTGCCGCCTTATAGCGATTCGTCTCCCGGTTGCCGAGCGCGTAGAGCCAGTCGAACCATTTGATGATCAGCCCCACGGCAACGGCCCCAGGCAGGATGAACCACGTGCCGCCCATCACCACCAGCGAGCCGATCAGCGTCGGCGAAATCGCCAGCCCGGAGTGGTTATTCAGCACTTCCCAGGTGAAATAGTTCGCGGTGTTGAGCACCACGCCCGGACGGTCCGGCCACAGCCACGTCGGGATAAAGACGTAGAAGTCGCGCACGATGGGCGCGAGCCCCTGGAAGTCAATTTTGTCGTAGTTTTGCAGCAGCAGCGCCAGGTTTTCCCACGGCGAGAAGGTGTCGCGCGTCAGGTAGAGGAACGTGTAAAACGCCTCGTCACCGGCCACGTTCAGCCCGTAGCGCTTGAGCGCCAGCCAGAACATGCCCACGATGCCAAACACGCCCGCCGCCGCCAGCATCCACAGAGAGATCCAGCCGCGAATAATGCCGATAAACAGGAAAATGGCGAAGGCGATAATGATGTTGGCGCGCGTGCCGCCGACGATCATGTAGGTGAGGATGCCGAACGCGACGGTGCTGACCAGGAAAAAGAGCCAGGCCTTGCTGTCCTGCCGCAGGAAGAAGACCACCAGCATCGCCGGAATGAAGAAGTAGAAGAAGCGCTTGAGCGCCACGCCGGACACTTCGGCGGAAAAAATCTGGCTGTAGGACTGGAGCTTAAACAACAGAAAACCGTTGTGCATGAAGAAGACGCCCACGCTCACCAGCGCGATGGTCATTAGCATCACCCACGTCAGGTGCGTCTCTACCCGGTTCATGGTGAACAGCGCCTTTCGAGGCGCCGTCTCCTTAACGGACCGCAGCCGCGTCTTGTAGGTGACGTAGTACACCGCGTAGAAGCAGGTGGCCGACAGCAGCGCTTCCAGCAGGATTTCCGGCGGCGCAACGCCCACGTCAAAGCGGAATACCAGAACGCTGGTTAGCGGGAAGCCGAAGTAAAAGGTGAGCAGAAACAGCAGCGAGAAGAAGACGTTAAAGTTAAATCGCACGCGACGAAACTCAAACCACGTCAGCGTGGCGATAAACAGCGTGCTCAGCAGCCACACCACCAGCAGGCCGCTAAATTGCAACTGGCTCATGCGGTCTCTCCTGAGGCAATACGCAGCGCGCGGTGCCACGGCGTAAGGTAGTTCGGGCTGAAGAAGTCGATGGCGTTTTTATCCACCAGCGCCAGCTGACGCTGCGCTTCACGCACGACCTCAACGTTCAGCGCGTCGGACGTAAACAGCACCGGAATGTGCTGTTCAGCCATATCCTGCCAGAAGGGGTTTTCGCGGTTCAACACGCACGGCACGCCAGCCTGGATGAGCAGACACAGCGTGCCAATCCCCTGCTGGCGGGCAAAGATAAAATAGCCGAGATCGCACCTGCGCAGCAGCGCGAGGTAATCGTCAAACGCCAGCTTATCGCGCAGAACGTTCACGTTCTCTTCGCTGAAAAGCGTCAGCGCCTGCTGGCGCACGTCGTCGATATAGGCGTCGTTGTTGGCCGGGTAGCCCATCGGCACCACCACGTTGACCGTATCGCCAAACTGCTGATGGATCGCGCGCAGCGCCGCGACGTGTTCGTTGCTGCGATCGCCGGAGTTCCCCACCAGAATCGTCAGCTTGCCCTCACGCTGCGAATCGTTCGCCATCGCGTTTAGCGCCGGGTCCATGCGGGTCGGGAAATAGAGCAGCTCGCCGCGCACGTTGGGGTGCTGTTTTGCAAAGTAATTGAGATCGCCACGGGTGGCGAACACGCGGCCCACGCGCCCCTGCGCCATGCGGCGCAGCGGATAGAAGAGGCGGAACTTCCAGCCGCGGGAGACTTCATACAGATCCGCGCCCCAGACGTGCCAGCTGCACTGCGAAGGCTTGATCCCACCGCTCAGCAGCGCCAGCCACAGGCCGGTGTTGAACTGGCCGTGGAAAAAGAAGCGCTGCGCGCGATTGGCTTTTGCCTTCGCGACAACCGCCTTCGCCAGCGCCGCTTTGTTCGGCCAGAAGGTGATGTTCAGCGCCGGGCACGCCGCGCTCAGACCGTTATCCTGGCCTGCCACCATAAACTCGCGCGCATCAGACGAGCCGGACGCCAGCTCGTCGTTGAAGAACCGCAGCACGGTCTGGTTATGGTGTGGAATATCCGAACCCAGTATGTGTATCAGTGCAGTCATGCGCGTTTACGCCAAAGTAAAAATACGCCGCAGCAGGCAGCGAAATAAACGATATAGGTTGCCATGTAGGCCTGAGCGGCGCCCAGCGCGCCGTGCGCCGGGATCAGCCAGTGGGCGAACGCCGTCAGCAGCGCAAACTGGCTCACCTCTGCGAGGATATACAGCCGCAGCGACGCTTTGGCAATCACCAGATAGCCGAAAACGTAAGCACCTACTTTCAGTACATCCCCGACCAGCTGCCAGGCAAAGAGGTCGCGCATGGCGGTAAACTTCGCCGAAAAGAGCAGCCAGATCGCCACGTCGCGCAGCAGCCAGACGGTAAAACTCGCCACCGCTACCGCCGGTAAAACAAAGCGCAGGGAGCGGAGGATTTCGCGGGTAATATCCTGCTTTGTGACAAGGCGCGATAGGGTCGGCAGCAGCCAGACGCTAAAGGACGCGGTGATAAACTGGAGGTAGGCGTCAGAAATGCTGCTTACGCCCTGCCAAATCCCCACCTCATCCCAGCTGTAGTGCGCCGCCAGCAGGTTTCGCATCATCACGTAGGCGACAGGCAGCGTGACGGACGTAATGAGCGCCATCAGGGTAAATTTACCCAGCTGCCCCGCCAGCACCTTGTCCCACTGCGGCTTGAGATAGCGCAGCGGGATATCGCCTCTGCGCATCAGCATAAACGCGGCGGGAATGACCACCAGCGCAGGCACCAGCGCCAGGCCCAGAAGCGCGCCCTCATAGCCGCCGAGGCGGTAGCAGAAGTAGTAGGCGATTACGCCAATAATGCTGCCGAGGATCAGCGCCAGCGCGTTTCCGGCCGCGTCGCGGAAGCCTTTCATCAGCGCCAGCAGCAGGTTCGCCCAGGCGATCCCCATCTGTACAAGCGCAACCAGCCGCACCAGGCCTTGATAGTGCGTGTGGCCAAACAGTCCCTGGCTTATCGGCGCGGCCGCAAGCAAGAAGACCACCGCCAGCAGCGTGGAGAAGCCCAGCACCATGGAGGATGACGTTCCCACGACGGCGCGGAGCTTTCCGGGATCGTCATGGTGCTGCGCCACGTACTTGGTTACGCCGTTAAAGATACCGGCGCCCGCCAGAACGCCGAGCACCGTCACCAGCTGGCGAAAGTTGCCCGCCAGCCCAACGCCGGAGGGGCCAAAGGAGACGGCCAACAGCTTGACGACCAGCAGTCCGGCACCAATTTTTACAAGCGTGGACGCGGCGGTCCACACCGATGCTTTTGCCAGTGACATATCAGCCGAAGTAGCTCAGGAGGGTATTGATCACCGTGCGCTGGTTAACCGGCGCGAGGTTGTAGAACAGTGGCAACCTAAGTAAGCGCTCACTTTCTTTCGTGGTATAGCGATCTTCACCCGCAAACGTGCCAAACGCTTCGCCTGCCGGGCTGGAGTGCAGCGGAATGTAGTGGAACACCGCCATGATCTCCGCCTCTTTCAGCCAGGCGATCAGCCCGCTGCGATCGTCGTTATCGCGCAGCTTGATGTAAAACATGTGGGCGTTATGCACGCAGTCGGCGGGAACGGTCGGCAGCTCGATACGTCCGGCTTTCGCCAGCGGCTCCAGCGCGTCGTAGTAGGTCTGCCACAGGGAGAGGCGCTGAAGATTGATGCGCTCGGCGGCCTCCAGCTGCGCCCACAGGTACGCGGCCTGCAGGTCGGCCATCAGGTAGCTTGAGCCGATATCGCGCCAGGTGTATTTGTCCACCTGACCGCGGAAGAACTGGCTGCGGTTCGTGCCCTTTTCGCGGATCACTTCCGCGCGCTCCACCAGCGCGCGGTCGTTAATCAGCGTCGCACCGCCTTCGCCGCCCGCGGTGTAGTTTTTGGTTTCATGGAAGCTAAAGCAGCCGATGTGGCCAATGGTGCCCAGCGCGCGTCCTTTGTAGGTGGACATCACGCCCTGCGCGGCGTCTTCCACCACGAACAGGTCGTGCTTTTTGGCGATCGCCATGATGGTGTCCATTTCGCAGGCGACGCCCGCGTAGTGGACCGGCACAATCGCCCGGGTTTTCTCGGTGATCGCCGCTTCAATCAGGGTCTCATCGATGTTCATGGTGTCCGGACGCACGTCCACGAACACGATTTTGGCTCCACGCAGGACAAAGGCGTTCGCCGTGGAGACGAAGGTGTAGCTTGGCATGATCACTTCATCGCCGGGCTGGATGTCCAGCAGCAGCGCCGCCATCTCCAGCGAAGCGGTGCAGGACGGCGTCAGCAGCACCTTGGCGCTGTGAAAACGCTGCTCCATCCACTGCTGGCAGCGACGGGTAAATCCGCCGTCACCGCAGAGCTTGCCGCTGCCCATGGCTGACTGCATATAGTCGAGTTCTGTTCCCACAACGGGAGGCGCATTAAAGGGAATCATCTTGTCACCTGTATAACCAGTAGGCGGTGGCATCAACGTTGGCGCCACTCGCGATATAACGTTTAAGCGCGGCGGTGTTCCCCATCTGGGTCGCCACCCGCAGCGTCGAAAGATGTTGCTGTTGCGCCCAGTGCAGCGCCGCCTGCATGAGCTTCTCGCCCATGCCGCGCCCGGCCAAAAGCCCGATGCGGGCCTCGCGTTCATTCAGCTTGCGCAGGGAAACAAATCCGCTAATGTGGCTAGCCTCTGCGCGAAAAACGAGACAAACGTGATCGAACGTGCCCTTCACCGCATTCTCTATCCACTGGGCGTAGAAGCGGCCGCTGTCCGCCGGCGCGTACCAGGGCGCGCGAAAGCGGCTCTGGGCAAACGCCTCTGCCGCCAACTGGCGCAGTACCGCGATGTCCTGCTCTGTAGCAATTTCCGCACCGGGCGACGCGTGTTGGCCCACCGTGATAGAGAGATCGACCTCTCCCTCAACCAGCTGAAAGCCCCGCCGCTGCAGCGCGTCCAGCAGATCGGCGCGGCCTGCCGGGATTTTGGCCTGCACGCGCTGCCAGGCCGAAAAGTCAGCCTCGGAAAGCGCGGGAGCCTCCTCGCGCAGGCGCACGATGGCCGAAGGAACGGCAAAAAAGGCGCTTTCCCACTGAAGGGGTTCCAGCACGCCGTTCAGGTCACTCAACGCCAGACGCCTTTGGTATCAACGACGTATTTCTGCGAAACGGCACCGGCAGGCGTTGCTTTAAACTCTTTATGATCAACCAGCAGCACCAGAACATCCGCCGTCGCCAGCGCGTCGTCGAGCGCGGTAAGCGTGCAGTTATCTGCCAGCGTCGCCGGAAGCGCATGGATATTCGGCTCAACCACCAGCGTTTCACCGCTGTGCCAGCCTGCGATTGCGTCGGTAATTTCCATTGCCGGGCTTTCGCGCAGATCGTCGATGTTCGGCTTGAACGCCAGGCCGAAGCAGGCAATTTTCAGCTCGCTGGCGCGCTTGCCGCTTTCGGCAAGGCAGTCCGCTACCGCAGCCTTAACCTGATTCAGCACCCAGTGCGGCTTGCTGTCGTTAACCTCGCGCGCGGTGCGGATCAGGCGGGCCTGCTCCGGGTTCTGCGCCACGATAAACCACGGGTCGACGGCGATGCAGTGTCCGCCAACGCCCGGGCCCGGCTGCAGGATGTTCACGCGCGGATGGCGGTTCGCCAGGCTAATCAGCTCCCAGACGTTAATCCCGCGATCGGCACAAATCAGCGACAGTTCATTCGCAAAGGCGATATTGACGTCGCGGAAGCTGTTTTCCGTCAGCTTGCACATTTCGGCGGTGCGGGAGTTGGTCACCACGCATTCGCCTTCGAGGAAAATTTTGTACAGCTCGCTGGCGCGCGCGGAGCACACCGGCGTCATGCCGCCGATCACGCGGTCATTCTTAATCAATTCCACCATCACCTGGCCCGGCAGAACGCGCTCGGGGCAGTAGGCGACGTTGATATCCGCCTGTTCACCCGCCTGCTGCGGGAAGGTCAGGTCGGGACGCGCATCGGCCAGCCACTGCGCCATCTGCTCCGTCGCGCCCACCGGCGAGGTGGATTCCAGAATCACCAGCGCACCTTTCTTCAGTACCGGCGCAATGGATTTTGCCGCGGCCTCCACGAAGGCCATATCGGGCTCATGGTCGCCTTTGAACGGCGTCGGAACGGCAATCAGGTAGGCGTCGGCTTCGACCGGTGCCGTGCTGGCGCGCAGAAAACCGCCGTCAACGGCCTCTTTCACCACGCGATCGAGATCCGGCTCCACGATATGAATTTCACCACGATTGATGGTTTCCACCGCGCGCGCGTTGATGTCCACGCCCACAACCTGCTTTTGACGAGAGGCGAAGGCGGCCGCGGTAGGCAGCCCAATGTAGCCAAGACCAATGACAGAGATGGTAGTAAAACTCATAGCGTTACCCGATTGTGTTTAAGTGCATGCAAAATACGCTCACAAGCCTGCCCATCGCCGTACGGGTTATGGGCCCGGCTCATCGCCTGGTACTCATCGTCATCGTGCAGCAGGCGCGTTACTTCGTCGACGATACGCTGCTTGTCCGTGCCCACCAGGCGCACCGTACCGGCTTTTACCGCCTCCGGGCGCTCTGTGGTTTCACGCATGACCAGCACCGGCTTGCCGAGAGAAGGCGCCTCCTCCTGAATGCCGCCGGAGTCCGTCAGGATCAGCCAGGCGTGGTTCATCAGCCAGACGAACGGCATGTAGTCCTGCGGTTCAATCAGCAGCACGTTTTTAACATGTCCCAGAATGCGGTTCACCGGCTCGCTGACGTTAGGATTGAGGTGGACCGGATAGACGATTTGCACATCTTTATTGTCGGCGGCGATGTCCGCCAGCGCGTGGCAAATCTGCTCGAAGCCGCGGCCAAAGCTTTCACGGCGGTGGCCCGTTACCAGAATCGTCTTCTTACCGTTGTTCAAAAACGGATAGCGGGCGGCAAGCTCGGCCTTAAGATCGTCACTGGACAGCACCCGGTCGCGCACCCAGATCAGCGCGTCGATCACCGTATTCCCGGTGACGAAGATTTGCTTATCGGAGATATTTTCGCGGAGCAAATTCTGGCGAGAATTTTCCGTTGGCGCGAAGTGGAACATCGCCAGATGGCCGGTGAGCGTGCGGTTGGCCTCTTCCGGCCACGGTGAATAAAGGTTGCCGGTGCGCAGGCCCGCTTCGACATGACCAACGGGAATGCGCTGGTAAAACGCGGCCAGGCTGGTCGCCACGGTGGTGGTGGTATCACCATGCACCAGCACCACATCGGGCTTGAAGGATTCCAGAATCGGCTTGAGCTCTTGCAAAATACGGCAGGTGATCTCCGTCAACCCCTGCCCCGGTTTCATAATATTAAGATCGTAATCCGGGACGATAGAAAAGAGAGTTAAGACCTGATCGAGCATCTCACGATGCTGCGCGGTAACGCACACCCTTGCGTCAATATCAGGATCTCTGGCTAGCGCATGAACCAGAGGTGCCATCTTAATGGCCTCCGGCCTGGTGCCAAATACGGTAAGTACTTTCACATCGATTCTCTTCGATTAGACGATGAAGGCCGGAGCCTTCACCGTAGACGGCGTTCTTAGCTTGTGCGACGACGCGTTAACGCCACGCCAGCGCCAACCAGTGCACCCACAATACCCCACATGATCATCAGGAATGCGCGACGCGGGCTATCGCGTTTTACAGGTTCTTCAGGCGTTCTTAAATACCGATAGGTCTGAAAACGCGGGTCAAGCGTTGGCCCCACGTTCAGGGTGTTCAACATGGCGCGATTCTGGTCGTAATCGAGGTCGAAATCAGGGCCAACCGCCTGGAGGTTCTCCAGACGCGCCTGAAGCATCGGACGGCCCAGGAGGAACATTTCAGAATCCGGCAGCTCTTCGGACGGCACGTCCGTTTCGCTACGGGAGATATTACGCTGTTCAGCAATCTTCAGGGCCTGCTCGAGGTTGTGTACGCGGCGAGCAAAAATGGCCTGCGCGACCTCTTCCTGGCGTTTTACCTGGGCTTTCGTTTGAATGGTGCGGGCAGCCCATGCGCCTTTGAGCTCATCGTTCAGATGGCTCGCCGCGCGCTGGCTGGCAAAAGCAACGTACTGGCGCAGCAGGTTGTTGGCGTCTGGCGCGGTTTCCGCGATCAGCTTCACGCTGTCGCTGACGTTGCGCAGCGCATCGCCGGGCATAAACTGGATGTTGTTGATCATGTCATCCAGCAGTGCCGCATCGACCTTGCTGTTTCCGGACATGCGCTGCTTGTAGTAGTCCGTCTGGGACCAGAAGTCGCGGCGGGTATCCCAGGAGGCCAGCTGCATAACGAACTCTTTGTAGGACTCGTCCATCACGGAGTTTTGGTCCGGCGTGGCGAGGTTCGCCTTGATGTCCAGATTATTCAGGAACTGCTGCTGGGAGTAGAACCCCCCGAGCATGTTCACCGTTGGCCGGTCTGTGATCGCCGTGGCGCTCCACTCCTGTTTTGCAAAGAAGGTATAGGCAAGCGCAAGCAGCGCAAAGCCCAGCGCGATCCCTACAATCCACAGCTTGCCTCTCCATAACACGCGAAACAAACCACGAATATCGAGTTCATTTTCTGTCACTACTGATTTCGCTTCCGCCAACGGTTGAGTCATCATAGTCCCGGTTTACTTAGTTAATGTTGTGTTGTTGCCACTGTTCCGACGCATCCTGCGTTTTATGCGTTTAATAAACCGCGCCACTTTCCATGCGCGCTTAATGCAGTAACCGTAAAGGAAAAATGCAAGCAAGAATAATACCAACATTACCCATTCTGGAATGAAGTGGTGCAGATATTCGGCCGCGACGCCAATACCGGCCAGAATAGCGGCCGCCAGCGTAATGAGCACAAACGCCTGACGTGAGGTGAAGCCCGCACGCATGATGAGGTGATGAATATGCTGACGGTCCGGGGAGAAGGGGCTCATGCCCTTACGCAGGCGGCGGTACATAATGGCCACCATATCCATCAGCGGAATGGCGATGATCCACAGCGCGGTCACCGGGCTAATGGGATGCGTTTTCCCCTGCGTCGTTTCGAGCAAAATCCAGATGACGGTGAACCCAATCAGCGTACTGCCCGCATCGCCCATAAACACTTTATAGCGACGGCCCAGCACGCCAAGATTCAGCAGAATGTAAGGCAGGATGGCGGCAATCATGGCGAAACACCACATCGACAGGCTGTACTGACCGTCGAACCACAAAATAATGCCGATCGCGCCAAACGAGACGGAAGAGAGCCCGCCCAGCAAACCGTCAATACCGTCAACCATGTTGAAGGCGTTAATGGCTGCCCAGACGGCAAACAGCGTCAGGAAGAAGCCAAAGGGTCCGAGTACCAGCTCCCACGGGCCGAAGACGTAGCCCAGGCTTCGGAGATAAAGACCGCCGACGACCATCATCACGACGCCAATCACGGCCTGAACGGTCGCGCGGATTTTGACGCTAATATCGAAGCGATCGTCCAGCGCGCCCACTAACACCAGCACGCCCGCACACGCGAGGTAAAGCGCCGCGTGCGGAATATAATAATCAGCAATACCGAACGTGAAGCAGATGCCCGCGTAAACTGAAATCCCCCCAACCAGTGGAATGAGGCCCTGATGACGTTTACGGAAATTAGGCTTATCCACCAACCCGATTCTTTTTGCCGCCTTGCGCGCAATGAACAAAAAACAGGTTGTGAATAAAAAAATACTGATCAGCTCAGTAACTGCAGTGAGTAGATTCACAATGGATTGCTCTCAACAAATGTTAGTCCCGGAAGTATAACCATGAAGCCGCTGCCTCAGAAGGAATAAAGCTCGCCTTTACTACTCCCTTTGTATATTTTTCAATCAATTATTTCTTTGATTGTTCAAACCGGCGTATTCTCTCATCGACCGTTCGAAAATGGGAGTCTGTGGTAATAGCGTATAGCCCATAAATAAAAAACGCCACGTAAAAACGTGGCGTTTACTGGGATTATTTGCGTTACGAGCGCTTCATCATATCGAAGAAATCGTCGTTGGTTTTGGTCATCGCCAGTTTATTAATGAGGAATTCCATTGCGTCGATTTCGCCCATTGGATGGATGATTTTGCGCAGGATCCACATTTTTTGCAGCTCTTCCTGAGTGGTGAGCAGCTCTTCTTTACGGGTACCGGAACGGTTGTAGTCGATAGCCGGGAAGACGCGTTTTTCAGCAATTTTACGAGACAGGTGCAGTTCCATGTTGCCTGTACCTTTAAACTCTTCGTAAATTACTTCGTCCATCTTAGAACCGGTATCGATCAGCGCCGTTGCGATGATGGTCAGGCTGCCGCCCTCTTCCACGTTACGCGCCGCGCCGAAGAAACGCTTCGGACGATGCAGGGCGTTCGCGTCCACACCACCGGTCAACACTTTGCCGGAGGCCGGAACCACGGTGTTGTACGCACGCGCCAGACGGGTGATGGAGTCGAGCAGGATGATCACGTCTTTCTTGTGCTCAACCAGGCGCTTGGCCTTCTCGATCACCATTTCCGCAACCTGAACGTGGCGGGATGCCGGTTCGTCAAAGGTAGAAGCAACCACTTCGCCCTTCACCAGACGCTGCATCTCGGTCACTTCTTCCGGACGTTCGTCGATCAGCAGCACCATCAGCACGCAGTCTGGATGGTTGTAAGCGATGCTCTGCGCGATGTTCTGCAGCAGCATGGTTTTACCTGCTTTTGGCGGTGCCACAATCAGACCACGCTGGCCACGACCAATCGGAGACGCCAGATCCAGCACGCGAGCCGTTAAGTCCTCGGTGGAACCATTACCACGCTCCATACGCAGACGAGAGTTTGCGTGCAGCGGAGTTAAGTTCTCAAACAGGATCTTATTGCGCG
>AGFT01047528.1_pt1 | contig 13446 bp, 12 predicted proteins | sample 305848 | NCBI WGS metagenome assembly AGFT01 (sample SAMN02954282, study PRJNA62043) | ant fungus garden metagenome | biome: terrestrial; feature: Atta colombica fungus garden; material: fungus garden; isolation source: Atta colombica fungus garden bottom | host: Atta colombica | place: Panama...
AGGCCCCCCTCTCCTTGCGGATATTTGAACATCTGCATCATTTCATTTCCTCGTCACACACAGTGTCGTTAACTGAAGCCCCGTTGCCGCCTGCGCTCCATAACGCGACAACCGGGAAATGGCTGGGTTTCCAGCAGGTTTTCGGCCAGGCTCCGCGCAGGCCGTATGATGCTACTGATTAGAGGGGTAAAGCTGGCCCCTTGCGGGGGCCGTCATCAGGCGTTTTTCAACATCCACTCAATTTCGGTTTCTGTGATAAGACGCTCAAACTGCAGTAATTCATCGTTTTTACAGGCGTGGTAAATATGGCAAAAACGTTCGCCCAGCCGCTCGCGCAGGTCGTCGTTTTGCATAAATTCCCACAGCGCGTCGCTCTGGCGAATCGGGAACGGCAGGCCGTCCTGCTCAAGCCCGTTGCCTTCCACCTCTTCCTGAAGCGGTAAATCGTTGTCCAGGCCGTGCAGAATGCCGGCAAAAATCGCCGCCATCACCAGGTACGGGTTGGCGTCCGCGCCCGCTACGCGATACTCCACGCGGTGGTTATGGCGGTCGCCGCACGGAATGCGCAGGGCGACGGTGCGGTTGTTGTGCCCCCACGACGCCTGCGTCGGCACGTACATGCCCGGCTGGAAGCGGCGGTACGAGTTGACGTTCGGCGCCAGCAGCGCCATCGACGCGGGCATCAGATCGATCATCCCCGCCAGCACGCGCTTGAGCAGCGCGGAATCCTCGCCGTCCTTATCCGCCAGCAGGTTTTCGCCCTTGGCGTTTTGCATGCTGATGTGGATATGCATCCCGCTTCCCGCGTGCTCTTCATAGGGTTTAGCCATAAAGGTGGCGTGCATCTTATGTTTTTCCGCCATCAGACGCACGAGGCGTTTTAACGCCAGCGCGTCGTCGCAGGCGTCGAGCACGTTTTCGGTATGGTGCAGGTTGATTTCAAACTGGCCGGGCGATGCTTCCGCCACCGCGCCGTCCGCCGGGATCAGCTGCAGCTGCGCCAGCTCGTCGATGTCGTTCAGCACGTCGGCAAAATGGTTGAGGTTATCCACGGAGTAGACCTGGCTCTGGGTATTGCGCACGTCGGTGCCCGGCGCGCACGGCGGCTGCAGGTAGCCTTCGGCATCGCGCTGACGGTCAAGTAAATAGAACTCCAGCTCTACCGCTACCACCGGGAACAGCCCGCGCTGGCGCAGCTGCTGCCAGAGGCGGTTCAGTACGTTGCGTGGCTCAGCGTCAAAGGGAGCGCCATCTTCATCCATCATCGTCAGCTGGACCTGGCCAATGTATTCGGGATCGGCGGCGGAAGGCGTCAGGGTGCCCAGAACCGGCACGCAGGTGCAGTCCGGCTCGCCCAGCTCTTGCCCCAGACCGGCCTCTTCTACAACGTTGCCGAGAATATCCATCGCAAACACCGACGCAGGGAAATAACAGCCCTTCTCCAGCTTGGCTAACCCCGCCACCGGGATGCGCTTCCCGCGGAAGCAGCCGTTAAGATCGGTAAGCAAAACGTCGATAAACTGCGTATTCGGGTACTGCTCAAGATAGCGCTTCACCTCCTGGCTAAATGCGCTGCCCCGCCTCTCTTCCGACTGCTGAACAAAGTTCTCAACTTCTACGATATTGGTTTCCATGATTTACCACCGTTTTGGGTTTGCGTTCGCGGACGTCGACTGTCAAATATAATGTCCATACTATCGAATCTGTATGCAAACAAATTGTTTGTCAAATGTTAAATTAAGTTTGCAAAGGGCAGATCTCACTGCTAGATTGAGAAAATATTGAACGAAATGGCCGTTTAAACGGCAAAACCGGCCTAAATTTAGTCCACTTTGTGAGGGCGATCATGGAAAATATAATGTACAAGCCAGTTATTGGCGTCGTGATGTGTAGAAACAGGCTTAAGGGTCTTGAGACCCAGACCCTGCAAGAAAAGTACCTGAATGCGATTATCCACGCGGGCGGCCTGCCGATTGCCCTGCCGCACGCGCTGGCCGAGCCGGAACTGCCTGAACACCTTCTCTCAAAACTGGACGGCATTTACCTGCCGGGCAGCCCCAGCAACGTGCAGCCGCACCTGTATGGTGAAAACGGCGATGAGCCTTACGCCGATCCCGGGCGTGATCTTCTGAGCATGGCGTTGATCGACGCCGCGCTTGAAAGGCGCATCCCCATTTTCGCCATCTGCCGTGGGCTACAGGAACTGGTTGTCGCCACCGGCGGGACTCTGTATCGTCGTCTCTTCGAGGAGTCAGAGCTTCTTGAGCACCGCGAAGATCCTGAGCTTCCGGTTGAGATGCAGTACGCCCCCTCACATGAAGTTCAGGTTCAGGAAGGAGGATTACTTTCTCAGTTGATACCGGGCTGCAACACGTTTTGGGTAAACTCGCTGCACGGGCAAGGTGCAAAAACGCTAGGGTCGCGGCTGCGCGTGGAGGCACGCTCAACGGATGGGCTGGTAGAGGCGGTCAGCGTGACCGGTCATCCTTTTGCGCTCGGCGTACAGTGGCATCCCGAATGGAACAGCAGCGAATACGCCCTGTCGCGTATGTTGTTTGAAGGTTTTATCACCGCCTGTCAGAGCCACATTGCTGAGAAACAGCGGCTTTGACCACTACAGTTAAGGAAATGCAACTATGAGCGATGACGGACTGGCGCCAGGGAAACGTCTGTCAGAGATCCGCCAGCGGCTGGGTCTCTCACAGCGTCGTGCTGCCGAACTGTCTGGATTGACACACAGTGCCATCAGCACCATAGAGCAGGACAAAGTCAGTCCTGCCATCAGTACGCTGCAAAAGCTGCTGAAGGTTTATGGGCTGTCGCTCTCGGAATTCTTTTCTGAACCCGAAAAGCCTGATGAACCGCAGGTGGTTATTAATCAGGACGATCTTATCGAAATGGGCAGTCAGGGCGTTTCGATGAAGCTGGTTCATAACGGGAATCCGAACCGTACGCTGGCGATGATTTTTGAAACTTACCAGCCTGGAACCACAACCGGAGAGAGAATCAAACATCAGGGTGAGGAGATCGGCACCATACTGGAGGGAGAAATCGTGTTGACCATTAACGGCCAGCATTATCACCTCGTCGCGGGGCAGAGCTACGCCATTAATACTGGCATACCGCACAGCTTCAGCAACACCTCGGCAGGGATTTGCCGAATTATCAGTGCCCATACGCCTACCACATTCTAAATTCTGACCAGCCCCGACGGCGTGTTTAGCGTCGGGGCCATTACTAAAACGTGTTTAACGGTATTCCACAGGACATCGCCTGGGACGCCCCGCGCCCTTTTGCTGCCCGTATGCGGCGAGCGCCTTTATTTATCTGATTGCGACAGGAAGGAGAGAATATGAATTTTCAGAACCTGACCTACTGGCAGGATAAAGCAAAAAATATCCACATCGAGACGCGTCTCTTTATTAACGGCGAATATAGCCAGGCCGTCGATAATACGACGTTTGAGACCATCGACCCCGGCGCACAGCGGACGCTTGCCCAGGTTTCGCGCGGTAAAAAGGCGGATGTGGATCGGGCGGTCGAGGCCGCGCGCGGCGTTTTCGAGCGCGGCGACTGGTCGCAGGCCTCCCCGGCCCGGCGCAAGGCGGTGCTCAACAAACTGGCCGACCTGATGGAGCAGCACGCTGAAGAGCTGGCGCTGCTGGAAACGCTGGATACCGGCAAGCCGATTCGCCACAGCCTGCGCGACGACGTGCCCGGCGCGGCGCGCGCCGTTCGCTGGTACGCCGAGGCGGCGGATAAAGCGTATGGCGAAGTCGCGCCGACCGATAACAGCGCGCTGGCGATGATCGTCCGCGAGCCGATCGGCGTGGTGGCGGCGATCGTTCCCTGGAACTTCCCCCTGCTGCTGGCCTGCTGGAAGCTCGGCCCGGCGCTGGTGGCGGGCAACAGCGTGGTGCTCAAGCCCTCCGAGAAATCCCCGCTGACCGCCATTCGGCTCGCCGCGCTGGCGAAAGAGGCCGGGCTGCCGGACGGCGTGCTCAACGTCATCACCGGCTTTGGCCACGAGGCGGGCCAGGCGCTTTCGCTGCATCCGGACGTGGACGTCATGACCTTTACCGGCTCAACCCGCACCGGCAAGCAGCTGATGAAGGACGCGGGCAATAGCAACATGAAGCGCGTGTGGCTCGAAGCGGGCGGCAAAAGCGCCAACGTCGTCTTCGCCGACTGCCCGGATCTGGACGCCGCCGTCAGCGGCACCGCGGCGGGCATTTTCTATAACCAGGGGCAGGTCTGCATCGCGGGCACGCGCCTGCTGCTGGAAGAGAGCATCGCCGACGAGTTTCTCGCCCGCCTTAAGGCGCAGGCGCTGAACTGGCAGCCGGGCAATCCGCTCGATCCCGATACCACCATGGGCATGCTGATCGATAACGGCCACGCCGACGCGGTGCATACCTTTATTCGCGAGGGAATGAAATCCGGCGCGCTGCTGCTGGACGGGCGCAAAAATCCGTGGCCCGCCGCCGTCGGCCCGACCATCATCGTGGACGCCGATCCGGCCTCCGCCGTCTGCACCGAAGAAATTTTCGGCCCGGTGCTGGTCGTTTCGCGCTTTAAAACCGAGGAACAGGCGCTGCGCCTGGCCAACGACAGCCGCTACGGGCTGGGCGCCGCCGTGTGGACCCGCGACCTCTCCCGCGCGCACCGCATGAGCCGCCGCCTGAAGGCCGGCTCGGTCTTCGTCAATAACTACAACGACGGCGACATGACCGTACCGTTCGGCGGCTACAAGCAGAGCGGCAACGGTCGGGATAAGTCCCTGCACGCGCTGGAAAAATTCACCGAACTGAAAACCATCTGGATTGCCCTGGAGGCTTAATCATGACTGAACATACCACCAGCTATTACGCCGCCAGCGCCAACAAATATGAACCGTTCCCGACGCTGAGCGAATCCATCAGCTGCGACGTGTGCGTGGTCGGCGGCGGGTACACCGGCCTCTCCTCCGCCCTGCACCTTGCCGAACAGGGCTACGACGTGGTGCTGCTGGAAGGCGCGCGCATCGGCTATGGTGCCAGCGGGCGCAACGGCGGCCAGCTGGTTAACTCCTACAGCCGCGACATCGACGTTATCGAGAAAACCTACGGCCCCGACGCCGCCAGAATGCTCGGCAGCATGATGTTTGAGGGCGGCGACATCATTCGCGAGCGGATTAAACGCTACCAGATCGCGTGCGACTACCGCCCCGGCGGCCTGTTCGTGGCGCTCAACGGCAAGCAGATGGAGACGCTGGAAGAGCAGAAGGAGAACTGGGAACGCTACGGCAATACCCAGCTGGAGCTGCTGGACGCCAGCGCGATCCGCCGGGAAGTCGACAGCGATCGCTATACCGGTGCGCTGCTCGATCACAGCGGCGGACATATTCATCCGCTGAATTTAGCCATCGGCGAGGCGGACGCCATTCGCCTGAACGGCGGCCGCGTTTACGAACAGTCTCCGGTAACCCACATTGCGCACACCAGCCCGGCGGTGGTGAGCACCGCGCAGGGCCAGGTCACCGCGCGCTACGTGATCGTCGCCGGAAACGCCTATCTGGGCGACAAGGTCGAGCCCGAGCTGGCGAAGCGCAGCATGCCCTGCGGCACGCAGGTGGTCACCACCGCGCCGCTTTCCGAGGATCTTGCCCGCTCGCTTATTCCGAACAACTACTGCGTGGAAGACTGTAACTACCTGCTGGACTACTACCGCCTGACCGCCGACAACCGCCTGCTGTACGGCGGCGGCGTGGTGTACGGCGCGCGCGACCCGGACGACGTGGAGCGCCTGGTCATGCCCAAGCTGCTGAAAACCTTCCCGCAGCTGCAGGGCGTCAAAATCGACTACCGCTGGACCGGCAACTTCCTGCTGACGCTCTCGCGGATGCCGCAGTTTGGCCGCCTCGATAAAAACATCTACTACATGCAGGGCTACAGCGGCCACGGCGTGACCTGCACGCACCTGGCGGGCCGCCTGATATCCGAGCTGCTGCGCGGCGACGCGGAGCGCTTCGACGCCTTCGCCACCCTGCCGCACTATCCGTTCCCGGGCGGGCGCAGCCTGCGCATTCCGTTTACCGCGATGGGCGCGGCGTACTACAGCCTGCGCGATCGTCTTGGCGTGTAATTTTCTCAAATAAGGGTGTTGAACATGAGCAACAACGAATTTCACCAGCGTCGTCTTTCCGCCACCCCGCGCGGCGTGGGCGTGATGTGCCAGTTCTTTGCCGAGTCGGCGCAGAACGCCACGTTAACCGACGTGGAGGGCAATGAGTATATCGACTTTGCCGCCGGGATCGCCGTGCTGAATACCGGCCATCGCCATCCGGAGATGATCGCCGCCGTGGAGAAACAGCTCCAGCAGTTTACCCACACGGCGTATCAGATTGTGCCCTACGAGAGCTACGTCTCGCTGGCCGAGAAGCTTAACGAGCTGGCGCCGATAAAAGGCCCGGCCAAAACCGCCTTCTTCACAACCGGTGCCGAAGCGGTCGAAAACGCCGTTAAGATCGCCCGCGCCCACACCGGCCGCCCCGGCGTGATTGCCTTCGGCGGCGGCTTCCACGGCCGAACCTATATGACCATGGCGCTGACCGGCAAAGTCGCGCCCTACAAGCTCGGCTTCGGCCCCTTCCCCGGCTCGGTTTACCACGTGCCGTACCCGTCAGAGCTGCACGGCATCACCACGCAGGACGCCGTCACGGCCATTGAGCGGCTGTTCAAGGCCGACATTGAGGCGAAGCAGGTGGCGGCAATTATCTTCGAACCGGTTCAGGGCGAAGGCGGCTTTAACGTTGCGCCGAAGGAGCTGGTCGCCGCCGTTCGCCGCATCTGCGACGAGCACGGCATCGTGATGATTGCCGACGAAGTCCAGAGCGGCTTTGCCCGCACCGGCAGGCTGTTTGCGATGGACCATTACGCCGACGGGCCCGATCTCATGACCATGGCGAAAAGCCTGGCGGGCGGGATGCCGCTCTCCGGCGTGGTGGGCAAAGCCGATATTATGGACGCGCCCGCCCCCGGCGGCCTGGGCGGAACCTATGCCGGGAACCCGCTCGCCGTCGCCGCCGCGCACGCGGTGCTGAATATTATCGATAGCGAGGGGCTGTGCGAGCGCGCGCAGCGGCTGGGCGACCGGCTGAAGGCCACGCTGGAGGAGATCAAAGGCGGCTGCCCGTCTCTTGCCGCGGTGCGCGGCGTCGGCTCGATGATCGCCGCCGAGTTTTTCGACCCAACCACCCGCGAGCCGTCTGCCGCCATCGCGCAGAAAATTCAGCACAAGGCGCTTGATCAGGGCCTGCTGCTGCTGACCTGCGGGCAGCACGGCAACGTGATCCGCTTCCTCTACCCGCTGACCATCCCGGACGCCCAGTTCAGCCAGGCGCTGGCGATCCTCGAACGGGCGATGCGCGACGCGTAAACGAAAAAACCCTGCGATGTTGCCATCGCAGGGTTTTTAAATTTGGCGGAAGCGTAGAGATTCGAACTCTAGAACCCTTTCGGGTCGCCGGTTTTCAAGACCGGTGCCTTCAACCGCTCGGCCACGCTTCCAAAGTGAGGCGCACTATAAACGTCTATTAGCGCCTTGTAAAGCAGGAATTTTTCGAATCTTGCGAGCGGCCATTTTGTGAGCGCATAAAAGCAAAAAGCCCTGCGATATTGCTATCGCAGGGCTTTCGTAATTTGGCGGAAGCGTAGAGATTCGAACTCTAGAACCCTTTCGGGTCGCCGGTTTTCAAGACCGGTGCCTTCAACCGCTCGGCCACGCTTCCTAAGTGAGGCGAACTATAAACACCTCACCGCGAGCTGTAAAGTGCGCGGGCGATCGTTCGCTTTAAAAATAGCCAAAATGCGCTTAATTGGTTGAATGGACAACATATTGGCCATTTTATCAGCACAACCTGCGGCGCTCACGCTCAGTGCTTTTTAATGTACATATCTTTGGTGTAGTAGTACCCGAGCTTGTCCGGCGTAAACCCGCCGACCCACGGCTTCACCAGGTGCGTGCGCACGTAGTGATAGACCGGAACGGCGGGCACGTCGCGGCTCAGTAAATCTTCCGCCTTCTGATAATACGTCCCGCGCTCCTGCGCCGTTTTCGCCTTCGCCGCGTCGATCATCGCCTGGTCAAACGCAGGATTGCTGTACTGGGTGGTGTTCTGGCTATCGCCGGTGCGGAAGTTATTCAGGAAGGTGGACGCATCGTCGTAGTCTGCGATCCACGCGTAGCGCACCGCGTCAAAGTTGTGGGTGTGCATGGTGTCCAGCATAGTCTTCCACTCCTGATTCTGCAGCTTCGCCTCCACGCCGAGATTTTTCTTCCACATCGAGCTGGCGGCAATGGCGATGCGCTGGTGCGACTCGGAGGTGTTGTAGAGCAGGTTAAAGCTAAGAGGATGATCGGCGTTGAATCCGGCTTCGGCCAGCAGCTTTTTCGCCTCGGCGATGCGCTTGTCCATTGGCCAGCTGGCGTAGTCAGGATTTTTAAGCGTCACGCCGCCGATGTCCGGCTGGCTGATGAGCCACGCCGGGCGCTGCCCCTGCCCCAGCACCTTCTCGGCAATGATGTCCTTATCCAGCGCCAGGTTCAGCGCCAGGCGCACGCGGGCATCGTTAAACGGCGGACGGGCGGTGTTGAACTGGTAGTAATAGGTCGCGAGCTGCGGCGACACGTCCAGCTCGCTGCCCAGCGTTTTTTTCAGCAGCGCAAACTGGTTGATCGGCACCGTATAGACGATATCAATTTCGCCCGCCTTGTAGCGGTTCACGTCCGAGGCTTCCGAGGTAATCGGCAGATAGGTCACCTTGTTAATAACGGTATGCGCGTTATCCCAGTAGCGCGGGTTGCGCTCGGCGATGATGCGCTCGTTGACCACCCACTGAGAGAGCTTGTACGCCCCGCTGGTGACGATGTGCTCGGGTTTGGTCCACTTCTCGCCGTAACGCCCCACCAGCACCTTATCAATCGGCACCAGCGACGGGTGCGCCAGCATCGCCAGGAAGGCCGCGTTCGGCTGGGTTAAGGTCACTTCGAGCGTGGCGTCGTCAATCGCCTTCACGCCGAGCGCGTCCGGGGGCGTTTTGCCCTCGGCAATCCCGGCGGCATTCACAATATGCATGCTTCCCGGATAGCTGGCGTAAGGGGACGCCGTTTTGGGATCGACCAGCCGCTGCCAGCTCCACACCACGTCCTGCGCGGTGATGGCCGTGCCGTCGCTCCAGGTGATGCCCGGGCGCAGGTGGAACGTCCAGACGGTGTTGTCTTTGTTTTCCCATTTCTCCGCCAGGCGCGGCTGGATCTCACCTTTCGGAGAGACGCTGACCAGCCCTTCGAATAAATCACTGATAATATTGAATTCGACGTCGCTTTCGACTTTATGCGGGTCAAGCGACGCGGGTTCGTTACCGTTGTTTCGAACCAGCTCCTGCTTCTCTGCCAGCGCGGTTCCTGACGGGACGTTAGCCGCCCACGCCGGGGCGCTCGCGCCAAGCACCGCGGCGGTTAACAAAGAGAGTGTAAAGATATTGCGTGTTTGTGGTTTCATTTCCTTCGCCTTGTTGTCTGTTTTATGACGATCCGGAAATAACTCTTAGCGCTGGGGCTGTAATAACGCAATATTTTTCAGTAACCTATAAGAGCTTGATCTGAATAAAATCGGTAAATCGCCATTCCTTCTACGAAAAGGGATTTTTGCAGGACAAACGGCCACGCAAAGCGCGAATGCACTGAGTAAAGATGGGTAAAACCATTTTGAGTCTGACGCCGCGTTTCCTATGCTTGCCAGCAATTACATCTGTCATAAGAGAGTGACTCATGGATCGTATAATTACATCTTCACGCGACCGCACATCGCTACTCAGCACCCACAAGGTGCTGCGCAATACCTATTTCATGCTCAGCCTGACGCTGGCGTTTTCCGCTATCACCGCAACGGCCAGCACCGTGCTGATGCTGCCGTCTCCGGGGCTGATCCTGACGCTGGTGGGCATGTACGGCCTGATGTTACTGACCTACAAAACCGCCGATAAGCCGGTGGGGATCCTGTCCGCCTTCGCCTTTACCGGCTTCCTGGGCTACATTCTGGGACCGATCCTGAACGCCTACCTGTCTGCCGGAATGGGCGACGTGATCGGCATGGCGCTGGGCGGTACCGCGCTGGTGTTCTTCTGCTGCTCGGCCTACGTGCTGACCACCCGCAAGGATATGTCCTTCCTCGGCGGTATGCTGATGGCGGGTATCGTGGTGGTGCTGATTGGCATGGTGGCGAACATCTTCCTGCAGCTGCCTGCGCTGCACCTGGCGATCAGCGCGGTGTTCATCCTGATTTCATCTGGCGCAATCCTGTATGAAACCAGCAACATCATTCACGGCGGTGAGACCAACTACATCCGCGCCACCGTGAGCCTGTACGTGTCGCTGTACAACATCTTCGTCAGCCTGCTCAGCATCCTGGGCTTCGCCAGCCGCGATTAAGCCGACTGACACCTAACAGAAAAGGAGAATGCCTGAGGCATTCTCCTTTTTTTATGCCTTACTCTCCCCGGCAAATATAGGTCGGATAGAGCCGATCCTGAATCAGCCAGACCGAAGGCGAAATTTCAGACAGCGTCAGGTAATAGCGTGCCGTCGGACGCGCAAAACTGCCCCACTGCGCATCGGGCGTGTTGTCGTTATGCCGCCGCCACGTTTTGGTGTAGGTGAGAACAATAACGTTGTCATCGTCTCGGCGTTGCCAGTTAAAATCCATGTCTCTGTCGACAATCATATTGCGCCCTTCCGCCGACGCGGCCCCTTTATACGTTGTCAGCCCCGTTCCATCCTTGTGGAAATAAAACTGGGCGATCGTGTTCACCTTCACCTCGCTCGCCTTTCCCTGATTGCGAATAAAATTGAACTCCGTGCTGCAGGCCAGCGCATCCCCTCTGTGAGAGAGGTAGGTACAAATGGCGAGCCCCACGGCTCCCCCCACCAGCGCATAGCCCAGCGCGGATAACAGCGTTATTTTCATTGCTCTGCCCCACTTTTATAACGAATGGTTTTACAAAAGCTGGTTGGGCTAACCGGGCAGGCGCCGATAAAGACTTCATCCGCGGCGGCAATGGTGAAGCGCGCGCTGAAATAGTAGATATTGTACGCCTCGCGATGACACGCAACGTTGTTGGCCTCCAGCAGCGGTTCCATTTTTGACAGCACCAGCGGTCGACCGTGATCGTTAATTAGCCAGATGCTGCACTGGCCGATTTTCTCCTTCACCGGCTTGAGCATCGCGGGAACCGTCAGGGCCCTGGGGCTGTATATGTATATGACAAGCCCCATTGCCGCCGCGGCGATAACCGCCAGCGCCGCGCGCTTCTTTCCCAGGGCAGGCCAGCGCTTAACCGGCGGTTTCTCCAGGCTGGCGTTCGGCTCAGCAGCGGGTTCAGCGGGCAAAAAGCGCTTTTTGGGCTGACAGCTGACGTCCGCCTCAAAGCGAAATCCGTAGCGCGGCACGGTCACGATAATTTCGTTACGCTCGCCCAGCGACTGAAAGCCTTTACGTAATTCACTCACGGCCTTGTTCAGATTATTCCCCGACGGCGTAAAGCCAAACGCCTCCCAGACGCGGGTAATTAATTCCTCCCGGCTGAGGTCTTTGCCCTTATTACGAATAAATTCCTGCAAAAGACGCACGGCGGGAGCCGAAAGCGTAATTGCCGATTCAGGTTGGCCCACAGGACTAATAACGTGTGTTTCAGGATCAAATAACAACGAATTATTGCATATAAAAAACATATTTTATTCTCAGGTTATACCGCGCACCTGCGTTGTTTCCGAAAAGAACAGCAGGCGGCGAAAATAGCGCGTTTATTCGCCCGTTTTCGCATCAGGAGGATCGTCCTGAACGCTCCCTTTCACGGCATTTTCTTTTAACTAAATAACCATAAGCCAGGCAAAGCAGGATAAAAACCTGTACATCACAAGTTAAACGATACAAGTATTCACAACATGCTGTTCTGGTTAAAGTTTCCCTGCCCTGAAGCACGACGACAGCGGACGGACACGGGTGGGCAACCGCCGTGAATGAACCTCAATCAGGCAGGCATACTTGAAGCAGAACAAATTAATGAATATGACCAACACGTTTTACGCAGCCGCAATTTCACTGTCATTTTTCTCCGAAATGACAATGGCCAATATGAGCGTTTATCCCATGGAACTGAATGTGGAAAGTTCCGGTGCAGCGCAGATAAGAGTGGCATCTAAAAGTGATGATATTCAGTTCATTCGAGTGAGGCAAAAGAAAATTCTTAATCCGGGTACGCCGCAGGAGAAAGAGATCGACGTGGCCGCATGGAAAGAAGGTGGCGTTGTCGTCACGCCGGAGAAATTCGCCCTGGCCGCAGGTGCGTTACGGGTGGTTCGCCTGGTGTCGCTGACGGCACCAACAAAAGAGAGCACGTGGCGCATCTATTTTGAAGGCGTTAAGCAGCCGGAAAGCATTCTTCCTGCGTCGTCAGGCGGCGCGGCGAGCGCCAAACTCGGCGTGAACGTCATCTGGGGGGCGCTGGTACACCTCGCGCCGGAAAAGGTGGTGGTATCGCTGGGCATCAACCCCGCGCGGGGAACGCTGAAAAATGACGGCACCGTGCGCGTGCCGCTGAAAGAGATAGGCGTGTGCGACGCGGCGGACAACTGCAGGTGGATTAAGGAAGACGCGACGATTTATCCCGATACGGAGCGTCAATTAAAAACGCTCGCCAGGGCCAAAGGCCAGAAATACAAATTCCGCTACTTCAACTGGATTAATAAAACGGCTGAGGAAGCAGATTTACCCGTCGTGCAATAACGCGACGTCACTGTAGAACCCCTCGTGGTTTGTTTAAAAGGGCTAATGGAGCTCGTCTGTAAATATGGAGATATCAATGAAAAAGTATATTAAACCTCTGATGATCGTTGCCGCGATGTCCACTGCGTTCAGCGCGATGGCTATCCAGAAAGACATCACGGTAAATGCCAACGTCGATTCACAGCTCGACATGACGCAGGCGGACAACACCCCGCTGCCGGCCAGCATCGATATGCAGTACCTGCCGGGCCGCGGTCTGGAAAGCTATCGCCTCAACACCAAGGTGTGGTCTAACTCCGCGACCAGCAACGTCAAAGTGCGCCTTGTCAGCGCGGCAAAACTGACCAACGCCGATGGCAATGAAACGATCCCGATGACCGTGAAGCTGGGCGACAAAACCCTGAACACCACCGACGCTGAATTTACCGGCACCGAGCTGTTCCCGGGCAGCATCGAAAACGGCTCAGCCGTGCTGCCGCTGACCATCTCTCAGACCACGAAAGGTATCGTTAAAACCGGCCAGTACAGCGGCGTCGTAAGCCTGATGCTGACTCAGGCGACCACTGCGGAAGGCGGTGCGTAACCCCACAGCTCGTAAAAGGAAATACATCAGAGGGTGCCCA
>AGFT01089989.1_pt1 | contig 13416 bp, 12 predicted proteins | sample 305848 | NCBI WGS metagenome assembly AGFT01 (sample SAMN02954282, study PRJNA62043) | ant fungus garden metagenome | biome: terrestrial; feature: Atta colombica fungus garden; material: fungus garden; isolation source: Atta colombica fungus garden bottom | host: Atta colombica | place: Panama...
TTCGCAGACACCTCGCGTAGCAGGACATGAACTGAAACCTCATATGCAATAGAGCGAGAGTCAGACTAAAAATTATCTCAATACTCCGGCTTGTTTGGCAACTGATTAAATCACCGCGCCAAACGCATAGCGTATCAAGACGTAAGTCCAACTCGAATCGGTACTCCTTGTATGCTAATTCATGCCCCACGTCAAACATCTGCAACAAACTGACTGCAAAATCATTGCGGGGATCGTGACCCATTAATGAATCCCTACCAGACGCGGCGTAATGAATACCACCAGCTCCCGCCGCTCGTTGTCCTTACCGTCGTGGCGAAACAGCTGCCCGAGCCAGGGAATGGCGCTGAGCCCCGGCACGCTGTCGCGGCCCGTTTTATTTTTTTGCGAAAAAATACCGCCCAGCGCCAGCGTCTCGCCGCTTTTCACTTCCACCTGCGTTTCGATTTCTTGTTTATCAATCGCCAGCGTTTCGCCGTCTGCCTGCTGCAGCACCTGCCCCGGCATGTTTTCGCTGATGTGCAGCTTAAGGCGCACGCGGCCTCCCGGCAGAACAACCGGCGTGACCTCCATCCCCAGCACGGCCTCTTTAAATTCCACAGACGTTGCGCCGCTTTCCCCGCTGGATACCTGATAAGGGATCTCGCTGCCCTGCTTAATGCTGGCCGGCTGCATATGCGACGCCAGCAGGCGCGGGCTGGCGATGATATCCACCTGCTGCTTTTGCTCCAGCGCAGAGAGCTCCAGATCCAGCAGCCTGCCGTTGATGCGGCCGATGTTAAACCCGACGTGGGTTGTGGCATTCGCCACCGAGAGGTCAGCGCCGAGCGCGGTTATTTGCCCGATTTTGCCCGCGTCCGCAGCCTCCGCCAGATTCCACTTCACGCCCAGCTCGCGCAGGCTTTTTTCGCTAATGGTCACGATGTGCGCCGCCAGCTCTACCTGCTCGACAGGCAGGTCCATCTGCTCGGCCCAGCGCTGGAGCGCGTCCAGCGTCGTCTGGATATCCCGTACCAGCAGGCGGTTAGTGCGTTTGTCGACGGATAAGCTCCCTTTCGGGCTCAACAGCTTTTCCGCGGCTTTCTGAAGCTCTCCTGCGTCCGCGTAGGAAAAGGGAATGCTGTGCGACACCAGCGGAGCCTCAAGCTGCCTTCGCGCCTTCTCCTGCTCCTTTTGCGCCTGCTGCTCGCGCTGCCACGCCGCCGTGTTGACATAAAAAATGCCGCCCTCTTCGCGCATCACTAGCCCGGCGCTGTTGACCACCGTCTGCAGCGCCTGCCGCCAGGGCACGCGCGTAAGATTCAGCGACAGAGTGCCGCCGACGTCGGGTGACACCACCAGGTTGCGGTTCTCCTGGGCAACCAGCGCCTGGAGCACCTGCACGACGGGCACATCATCCACCGCGAGGGTGACCGGCTTTGGCGTCGCGGCCCACAGCGGCTTGCAGAGCATGAGCAGCACGATCGCTATCCTTAACTTCATCCTTTTTTATTCCTTCTCGTTGCCAAATCCACTCTTTGGGATCGCACGTTTCGCCAACCTCAACGACCAGCGCCTTTTCGTCCAGAGAGACAACCCGCCAGCCCGGCGGCAGCCGATCGCCTGGCTTTACGCGATACCACCGCTTATTCCCGTTCTGCAAAATGCCCAGCCCGCTGACGTTTCCCTGATAGCGCCACTGCACCAGTTGCCCCACGCCGCAAATGTCGTCCGGCGGACGGAAGGGATCGCGCATGCCGGTCAGCAAAAACTGCGCGCTCAGCAGCAGCCAGCGTGCGTTACGTCCCATGATGAAGCTCCAGCTGAATCGCGATGCGTAACCGTCCGGCGTGCGGCGCGATGACGAAGGCGCTGACCCCGGCGCTCTGCTGCGCCAGCCGGTCGAAAATATCCGGAATGCGCGGCCAGTCGGCGTCAAGCGTAAGCTCGCCGCCCGCGGGCAGCGGCTTCCAGCGCACCAGCGTCGTGCCGTTCCCCTGAAAGGCCAGCGGCGAGAATGGCTGCGCGCCGCGGGCCTCGGGCGACGTGCCCTGCGCGACCCTGAGGGCGGCGGGCCACAGCGCGGCGTTACCGTTAAGTGCCTGCTTTAGCTGCCCCTGACGCTCGGCAAGCTGCCTGTTCAGCGGCTTGAGCACCGATCCCCAGGCCAGCGCCGTCACGACGAGGCAGACCATCCCCCAGCAGAGCGCTCGCGCGCCGCGGCGGCATTCGCACCAGCGTTCAAAAATGCTGTCCACGCGCTACCCCTGGCTTTTCACCTGAAAAATGAACGTCCATCGCCCTTCGGCATCCTGCTGCAATTCCCCCGTTTGTCCGGGGGTGAACCCCACGATCTTCCCGAGCTCGCCGCGCAGGGCGGAGAGCGCCGGAAGCGCGGTGGCATAGCCCGTCAGCACCAGCGTGGGCGGCTGATAGCGAAGCTCGCTCAGCCATGCCTGCGGGGGAAGCACGCTGGCAACGGACGCCAGCGCCGACGGCCACGGCACCGGAGGATGCATTGGCTCTAGCGCCTGCGTTTGCGTTGCGATCCCCTGCGCCTGCCGGGCAGCCAGCGCACGATTCACCTCACGTACGCCCGCCAATACGCTGCTTTTCGCCCGCAGCGTCACGGCCCCGTCCGCGCGTAGCCCGCCGATGAGCGCCACGATGGCCAGCAGCGAGGCGGCAAACGCCCCGCCCCAGACGCGCAGGCAGCGCGCCTGTCGACGCGAGCGCCACGGAAAGAGATTTGCCGTTCTCATGGCTGCACCTCGCTCATCGCCAGCGCGATGGCAACGGTAAAATCCGCGCCGCCGTCGGGCAGCGGGGGCTGGCAGCGCGCGACGGTTTCCCACGGGTCGCGGGCGTCGTCGAACAGGGCAATTTCGCGGGCAGAAAGCGCGAGGAGCGCCGCCAGGTCGGCAATTGTGGCCGCCTCCGTCACCAGCCGCCTCCCCCACTGGTGGCGCATCGCCCAGAGCCACTGATGCTCATCGCGCCAGGCGACGCACTGCGCGGGCGCAGCGGCTGAAAGAAGGTTTCTCAGCGCGCCAGCGTCCGGCACGATCGCCACCAGCCGCAGGCGCAGCGCTTCGGCCAGCGCCAAAAGCGCATCGACCTCTTTATTTTGTGCGGCGGTCACGTGATAGGTATTGCTGAAGGTATCCTGCGTGTAGTCAAAGCAAAGCGCGTCAGCGGGCATCTCCAGCTCGCGCGATAAGGCCGCTCCAACCCACGAGACCTGCTCGCTGTCGCGCAGTGACATCGCCGGGCGCGGCAGGGTCTTTTGCAGCGTCCTTGAGGCGGGAAACGAGAGGTAAATTCGGTGGTAGTGCGGCAATGCCTGCCGCCAGCCGCGCAGGGCATCAATCAGCCGCTGCGGCTCGATAATTTTCCCGTCGCGGATGATGCCCTCGGCCAGCGGAACGGCCCACCAGCGCCGCAGGCGCCAGGCCTGCTTCTCTCGGGTTAGCGCCACAATCCGCACCTTATCGTGTTGAATATGAACGCCCGTTTGCCACGTTTTGAAAGCCATGCTTCACGATCTCCTTATCGCCCGTCGGGTTGACGGCTATATCAATGAATCAGGCTTGCCTTTATACTACCGCGCGATTGTTTAGAAACTGCCCAAGTGGAACCAAATGGGAAATCTCCGGTGAAGTTCGTAAAGTATTTATTGATCCTTGCAGTCTGTTGCATTCTGCTGGGAGCAGGCTCGATTTATGGTTTGTACAAATATATTGAGCCACAGCTGCCCGATGTCGCCACGCTGCGTGATGTGCGGCTTCAGATCCCTATGCAGGTCTACAGCGCCGATGGCGAGCTGATGGCGCAATACGGTGAAAAACGCCGTATCCCATTGACCCTTAACCAAATCCCCCCTGTGATGGTGAAAGCCTTTATCGCGACCGAGGACAGCCGCTTTTACGAGCACCACGGCGTCGATCCGGTGGGTATTTTCCGCGCCGCCAGCGTAGCGCTGTTCTCCGGCCACGCGTCCCAAGGGGCAAGTACGATTACCCAGCAGCTGGCGCGTAACTTCTTCCTCAGCCCTGAAAAGACGCTGATGCGTAAGATCAAAGAGGTGTTTCTCGCGATCCGCATTGAGCAGCTGCTGAACAAGGATGAGATCCTCGAGCTCTATCTCAACAAGATCTATCTTGGCTACCGCGCCTATGGCGTGGGCGCGGCGGCGCAGGTCTACTTCGGCAAGCCGATTGACCAGCTGACCTTAAGCGAAATGGCCACCATTGCCGGCCTGCCAAAAGCGCCGTCAACGTTTAACCCGCTCTACTCGCTGGACCGCGCAACCGCGCGCCGTAACGTGGTGCTTTCCCGCATGCTGAGCGAAGGCTACATCAGCCAAAGCGAGTACGACAGCGCGCGCAGCGACGTGATTGACGCCAATTACCACGCGCCGGAGATCGCCTTCTCCGCGCCGTATCTCACCGAAATGGTTCGTCAGGAGATGATGAGCCGTTACGGTGAGAATGCCTACGAAGACGGATATCGCGTCTACACCACCGTCACCCGCAAAGTGCAGCAGGCGGCACAGCAGGCGCTGCGCAACAACGTGATGGACTACGACATGCGCCACGGCTATCGCGGCCCGTCGAACGTGCTGTGGAAAGTGGGCGAAAGCGCGTGGGATAGCAAAAAAATTACCGATTCGCTGAAAGCGCTGCCGACGTATGGCCCGCTGCTACCGGCGGTGGTCACCGATGCGAATCCGCAGGAAGCGGTCGCCATGATGGCAGACGGCACGTCGGTGTCGCTGCGCATGGACGGCATCCGCTGGGCGCGTCCGTACCGTTCCGACACGCTGCAGGGGCCAACGCCGCGCAAAGTCACCGACGCGGTGCAAACCGGGCAGCAGATCTGGGTCCGCCAGGTTGGCGATGCCTGGTGGCTGGCGCAGGTGCCGGACGTGAACTCGGCGCTGGTCTCCATTAATCCGCAAAACGGCGCCATCATGGCGCTGGTGGGCGGCTTTGATTTCAACCAGAGCAAGTTTAACCGCGCGACGCAGGCCCTGCGTCAGGTCGGCTCGAACATCAAGCCGTTCCTCTACACCGCCGCGATGGATAAAGGGCTGACGCTCGCCAGCATTCTGAACGACGTGCCGATTTCCCGCTGGGATGCCGGTGCAGGCTCCGACTGGCAGCCGAAGAACTCTCCGGCGCAGTACGCGGGCCCGATTCGCCTTCGTCAGGGTCTGGGGCAGTCGAAAAACGTGGTGATGGTGCGCGCCATGCGCGCGATGGGCGTCGACTATGCGGCAGAGTACCTGCAGCGTTTCGGCTTCCCGGCGCAGAACATTGTGCACACCGAATCGCTGGCGCTGGGCTCGGCCTCCTTTACGCCGCTTCAGGTTGCGCGCGGCTATTCGGTCATGGCCAACGGCGGCTTCCTGGTCGATCCGTATTTCATCACCAAAATCGAGAACGACCAGGGCGGCGTGCTGTTCGAAGCAAAACCGAAAATCGCCTGTCCAGAGTGCGACCTGCCGGTGATTTACGGTGATACGCCGAAATCAAACGTGCTTGAGAACAAGGACATGGAAGACGTTGCCATTTCTCAGGAGCAGCAGAATCTGGCCGTGCCGAAGCCTCAGCTGGAGCAGGCTAATCAGGCGCTGGTGGCGCAGGCGGGTGCGCAGGAGTATGCCCCGCACGTCATCAATACGCCGCTGTCGTTCCTGATTAAAAGCGCGCTGAACACCAATATCTTCGGCGAGCCGGGCTGGCAGGGAACCGGCTGGCGAGCGGGCCGCGATCTGCAGCGCCACGACATCGGCGGCAAAACCGGGACCACCAACAGCTCGAAGGATGCGTGGTTCTCAGGCTATGGCCCGGGCGTCGTGACCTCCGTGTGGATCGGGTTTGACGATCACCGCCGCGACCTGGGCCGCACCACGGCGTCCGGCGCGATTAAGGATCAGATTTCCGGTTACGAAGGCGGCGCGAAGAGCGCGCAGCCCGCGTGGGACGCGTACATGAAGGCCGTCCTCGAGGGCGTGCCGGAGCAGCCGCTGACCCCGCCGCCGGGCATTGTGACGGTCAATATCGATCGCAGCACCGGCCAGCTGGCCAACGGCGGCAATAGCCGCGCGGAGTATTTCATCGAAGGCACGCAGCCAACCACGCAGGCGGTGCATGAGGTGGGAACGACGCTGATTGATAACGGCGAGACGCACGAGCTGTTTTAAGCAAAAAAATGCCCGGTCAAAACCGGGCAACAATACAGGCCGGGTAAGGCGAAGCCGCCACCCGGCTTTTTTTATGGGCTACAGCCGCCCCTGCGCCTTTAGCCACTCCCGCACCAGGAACAGCGCGCTCACGTTGCGGGCTTCGGTAAAGTCCGGGTCTTCCAGCAGATCCATCAGGTGCGCCAGCGGCCAGCGGACCTGCGGCAGCGGCTCCGGCTCATCCCCTTCCAGCTTTTCAGGGTAGAGATCTTCTGCCACCACGATATTCATTTTGCTGGAAAAGTAGGAAGGCGCCATGCTCAGCTTTTTCAGGAACGACAGCTCTTTTGCACCAAAGCCCACCTCTTCTTTCAGCTCGCGGTTTGCCGCTTCAAATACGGTTTCGCCCGGGTCGATAAGGCCTTTTGAGAAGCCAAGCTCATACGATTCTGTGCCAACGGCGTATTCGCGGATCAGGATCAGGTGATCGTCAACAATGGGGACAATCATCACCGCCTCGCGCGCGGAAGGGCGCATACGTTCATATACGCGACGCACGCCGTTGCTGAACTCGAGATCCACGCTCTCGACGGTAAACAGGCGAGATTTCGCAACCGTTTCAACATTCAGGATCGTGGGCTTTTGTAAAGGTTTGCTCATCTTGAAGGGTCTTTGCTGTGTGCACTGGCTTTATTGTGCGATATGCCGCACGGTTTGGGCAATGTCAATTGCTCTGTATTTACATTTTTGCAACGTAACAGGATTCAGTTCTCAATTCAAAACAAATGTCAAGAGGTTGAAAAGTTTCCAGGAATTTGCTGATATCGCGCCAGTAAAGCCTTTGCTATCATCAGCGAACACTGGGTTGCGCTTCAAAATGCTCAAGTTCGACTCCATACTTGCCGATAGCCAACCACAGATTCTCATTCATTGTTTAGGGTGCGACTGACTACACCTGTAAGAAGATAAGTAAGATGGGGAAAGCATGAGCACCATTTTGATTTTTCTCGCGGCTGTGCTGGCTGGCGCATTTATTGCGGGTTGGTTGTACAGACGCCGCGTATACCGACAATTTCGGCTGCCCTTCCTGAACGCCTTTGCGGGTGCCACCACGCGCAAGCTCTCGTCTGAAGAGCGCAGCACCGTCGAAAGCTATCTTGAGACCCTTAACCGTTCTCAGCTTACGCCTGGGCCAACGGGGGCGACGGCCGCACCCATTACGCTGAATCTGAACGCGCAAAGCGACACCGTGCTGTGCGTGACGCGCTCGATCACCCGCTACGGCATCACCACCGACGATCCCAATAAATGGCGCTACTACCTTGATTCCGTCGAGGTGCATCTCCCGCCGTTTTGGGAGCAGTACATCAACGATGAAAACAGCGTTGAGCTGATCCATACCGACTCGCTGCCGCTGGTCATCACCCTGAATGGCCACACCCTGAGCGAGTACGTTCAGGAAGCGCCGCGCTTCGCCCTGGAGCGCGCCAGCGCAACGCAAGCCTCTATTCGCGGCGAAGAGACGGAGCAGATTGAACTGCTGAATATTCGTCAGGAAACGCGCGAAGAGTACACCCTGAGCCGCCCGGACGGCATTCGCGAGGCGGTGTTAATCGTAGCGTCATTCCTGCTCTTTTTCTTCTGCCTGCTGACGCCGGACGTCTTCGTTCCCTGGCTTGCGGGCGGCGGGGTTCTGCTGCTGGCGGCCGGGCTGTGGGGCCTTTTTGCGCCCCCGTCAAAAACCGCGCTGCGTGAGATTCACTGCCTGCGCGGCACGCCAAAGCGCTGGGGCCTGTTTGGCGAGAACGACCAGGAGCATATCAACAATATCTCGCTCGGGATTATCGATCTCATCTATCCGCGCCACTGGCAGCCGTGGATTGCGCAGGACTTAGGGCACAAGACCGATATTGATATCTACCTCGACCGCCACGTCGCGCGCCAGGGGCGCTACCTGTCCCTGCACGACGAGGTGAAAAACTTCCCGCTGCAGCACTGGCTGCGCAGCACGGTGATTGCGGGCGGCGCGGCGCTGGTCTTTACGATGCTGCTGCTGTTCGTGCCGCTGGATATGCCGATCAAATTCACCCTGTCGTGGATTAAAGGGGCGCAAACGGTAGAAGCCACCAGCGTCAGCCAGCTGGACGAGGCCGGCGTTAAAGTGGGCGATACGCTGCGCCTCAAAGGCACCGGCATGTGTAACATCCATGCGCCCGGCGCCTGGAACACGCGCCAGAACTCGCCGTTTACGCCGTTCGACTGCTCGCAAATCATCTGGAACGACGCGGCACCGCTGCCGCTGCCGGAATCGGAGGTGGTCAACAAGGCCAACGCGCTCACCCAGACGGTCAACCGCCAGCTCCATCCAAAGCCGGATGATGACTCGCGCGTCAGCCCTGCCCTGCGCTCTGCGATTCAAAAATCGGGCATGGTGCTGCTGGATGACTTTGCCGAAATCGTCCTGAAAACGCAGGATTTGTGCTCCGCGCAGGACGAATGCGTGCGTCTTAAAAATGCGCTGGTCAACCTGGGCAACAGCAAGGACTGGGAAGCGCTGGTGAAGCGCGCCGAGGCGGGCCGTCTTGACGGCGTCAACGTGCTGCTGCGCCCGGTCAGCGCCGAGTCGCTGGATAACCTGGTCGCGACCTCAACCGCGCCGTTTGTGATGCGCGAAACCACGCGCGCGGCCCAGGCGTTAAATAGCCCGGCGCCGGGCGGCTTCGTGATAGCCAGCGATGAAGGCAGCGACCTGGTGGACCAGCCTTATCCTCAGGTTTCGCTGTACGACTACCCGGCGCAGGAGCAGTGGGCCGCGTTCCAGCGCCTCGCGCAGATGCTGATGCAAACGCCGTTCAGCGCCGAGGGCATTGTCACCGGCATTTACACTGACGCCAACGGCACGCGCCATGTCGATCTCCACCGCATGCCGGACAGCGCAGGCCTGTGGCGCTACTTCGGCACCTCTGCGCTGATGATAGCGATGCTGGCGTGCATTATCTGGAACGGCTATACGGCAATACGCCGCTATCAGCGCTCCCGCACCCGCCTGGCGGAGATCCAGCAGTACTATGAAAATTGCCTCAATCCTAAGCTGATCTCCTCTCCGGAGAGCCTGAACGGATAACGTCACGGCGCGACAAGTTGTGCTACCCTGTCGCGCACGTTTCTTCTGGCTGGAGAGTTTCCCCTATGCATTTTGATATCGCCTGGCAGGAGGTCGATACCGTCCTGCTGGATATGGACGGCACGCTGCTCGATCTCGCCTTTGATAACTACTTCTGGCAAAAGCTGGTGCCAGAAACCTACGGTGAACAGCAGGGGATCTCCCCGGCAGAAGCGCAGAAATTCATTGGTTCGCAATATAGCGCGGTGCAGCATACGCTAAACTGGTACTGTCTCGACTACTGGAGCGAGAAGCTCGGTTTGGATATTTGTGCCATGACCACCGCCCAGGGGCCGCGCGCCGCGCTGCGTGAAGATACGGTCCCGTTCCTGGATGCGCTCAAGGCCAGCGGCAAGCGCCGCATCCTGCTTACCAACGCGCATCCGCATAACCTGGCGGTGAAGCTGGAACATACCGGACTGGCTTCACACCTTGATTTATTACTTTCCACCCACACATTTGGTTATCCGAAAGAAGATCAGCGGTTGTGGCACGCGGTGGCGGAAGAGACCGGTTTGCAGCCGGAGCGCACGCTGTTTATTGACGACAGCGAGCCGATTCTGGATTCCGCAGCCCAATTTGGTATTCGCTATTGCTTAGGCGTGACCAACCCTGATTCTGGCCTGGCTGAAAAAAGCTATTCGCGTCATCCGGGGCTGAACGACTATCGCCGGATGATCCCCTCACTCACCGTGAAGGAGACGCCATGAAGGAAAAACCCGCAGAAGGGGTAAGACTGGATAAATGGCTGTGGGCCGCCCGTTTTTATAAAACGCGCGCCCTCGCCCGCGAGATGGTTGACGGCGGGAAAGTGCATTACAACGGCCAGCGCAGCAAGCCGAGCAAGACGGTTGAAGTGAATGCCACCCTGACGCTGCGCCAGGGCAACGACGAACGAACGGTGGTGATTAAAGGCATTACCGAACAGCGTCGGCCCGCAGCCGAAGCCGTACTGCTTTATGAAGAGACGGCTGAAAGCATTGAGAAGCGAGAAAAGACTGCGCTTGCGCGGAAGCTGAACGCGCTGACGATGCCACACCCGGATCGGCGTCCGGATAAAAAAGAGCGCCGCGATCTGATGAAATTTAAACACGGTGAGACCGAGTAACCCTCACCTGCACGAGAGACTATTATGGCCCAACACGACCAATTACACCGCTATCTGTTTGAACAATTTGCCGTTCGCGGCGAGCTGGTCACCGTTTCAGAAACCTGGAAACAGATTCTGGAAAACCACAACTATCCGCTGCCAGTCAAAAACCTGTTGGGCGAACTGCTGGTTGCCACCAGCCTGCTGACCGCCACGCTGAAGTTTGCCGGGGATATTACCGTGCAGCTGCAGGGCGATGGCCCGATGACGCTGGCGGTGATTAACGGTAACAACCAGCAGCAGATGCGCGGCGTCGCTCGCGTTCAGGGCGACGTGCCTGAAAATGCGGACCTGAAAACGCTGGTCGGTAACGGCTATCTGGTGATCACCATCTCGCCGGAAGAAGGCGAGCGCTATCAGGGCGTTGTCGGCCTGGAAGGCGATACCCTGGCGGCCTGCCTGGAAGATTACTTCATGCGCTCTGAACAGCTGCCAACCCGCCTGTTCATCCGCACCGGTGAAGTAGACGGCCAGCCCGCCGCGGGCGGGATGCTGCTGCAGGTTCTGCCTGCACAGGACGCGCAGACCAACGACTTCGAGCACCTGGCGACGCTGACGGAAACCGTCAAGGCGGAAGAGCTGTTCACCCTGTCGGCGACCGACGTGCTGTGGCGTCTGTACCACGAAGAAGAAGTGACGGTTTACGATCCGCAGGACGTTGAGTTCAAGTGCACCTGCTCCCGCGAGCGCTGCGCCGGTGCCCTGAAAACGCTGCCGGACGAAGAGATCGACAGCATCATGGCGGAAGACGGTGAGATCGACATGCACTGCGACTACTGCGGCACGCACTACGTGTTCAATGCGATGGACATCGCAGAGATCCGCAATAACGCCTCCCCGGCGGATCCGCAGGTTCACTAAGCGCTGAGCCCGTTGCCCGGCGGCGCGATGCCTGCACGGGCCTACGGGGCTTGTAGGCCGGGCTGGCGTTAGCGCCACCCGGCTTAAAAACGGCTAGCGCCACTGCGCGTTGCTATAGCTGTCGTAGCTCATCTCCACCCGCTCCCCGGAAATATCAATGTCCGCCCAGGGCTTCACGACCGGCGTCACTTTCCCCTGCTTGAGCGCGCGATCAAATCCTTCACGGGTTACCCCTTCAGGCATTTTCCAGGTATCCCCTGCGAGCCTCCAGCCCGTATTGGTTTGGGTGAAAGCGGTAATCGTGTGGGCGCTAAACTGGTACACCACCGCCTCAGGCTTGCCGTCACCGTTGAGATCCATCGCCATGAGCAGGCAGTTTTTCTGCTCGATGCTGCAGGTGTCAAACCGATACTGCTCCTTGAGCATGGCCTGCCACAGCGCCTCATCAGGACGCGGCGTATCCGGAGCGAGCTGGATGACCTTCTCCAGCGTCGGAACCGTCGCGGTGCCTCCGGCGTTTCCGGTAAGCAGCCCGTTTAGCTCGCGCAGGCGTTTAGGGCTGGCGATGAACTGCGGATCGTTTTGCAGCGCTTTCATCGCCTCTCGTCCCTCGCGCCCGCTGTTGCTGAGCATATACAGGCTGACCTGATCCGCCGTGATCCGTCCTTCATGATAGCGCGCCATATGGCTGTTGACGCTGATGCGCCACGGGTCGAGCACGGGGGTGTAGATCAGCATCAGAAAGGCCAGAGAGAGCAGCCCTGTCGCGGGAACAACGTATCCCTGAAGCTTCTGCGGTTCACGCCGGGTGAATATTACGCTGGCGCAAAAGCCCGTCGCCCATACCAGCGCCACCGCCGTTATCAGCACGCCGTAGAGCCGCTCGGGCGACCAGCCGTACTGTGAAATGCGCAGCCACAGCGCCCATCCGGCAAGCAGGGGGTAAACCGGCGCAATCACGATGGCAAGCTGGATCAGGCCGCGCAGCGGCGCGAAATACGGCAACGCGCGGCGCTGCGGATGCCAGACGATGGTCACCAGAAAGAGCAGCAGCAGCGCCAGCGTGGTTAGCAGGCCCGCCGCGGAGATCCGCGCTGAAATGGTCTCGAAGCCGACAAACGGCAGTGCGGCAATGAAGAGCAGGGCCAGCGCCGCCATCAGGGGCAGCAGCCCGGTGGCAATCAGCGTAAGCAGGTTTTGTAAGGCGACGATGAGCCGCCCCTGAACCCGCGAAAGCACCGCCGCGCTCGCGGATACCGCGCCAAGCGAAACGGCAATAAACCAGCCGGTATCGAAGAACAGCCGCTCGAAAAAGGCGATCCCAATCAGCTTGAACAGCTCGGCCCAGAGGAAAAGCACCAGCCAGAACAGGCCATTTGAGACAAAAATGACTATCAACGTCAGCGCGTTATGCCAGTTCCTGGCGTAAAAATCGCTGTAAAATGATTCCGCCGACGCGGGGGCAAGCCGCCGCTGCAGCCAGGGCAGCATGAACAGCGTCATCAGCATCAGATGGAAGCCAAAGAGCAGCACCGCGTCCCGGATGTCCCATTTTTCCAGCCCCGACACGCGCCATTTTAGCCAGGCGCCCATTCCCGCCACGGCGGCGCCCGCTAAGCCCAGCGCCAGCCACAGCAGCGGTTGTCGAAACGTCGTGATGGAAAGCGAGAGCGTGGCGGTCATCACCACGGTAGCAGGCACGACGCACACCAGCCACAGCGTATCGTACGGCAGGCTCGCATAGTCGATGTACCAGCTAATCAGATAGCAGATTAATCCCTGCACCGCCCCCGTCAGCACCACGGCGACGCGCGCGGCTGGCGATAACACTTCACTGTTTTCCATCTTTCATCCCTTAATTACGAAAAGCGTATTGTGCCACCCAGGCGATGGCCCGGCTCCCGGAGCCTGGTCTGAAAGTTTGACATCGGGAGACGTGAATCGTTTTTAACAGTGTAACCCTTACGTAACTTTCCTACATGTATGCGATTACATTCACATTCCTATGGTTAAATTCACCAGCCCTTAACCTTTTAAGAACATTTTCCCCAACCAAAAAGCGATTCCTGCGATAAT
>AGFT01023842.1_pt1 | contig 13370 bp, 10 predicted proteins | sample 305848 | NCBI WGS metagenome assembly AGFT01 (sample SAMN02954282, study PRJNA62043) | ant fungus garden metagenome | biome: terrestrial; feature: Atta colombica fungus garden; material: fungus garden; isolation source: Atta colombica fungus garden bottom | host: Atta colombica | place: Panama...
TTTTAATTTCACCCTGATGAGATCATAGACGGCACCGGTTGCGCCCATTATGATGCCGCGCCCCGTCAGGGAGAATTGACGCGGGATTCACCATTTCACCATATTAATGATGATTTTTTTGAGGACTTATGGGCAACACTAAGTTGGCTAATCCGGCTCCGCTGGGCCTGATGGGTTTTGGCATGACCACCATTCTGCTGAACCTGCACAACATCGGGATGTTCCCGATGGACGGTATCATCCTGGCGATGGGCATTTTTTACGGCGGTATCGCGCAAATCTTCGCGGGCCTGCTGGAGTATAAAAAAGGCAATACCTTCGGCTTAACCGCCTTTACCTCTTACGGCTCTTTCTGGCTGACCCTGGTCGCCATTCTGATCATGCCAAAGATGGGTCTGGCCGATGCGGCAAACGCGCACTTCCTTGGCGTCTATCTGGGCCTGTGGGGCGTGTTCACGCTGTTCATGTTCTTCGGAACGCTGAAGGGCAACCGCGCGCTGCAGTTCGTCTTCCTGAGCCTGACCGTGCTGTTCGCCCTGCTGGCGATTGGCCACCTGGCGGATAACGAAGGCATGGTTCACGTTGCGGGCTGGGTTGGCCTGGTGTGCGGCGCAAGCGCAATCTACCTGGCGATGGGCGAAGTGCTCAACGAACAGTTTGGCCGTATCGTTCTGCCGATTGGTGAAAAACACTGATTGATCTCCCAACGTGCCTGCCCTCGCGGGCACGTTACTCCCGCTTTCCCCCGCCTCTTTCAACGCCGTTTTTAAGCAGCAGAACCTTCAACCTCAAGTAAACAGCCCGCAGGCAGGTCTTGTTATCAACGCCTCTTTCCAGGACACTCGTTATGCAAAATAATATATAACGAGATAATTCTATGGCTATTGGAAAAATAACGTACGCCGCGGCAGCGGTGGCGCTGCTGCAAATGTCGTCCGTGGCGCTGGCAAAAGACATTCGGGTGACCTACGCCGGGTCAATGGGCAAAGTCATGGACCAGGGCTTAGGCCCGGCGTTTGCCAAAGCCGACAACGGCGAGTATCAGGGCCAGGGGCAAGGCGCCTACGGAATGGCGCGCCTGCTGGCGAGCCACAAAATTGAGGCTGACGTCTTTGTCTCTATTACCCCGGGGCCGATGCAGATCCTGAAAGACGCCGGGCTGATTGATGACGCCGTGCCGGTCGCCAGCACGAGCATGGTGATCGCCTATAGCCCTAAGGGCAAAAACGCCGCGAAGTTTGAACAAGCAGGTCACAAGAAAGACGGTTCATGGCTGAACCTGCTGGCGCAAAAAGACATTAGCTTTGGTCGAACCGATCCGTACGTCGATCCAAAGGGGCAAAATATTGTTTTCACCCTGATGCTGGCGGAGAAGTATTACAAGATGCCGGGCATCGCCGAGAAGATTTTAGGCTCGCTGCAAAACCCGGAGCAGACGCACCAGGAAGGCGGCCTGCTGGCGCGCCTGGAGAGCGGCCAGGTGGACGCGGCAGCAGGGTATGAGAGCGAAGTGCGTTCAGCGCATCTGCCCTACATCGCCCTGCCGGATGAGATCAACCTGAGCAACCCGGCGATGGCGAAGCCGTGGTATGACACCGTGAGCTTCACCATTGAGGACGGTAAAGGAGAGGATCAGGTTCTGCATACTCAGCCAATGGTGTTCTACGCGGCGGTGCTGAAGAATGCGCCCAACGGCGTGTCGCAGGGCCAGAAATTTGTCTCCTTCATGAAAAGCGCCGAAGGGCAGAAGCTCTTTAAAGCGTTTGGCTACGCGGAGCCGAAAGGGGATAGCGTATACGCCCGCTAAGCCGTCCGGGCCGGATCGCGGGCTGGCTCTCGCTGCCCGCGATGCTGCTGCTAAGCATTCCCTTCATCACGCTGGTAAGCGTTACGCCGTGGCGAGATCTCCATCTGGCCTGGCGGGACGACCACGCAATCGCCGTCTCGATGGGCCTCGGCCTGCTGGCGCTCGGGATCATCATTCTTATCGGCGTTCCCGTTGCGTGGTGGCTATCGCAGGCCACCGGGCGCAGGCGGGTCGTCGGCGAGCTGCTGGTGATGATCCCGCTTCTCACGCCGCCGCTGGCAATGGGCATTTTGCTGGTATCGGCGTTTGGGCCCTACGGCGTATTCGGGCAATGGCTATCCGTGCTTGGCGCTACGCTGGTCAATAACCCGGCGGCGTTTGTGCTGGCACAGGTCTACGGCGCCCTGCCCTACTTTATTGTGGTGGCACGCTCGGCGTTTACGACGGTGCCGAAAAGCATTCTTGAGGCCGGACAAACGCTAGGCGCATCGGGCTGGAACCGCTTTCGCTACCTGACGCTGCCGCTGGCGCTGCCGGGGCTGGCGTCCGCCGTCACCCTCGCGTGGGTGCGCGCCGTCGGCGAGTTTGGGATTGTGATGATCTTTGCCTATTTCCCGCAGGGTATTCCGGTGAAGCTCTATACCAACCTGCAAAACGACGGCGTGGACGCGGTTTACACCCTGCTGTGGATGCTGCTGATCGTCACGCTTCCCCTGCCGATGGTCTGCTTTGTGCTCGGCAAGCGGGCGGCAGGAAAGCGGCAAACCCCTTAACGCGCCAGCACGGCTGCCTCAACCGGCTTCTGGCGCAGCCAGAGGCCCAGCGCCAGCCCCATCAGCGACAGCGCCAGCACGTACCAGGCCGGCGCCATCGGCGACACGCCCATCAGCATAGTGACGGCAATCGGCGTCAGCCCGCCGAAAATGGCATACGACACGTTGTAAGAGAAAGAGATGCCGGTGAAGCGAACCTCCGGCGGAAACGCGCGCACCATGACGTACGGCACCGCGCCGACAACGCCCACGCACAGGCCCACCGTACCGTACAGCAGGAACAGCTGCTCGGGATGGGTACCCGCCAGATGGTAAAACGCCCAGCTTGACGCCGCCAGCAGCAGGCTGCCGATGATAAAGGTCAGGCTGGCACCGAAGCGATCCACCGCCAGCCCGGCGGCCAGGCAGCCGACGCAGAGCATGATGGTCGCAACGCTGTTCGCCTGCAGCGTCACCGCCGGGGCGAAACCGTACTGTTTTTGCAGCCAGACGGGGGACATCAGAATGACCACCACAATGCCCGCCGACAGCAGCCAGGTGAGCAGCATGGAAATCACCACCGCGCTTCGGTGGCGCACCACCACCGACTTAACCGGCAGCTCCTGCGCCAGCGCCTTGCGCTGCTGCATCTCGAGAAATATCGGCGTCTCCTGCAGCCAGCGGCGCAGGTACATCGCCACGAGGCCAAACCCGCCGCCCAGCAGGAACGGGATACGCCAGCCTCCGTCGTGAACGGCCTGCTGCGTCATGCTGGTATTGATAATCGTCGCGACAACCGAGCCCAGCAAAATGCCGACCGTCAGCCCGGCCGTTAAGGTGCCGCAGGCAATGCCGATTCGCCGCACCGGAACGTGCTCTGCGACGAACACCCACGCCCCCGGGACTTCACCGCCAATCGCTGCGCCCTGAAGAATGCGCATCAGCAGCAGGAGTACGGGGGCGGCAATGCCGATGGTGTCATAGGTAGGCAGCAGGCCAATGGCCAGCGTCGGCAGGGCCATGAGCAGAATGCTGAGGGTAAACATCTTTTTCCGCCCGACCAGATCGCCAAAATGCGCCATCACAATGCCGCCCAGCGGGCGTGCCAGATAGCCCGCCGCAAAGATGCCGAAGGTTTGCACCTGGCGCAGCCACTCCGGGATATCCGCCGGGAAGAAGAGCGCGCCTACCACGGCGGCAAAAAAGACGAAGATGATGAAATCGTAAAACTCGAGCGCCCCGCCGAGCGCGGCGAGGGTGAGCGTTTTGTAGTCCTGACGATTCAGAGGTCGGGCAGAATGTGACATAGCGTACCTTTGGTGTTTTTATATTTTTACAGCAACCGTAAAGAAAAGATTACTATACCGTAAAAAGACCCGCGCGCTATGGCTGATACAGCGAATGTCACATATCAATTAAGTTCAGGATAATGTCTCGCGGCGTGCGCTTTTAGGGCGAAATGCTGCTACCACTTTCTCATCGGTTTCCACATACGGGCCGTCAAGCAGCTGTATACAATACGGTACGCTGGCAAAAATGCCGTGCACGATTGTCTTGCCGTCCTCGGCTTTCAGCCCTTCCAGCGTCTCCTTGATCGACTTCGGCTGGCCCGGCAGGTTAAGTATTAACGCCTGTTTGCGGATTACGCCAACCTGGCGCGACAAAATGGCGGTCGGGACAAAGTGCAGGCTGATCTGGCGCATTTGCTCGCCGAAGCCCGGCATTTCGCGATCGGCAATCGCCAGCGTCGCGTCCGGGGTAACGTCGCGGCGCGCGGGCCCCGTGCCGCCGGTGGTCAGCACCAGGTGGCAGCTCATCTCGTCCACCAGCTCGCACAGCGTTTGCTCAATGATCGGCTGCTCGTCCGGGATCAGGCGGGTTTGAATCTCAAACGGGGTGGTCAGCGCGCTGGCGAGCCAGGCTTCGAGCGCGGGGATGCCTTTGTCCTGATAAACACCGCTGGAGGCGCGGTCAGAAATCGACACCAGGCCGATGCGTAAGGTATTCATATTCATTCCATTCCATTCCAACTAATGCATTTAGGGGGAATGATACACGCAGAGGGGAAAATCAGACAGCGTACGAAAGAAGTAGCGTGACCGGGGACCCGGTCACGCGGAATGATTACAGCAGGTCGCCGATCATTTTTTCCAGTTTGCCCTGATCAACGGCAAACTTACGGATACCGTCCGCCAGTTTGTCTACCGCCATTGGGTCCTGGTTGTGCTGCCACAGGAACTCGGACTCGGTGATGCGCTCTGGACGCGCCTTCACTTCGCCGGTGTAGGACAGCTTGCGCTCGATTGCGCCTTCGCTTTCAGCCAGCTCTTTCAGCAGCGCTGGCGCGATGGTCAGGCGGTCGCAGCCGGCCAGCTCGATGATTTCACCGACGTTACGGAAGCTTGCGCCCATCACGACGGTCTCATAGCCGTGCTGCTTGTAGTATTCGTAGATTTCAGTCACGGAAACCACGCCTGGATCTTCAGCAGGTGCGTACTCTTTCTTGTCGGTGTTAGCTTTGTACCAGTCCAGAATACGGCCCACGAACGGAGAAATCAGGTATACGCCCGCTTCCGCACACGCACGCGCCTGCGCGAAGGAGAACAGCAGGGTCAGGTTACAGTTGATACCGTCTTTTTCCAGCTGCTCGGCTGCGCGAATACCCTGCCAGGTAGAGGCCAGTTTGATCAGGATACGGTCGTTGCTGATGCCAGCATCGTTGTACATCTTGATCAGGCGTTTGGCTTTCGCAATAGAGGCTTCGGTGTCGTAGGACAGACGCGCATCCACTTCGGTAGAGATACGGCCAGGAACCAGCTTCAGAATTTCCAGACCGATGTTCACGGCCAGCTTGTCAGTGGCGTCCACAACCTGCTGCGCGCGGTCGTTGCTCTGCGCTTTCGCCCAGGTCACTGCGTCATCAATCAGTTTGCGATACTCAGGGATCTGCGCGGCGTTAAGAATGAGAGAAGGGTTGGTTGTGGCATCCTGCGGCTGGTACAGCTTCATTGCCGCGATATCTCCGGTGTCAGCTACGACAGTGGTGAACTGACGAAGGGAGGTCAATTTATCCGTCATGATAGTGTTTCTCTTTTAACGTGCCCTGGATAATTCACGCTACCGACAGCCTGCCAGCAGCGGAAAAATGACAGGTTTACTTGTTAGGGGGATGTAACCGGTCTGCCCTGATGATAACACGACGCCGGGGCAGCGCAACCGCAGACAGTGCGCTAAGGCAGAGTATGATAAACTCAGAATATTAACAGGCTGCTAAGTAACAGCATGCTCAATCAATGGTAGCGCTTACCTATTCATATTGGCATCAACAAGAGGGACGTTAATGCCTGATTTCTTTTTCTTTATCAACGAAGTGCTTTGGGGTTCGATAATGATCTACCTGCTCATGGGAGCAGGCATCTGGTTTACCTTTCGCAGCGGCTTTATTCAGTTTCGCTACATCCGCAAGTTTGGCAAAAGTCTGAAAAACAGCGTCTCGCCGCAGCCGGGCGGATTAACGTCGTTTCAGGCGCTGTGCACCAGCCTTGGGGCCCGCGTCGGCAGCGGTAACCTGGCGGGCGTGGCGCTGGCCATTACGGCCGGTGGCCCAGGGGCGGTATTCTGGATGTGGGTCACGGCCCTTATTGGCATGGCGACCTCGTTTGCCGAATGCTCTCTGGCGCAGCTTTATAAGGAAAAAGACGCCAAAGGCCAGTTTCGCGGCGGCCCCGCCTGGTATATGGCGCGCGGCCTGGGGATGCGCTGGATGGGCGTCCTGTTTTCCCTCTTTTTACTCATCGCTTATGGCCTGATATTTAATACCGTTCAGGCCAACTCCGTCGCCCACGCGATGCGCTACGCGTTTGACTCTCCGCAGTGGCTAAGCGGCCTTGTGCTGGCCCTCCTGACGCTTCTCACCATCTCCTTCGGGCTCAAGGGCATTGCCCGGCTGATGCGGTGGTTCGTCCCCGTCATGGCGCTACTCTGGATTGGAGCCAGCCTGTGCGTGAGCGCAATGCACATCGAACAGCTGCCCGGCATCATCGCGCTGATCTTTAAAAGCGCGTTCGGCTGGCAGGAAGCGGCGTCCGGCGCGCTGGGCTTTACCATCAGCCAGGCGCTGACGGCAGGGTTCCAGCGGGGAATGTTCTCCAATGAGGCCGGTATGGGCTCGACGCCCAATGCCGCCGCGACGGCCGCCTCGTGGCCCCCGCATCCTGCCGCACAGGGCATCGTGCAGATGATCGGGGTGTTTACGGATACCATTATTATCTGCTCCGCCAGCGCCATGATCGTGCTGCTGGCCGGCCCCCTTCCCCATCCAACGAGCGCGTCCGGAATACAGCTTATGCAGCAGGCGCTGGCGAACCTGGTCGGCGGATGGGGCGCGGGGTTTGTCTCGCTCATCGTCGGGCTGTTTGCCTTTAGCTCCATCGCGGTGAACTATATCTATGCGGAAAATAACCTCATTTTCCTGAAGATAGACTCTCGCTATACGCGCAGCGCGCTTCGCGCAGGCGTTATCGCCATGGTGATGATTGGCTCCCTGCTCAGCATGTCGCTGGTCTGGCAGCTGGCGGACGTGATTATGGCGCTGATGGCGATCACCAACCTGACGGCGATCCTGCTGCTTTCGCCCGTAGTGTCGTTGATAGCCCGCGATTACCTTCGCCAGCGCAAGCTCGGCGTTCCGCCCGTGTTTGACGCCTCCCGCTACCCGGAGATAGAAGCGCAGCTGGCTCCCGGCACCTGGGACGATTTGCCGCGGCAATAACAGCTATCGATCAATTCAGGGCGATTTTTTGCTAAAGTCGCTCTAAATTTCCTGCAAGGACTGGATATGCTGATTCTGATTTCACCTGCAAAAACGCTCGACTACCAGAGCCCGCTCGCCACCGAGCGTTTTACCCAGCCTGAACTGCTGGACTATTCCCAACAGCTGATTCACGAAGCGCGCAAGCTGTCCGCCCCGCAAATCGGCAAGCTGATGAGCATCAGCGACAAGCTGGCCGACCTGAACGCCACCCGCTTTCACGACTGGCATCCGGACTTCACGCCGTCAAACGCGCGTCAGGCCATCCTGGCGTTTAAGGGCGATGTTTATACCGGCCTGCAGGCGGAGGATTTTAGCGAAGCCGACTTCGATTTTGCCCAGCAGCACCTGCGCATGCTTTCCGGCCTGTACGGGGTCTTACGCCCGCTGGATCTGATGCAGCCGTATCGTCTGGAAATGGGCATCCGCCTGGAAAACGCCAAGGGCAAAGATCTGTACCACTTCTGGGGCGACATCATCACCGATAAGCTCAACGCGGCGCTGCGCGCGCAGGGCGATGACGTCGTCATCAACCTGGCGTCCGACGAGTATTACCGGTCGGTGAAGCCGAAAAAGCTGGATGCCGAGATTATCAAGCCGGTCTTCCTCGACGAGAAAAACGGCAAGTTTAAGGTCATTAGCTTCTACGCGAAAAAAGCGCGCGGGCTGATGAGCCGCTATATCATTCAGAACCGCCTGACGAAGCCCGAACAGCTGGCCGAATTTAACAGCGAAGGCTATTTCTTTGACGAGGGATCGTCCGGGAATGGCGAGCTGGTGTTCAAGCGCCACGAGCAGTAAAAACAAACCCCGCCGGCTGGCGGGGTTTTGCGTTAATGGTGTTTCCAGTCCGGGCCGTGGCCGCGGTCATCGTGACGATCGTGATGGCCGTTATCGTGATGGTCATCGCGATAGCGGTGCTCATCGTGCGGGCGCCAGTGGTTATCTCGCCAGTCATAGTGCGCTTTCCACCAGTCATGGTCGCGCCAGCGGCCGCCGTCCCAGTAGTGCCCACTGTTATCCCGATCGCCAATCTGCAGTTTTACCGAAGGGATGAGCGTGATCTCCGAGGCCTGGACCGCCATGGGCGCGACCAGCATCAGTGAAAGCGCGATAAGTGCAGGTTTCAGTTTCGACATGGGTGACTCCTTATTCTTCTTGCCCAGCGAGGGCCGATATAAGGAGATTACGTGAGGGGGACGGAGGATGTTATTCTCTGCAATCCTATTCTCTAAGTGACCGCATTTATTGGGAATTCCTGCTTATTTACTGCGTTTTTTCTCCTTAATTTCTCCACAAAAAAGCCGGGTGGCGGCTTCGCCTTACCCGGCCTACGGTTGGGAACATAATGGTCGTTGTAGAGTTGTAGGTCGGGTAAGGCGTAGCCGCCACCCGACAAAAATCACGCTCGGGTCATCATCAGCTTACGCAGCGCAGCAAAGTCTGCGGGCAGCTCATGAGACAGCAGCGGCAGGTCGGCGCGATCCGCCAGCTCTTTCGGCAGCGGCAGCGTTTCGCCCAGAATCTCTTCCACGCTCTCCTTAAACTTCGCCGGATGCGCGGTGCCGAGGAACAGGCCATACTCGCCCGGCTGCAGCTGGTCGCGCAGCGCGCGGTAGGCAATGGCCGCGTGCGGCTCGGAGGTATACCCCACCGCTTTCAGCTCGCGCATCGTCGCCCTGGTGGTTTCGTCAGTGACGGCCGCGTAGCCCAGATCGCCCAGGCGCCACACCTTGCGGCGGAACAGCTCTTCCACGCGCGGCCAGTTGTTCGGCTGAGACACGTCCATCGCGTTGGAGAGCGTCGCCTGCGTGGCGTTCGGCGCCCATTTCCCGTCCTTCAGGAAGCGCGGCACGGTGTCGTTGGCGTTGGTCGCGGCGATAAAGCGCTTCACCGGCAGGCCCAGCGATTTCGCCAGCAGGCCCGCCGTCAGGTCGCCGAAGTTTCCGCTCGGCACGGAGACCACCAGCTGGTTGCGCGCTTCCTGCGGCAGCTGCGCCACCGCTTCGAAGTAGTAGCAAATCTGCGCCAGCAGGCGGCTGATGTTGATGGAGTTCGCCGAGTTCAGGCCGAGCGCGACCTTCAGCTCTTCGTCGTCGAAGGCCTGCTTGACCAGCGCCTGGCAGGCGTCGAAATCGCCGTCGATGGCCACGGTCTCAATGTTGCCGCCGAGCGTGCAGAACAGCTTTTCCTGCAATGGGCTGATTTTGCCTTTCGGGTAGAGGATCACCACGCGCACGTTTTTCAGGCCGTAAAACGCGTGCGCCACCGCTGCGCCGGTATCGCCCGAGGTCGCGGTCAGGATCGTCACCGGCCTGTCGCCGCTGATGTGGGTCAACATCTGCGCCATGAAGCGGCCGCCGAAGTCTTTAAACGCCAGCGTCGGGCCGTGGAACAGCTCCAGGCAGCCGACGTCCGGCTCAACCTGCTTCACCGGCGCCGGGAAGGCAAACGCCGCGCGCACGCGCTCTTCCAGCAGCTCCTGCGGAATTTCGTCGCCAATAAACGCGGAGAGGATTTTGGTGCTGCGGGTGACAAAGTCCTGTTTGAGCAGCTCGTCGACCTCGGTCAGCTGAAATTCCGGCAGGTCGTGCGGGAAGAACAGCCCCTGGTTTTTGCCCAGCCCCTGCGTTACCGCCTGCGCGAAGCTGACCTGCTCGTTATGATCTTTAAGGTTGTAGAGTTTCATTGTTTATCCCAGTACTCGTGCGCCCGCCGTGTCCAGACGGCAAATATGAACAAAGCCTTCCTGATTTTGCAGGTAGTGTTTAGAGAGCCAGTCCGCCACGCGCTGCGCGGTGTCCGGCTTATCGCACAGGGCGAACAGCGTCGGGCCGGAGCCCGAGATGCCGCACGCCTGCGCGCCAATATCCATGGACGCCTGTCGCGCCTCGTTAAAGCCCGGCAGCAGCTTCGTGCGGTACGGCTCGGCGATGACGTCCTTCATCAGCTTCGCGGCCAGCTGCGGCTGTCGGGTATAGCAGGCGTGAATAAAGCCCGCCAGATGACGCCCGTGGGCGATGCAGTCCTGTCGGCGATACTGCGCGGGCAGGATCGCGCGCGCCTCGGCGGTGGAGACCTTAATGCCCGGATAGGCCAGCACCCACAGCCACTCATCAAACCCTGGCACCTGCTGGCTAATGATGCCATTTTCTTCGATCATCAGCTGCATGCCGCCGAGGAAGCACGGCGCCACGTTATCGTAATGAACGCTGCCGGAGATGCGCCCTTCCAGCTCGCCCATCAGGCCCAGCAGGCGGCTGTTGTTGAGCGGCTTGCCGCAGTGCTCGTTCATCGCCACCAGCGCGGCGACCACCGAGCACGCGCTCGAGCCAAGGCCCGATCCAATCGGCATGCTTTTTTCCAGCGTCATCGAGACCGGCACGTTTTTGCCGATCTCCTGACAGAAGCGCTCCCAGCACTGATAGACGATATTTTCGCGCGGCTCCGTCGGCAGCTTGCTGGCAAAGCGGCCCACGTTGTTGAGGCTGAAGCTCTCGGCCGCCTCAACCGTTACCGTGTCGCCCAGCAGGGAACCATCCACCGGCGTCACCGCCGCGCCCAGCACGTCAAACCCGACGCTCATATTGGCGCTGGAAGCCGGGGCATAAACCTTGACCATATTAAACTCCTAACTTCCATGACAGGGTACGCAGCAGGTCGGCAAACACGCCCGCCGCCGTCACGTCGTTTCCTGCGCCATAGCCGCGAAGCACCAGCGGCAGGGGCTGATAATAGTGGCTGTAAAACGCCAGCGCGTTCTCGCCGTTTTTGACTTTGTAGAGCGGATCGTTGCCGTCCACTTCGGCAATCTTCACCCGGCACACGCCGTCTTCTTCGATGTTGCCAACATAGCGCAATACCTTGCCTTCATCACGGGCTTTTGCCACGCGGGCGGCAAAGACGTCGTCGAGCTGCGGTAAATTCGCCATAAACGCGTTTACGTCGCCGCCGTCGTCAAAGTCTGCGGGCAGCACCGGCTCAATCACGATGTCGGACAGCTCCAGCTCGCGGCCGGTTTCGCGCACCAGGATCAGCAGCTTGCGCGCCACGTCCATCCCGGAAAGATCGTCGCGCGGGTCCGGCTCGGTATAGCCCAGTTCACGCGCGGCGCGGGTGGCTTCCGAGAGGCTCATCCCCTCATCCAGCTTGCCGAAGATGAAGGACAACGAGCCGGAGAGGATGCCGGAGAAACGCTGCAGTTCGTCACCCGCGTTCAGCAGGTTTTGCAGGTTCTCGATCACCGGCAGGCCAGCGCCGACGTTGGTGTCGTAGAGGAACTTGCGGCGCGATTTGCTCGCCGCCAGGCGCAGCTGGTGATAGTAATCCATCGACGAGGTGTTGGCCTTTTTGTTCGGCGTCACCACGTGGAAGCCTTCGCGCAGGAAGTCGGCATACTGGTCGGCCACCGCCTGGTGTGAGGTACAGTCGACGATCACCGGGTTCAGCAGGTGATACTCTTTCACCAGGCGGATCAGGCGGCCCAGGTTAAACGGCTCTTTCGCCTCGCTCAGCTCGGCCTGCCAGTTTTCGAGGTTCAGGCCGTGAACGTTGGTCAGCAGCGCCTTTGAGTTCGCGATGCCGCACACGCGCAGATCGATATGCTTTTTCTTCAGCCATTCCTGCTGGCGCTTGACCTGCTCCAGCAGCGCGCCGCCGACGCCGCCGACGCCAATCAGGAACAGCTCAATCACCTGATCGGTGTTGAACAGCATCTGGTGCACGACGCGCACGCCGGTCACCGCATCGTCGTTATCCACCACTACGGAGATTGAGCGCTCGGACGAGCCCTGGGCAATCGCCACGATGTTAATATTGGCGCGCGCCAGCGCGGCGAAGAATTTGGCGGAGATGCCGCGCAGGGTGCGCATCCCGTCGCCTACCACGGAGATCACCGCCAGACGCTCCTGGATGGAAAGCGGCTCCAGCAGCTCCTCTTTCAGCTCCAGATAGAACTCCTCCTCCAGCGCGCGGCGGGCGCGCAGGCAGTCGCCCTGCGGCACGCAGAAGCTAATGCTGTATTCGGAGGAGGACTGAGTGATCAGCACCACCGAGATCCCGTTGCGGGACATCGCGGCAAAGACGCGCGCCGCCATGCCGACCATGCCCTTCATGCCGGGGCCGGAGACGCTGAACATCGCCATGTTGTTGAGGTTGGAAATGCCTTTGACCGGCAGGCCGTCTTCGTCGCTGCTGGCGCCAATCAGCGTGCCCGGCGCCTGCGGATTGCCGGTGTTTTTAATCAGGCAGGGGATCTGGAACTGGGCAATCGGGGAGATGGTGCGCGGGTGAAGCACCTTGGCGCCGAAGTAGGAAAGCTCCATCGCTTCCTGGTACGACATCGACTTCAGCAGCCTGGCGTCCGGCACCTGGCGCGGGTCGCAGGTGTAAACGCCGTCAACGTCGGTCCAGATCTCACAGCAGTCGGCGCGCAGGCACGCGGCCAGCACGGCGGCAGAGTAGTCGGAACCGTTGCGGCCCAGCACTACCAGCTCACCCTTCTCGTTTCCGGCGGTGAAGCCGGCCATCAGGATCATGTGGTCGGACGGGATTTTGCTTGCGGCAATGCGGCGGGTTGATTCGGCAATATCAACGGTGGATTCGAGGTAGTGGCCCACTGCCAGCAGTTTTTCAACCGGGTCGATGACCGTCACGCTGTGGCCGCGCGCTTCCAGCACGCCCGCCATGATCGCGATTGAGAGTTTTTCACCGCGGCAAATCAGCGCGGCGTTCACGCCGTCCGGGCATTGCCCGAGCAGGCTGATGCCGTGGAGGACGTGCTTAATCTGCGCGAACTCCTGCTCAACGACGGTCTTCAGCTTCGCCAGCGGGAACCCCGGCTGCGCGTCGGCCAGCCCCTGGAGCAGGTCGGCGAAAATACGCTCGGCGTCGCTGATGTTCGGGAGTGCATCCTGGCCACCGATGGTTTTTTCAATCATCGCCACCAGGTGGTTGGTAATTTTTGCCGGGGCAGAGAGCACGGTTGCCACCTGCCCCTGCC
>AGFT01088274.1_pt1 | contig 13358 bp, 8 predicted proteins | sample 305848 | NCBI WGS metagenome assembly AGFT01 (sample SAMN02954282, study PRJNA62043) | ant fungus garden metagenome | biome: terrestrial; feature: Atta colombica fungus garden; material: fungus garden; isolation source: Atta colombica fungus garden bottom | host: Atta colombica | place: Panama...
TTCGCTGATGAACGTGATCGTAAACGGTTCATCTTCCGAAGCGGACGCTGCGCGCAAACAACTGCGTGAAGAGCTGCTGGCCATCGCGCCGGTGTTTGGCCAGAAGCCTTTCTTCCTGAGCGACGAGTTCAGCCTGGTAGATTGCTACCTGGCTCCGCTGCTGTGGCGTCTGCCAACCCTGGGCGTAGAGTTCAGCGGTCCTGGCGCGAAAGAGCTGAAAGGCTACATGACTCGCGTATTTGAGCGCGACTCCTTCCTGGCATCTTTAACTGAACCGGAACGTGAAATGCGTCTCGGCCGAGGCTAATGACTGTGGAAATGTCACAACTTACCCCACGCCGTCCGTATCTGCTGCGCGCCTTCTATGAATGGCTGCTGGATAACCAGCTCACGCCGCACCTGGTTGTGGATGTGACGTTGCCGGGCGTGCAGGTTCCAATGGAATATGCGCGTGACGGACAAATAGTGTTGAACATTGCGCCGCGCGCGGTGGGCAACCTGGAGCTGGCGAACGACGAAGTGCGCTTCAACGCGCGTTTTGGCGGCGTGCCGCGCGTGGTTTCGGTGCCGCTGGCAGCCGTACTGGCTATCTATGCGCGTGAAAACGGTGCGGGCACCATGTTCGAGCCGGAAACGGCTTACGATGAAGATGTTGCCAGCCTCAATGATGACGAGTCACCTTCTGATTCGGAAGGTGAAACGGTGATGTCCATTATCGACGGTGATAAGCCGGACCATGCGGATGATAACGATCCGGATGACGATCCGCCGCCGCCACGGGGTGGACGTCCCGCGCTACGCGTCGTCAAATAGATTCATGTTTCTTATAAACCAGCCAGTTACCTGTACCTGGCTGGTTTTTTTATGCCTCAAGGTTTCGCCAAATTTACCCTACAGTTATAGATTTTGATGATAAGTTTTAAGCCGAAACACCTTGAAATAAAATAAATAAATCAAAAGCCATTAATAAGGCGAATATTATAATCCTTTTTTTTCATTGAAAGTTCTGATTTTATAGCCTCCATATATCTTATGAGTAATCCTTAATTCAGTTATTAATAAAGCTAAATTGCATATATTTATGAAAGTAATATTATGGGTACCGGTCGTAAAGGCTGTCGCATAAACGTGATAGATTTTCGCCAACATAATTTTCGCATATGTTAAGGATTAACACGTGAAAAAGGTTTTACTTGCCACGAATTTGCCTCTCTGTGTTACTTTCACCGTTGCTATAGATGCCCGCAGCGCTGGGAGTCGAAGGTCTACTGAATAACGCAGCATGCACTCCGGAATCACGCAACGTGGCGTAGTGAAATACGGTACAAATAATTCTGCTGCTTTGTCTGTTATAACCGTTAACCCGTTTGATCATAAACACGTGATCTGTTGAATAACTGTTAATCGACAGGGAAGCTGCATGGTATGAGTAACCTCAGCCTGAAGTACCTGTAATCTTTTTCAAGTAACGTGTGTTAAATAAATCCAGAAAATAAATGCAACATGCATTTATTCTCTTTTTAACAGCACGATGAACATGGAATGTAGTGTAATAGGCTTCTAAGGATTTACTCATATGTCATGCTTTAAAAATGTATTATTGAACACATTAATTACTGCTGCGTTATTCTCCGTGCAATTTACTGCGCATGCGGGGGGGATGGTTCCTGAAACCAGCCTGCTCGTGATTGATGAAGCAACGCACAGTGGAACCATTAACGTCAAGAATACCGATAGTTTTCCTTCACTTCTCTATACCAGCGTCGTGGATCTTCCTGATGACCAGGGGTTGAAGCTGATTGTGACTCAACCTGTTGTGCGTCTGGAGCCGGGCCAAACCCAGCAGCTCCGTTTCATATTGCAGACGAAAGAGCCTCTGACCGTCGAGCATTACAAACGCGTGACCTTTGAAGGCATTCCACCGAAAGGTACTGATAAGAAGGTAAAAATCGGTATTAACTTGCGTCAGGATCTGCCTGTGCTTATCCGTCCTAAGTCCCTGGAAGTGGTTACCGATGCCTGGAAAGATCTGAAATGGAACGTAAGCGGAACTTCCTTAAAGGTTAATAACCCGAGCAAATACGTCGTTCGCCTGGCGCAAAAAGTGTTAACTCAGCCTTCAGGCGCGGTCGGCATGCTGAAGAAAACCTACATCCTGCCGGGGGAAACGCTCACCACGACGTTAGATAAATCCTCGGGCAGCGATAACAAAGTGAAATTCTTCCCGGCCAGTCGATATGGGGTTGAAGTACCAAGTTTTACAACGGATTTAAATAAATAAATAGGGAAATGACGGTGTGTAAAAAAAGCCGCCTTGCACTTTGTGTCCGCGCGATCCTTTGCGGCACGTTACCTCTGGTGTTATTGAACTCAACTTCCCTTCAGGCGAGGGAAGTGACGTTTGATACAGGTATCATTCAGTCACGTGGTCTAAGCATGGATCTTAACCATTACTTTGCTGAAGCACCGCGCTTTCTTCCGGGAACGCACTCGGTGCAGGTTAAGGTAAATGGCAAGGAACGCGGAACTGCGGCAGTACGCTTTAACGAAGATGGCGTACTGTGTGTTGATAATGATTTCATGGAATTTGCGGGCCTCATACCTGTTCCGCTAAAAGCCAGTGAAACGTGCCATGATATTCGCAGCGATTACGCACAGGCCGTGGTGAACTCACTGCCCAACCAGGAAGCGGTTGAGCTGTTTGTTCCTATGGAAGCCGTTAACAGCCTGACGGCAGACATCAAAAACTTCCAGCATGGCGGTACTGCTGGTTTGCTGAATTATTCGTTGTTCAGCACCCGCAATGAATACGATGGCACGGACAATAGCCGTTACTCTCAGGCGAATCTGGAAGCGGGCTTTAATGCCATGGACTGGTCGCTGCGCAGCCGTTACATCCTGACGGATGATGATGGTAAAAAAAATGCGGACAGTATCTACACCTACGCCGAGCACGTGTTTGTGCCGCAGCGGTTAACGCTGCAGGTCGGTGAAATTAACGCCATGTCGGATGTCCTGAACGGCGTGTCGATTACGGGCGTTCAGCTGATGCCAACGCGCGGCCTGCAGAAAGACGGATCCGGCGTGACGGTCAACGGTATCGCGCGTTCTCCGCAGGCCCGCGTCGAGGTTCGCCAGAACGGTCAGCTCATCTTCAGCACGTTAGTGCCAGCCGGTCCCTTCACGCTTGATGACGTGCCAATGGTGCGTAACAACGTGGATCTTGACGTCACCGTGGTCGAGACGGATGGTTCCAGCAGTCACTTCCTTGTCCCAGCCGCTTCCGTGCGCTCGCAGAAGCTGTCGCGCCCGCAGGGCTTGACCATCTCCGCAGGACAGGTGCGCGATATCGAGAGTGATTATGACGACCCTATGGTCGTAAACGTGTCTGATGGCTGGCGCATCCTGCCGTGGATGAACCTCCTCGCCTCAGGCGTGGCTGCGCAAAATTATCAGGCCGTAGGGAGCAGAGCCGAGTTTATGCTAACAGACCGCTGGGGCGTGTCGACAAGTGCAGCCACCAGTAAATCGAGCTTTGGCGACAACAACTACAACGGCTTGAAAGCGGAATTGCAGAGCGATTATGCGCTGGGCGAAAACCTGGGCTTGTCAGCCAGTGCGTCACACTTCAGCAGCGACTATCGCGAACTCGCTGACGCAATGGACGATGATTTTGTACCTAATGACAACACCTACTCAGGCAATATTAGCTTCTCTACTGGCATTGCCGGATCGTTCAGCGCCGGGTTTAACTATAACCAGGCTGCAGGGGATGGCCCTGACTCACGCTATCTGCTGCTCACCTGGGGTAAGACGTTTAAATACGCAACCGTCACGGTTAACTGGCAGAGCGCGGTGGGTAACAATGGCGATGACGATCAGGACGACGATCTGCTCTACGTCAACCTGAGCGTTCCTCTCGGTGGTTCTCAAAGCCTGAGCTCCTACATGCGTAAGCAGGGCGACAGCACCAGCTACGGGGTGTCGAACAGCGGTGCCATTGGTGATAACACCTATTACACCGTCTCGGCTGACCGCGATGACGACTCTCAGGAAAACAACTTTAACGGCAACATCACCTCTAACCTGCACTATACCCAGCTTGGCGTGGGCGGCGGTACGAGCGGTGACCATCAGCGTAACTATAATGCGACGCTTTCGGGCGGGATCGCGATGCATAAAGATGGCGTAACCTTCTCGCCATACGCGATCAGAGACACCTTTGCGATTGCAAAACTCAGCGAGCCGAAGAGCGGCGTTGAGATTTCCACCCCGCAGGGAACCGTCTGGACGGATCGCTGGGGACAGGCCGTGGTGCCGGGCTTAAGCGAATGGCGAAACTCTCGCCTGGAAGTTGATGCGAATAAACTGCCGCAGAGTATGACGCTCGCAAACGGGACCAAGTATATTGCTGCTGCGCATGCGTCCGTCAGTGAAGTGACCTTTAAAGTGCTTAACAGCCGCCGCGTCATGCTGCGCGTGAAGCGTCCTGATGGTACGCCATTGGCAAAAGGGCTTTCGATTGTTGACGGTAAAGGTAATTACATTGTTACCAGCGTGGATGACGGACACATCTTCCTGAGTGAAGCCGATCAGATTGATGCGTTGTACGCAATGGATGACAACAACAAACAACTGTGTCAGATCGATTTCACTCTCAGCGATAAGCGAGATGAAAACGCATTCTACGAAGAAGTTAATGGAGTATGCCGATGAACATTCAGCGAAAAGTGACCCTGGTCGGGCTGCTGGCGCTCTGTTTGCCTGCCGCCGCTTTTGCCGGTGACTGCCAGATAACGCTGTCGCAAGCCGTGGTGGATTACCACCAGCTGCAGCGTGACAATATTGTCACCACTCAGCAGAACTGGCATAAAATGCCGGAGCGTGAAGTTAACGTGAACGTCTTCTGTCCCGAACAGCAGCACATTGGCGTACTTCTTCAGGGCGCTGCGGGTGAAAAAGGTCGTTTCTTGTTTGGTGAAAAGGGCGGCGTTGGGGTCAAAATCGACAATATGATTGTTGATGGAAAAAACTACAACGTAGGCAAAACTACCGACCAGGTTAATTTAACGCCCGAAGGGGACGCCGCGACGTCGTTATACCTGAAAAATAACGAAACCGTTGTAGCTGAAGAGAACAGTAAGGTTCCTTCCGCACAGCAGATGAGCTTTAGGGTAACGGTCTTCCCGGTACTGAAGGATAACGCGTTCAGAAATACGGCGGACGTCACCCAGCTGGAAAGCGATCTCAGCTGGAAAGTCCTGACCCACTGATATGCCGGCCTTATGGTGCGTCCTGCATCATAAGGCCTTTTCGCCCCCCTCTCATTTCCTGTGTTATCATGAACTGTTTTCCTTCAATGGCACCGGACTGCAATGAAACCGACCGATCTCAAAGCTGAAAACGCTGAAATCATTTCTGGGCACAGCCTTCGCCGCCGCCCCCTGGCGCGTAAAAAGCTGTCCGAAATGGTGGAGGAAGAGCTGGAGCAGATGATCCGCCGGAAAGAATTTGCCCAGGGAGAGCCGCTGCCCTCCGAGCGTGAACTGATGGCGTTTTTCAACGTAGGCCGCCCCTCGGTGCGTGAGGCGCTGGCGGCGCTCAAGCGCAAAGGCCTGGTGCAGATCAACAACGGCGAGCGCGCCCGCGTCACCATGCCTTCCGCCGATACGATCATCAGCGAGCTATCGGGCATGGCGAAGGATTTCCTGACCCAGCCCGGCGGAATCGCCCATTTCGAGCAGCTCCGCCTGTTCTTTGAATCCAGCCTCGTCCGCTATGCCGCAGAGTACGCCACGGACGATCAGATTGCGCAGCTGACGAAAGCGCTGGAGATCAACAGCCAGTCACTTGATGACAACGCGCTGTTTATTCGCTCAGACGTCGATTTTCACCGCGTGCTGGCGGAGATCCCCGGCAACCCAATCTTCAATGCGGTCCATGTGGCGCTGCTCAACTGGCTCATTGCGGCGCGTCCGAAGGTGCCGGACGCAGACCTTTACCAGCATAACGAAGTCAGCTATCGCCAGCATATTGCGATCGTCGATGCGATCCGCCGCCGCGATCCGGATGAAGCCGATCGGGCGCTGCAAACCCATCTCAACAGCGTTTCCGCCACCTGGCACGCCTTCGGCCAGAGTTCTAAAACTCAATAATCCCGATCCTTTAGTGAAGCAGATCGCAATATAAGCGTTCTGAATCCCACTGCTGCATAATTGATCTGGTATAACAGGTATAAAGGTATATTGTTATAACACACGCACGATCGATTGAGGTAACTATGGCAACGCAACTACGCGGCGTAATGGCCGCACTCCTGACCCCGTTTAACCCACAGCAGATGCTGGATACAGAGAGCCTGCGCCGGCTGGTCCGGTTCAATATTGCGCAGGGGATAGACGGGCTGTATGTCGGTGGTTCAACCGGCGAGGCCTTTGTACAAAGCCTTTCCGAGCGTGAACAGGTGATGGAAATCGTGGCGGAAGAGGCGAAGGGAAAGATCGCGCTTATCGCCCACGTCGGCTGCGTTAGCACGACGGAAAGCCAGCAGCTGGCGACCTCAGCGGCCCGGTATGGCTTCGACGCCGTCTCCGCCGTCACGCCGTTCTACTATCCTTTCAGCTTCGAAGAACACTGCGATCACTACCGTGCGATCATTGATGCAGCTGATGGCTTACCGATGGTGGTCTATAACATTCCGGCGCTGAGCGGCGTGAAGCTGACGCTGGATCACATCAATACCCTGGTGACGCTGCCGGGCGTCGGGGCGCTGAAGCAAACCTCCGGCGATCTCTTCCAGATGGAGCAGATCCGCCGCGCGCATCCGGATCTGGTTCTCTACAACGGCTACGACGAGATCTTCGCATCAGGCCTGCTTGCGGGCGCTGACGGGGGCATCGGCAGCACGTACAACATCATGGGCTGGCGCTACCGGGCGATCGCCAGGGCGGTGCGGAAAGGGGACAACGCCACCGCACAGCGTCTGCAGAGCGAGTGCAACAAGGTTATCGATCTGCTGATCCAGGCGGGCGTTTTCCGCGGTCTGAAAACGGTTCTGCATTACATGGATGTCGTTTCCGTGCCGCTGTGCCGCAAACCCTTTGCCCCCGTGGATGACAAATTCGTCCCAGCGCTAAAAGCGCTGGCAGAGCAGCTAATGGCGGAAAAGCGCTAACGCATTGCCATCCGGCAAACGACAGAAAAATCGTCGGGAGAGTGAAATGAGTAAGTCTACCCAAAGCATCCCGTGGTACCGCCATCTTAGCCGACCACAGTGGCGTGCGTTCTCCGCCGCCTGGCTGGGATATCTGCTCGATGGCTTCGATTTTGTATTGATTGCCTTAGTCCTGACGGAAGTCAAAAGTGAATTTGGCCTGACGACGGTAGAAGCCGCGAGCCTGATTTCGGCGGCCTTTATCTCGCGCTGGTTCGGTGGCCTGCTGCTGGGCGCGATGGGCGATCGCTACGGGCGAAAGCTGGCGATGATCTCCAGCATTGTGCTCTTTTCCTGCGGCACGCTGGCCTGCGGTTTTGCGCCGGGTTACGTCACTCTGTTTATCGCCAGGATGGTGATCGGCATGGGGATGGCGGGCGAATATGGATCCAGCGCCACTTACGTCATCGAAAGCTGGCCGAAGCATCTGCGCAATAAGGCGAGCGGTTTTCTGATCTCCGGTTTCTCCGTGGGTGCCGTCATCGCCGCTCAGATCTATAGCCTGGTGGTGCCCGTCTGGGGCTGGCGCGCGCTGTTCTTTATCGGCATCTTGCCCATCGTGTTTGCCCTGTGGCTGCGTAAAAACATCCCGGAAGCGGAAGACTGGAAGGCAAAGCACGCAGGCAAAGCCCCGGTACGCACGATGGTGGATATCCTGTATCGCGGCAAATATCGCGCAATCAATTTCCTGATGACCCTGTTTGCCGGTATCGCGCTGTGGCTCTGCTTTGCGGGCGAGCTTAACAATGTGGGGCTGGTTGTCATTCTTGGCCTGCTGTGCGCCATCGTGTTTATCAGCTTTATGGTGCAAAGCAGCGGCAAGCGCTGGCCGACGGGCGTTACGCTGATGGTCGTTGTGCTGTTTGCCTTCCTCTACTCGTGGCCGATTCAGGCGCTACTGCCTACCTACCTGAAAACCGAGCTGGCGTATGACCCGTCTACCGTGGCGGAAGTTCTGTTCTTTAGCGGATTTGGCGCGGCGGTGGGCTGCTGCGTGGGCGGTTTCCTCGGTGACTGGCTGGGCACACGTAAGGCCTACGTCTATAGCCTGCTGGCCTCGCAGCTGCTGATCGTTCCCGTCTTTGCCATCGGCGGTACCAGCGTCTGGATCCTTGGCCTGCTGCTCTTTTTCCAGCAGATGCTGGGGCAGGGGATTTCCGGGATCTTACCCAAGCTTATCGGCGGCTATTTCGATACCGACCAGCGCGCCGCGGGGCTGGGCTTTACCTACAACGTCGGCGCGCTGGGCGGCGCGATCGCTCCGGTCATCGGCGCGTTGCTATCACAGAATATGCCGCTCGGCACGGCTCTTGGGTCGCTCTCCTTTGGCCTGACGTTTGTGGTTATTCTGCTCATCGGCCTGGATATGCCTTCTCGCGTTCAGCGCTGGATAAGGCCGGAAGCGCTGCGCACGCATGACGCCATTGACGGTAAGCCGCTGAGCGGTGCTTTTCCTGCGGGCGCCATCAAGCGCGAACAGGTGATGAAATGATGACGCTGAGGATTACCAGCCGTGCGGCGTTAAATCGAAAAGGGTTGTCGTGAAAGTGCGCGCCAGCCTGTTAGCCGCATAAAAAAAGCCGGATGGTGTGCCCATCCGGCTTAATTTCCTACACTTCCAGGAAGTTCAGGATCCCGTCAGCCGCCTTGCGGCCTTCGGCAATCGCCGTCACCACCAGATCCGAACCGCGCACGATGTCGCCACCGGCGAAGATTTTCGGGTTGCTGGTCTGGAAGGCGTTATCGCTGCCTTCCGGCGCAATCACGCGGCCCTGCGAATCCAGCTCCACGCTGTGCTTCGCCAGCCACTCCATGCTGTGAGGACGGAAGCCGAACGCCATCACAACGGCGTCGGCCGGGATCACGTGCTCAGAACCCGCGACGATCTCCGCGCGACGACGGCCTTTTGCATCCGGCGCGCCCATCTCGGTACGCGCCATCTTCACGCCGCTCACCCTGCCGTTGGCATTCACTTCCACGCCCAGCGGCTGGATGTTGAACTGGAACTCCACGCCCTCTTCGCGCGCGTTTTTCACCTCGCGCTTAGAGCCCGGCATGTTCTCTTCGTCACGGCGATAGGCGCAGATGACGTGCGCCGCGTTCTGACGAATCGAGGTACGCACGCAGTCCATCGCGGTATCACCGCCGCCCAGCACCACCACGCGCTTGCCTTCCATGCTGACGAAAGGCTCGTCGGTGGTTTCGCCGTAGCCCATAATCTGCTTGGTGTTGGCAATCAGGAACGGCAGCGCGTCGTACACGCCCGGCGCGTCTTCGTTCTCAAGTCCGCCGCGCATGGACTGATAGGTGCCTACGCCGAGGAACACGGCGTCGTAGTCCTTCAACAGGTCGTCGAGCTGCACGTCGCGGCCCACTTCCACGTTCAGTTTGAACTCAATGCCCATGCCGGTGAAGATTTCGCGGCGGCGGGTCATGACCTCTTTTTCCAGCTTGAAGGCCGGAATGCCGAAGGTCAGCAGGCCGCCGATTTCCGGATGGCGATCGAAGACCACCGCCTTCACGCCGTTGCGGGTCAGCACGTCCGCACAGGCCAGTCCGGCCGGGCCCGCGCCGATAATCGCCACGCGCTTGTCGGTTTGACGCACGCCGGTCATATCCGGACGCCAGCCCATTTCGAACGCCTTATCGTTGATATAGCGCTCGATGTTGCCGATGGTCACCGCGCCGAACTCGTCGTTTAGCGTGCAGGAACCTTCGCACAGGCGGTCCTGCGGGCACACGCGGCCGCACACTTCCGGCAGGGTGTTGGTCTGGTGCGACAGCTCGGCGGCCTCAAAAATACGCCCTTCGTTGGCCAGCTTCAGCCAGTTCGGGATGTAGTTATGTACCGGGCATTTCCACTCGCAGTACGGGTTGCCGCAGGACAGGCAGCGGTCCGCCTGCGCCTTGGCCTGACCTTCTGAAAACGGCTCGTAGATCTCTACAAATTCTATTTTACGGATCTTCAGCGGTTTCTTTGGCGGATCAACGCGCTGCAGGTCGATAAACTGGTATACGTTCTGACTCATTGCTGCTACCCCTTACTGCGCCTGCACGCGCAGCTCTGCTGCGCTACGACTACGGTGACCCAACAGGGCTTTAACATCGCTGGACTTCGGCTTAACCAGCGCGAATTTTGCCGAGAACGCCGGCCAGTTCGCCAGGATCTCTTCCCCGCGCGAAGAACCGGTATGCTGCACGTGTTCGGTAATCAAACCGCGCAGGTGCTCCTCGTGGATCGCCAGCGAGTCAACGTCCAGCACTTCCACCAGCTCCGGGTTCACGCGCTTGCGGAACTCGCCGTCTTCATCCAGCACGTAGGCAAAGCCGCCCGTCATGCCCGCGCCGAAGTTCACGCCGGTTTTACCCAGCACGCAGACAATCCCGCCCGTCATGTATTCACAGCCGTTATCGCCGATGCCTTCCACCACGGTGATGGCGCCGGAGTTACGCACCGCGAAACGCTCGCCCGCGCGGCCCGCCGCGAACAGACGACCGCCGGTCGCGCCGTACAGGCAGGTGTTGCCGATGATGCTCGCATCGCAGCTGCGGAAGGCTGAACCGACCGGCGGACGTACCGCCAGCAGACCGCCCGCCATGCCTTTACCGACGTAGTCGTTGGCGTCGCCGGTCAGGTACAGCTCAACGCCGCCCGCGTTCCACACGCCGAAGCTCTGGCCCGCCGTGCCGCTGAAGTGCGCGGTAATCGGGTCGGCCGCCAGCCCCTGGTCACCGTGCGTCTGCGCGATGTAGCCGGAGAGCGACGCGCCCACGGAGCGATCGGTGTTGCGGATATCAAACCAGAACGTTTTGCTCTGCTTGTCGTCCACGAACGATTTTGCCTGCTGGAGCAGCTGCGCGTTCAGCACGCCGTTGTCGAACGGCGGGTTGTTTTCGGTGCAGTAGACCGCTTTGCCTGGATGCGGCTGCGCGGTTTCCAGCAGCTTGCCCAGATCCAGCTTCTGCTGCTTGGCGGTGAAGCCTTCCAGCTCTTTCAGCAGGTCGGTACGGCCAATCAGGTCCACCAGACGCTTCACGCCCAGCTGTGCCATCAGCTCGCGGGTTTCGCGGGCGATGAAGTCAAAGTAGTTGGTCACTTTGAACGGCAGGCCGTGGTAGTGGTTCTTGCGCAACTTCTCGTCCTGGGTTGCCACGCCGGTTGCGCAGTTGTTCAGGTGGCAAATACGCAGGTATTTACAGCCGAGCGCCACCATCGGGCCGGTGCCGAAGCCGAAGCTTTCCGCGCCAAGAATCGCCGCCTTGATGATGTCGAGGCCGGTTTTCAGGCCGCCGTCCACCTGCAGGCGGATCTTGTGGCGCAGGCCGTTAGCCACCAGCGCCTGCTGGGTTTCCACCAGGCCAAGCTCCCACGGGCAGCCCGCGTATTTCACGGAGGAGAGCGGGCTTGCGCCGGTGCCGCCGTCGTAGCCGGCGATGGTGATGAGATCCGCATAGGCTTTCGCCACGCCGGTCGCGATGGTGCCGACGCCCGGCTCGGAGACCAGCTTCACGGAGATCATCGCTTTCGGATTGACCTGCTTCAGGTCGAAAATCAGCTGCGCCAGATCCTCGATAGAGTAGATATCGTGGTGCGGCGGCGGGGAGATCAGCGTCACGCCCGGCACGGAATAGCGCAGTTTGGCAATATACGGGGTGACTTTATCACCCGGCAGCTGGCCGCCTTCGCCCGGCTTCGCGCCCTGAGCGACTTTAATCTGGATCACGTCGGCGTTGACCAGGTACGCTGGCGTCACGCCGAAGCGGCCGGAGGCGACCTGCTTGATGCGGGACACCTTGTTGGTGCCGTAGCGCGCCGGATCTTCGCCGCCTTCGCCGGAGTTCGAGTTGCCGCCGATGCTGTTCATGGCTTCCGCCAGCGCTTCGTGGGCTTCCGGGCTCAGCGCGCCGATGGACATCGCCGCGGTGTCGAAGCGTTTGAACAGCTCGGACGCAGGCTCAACCTCGTCAATGCTGACCGCTTCATCGCCCGGGTTCAGGGCAATGAGGTCGCGCAGCGTCGCTGCCGGACGGTTGTTCACCAGCTCGGCATACTGCTGATAATCGCTATATTCGCCGCTCTGAACCGCCTGCTGCAGCGTGCGCACCACGTCCGGGTTGTAGGCGTGGTATTCGCCGCCGTGAACGTATTTCAGCAGGCCGCCCTGATCCAGCGGCTTGCGCGCCAGCCAGGCGCGTTTCGACAGATTCACCAGATCCTGCTGGAAGTCCTCGAATCCGGCGCCGCCGATGCGGCTAACCACGCCGTTGAAGCAGAGGTTAGCGACGTCATCGTGCAGGCCAACCGCTTCAAACAGCTTCGAGCAGCGGTAGGAGGCGATCGTCGAGATACCCATTTTGGACATGATCTTGTACAGGCCTTTGTTGATGCCGTTACGGTAGTTCAGCATCACGGCGCGATAGTCTTTCTCAATCGCGCGGGTATCGACCAGCTTCGCCAGCGTTTCGTAGGCCAGGTACGGGTAGATCGCCGTCGCACCAAAGCCCAGCAGCACGGCAAAGTGGTGCGGGTCGCGGGCGCTTGCCGTTTCAACGATGATGTTGGCGTCGCAGCGAAGGCTCTTGTCTACCAGGCGCGTCTGAATCGCACCCACCGCCATCGGCGCAGGCACCGGCAGGCGGTTTTTCGCGATGTTGCGGTCAGACAGCACCAGCAGAACGGTGCCGTTACGCACCATCTGCTCAGCCCTGTCGCACAGTGCGTTCACCGTCTCTTCGAGGCTCGCTTCGGTCACGTCGAAGGTGATATCGAGCGTGTCCGCGCGGTAGTGCTCCTCTTCCATGGTGGTGAGCTGCTTGAAATCGGAGTACAGCAGGATCGGCGACTTAAAGGTCAGGCGGTGCGCCTGGCCTTCGGCCTCGCAGAAGACGTTCATCTCGCGGCCGATGCTGGTGGCCAGCGACATCACGTGCGCTTCGCGCAGCGGATCGATTGGCGGGTTGGTCACCTGCGCAAACTGCTGGCGGAAGTAGTCGTAAATGATGCGCGGCTGGCTGGATAGCACGGCAAACGGGGTGTCGTCGCCCATAGAGCCGACCGCTTCCTGGCCGTTTTCACCCAGCACGCGGATCACCGAGTCCAGCTCTTCGGCACTGTAGTTAAACTGTTTCTGGAAGCTCGCGAGAG
>AGFT01051539.1_pt1 | contig 13341 bp, 9 predicted proteins | sample 305848 | NCBI WGS metagenome assembly AGFT01 (sample SAMN02954282, study PRJNA62043) | ant fungus garden metagenome | biome: terrestrial; feature: Atta colombica fungus garden; material: fungus garden; isolation source: Atta colombica fungus garden bottom | host: Atta colombica | place: Panama...
CTTCATGCTGAAGGGCCAGATCACGCTGATGATCCGAGACGGCGACAGCTACACCGAAACCGTGCTGCGCGAGCGCGACCTGATCTCCGTTCCAGCGGGCATCTACCGCGGGCTGTTTAACCACGGCGAAGAAGAGGCGCTGATGTGCGTCATGCTCGGAACCAATAAGCCGGAAATCCCGACCTATCCGGCCGATCACCCGCTGTCGAAAGTGAAGCGGAACTAAGGGGGCGTGATGACGGGCTTTCGTGAACAGGGAAGCGGCATCCCGCTGATGCTGCTCCACGGCATCAGCTCCGGCGCGGCCTCCTGGCATAAGCAGATGGCGCTGAGCGGCTTTCGCGTGCTGGCGTGGGACATGCCCGGTTACGGCGAAAGCCCGATGCTGGCAGTGGAGCGCGCCAGCGCGGGCGATTACGCCGACGCGCTGGCGGCGATGCTTGACCGCGCGGGCGTCTGGCAGGCGGTGCTGGTCGGGCATTCGCTCGGGGCGCTGGTGGCCTCGGCTTTTGCGGCGAAGTTCCCGACGCGCGTGCTGCACCTGGTGCTGGCGGATGCCGCGCAGGGCTACGGCCAGGCCGCGCCGGAGCAGCGCGAGCAGGTCTGGCGCAACCGCGAGCAGCAGATGGCGCTGGGCGGTGAAATCCTCGCCCAGACCCGCGCGGCGAAGCTGCTGCGCCCCGGCGCGCGCGCGGAGGACATTGCCACCGTCGCGGCGGGGATGCGCGGCCTGCGGGCGGAGGGCTACCTTGCCGCCGCGTGGATGCTGGCGCACGACGACATTCACGGCTGGCTGAAGCGGTATTCCGGCGCGTTTGAGGTCTGGTGCGGCGAGCAGGACGCCATCACCCAGCCGGAGCTGGTGCAGGGGCTGGCGCTGCGCTACGGCATGCCGTTTACCGCGATTCCGCAGGCCGGACACGCCAGCTATCTCGATAACGACGCGTATTTTAACCAACGGCTTTTACGCATTAACGAAGAGGTGCGCGATGAATGCACACATTGAGGGCCGCGTGGCGGTTGTCACCGGCGGGTCTTCGGGCATTGGCTTCGAAACGCTGCGCCTGCTGCTGGCCGAAGGGGCAAAGGTCGCCTTCTGCGGCCGCAACCCGGACCGGCTCGCCAGCGCCCACGCGGCGCTGCAAAACGACTACCCCGACGGGGAGATTTTCTCCTGCCGCTGCGACGTGCTGAATGAAGAGGAAATACACGCCTTCGCGCAGGCGGTGAAATCCCGCTTCGGCGCGGCGGACATGCTGATCAACAACGCCGGGCAGGGCTACGTGGCCCACTTCAGCGACACCCCGCGCGAGGCGTGGCTGCACGAAGCCGAGCTTAAGCTGTTTGGCGTCATCAACCCGGTGAAGGCGTTTCAGCCGCTGCTGGAGCAGTCCGATATTGCCTCAATCACCTGCGTCAACTCCCTGCTGGCGCTCCAGCCGGAGGAGCACATGATTGCCACCTCCGCCGCCCGCGCGGCGCTGCTCAACATGACGCTGACGCTCTCAAAAGAGCTGGTGGGCAAAGGCATTCGCGTCAACTCGATCCTGCTCGGCATGGTGGAGTCCGGCCAGTGGCAGCGCCGCTTCGAAAGCCGCAGCGATAAAAGCCAGAGCTGGGCGGAATGGACCGGCGATATCGCCCGCAGGCGGGGCATTCCGATGGCGCGCCTCGGCAAGCCGCAGGAGCCCGCGCGGGCGCTGCTGTTCCTCGCCTCGCCGCTGGCGTCGTTCACCACCGGCGCGGCGCTGGACGTTTCCGGCGGCTTCTGCCGCCATCTGTAAGGACGCATCATGAAAAAGGTCATGTTAATTGGTTTTGGCGCAATGGCGCAGGCGGTGATTGAGCGCCTGCCCGCCGGGGTGGCTATCGGCTGGATTGTGGCACGCGAGCCTCACCACGCGGCGATCCGCGCGCAGTTTGGCGACGCGGTGGTCGCGCTGGCCTCGCCGATGGAGTGCGCCGAATCGCCTGATCTGGTGCTGGAGTGCGCCAGCCAGCAGGCGGTCGCCGAGTATGGCGAAGCGATTTTACGCCGCGGCTGGCATCTGGCCGTGATTTCCACCGGCGCGCTGGCGGACGGCGCGCTGGAACAGCGCCTGCTCAACGCGGGCGGAAAACTCACGCTGCTCTCCGGCGCGGTGGCGGGCATCGACGGGCTTTCCGCGGCCAAAGAGGGCGGCCTTGAGCGCGTCACCTACCGGTCGCGCAAAAGTCCGGCCAGCTGGCGCGGCAGCCACGCCGAGCAGCTTATCGATCTTAATGCGGTGTCGGAAGCGAAGGTCTTCTTTGAGGGCAGCGCCCGCGAGGCGGCGCGACTCTTTCCGGCCAACGCCAACGTGGCGGCGACCGTGGCGCTCGGCGGCGTGGGAATGGACGACACCCGCGTGCAGCTGATGGTCGACCCGGCGACGACGCGCAACACCCACACGCTGCACGTCGAGGGGCTGTTTGGCGAGTTTCACCTTGAGCTGAGCGGCCTGCCGCTTGCCAGCAATCCGAAAACCTCCACCCTGGCGGCACTCAGCGCGGTACGCGCCTGCCGCGAGCTGGCCCTGAGCTGAGGAGTCACGATGGACGATCTGAAGATTTTTATCGGCGGGCAGTGGCGACGCGGCGGTGGCAACCTGATGCAGAGCCACTTCCCGGCGGACGGCTCAACCAACGCGGCGCTGAATGCGGCAAGCCTCGACGATCTGGAAGACGCCATTGAAGCCGGCGAGCGCGCGTGGCGCGGTCCGGCCTGGCGCAACGCGCTGCCGCACATGCGCGCGAAGATCCTGCACAAGGTTGCCGATCTGATTGAATCCCGCGCCGATGAACTGGCGCAGATACAGAGCCGCGATAACGGCAAGCCGCTGGCGGAAGCGCGCGGGCTGGTGATGAGCGCGGCGGGCACGGCCCGCTACTTCGCCGCCGCCTGCGAGCTGCTGGAAGGCGAGCTGCCCACGCCGCGTCAGCCCGATCTCCTGACGCTGAGCCGCTACGAGCCGCTCGGCGTGGTGGCGGCCATCACGCCGTGGAACTCGCCGATCGCCAGCGAAATGCAGAAGGTTGCTCCCGCCATTGCCGCGGGCAATGCGGTGATCCTCAAGCCCGCCGAGGCCACGCCGCTGATGGCGCTGGAGCTGGCGCGTATTTTTGAGCAGGCAGGCCTGCCCGCCGGGCTGCTGAGCGTGCTGCCGGGCAAAGGCTCGGTGATTGGCGACGCGCTGGCGCGCCACCCTCGCGTGCGGAAAATTTCCTTTACCGGCGGCACCACCACGGGGCGGCATCTGGCGCACGTGGCGGCGGAAAAGCTGATCCCGGCGTCGCTCGAGCTGGGCGGGAAATCTCCGACCATCGTGCTGGAGGATGCGGACGTGGAGCAGGCCGCGCGCGGCATTTGCTACGGCATTTTCAGCTCGGCGGGGCAGGCGTGCATCGCCGGATCGCGCCTGTTCATCCACCAGAGCCTTTATGCGCCGCTGATGGCGCGGCTGCTGGAACTCACCCGCGGCCTGCGCGTCGGGCATCCGTTTGCCGAGGGCGTTCACGTTGGGCCGCTGATTAACGAGAAGCACCGCCAGAGCGTCATGGAGTACGTCGATCTGGCGAAGCGCGAAGGGGGCCGCGTGCTGTGCGGCGGGGAGATCCCGGCCGATCCGTCTCTGGCGAACGGCAGCTTCTTCCTGCCGACGATTATCGAAGGGCTGAGCAACGGCGCGCGCGCCTGTCAGGAGGAGATCTTCGGCCCGGTGCTGGTGGCGATGCCGTTTCGCGATGAGGCGGCGCTTGTGCGCGAGGCCAACGACTCGGTATACGGCCTGGCGGCCGGCATCTGGACGCGCGACGTTGGGCGCGCGCTGCGCCTGAGCGAGCAGCTGGAAGCGGGCACGGTGTGGATCAACACCTACAAAGTGTTTGCGATTTCGACCCCGTTCGGGGGCTTTAAGGAGAGCGGTCTGGGCCGCGAAAAGGGCATTCAGGGGTTAAAAGCCTGGATGCAGCAAAAGAGCATTTATCTGGCGACGGGTAATAGCGTCAACCACTGGTGCGACTGAGAAAGGATGAGCAATGAGCGAAATGATAACCGTCGGCGACGCCATCGCCAGAACGCTGGAGCAGTATCAGGTTGAGGCCATCTACGGCGTCATCTCCATTCACAACCTGCCGATCGCGGATGCGGTGGGGCAGCGCGGCAACATCCGCTTTGTGCCCGCGCGCGGCGAAGCGGGTTCCGTCACCATGGCCGATGCCCACGGGCGCTTTTCGGGCCTCGGCGTGGCGCTGACCAGCACCGGCGCGGGGGCGGGCAACGCCGTCGGCGCGCTGGTGGAGGCAATGAACGCCTGCACGCCGCTGCTGCACCTGACCGGCCAGGTCGAAAAGGCGTGGCTGGACGCCGACGCCGGGTTTATTCACGAAACCCGCGATCAGCTGACCTTCCTCAAGGCCAGCTCAAAGCGGGCGTACCGCATCAGCAGCGCGAATCAGGCGATCGCGATTTTACACAAGGCGATACAGGAGGCGCAGACGCCGCCGTGCGGCCCGGTGTCGGTCGAGATCCCGATTGATATTCAGGGGGCAAAAATCCCGGCATCGCTGGTGACGGCGGCGGTGAAAGCGCCTGCGGCCTCACCCGCTGATGCTGATGCCGTCGACGCACTGTGGGCGAAGCTTAAGCAGGCGAAACAGCCGCTGCTGTGGCTCGGCGGCGGGGCGCTGGGAAGCGCTGACGCGGTGAAGCGGCTGGCGGACGCGGGCGTGACGGTGATTTCCAGCACCCACGCGCGCGGCGTGCTGCCGGACGCCCATCGCGCCAGCCTGCGGGCGTTCCACAACTCGCCGTCCGTTGAGGCGCTTATCGCAAAGTGCGACTTCACGCTGGTGGCGGGCTCGCGCCTGCGCAGCAACGAAACCCGCTCCTGGACGCTCGAGCTGCCGCACCCGCGCGTGCAGATTGATATCGATCCGGCGGCGGCGAGCCGTAACTATCTGATGGACGGTACGCTCATTGCCGACTGTTCCGCGCTGCTTACTGCGCTGGCTGAAAAAGCGCAGGGGCGCGAGTGGGGCAGCGCCCAGTGGGATGCGCAGGTCGCCGATGCCGTGGCGAGCGCCGATCGCGGGCTGCGCGAACAGTGCGGGGCGTATGCGAAGCTCAACGATGCGATTGAAAAGGCGCTGCCGCAGGACGGCCTGCTGGTGCGCGACATCACCGTCTCCGGCAGCCTGTGGGGCAGCCGCCTGTTCCGCGCCAACGGCCCGCTGATGAACATTCACTCTCTGGCGGGAGCGATTGGCATGGGTCTGCCGATGGCGATCGGCACCGCGATTGCCAACCCGCAGCGTAAGGTCGTGGGGCTGGTGGGCGACGGCGGCCTGAGCCTGAACTTGGGCGAGCTGGCAACGCTGGCGCAGGAGAAAGCCAACGTCACGCTGCTGATCATGAACGACGGGGGCTACGGCGTGATGCGCGGCATTCAGGATAAGTATTTCGGCGGGCGTCAGTATTTTAACGAACTGCACACGCCGGACTTTACGCTGCTGGCGCAGGCGATAGGGCTGCAGGCCTGGAGCGTGGAGCGGGCGGAGGATTTTGACGCCGTGATGACCGAAGCGCTGGCGATGCCGGGGCCGTCGGTGGTGGAAGTGCGGATGGGGCAGATTGGCGCGCTGAAGTTCGCCGGGCCGCCGCAGAAGACGCTGTATTGAGGTGCGGATTGTTCCCCTCACCCCAGCCCTCTCCCCAAAGGGGAGAGGGTGTTTTAAGTCCCCTCGCCCCTTTGGGGAGAGGGTTAGGGTGAGGGGATAAAATCAGAACACGTTAAACGGATACTCCACGTAGGCGCGGATCTCGTCGCCGCCGACGTTGTAGTCGCTGGCGTTGCTGGAGACGCGCAGCACGGAGTAGCGCAGGCGCAGCGTCAGGTCTTTCGCCGGACCGTCCTGCACCTTGTACTGGATCTGGTTAAACCACTCGTGCTCTTTGCCGTTGCTGGTTTCCGCGGTCTTGATGTTGTCGCCGCGCACGTAGGCGGTGGTCCAGTTCAGGCCCGGCAGGCCGAGGCCGCCGAAGTCCAGGCCGTAGGACGCCTGCCAGGAGCGTTCGTCTTCTGCGTTAAAATCAGACCAGTATGAGTTCGCCAGCCAGATAGTGTTGCCGCCGTCACCGACGCCGCCGCGATCTCTATAGCCGCCGTAGTTGTAGCCGGTGCTGCCGCTACTCTGCTGATACGCCACCTTAAAGGTGTGAATGTCCCAGATGTAGCTCGCCGCCAGGCTCCAGATGGTGTTGCTGCGCCCGGTATCGAGGCTGTCTGCGTAGCCCTGATCCAGGCGGGAGTTGTAGCCGTTGAAGTCGAGGATCAGCTGCTGCCCGGTGCTAAACGGCTGTTTGAAGTTCATGCCCAGGTACTGCTTGTTCATGACCTCTTCGTTGTGAGAGGCATACAGCGCGCCGCTGAACTGGTCGTTGAACTGGTAGCTCGCCCCGCCGAAGGTCAGGCTTTTTAGCCCGCTGTCGTGGCGATCGTCGCTTTTGCGCTGCTCGTCCGTAAAGTAACCGGCGTTAACCTCGAGGCCGTCGATCTCTTTCGACGTCAGCAGCGTGCCGGTGTAGCTTTCATACAGCAGGCGCGAGCTGTCGGCCGTTACAATCGGCAGCGCGGGACGCTGGTTGCCGTAGCTCAGCACGGTGTTGGAGATGCGCATTTTGGCCGTTGCGCCAAACTTTGCAAGGTCTGATTTTGCGCGCCCGTCGTCATCCTGCTTAAAGAAGTCGATGCCGCCCGCGCCGCTCTTGCCGCGGCCGCCGTCAAGGCGCACGCCGTACTGGGCAATGCCGTCGACGCCAAAACCAACGAGCCCTTCGGTATAGCCGGATTCAAAGGTGGCGACGATGCCCTGGCCCCATTCGGCTTTATCCTGCTGGCCCTGATGGTAATCACGGCTGATATACGCATTGCGTAAGAACAGATCTAAATGGCTGTCGTCAATAAAACCCTGGCTGTCTGACTGCTGGCTGGCAACGGCGGGTAATGCGGAAAATAAGCCTAATGCAATTAACGATAATTCTTTTTTCACGGAGGGAACGTCTCTGTCTGGATTATATTAAATTGAATTGCTGCGAAGGAATAATTACTGGAAAAAGTAACGTTTGCAATAATTATGTGACCAGACGTTTCAGGGTGCGAAGGCCGATTTGGCGGGGTTTGCAGAGGCGTTATCGATACGTGCGGTTAAGTTAACAATTGATGCGAAATAAAAAGGAGGCAAATATGCCTCCTTCCAACATTATTTAATTCCGTCGGCGGCCATTCGGTCGCGAATATGCTGCGCGCGCTCAACGGAGGCCGGGTGATCGTCAAACATGGAGCTTTGACGTCCTTCTTCCAGCTTCGCCAGCTTTTCAAAGCTGGTGGCCAGGCCGGATGGATTGATGCCGCGTTTGCGCAACAGATCGTAGGAGTAGTCATCGGCCTCTGATTCCTGACGCTGAGAGAACTGTGAGTTAACCAGCTTCTCGCCCATGTCGCCAATCTGCGACTGGGACAGACTGCCGACGATGCCGCCCGCAGAGGCCGCCGCCGCGCGGACGGCGTTGGTGCCGAGCGCAACCTGCATCCCTTTCTTGACGTGGCCGAGCGCGACGTGGCCCATTTCATGGCCGATAACCGCTTCGACTTCGTTGTCGGTCATCATGTCCATCAGGCCGCTGTAGACGCGGATACAGCCGTTTGCCATCGCAAAGGCGTTCACGTCTTTCGCCACGTAAACCTTGTAGTTCACCGCCTGGCCGTTGATGTTGTCGCCCAGCGCGGAAGCAATCTTATTCAGACGCTGCGTGTAGGTACTGTTAGCCGGCGCGAGTGTAGCTTTCGCGTCCATCTCTTTACAGGCCTGATCGCTCAGGGCGATGACCTGCGCGTCGCTCAGGGAGTAGGCCTGAAAAGCTTCCGCGCCTGAGGACATCAGGCCGTTAGAATCCATATTCTGACAGCCGCTCAGCAGGAGAGTGGTTCCCAGAGCCAGCACAATTGCACGCATTTTCATGAAGTTGCTTCCGTACCCGTTAAACTGAATGAAATCCGAAAATCACCGCAAGCGAAGCCGGTGTGGCGTAAGTATAAAGAATATCCACAGGGCCGGGCGAGCAGATTGCGCAACATGCGAGCATGATCCAGAGATTTCTTAATCAGCAAAAGAATGGTCCATGTACATGCCCTGCGGCTTGGGTTACATTGTTGGCACTTTTTTCCGGCGTAGCCCAAAACGCGCTGTCGTCAAGGGCATGGCCTTTAACAGTCCGATCTGGAGTTAAAATGTCCTCACGTAAAGAGCTTGCAAATGCTATTCGTGCGCTGAGCATGGACGCAGTACAAAAAGCCAAATCCGGTCACCCGGGCGCCCCTATGGGCATGGCTGATATCGCCGAAGTCCTGTGGCGTGATTTCATGAACCACAACCCGCAGAACCCGGCATGGGCTGACCGCGACCGCTTCGTGCTGTCCAACGGCCACGGCTCTATGCTCATCTATAGCCTGCTGCACCTCACCGGCTACGATCTGCCGATCGACGAGCTGAAAAACTTCCGTCAGCTTCACTCTAAAACTCCAGGTCACCCGGAAGTGGGTTACACCGCGGGCGTTGAAACCACCACCGGCCCGCTGGGTCAGGGTATTGCCAACGCCGTGGGTATGGCGATTGCCGAGAAGACGCTGGCGGCGCAGTTTAACCGTCCTGGCCACGACATCGTTGACCACTTCACCTACGCCTTCATGGGCGACGGCTGCATGATGGAAGGCATTTCTCACGAAGTGTGCTCCCTGGCCGGCACCCTGAAGCTCGGCAAGCTGGTGGCGTTCTATGACGACAACGGTATCTCCATCGACGGCCACGTTGAAGGCTGGTTCACGGACGACACCGCGGCTCGCTTTGAAGCCTACGGCTGGCACGTCGTGCGCGGCGTTGACGGCCACGATGCTGACTCGATTAAACGTGCGGTAGAAGAAGCGCGTGCGGTCACTGACAAGCCGTCCCTGCTGATGTGCAAAACCATCATTGGCTTCGGTTCTCCGAACAAAGCCGGTACGCACGACTCCCACGGCGCGCCGCTGGGCGACGCTGAAATTGCGCTGACCCGCGAAGCGCTTGGCTGGAAATATCCTGCCTTCGAAATCCCTTCTGAAATCTATGCCCAGTGGGATGCGAAAGAAGTGGGCCAGGCGAAAGAGTCTGCGTGGAACGAGAAGTTCGCTGCCTACGCCAAAGCCTTCCCTCAGGAAGCGGCAGAGTTTACCCGTCGTATGAAGGGCGAAATGCCGTCTGACTTCGACGCGAAAGCGAACGAGTTCATCGCTAAACTGCAGGCGAACCCGTCTAAGATCGCCAGCCGTAAAGCGTCTCAGAATGCGATTGAAGCGTTCGGTCCTCTGCTGCCTGAGTTCCTCGGCGGCTCTGCTGACCTGGCGCCGTCTAACCTGACCCTGTGGTCCGGTTCTAAGCCAATCAACGAAGACACCGCGGGTAACTATATCCATTACGGCGTGCGTGAATTTGGTATGACCGCCATTGCCAACGGTATCTCACTGCACGGCGGTTTCCTGCCGTACACCTCTACCTTCCTGATGTTCGTTGAATACGCGCGTAACGCCGTGCGTATGGCTGCGCTGATGAAGCAGCGTCAGGTGATGGTCTACACCCACGACTCCATCGGTCTGGGCGAAGATGGCCCAACTCACCAGCCGGTAGAGCAGGTGGCTTCCCTGCGCGTAACCCCGAACATGTCTACCTGGCGCCCATGTGACCAGGTGGAATCCGCGGTGGCGTGGAAATACGGCGTTGAGCGTCACGACGGCCCAACCGCGCTGATCCTCTCCCGTCAGAACCTGGCGCAGCAGGAGCGTACTGAAGAGCAACTGGCGAACGTCGCTCGCGGCGGCTACGTGCTGAAAGACTGCGCGGGTCAGCCAGAGCTGATCTTCATCGCCACCGGTTCTGAAGTTGAGCTGGCCGTGGCTGCGTGGGAAAAACTGACTGCCGAAGGCGTGAAGGCGCGCGTGGTCTCCATGCCGTCTACCGACGCATTCGACAAGCAGGATGCAGCCTACCGTGAATCCGTGCTGCCGAAAGCGGTTTCCGCTCGCGTGGCGGTTGAAGCGGGTATCGCTGACTACTGGTTCAAATACGTGGGCCTGAACGGCGCGATCGTCGGCATGACCACCTTCGGTGAGTCTGCTCCGGCAGAGCTGCTGTTTGAAGAGTTTGGCTTCACCGTTGAGAACGTTGTCGCCAAGGCGAAAGAACTGCTGTAATCGCCGTTTTGCCCGGTGGCGCTTGCGCTTACCGGGTCTACAAATGGCGCTAAAATGTCGGCCGGGCAAGCGCAAGCGCCACCCGGCTTTTTTGTATCGGCTATTCCTGATTCCTGTAACGGCACTGTAAATTATTCCACAAAAAATGTGACGCAAGTCATATAGCTGTCTTATTGGTCTGGACAGACATTCCTTTTATTCCCCGATTCGCTTATTCTTGCTGAAGCGTTTCAGTCGATTAAATGTTCGACAAATGACCAATCAATCGCAGTTTGTGACAGGCAGGCATTCCCCTTCGGGCGTCGCTGGATTACTCTTTCAGCCACCTCACATTCAGGGAAAGCGTTGCAGGAGATTTATGACCGTACGCGTAGCGATTAATGGCTTCGGCCGCATCGGGCGCAACGTGGTTCGTGCTTTGTATGAATCCGGGCGTCGTGCGGAAATCACCGTGGTGGCAATCAATGAACTGGCGGATGCTACGGGCATGGCGCATTTGTTGAAATATGACACCAGCCATGGGCGCTTTGCCTGGGATGTTCGCCAGGAAAGAGACCAGCTTTTTGTCGGTGACGATGTGATTCGCGTGCTGCACGAGCCCGGCATAAAAGGGCTGCCGTGGCGTGAACTGGGCGTGGACGTGGTGCTTGACTGTACCGGCGCGTATGGCAACCGCGAACACGGTGAAGCGCATCTGGCCGCCGGGGCGAAAAAAGTGCTGTTCTCCCATCCCGGCAGTCACGACCTCGACGCTACCGTCGTTTACGGCGTAAACCACCTTGAGCTTCAGGCCGAACACCGCATCGTCTCCAACGCCTCCTGCACCACCAACTGCATTATTCCGGTCATTAAACTGTTAGACGATGCGTATGGCATAGAGTCCGGCACCGTAACGACGATCCACTCCGCCATGCACGATCAGCAGGTTATCGACGCCTATCATCCGGACCTGCGACGCACTCGCGCGGCGAGCCAGTCCATCATTCCGGTTGATACCAAACTCGCTGCGGGGATCACCCGTATTTTCCCGCAGTTTAACGACCGCTTTGAAGCGATTGCCGTGCGCGTTCCCACGATTAACGTTACCGCAATCGACCTCAGCGTTACCGTGAAGAAACCGGTAAAAGCCTGTGAAGTCAACATGTTGCTGCAAAAAGCGGCACAGGGTGCATTTCATGGTATAGTTGACTATACGGAATTACCGTTGGTCTCAGTAGATTTTAACCACGACCCGCACAGCGCCATTGTCGATGGCACACAAACGCGCGTGAGTGGTGCACACCTTATCAAGACGCTGGTCTGGTGTGATAACGAATGGGGCTTTGCTAACCGAATGCTCGACACCACGTTAGCAATGGCCGCGAAAGGTTTCAGGTAAGACGCAGCGTGCGTCTTCAAGACTTTATCAAGAATCAACGAGAGGATTCACCATGTCTGTAATTAAGATGACCGATCTGGATCTGGCAGGTAAACGCGTTTTCATCCGTGCCGATCTGAACGTACCGGTTAAAGATGGCAAAGTGACCAGCGACGCGCGTATTCGTGCTTCTCTGCCAACCATTGAACTGGCGCTGAAGCAGGGTGCTAAAGTGATGGTAACCTCCCACCTGGGCCGTCCAACCGAAGGTGAGTACAACGAAGAGTTCTCCCTGCTGCCGGTTGTTAATTACTTGAAAGACAAACTGTCTAACCCGGTTCGTCTGGTTAAAGATTACCTGGACGGCGTTGAAGTGGCTGCCGGTGAGCTGGTTGTTCTGGAAAACGTTCGCTTCAACAAAGGCGAGAAGAAAGACGACGAAGCGCTGTCCAAAAAATACGCTGCCCTGTGCGACGTATTCGTTATGGATGCCTTCGGTACTGCACACCGCGCGCAGGCTTCCACTCACGGTATCGGTAAATTTGCCGACGTAGCCTGTGCAGGTCCTCTGCTGGCTGACGAACTGGAAGCGCTGGGTAAAGCACTGAAAGAACCTGCTCGTCCAATGGTGGCTATCGTTGGCGGTTCTAAAGTGTCTACCAAACTGACCGTTCTGGATTCCCTGTCTAAAATCGCTGACCAGCTGATCGTTGGCGGTGGTATCGCGAACACCTTCGTTGCTGCTCAAGGCCACAACGTCGGTAAATCTCTGTACGAAGCAGACCTGGTTGACGAAGCGAAACGCCTGCTGAACACCTGCGATATCCCTGTTCCAACTGACGTTCGCGTAGCGACCGAATTCTCTGAAACTGCGGCAGCGACGCTGAAATCTGTTAACGACATCAAAGATGAAGAGCAGATTCTGGATCTGGGCGACGTTTCTGCAGAGAAACTGGCAGAAATCTTGAAAAACGCGAAAACGATTCTGTGGAACGGCCCGGTTGGCGTGTTCGAATTCCCTAACTTCCGTAAGGGCACCGAAATCGTTGCTAACGCGATCGCAGACAGCGACGCGTTCTCTATCGCAGGCGGTGGTGACACCCTGGCAGCTATCGACCTGTTCGGTATCGCTGACAAGATCTCCTACATCTCCACTGGTGGCGGCGCATTCCTCGAATTCGTGGAAGGTAAAGTTCTGCCAGCAGTAGCAATGCTCGAAGAGCGCGCTAAGAAGTAAGCCATTCAAGGGCAGGGAAACCTGCCCAATTTTCAGCGCGCTTTTAAGAGCTCGCACCTTTTCTAACGGCCGAAGATACAGGACTAAGCAACATGTCTAAAATTTTTGATTTCGTAAAACCTGGCGTTATCACTGGTGATGACGTACAGAAAGTGTTCCAGGTAGCTAAAGAAAACAACTTCGCTCTGCCAGCAGTTAACTGCGTGGGTACCGACTCCATCAACGCCGTACTGGAAACCGCTGCAAAAGTTAAAGCACCGGTTATCGTGCAGTTCTCTAACGGCGGCGCGGCGTTTATCGCTGGTAAAGGCGTGAAAACTGACGTTCCTCAGGGCGCGGCTATCCTGGGTGCTATTTCTGGTGCGCACCACGTACATCAGATGGCTGAGCACTACGGTGTTCCGGTTATCCTGCACACCGACCACTGCGCGAAGAAACTGCTGCCGTGG
>AGFT01034906.1_pt1 | contig 13295 bp, 13 predicted proteins | sample 305848 | NCBI WGS metagenome assembly AGFT01 (sample SAMN02954282, study PRJNA62043) | ant fungus garden metagenome | biome: terrestrial; feature: Atta colombica fungus garden; material: fungus garden; isolation source: Atta colombica fungus garden bottom | host: Atta colombica | place: Panama...
AAGTGGTTTCATCCGCTTCACTGACATGATCGACGGCCAGACCATTACTCGTCAGACCGACGAGCTGACCGGTCTGTCTTCTCTGGTGGTTCTGGATTCTGCTGAGCGTACTGCCGGCGGTAAAGATCTGCGTCCTGCACTGAAAATCGTTGATGCTCAGGGTAACGACGTTCTGATCCCGGGTACCGACATGCCTGCGCAGTACTTCCTGCCGGGTAAAGCGATTGTACAGCTGGAAGATGGCGTACAGATCAGCTCTGGTGACACCCTGGCGCGTATTCCTCAGGAATCCGGCGGTACCAAGGACATCACCGGTGGTCTGCCACGCGTTGCGGATCTGTTCGAAGCACGTCGTCCGAAAGAGCCTGCAATCCTGGCTGAAATCAGCGGTATCATTTCCTTCGGTAAAGAGACCAAAGGTAAACGCCGTCTGGTTATCACCCCAGTTGATGGCAGCGAGCCGTACGAAGAGATGATTCCTAAGTGGCGTCAGCTCAACGTGTTCGAAGGTGAACGTGTAGAACGTGGTGACGTTGTTTCCGATGGTCCAGAAGCACCGCACGACATTCTGCGTCTTCGTGGCGTACACGCGGTAACGCGTTACATCACCAACGAAGTACAGGACGTTTACCGTCTGCAAGGCGTTAAGATTAACGATAAGCACATCGAAGTTATCGTTCGTCAGATGCTGCGTAAAGCAACCATCGAAAACGCAGGCAGCTCCGACTTCCTGGAAGGCGAGCAGGTGGAATACTCACGCGTTAAGATTGCTAACCGCGATCTGGAAGCGAACGGCAAAATCGGTGCGACCTTCGCGCGCGATCTGCTGGGTATCACCAAAGCGTCTCTGGCAACCGAGTCCTTCATCTCTGCAGCATCGTTCCAGGAAACCACGCGTGTCCTGACCGAAGCGGCTGTTGCGGGTAAACGTGATGAACTGCGCGGTCTGAAAGAGAACGTTATCGTGGGTCGTCTGATCCCGGCTGGTACAGGTTATGCGTACCATCAGGATCGTATGCGTCGTCGTGCAGCGGGCGAACTGCCAGCAGCACCGCAGGTTACTGCAGAAGATGCATCCGCGAGCCTGGCAGAGCTGCTGAACGCAGGTCTGGGTGGTTCTGACAACGATTAATCGTTGATGCCCGGTGGTGAAAATTACCGGGCATGTGAATCGTAGGTCGGGTAAGCGTAGCGCCACCCGACAATAAAAAACCCGCCAAGGCGGGTTTTTTTACATCTTAATTTTGTCATTTCACCAAAGGGATCCGACGATAAAGCTCAATCATATCGCCCGCCAGATCCTGGATGACCATCGCGTTCATCAGGTGATCCTGCGAGTGAACGGTGATCAGGTTAACCGGTAGCTTGCCGGTGCCTTCATCAAGGCCGATAAGCTGCGTCTGGATAGTGTGCGCGTGCTTAACGTATTCGCGCGACTCTTCCATCGCTTTTTCAGCTTCGTCAAAGTCACCCTTGCGCGCCATCTGCAATGCCGTCAGGGCCGCGCTGCGCGCTGCGCCCGCATTGACCAGCAGTTCCATGATCGTTGTTTCTAAGTCTTCCATTATGACTCCAGCAGCTTGAGCGCTTTCTCAAGTACGGCATCACCTTTCATCATGCCGTAATCCATCATATCAATCACCGCAACCTTTTTACCCAGCGGGTCAGCCTGCGCCTGCAGTTTTGCCTGCTCGTATTTAACCTGTGGCCCCAGCAATACGATGTCGGCCGTCGCGATATTGTCTTTAAACTCTGCGACAGGAACGGCTTTGATGGTTACTTCGACCCCTTTTTTCTGCGCGGCGTCCTTCATTCGTTGAACCAGCATGCTGGTTGACATTCCCGCTGCACAGCATAAAACGATGTTCTTCATAGTCAGCCTCGATCTACATGTGTTTATTGATAATTATCCCGTGCAGACCGCTTCAACAACCGCTTTGCCGCGAATGTGTGTGAGGCATCACAAAGAAATCAGCATTTTTCTGAAACCGGTTACAATTTTTGCCGTGAAGGGAAAGATGCCCGCCGTAGCGGGCATAAAAGAGGAGGGGACGCTAACGCTCAGCCGTGCGTAATATGCGGTTTTTACCCTGCTGCTTGGCGGTGTACAAGGCGTTGTCGACGCTGCCAACAAACTCCTCCAGCGGCTCGAAGCGCCACTCTCCCAGCCCGGCGCTGAACGTGACGTGCAGGTTTTCTTCACGCCACGCGCGGTTTTCAACGGCGAGGCGCCACCTTTCCAGCAGCGAGAACGACGCGTCGAACAGCTCGGCCGTGAAAATCACCGCAAACTCTTCGCCGCCGTAGCGATAAACGGAAACACTGTGCGGCTGCATTACCTGTAGCCCCTCGCGCGCGACGCTGCGCAGGACGATATCGCCGCTCAGGTGGCCCCACGTGTCGTTGATCGACTTGAAGTTATCAATATCGATAAGAGCAAGGGCAAAAGGCTGGTGATTGTTAAGCAGCTTAGCGACGTCCTCATCGAACGCGCGGCGGTTCTTGCAGCCCGTCAGCGCATCGTGCGTTGCCTGACGCGCATACGCCATCTCCCGCGCTTTATTCGACTGAATGGTATGGCTTAGCGTTGCCTCAAGGCGCGGCGTCTGGCTGACGTCGCCGGTTCTAATTGCATTGATGATATTGAGCAAGACGGTGCGGGAAGCATGGCGCAGGTACAGGCCGAAAAGAATAATGACGATGCTGGCCAGCGCAAAACCCCATCCGATGATGGTGGTCTCGTGGCGCGTGATGTCAGAGAGCGTTTGGCCCGAGACGCGGTAGATCACAAACCAGTCAGGATTGGTGAAGGAGTAGTAGTAATACCAGTTCTTGCCTTTTTTATCGTAAAAGTGCCCTTCGCCGCTGGTCATTTTATCCATCAGAGCTTGGCTCACGTACTGCTTCGAGAGCGCGCCGGTATCCGGGTGAAGCACTACCCTGCCGTCGCGTTCGACGACATAGAATTCGCCCTGCACGGGAGACACCATCTGTCGCAGGGTATAGCCCATGGAGGCCAAATCCAGATGAAACGCGAGCGTCCCCTTAAGCCGCCCTTCAGGAGAAATCACGGGCTTATAAAGCGTTACCGTCGGCTTCCCGTTAAAGTAGTCTTTGTAGGGGTCGGTATAGTGGCTAAACGTACTGGCCTCCGCCTGCCCGACGAACCACGGGCGTTTCCGGGCATCAAACGTTTTGCTTTTTTCCGAGGGAAGCACTTCAGGTGCGCGCAGATAGTGCCCCTCCGTGTCTGCCAGTGAGATGGACGAAACGGTGGGCATCAGGTTTTGAAGGTGCATTAGCACCTGCAATCCTTCAGCTGGATTGACGTTTACCGTCTGATTTAACCGATCGTTTCGGGCAAAATAGGTCGTCGAGCGGCCGAGAATGTAGTCGTTTTCACGCAGGATCGATTCGGTATAGTTTACCGCCAGGTTGTGGGTAAAATTCCCGTTTATCTTATGATAATCCTCAAGAAAATCCTTGCGCTGTGAAAGGGTTATAAACACAGCGATCAGCATGAAACTGAACAATATGCCCGCGAAACTGACCATGATCGGTCTGGTAAAAGAGAGTTTTCTGCTGTGAAGTGCCATGAGTTGTACATCAGTCCAGAGAGTATCGCATCGTGTGAATCATTATCCTCTCAGCATAGTCGCTGCCTGGATGTTGAATAAGAATTATAAGGATCGCGTCTAACGGCGTGATGATTTGTCTTAAGAATAGATAAGAATTTACGCATTTATTTTATGAATGGCCTTGTGATTGAGTGAGGGGGCAGGGCGAAACGAGGAAGAAGCTTTTCGCCCTGGACGGCATCCGTTGCTGTCCCGCTTAGCATAAGTAAACCGGGCGTGGCGCGACAATCGTCCGGTTTTCATCTTACGAGCCGCTTCGTAACCTTTTTATCGAATTACAGTGCGTTTCAGCGTAACTGCGAGTCTCTTCCCAGCCAGCCGTCCCAGTCTTTCCAGACGGGCTGTAGCCCTTGCGCGGCCAGCGCTTCCGCCACCGCCTCCGGACGTCGACCGTCATGCGGGGCAAACTGCTCCAGCTCCGGATGGTTATCGGCGTAACCGCCCGGCTGCGTTTTGGAAAATGCGCTGACGTTGTTAATCGCAATGGGGATAACGCGATCGCGAAACGCCGGGGATTCACGCGTGGAGAGGGACAGCTCGACCTCAGGTGCCAGCAGGCGAAACGCGCAGATGGTTTGCACCAGCTGGCGTTCATCCATCAGCGAGGCCGGTTCTATTCCCCCCGCGCAGGGCCGCAGGCGGGGGAACGAGACGGAGTAGCGGCTTTGCCAGTAGTGCTGCTGGAGCCACAGCAGATGCTCCGCCACCATATAGCAATCCACCCTCCAGCTGTCGGATAGGCCAATCAGCGCGCCCAGACCGATTTTGTCTATCCCCGCGCGTCCGAGCCTGTCCGGCGTTTCAAGCCGAAAGAAGAAGTCCTGCTTTTTGCCTTTCAGATGGTGCCGGGCGTACATCGCCTCGTGGTAGGTTTCCTGGTAGACCATCACCCCGTCCAGACCCAGGCTCTTTAGCTCCGCGTACTCGTCCTGCGACAGCGGTTGAACCTCCATCTGCAGCGAGGAAAACGCGCGGCGAATGGCGGGCAGGTGCTGACGGAAATAATCCATTCCCACTTTGCCCTGATGCTCGCCGGTAACCAGCAGCAGATGCTCAAACCCCATCTCCCGGATGGCCGCGCACTCGCGCGCGATCTCCTTTTCGTCGAGCGTTTTGCGCCTGATGCGATTGCTCATCGAAAAGCCGCAGTAGGTACAATCGTTGGCGCACAGGTTGGAAAGGTAAAGCGGGACGTAAAAGCTCACCGTGTTGCCGAAGCGCTGGCGGGTAAGCCGCTGCGCGCGCTGGGCCATCGGTTCCAGATACGCGCTGGCCGCCGGAGAGAGCAGGGCCATCATGTGATCCCGCGTAAGGTGGCGGGATTCCAGCGCGCGTTCAACGTCGGCCTGCGTTTTGCCGTTGATGCGCAGGCGAATGTCTTCCCAGTCGAGCTGGCGCCAGCGATCGGTGAACGTCTTCATGAGCGCGCCTCCAGAAAGCCGGTCAGCGGGCTGGTGGCCTGCGCCTGAACGCTGCGCGCGCCGGGGCCAGACTGCCTTGCCAGCAGGCCAGCCTCAACGGCCAGGCGAAACGCCCGCGCCATGGTCACCGGATCGTCCGCCACGGCAATCGCCGTATTCACCAGCACCGCGTCGGCCCCCATTTCCAGCGCCTGCGCGGCGTGGCTCGGTACGCCGATACCCGCATCGACGACGACCGGAACGGTCGCCTGGGCGATGATAATGTCCAGCATCGCGCGGGTTTCCAGCCCCTGATTAGAGCCAATCGGCGCGCCCAGCGGCATCACCGCGGCGCAGCCGACCTCTTCCAGCCGCTTGCACAGAACGGGGTCGGCCCCGCAGTAGGGCAGAACGGTAAACCCTTGCCGTACCAGCGCTTCCGCCGCCTTCAGGGTTTCAATCGGGTCGGGCAACAGCCAGCGGGCATCCGGGTGGATCTCCAGCTTCAGCCAGCGCGTGCCGAGCGCCTCGCGCGCCAGCTGAGCGGCAAAAATGGACTCCTCGGCGGTTTTCGCACCGGACGTGTTCGGCAGCAGCGTGACGCCTGCCTCCAGTAGCGGGGCCAGAATGGCGTCACTGTGATTGCGAAGGTCCACGCGCTTGAGCGCCAGCGTCACCAGCTGGCTGCCGCTCTCGCGAATGGCATCGACCATCAGCTGCGAAGAGGCGAACTTTCCGGTCCCGGTAAACAGATGTGAATCAAAGACTTTATCGGCAATACGTAGCATTTCAGCCCCCGGCGATAACCTGAAACAGCAGGATCTGGTCGCCTTCGCGCACCTGCTGATGTTCCCACCGCTCGCGCGGCAGGATCTGTTGATTGAGCGCCAGCGCCGTGCCCGGCTTGAGCTGGCGCAGCGCGTCGAGCAGCGCGGCGACGGTGAGATTGTCTTCGCACTGCATAGGCTCATCGTTAAAGAGAATGCGCATCATGGCCTCCGCAAACCGGACAGCTGCTGGCACGCTGCAGCGCCAGATGACGCCAGCCGCCGGAGCGCCCGTCGAACAGCCGCAGCGTATTGCGCTCCGTTTCCATACCGCTCAGCAGCTTGATGGCTTCCAGCGCCTGCAGCGTGCCCATCACGCCGACCACCGGGCCGAGAATGCCCGCCGTGCGGCAGTTGCGCGCCGGCTCGGCGTCGTCCGGCCACAGGCAGCGGTAGCAGCCCTGCGTCCACGGCGGGGTGAGCACCATCATCTGCCCGCCGAAGCCGACGGCGCTGGCGGCGATCAGCGGCGTGCCCTGCGCCACGCACGCGGCGTTAACCGCCTGGCGCGTCGCCATGTTGTCGGAACAGTCGAGCACGACGTCAGCCAGAGCAACTTCGCGTTCCAGGCCGTCACCGTCGAGGCGTGCCTGAAGCGCGATGAGTTCGATATCCGGATTGAGCTTTTGCAGCCGCTGGCGGGCAATGTCCGCCTTAGGCTGGCCGACATCCTCCGTGTTAAACAGGATCTGCCGCTGGAGATTGCTGATGTGAATATCATCATCGTCCGCCAGCACCAGCGTACCGATGCCCGCCCCCGCCAGATAAAGCGCGGCGGGCGCGCCTAACCCGCCGAGACCGACGATCAGCACCCGGCTTTTGAGCAGCCTGTCCTGGCCGTCGATAGCGATATCCTCCAGCAGGATCTGGCGGCTGTAGCGCATAAAGTCGCGGTCATTCATCGCCTGCTCCTGCGAGTTCCAGGAGCTTCGCCGTGGCGGCCTGCCAGTCCGCTGCCTGGGTGATGGCGCTGACGACGGCAATGCTGCCTACGCCCGTCTCCAGCACCGCCGGGGCGCGTTCAAGGCTAATCCCGCCGATGGCGACGGTGGGGTAGTCTGCCAGGCGTTTGACGTGGCCCGCCAGCTGCGCCAGCCCCTGCGGCGCGGACGGCATCTGCTTGGTTTGCGTCGGGAAGACGTGGCCGAGCGCGATGTAGGAGGGGCGAGCCGCCAGCGCGACGTCGATCTCCATGTCATCGTGCGTTGACACGCCGAGGCGCAAACCGGCCGCGCGGATGGCGTTCAGATCCGTGGTCTCAAGATCTTCCTGACCGAGATGCACGCCGTACGCCTGGTGCTTTATCGCCAGCCGCCAGTAGTCGTTGATAAACAGGCGGGCGCTGTAGCGACGCCCCAGCGCGATGGCGGCGAGCACGTCGGCCTCCACCTCTTCGTCGCGCTTATCCTTAATGCGCAGCTGGAGGGTGCGAACGCCCGCGTCGAGAAGGCGCTCAATCCACGCCACGCTGTCCACTACCGGGTAAAGCCCCAGGCGGTAGGGGACGGGGGGAAATCGGGCTGGTACATTACGCCTCCTCTTTTTTGAGGTAAATTTCGCCGCCTTTGGCGCGGAAGTTCTCCGACATGTCCGCCATGCCCACTTCAATCGCCTGGGCGGCGGCGTAGTCGCGCACCTCTTGGCTGATCTTCATCGAGCAGAATTTTGGCCCGCACATTGAGCAGAAATGCGCGACCTTGCCGGACTCCTGCGGCAGCGTTTCGTCGTGGTAGGCGCGGGCGGTGAACGGGTCGAGCGCCAGGTTGAACTGGTCTTCCCAGCGGAACTCAAAGCGCGCTTTCGACATGGCGTTGTCGCGGATTTGCGCCCCCGGATGGCCTTTTGCCAGATCCGCCGCGTGGGCGGCAATTTTGTAGGTAATCAGGCCCTGTTTGACGTCCTCTTTGTTCGGCAGGCCGAGGTGCTCCTTCGGCGTCACGTAGCAGAGCATCGCGCAGCCAAACCAGCCGATCATCGCCGCGCCGATGCCGGAGGTGAAGTGGTCGTAACCCGGCGCGATGTCGGTGGTCAGCGGGCCCAACGTGTAAAACGGCGCTTCGTGGCAGTGCTCCAGCTCCTCAGTCATGTTGCGGCGGATCATCTGCATCGGCACGTGGCCCGGACCTTCAATCATCACCTGCACGTCGTACTCCCAGGCGATTTTGGTCAGCTCGCCCAGCGTGTGCAGCTCGGCAAACTGCGCTTCGTCGTTGGCGTCGCGAATAGAGCCGGGACGCAGGCCGTCGCCCAGCGAGAGCGAGACGTCATAGGCGGCGCAGATTTCGCAGATCTCGCGGAAGTGTTCGTAGAGGAAGTTTTCCTGATGATGGGAGAGGCACCATTTCGCCATGATCGAGCCGCCGCGCGAGACGATGCCGGTCAGACGTTTGGCGGTCATCGGCACGTAGCGCAGCAGCACGCCCGCGTGGATGGTGAAGTAGTCCACGCCCTGTTCTGCCTGCTCCAGCAGCGTGTCGCGGAACGCTTCCCAGGTGAGGTTTTCCGCGATGCCATTCACTTTTTCCAGCGCCTGATAAATCGGGACGGTGCCAATCGGTACCGGGCTGTTACGCAGGATCCACTCGCGGGTTTCGTGGATATAGCGCCCGGTTGAGAGGTCCATCACCGTATCCGCGCCCCAGCGGGTAGACCAGACCAGCTTTTCCACCTCTTCTTCGATTGAGGACGTGACGGCCGAGTTGCCGATGTTGGCGTTGACCTTCACCAGGAAGTTGCGACCGATGATCATCGGCTCGGATTCCGGGTGGTTGATGTTAGCAGGAATAATCGCGCGCCCGGCGGCCACTTCATCACGCACAAATTCCGGCGTGATATTCTCCGGCAGGCGCGCGCCAAAGCCTTCGCCGGGATGCTGGTGGCGCAATATTTCGCTGCGGATACGCTCGCGGCCCATGTTTTCGCGGATGGCGATAAATTCCATTTCAGGGGTGACGATGCCCCGACGCGCGTAGTGCAGCTGGGTCACGCATTTTCCCGCTTTGGCGCGTTTTGGCGTCAGCAGGCCGGTGAAGCGCAGCGCGTCAAGGCCGTCGTCGGCCATACGTTCTTTGGTGTAAGCCGAGCTTTGCTCATTTAGCGCTTCGCTGTCGTTACGCGCGTCAATCCACGGCTGGCGCAGCTTCGCCAGGCCGTGCTGGACGTTGATGGCAATATTGGGGTCGCCGTAGGGACCGGAGGTGTCGTAGACCGGAACGGCCTCGTTTTCCTCGAACTGCGGGTTTTCTTTGCTGCCGCCGATAAGCGTCGGGCTGAGCTGGATTTCGCGCATCGGGACGCGGATATCGGGCTGCGACCCGGAAATATAGATACGCCCGGAGTTCGGGAACGCGGTGCCTTCCAGGGTATTGATGAAGTGCTGGGCCTGTGCGCGCTGTTCGCGGCGGGTCAGTTTTGTTGTAGACATAGCTCATTCCAGATGTGAAGGACATGGCTTGTCAGACGACGGATGAAGCAAGAGAGGATCGCCCGAAGGCGATACAACAGCAGTTTGACTCTTGTTCCCTTCGCAGGTATTAGCCTGATCAGGTTCCGCGGATCCCGAATTAACGGTCTCAGCCCGTGCTTTCACACTGGGCACTCCGACAAGAAAAATCCCCCTCGTGAGAGGGGCGAATGGTTGTAAATTACTCGTTAACGATTAAGAACTCAAGCAGGCCGCGCAACGTTGTCTTCGTTACTGGCCTTTAGATCGTTATCCAGCACCAGGGCGATCAGCTTGTCTTCCAGGGTGAATCGCTCTTCCATCGACTCGCCCAGATCGGACAGCGCCTGCTGAAATTCAAGGTAATTATCGTGATCGATAGCGTTCTCAAGCGTGGAGTCGTAGTACTCCATGATTCGCTGGGTGTTGGCCTCCAGCAGGGAACAGAGCTTGCTTGCCGCTAAAAACGGGCTTGTGCCTTCCATTTCGCGGATAATACGTTCATAAATATTGAAATGGCCGTCGGACAGGTAGTCGACCAGGCTTTGACAAAAATCGTCCAGCGCTTTTTCATTCAGTCGCATATACGATTCTTTGCCAGGCTTAATACCGACCAGATTGTAATAAGCCACGAGCAGATGCTTGCGTACATGTAGCCAGCGATCCACCAGGTTGTTACTTCCTCCAACGCGCTCAGTCAGGCTTTCTAGCTGGTTTAACATGTTCGACTCCACAAGGTTTAGAATTGAATCTGCTTACCCAAAATGTAACAACAATGCTAACAACATGTCAGTGAAGCGAAGGTAGTGCAATAGATATGGATCGTATTATTGAAAAATCAGATCTCGGTTGGTGGATCGTCAGCCATGAACAAAAATTATGGCTGCCGCGCGGTGAATTACCCTATGGCGAAGCGGAAAATTTCAATCTTGTGGGCCAGCCCGCGCTGAGGATCGGCGAGTGGCAGGGCGAGCCGGTATGGTTGATCCAACAGGCTCGCCGCCACGATATGGGATCCGTTCGCCAGGTGCTGGATCTGGATGCGGGGCTGTTTCAGCTGGCAGGCCGCGGCGTGCAGCTCGCGGAGTTTTACCGCTCGCATAAATTTTGCGGCTACTGCGGCCATACCATGCACCCGAGCAAAACCGAGTCGGCGATGCTCTGCAGCCACTGCCGGGAGCGCTATTACCCGCAGATTGCGCCGTGCATCATCGTGGCAATCCGCCGCGAGGATTCCATCCTGCTGGCGCAGCATACCCGCCACCGCAACGGCATTCACACCGTCCTCGCCGGGTTTGTTGAGGTGGGCGAAACCCTTGAACAGGCCGTCGCGCGCGAGGTGATGGAAGAGAGCGGCATTAAGGTTAAAAACCTGCGCTACGTGACGTCGCAGCCGTGGCCGTTCCCGATGTCGCTGATGACGGCGTTTATGGCCGAATACGACAGCGGTGACATTGTTATCGACCAGAAGGAGCTGCTGGAAGCGAACTGGTATCGCTATGATGATTTACCGCTGCTGCCGCCGCCGGGAACGGTGGCGCGTCGGCTGATAGAAGATACGGTGGCAATGTGTCGGGCCGAGTTTGAATGACATGTTACACTGTGGCCATGACGCTTAAGGAACTGCAAAAATGACCGAACTGAAGAACGATCGTTATCTGCGTGCGCTGCTGCGCCAGCCTGTTGATGTAACCCCGGTATGGATGATGCGCCAGGCGGGCCGCTATCTCCCGGAGTACAAAGCCACGCGCGCCCAGGCGGGCGATTTTATGTCGCTGTGCAAAAACGCCGAGCTGGCCTGCGAAGTGACGCTCCAGCCCCTGCGCCGCTTCCCGCTGGATGCCGCCATTCTCTTCTCGGACATTCTGACCATTCCGGATGCGATGGGCCTTGGGCTCTATTTCGAAACCGGCGAAGGCCCGCGCTTCACGTCGCCCATCAAGAGCAAAGCGGACGTCGATAAGCTACCCATTCCCGATCCCGAAGGCGAGCTGGGCTACGTGATGAACGCGGTGCGCACCATTCGCCGCGAGCTGAAGGGCGAGGTGCCGCTGATTGGCTTTTCCGGCAGCCCGTGGACGCTGGCAACCTACATGGTTGAGGGCGGCAGCAGCAAAGCCTTCACGGTGATCAAAAAGATGATGTACGCCGAGCCGCTGGCCCTGCACGCGCTGCTCGACAAGCTGGCGAAGAGCGTGACCCTTTACCTTAACGCGCAGATCAAAGCGGGCGCGCAGTCGGTGATGATTTTCGACACCTGGGGCGGCGTGCTGACCGGGCGCGATTACCAGCAGTTCTCGCTGTACTACATGCACAAAATCGTCGACGGCCTGCTGCGTGAAAACGAAGGCCGCCGCGTGCCGGTCACCCTCTTCACCAAAGGCGGCGGCCAGTGGCTGGAAGCGCTGGCCGCCACCGGCTGCGACGCGCTGGGCCTCGACTGGACCACAGACATTGGCGAGGCGCGCCGTCGCGTGGGCGATAAAGTCGCGCTGCAGGGCAACATGGACCCGTCCATGCTTTACGCCCAGCCTGCCCGTATTGAAGAAGAAGTGTCGACTATACTGTCTGCTTTCGGCCAGGGTGAAGGCCACGTCTTTAACCTCGGCCACGGCATTCATCAGGATGTGCCGCCAGAGCATGCTGGCGCGTTTGTGGAGGCGGTGCATCGGCTTTCTGCCCAGTATCACAAGTAAGGAGTGGTTATGGATCTCGCGTCGTTACGCGCTCAACAGATAGAACTGGCCTCATCCGTGATCCGCGAGGATCGTCTGGATACGGACCCTCCGCAGTACATTGGCGGGGCAGACGTCGGGTTTGAGCAGGGCGGCGAAGTGACGCGAGCGGCGATGGTGGTGCTGAAGTACCCCTCGCTTGAGCTGGTCGAGTACAAGGTGGCGCGTATCGCCACCACCATGCCGTATATTCCCGGCTTTCTCTCCTTCCGCGAATATCCCGCGCTGCTCGCCGCGTGGGAACAGCTCTCGCACAAACCCGATCTGCTGTTTGTGGACGGACACGGCATTTCCCATCCGCGTCGTTTAGGCGTTGCCAGCCACTTTGGGCTGCTGGTGGACGTGCCGACCATCGGCGTCGCCAAAAAACGCCTGTGCGGCAAGTTTGAGCCGCTCTCCGCCGAGCCGGGCGCGATCGCCCCGCTTATCGACAAAGGCGAACAGCTGGCGTGGGTATGGCGCAGCAAGGCGCGCTGTAACCCGCTGTTCATCGCCACCGGGCATCGGGTAAGCATGGATAGCGCGCTGGCGTGGGTGCAGCGCTGCATGAAAGGCTACCGCCTGCCGGAGCCGACGCGCTGGGCTGACGCCGTCGCATCCTCGCGCCCGGCATTTGTTCGATGGCAGGAAATTCAGCGCTGATTCAGGTAAACTGCGGCTAATTTTCGATTCGAGACATCATCATGTTACAAAACCCGATTCATCTGCGCCTTGAGAAGCTGGAAAGCTGGCAGCACGTCACCTTTATGGCCTGCCTGTGCGAGCGCATGTATCCCAACTATGCCGCATTCTGCAAGCAAACGGAGTTTGGTGAAGGCCAGATTTATCGCCGCATCCTGGATTTAATCTGGGAAACGCTGACGGTGAAAGATGCAAAGGTGAACTTTGACTCTCAGCTGGAAAAGCTGGAAGAGGCGATTCCGGCTGCGGATGATTTCGACCTGTACGGCGTTTATCCTGCCATTGATGCCTGCGTGGCGTTAAGCGAGCTCATTCACTCTCGCCTGAGCGGTGAAACCCTGGAGCACGCCATCGAAGTCAGTAAGGCTTCCATTACTACCGTGGCGATGCTGGAAATGACCCAGGAAGGTCGTGAAATGACCGACGAAGAGCTGCGCGCCAACCCGGCGGTGGAGCAGGAATGGGATATCCAGTGGGAGATTTTCCGCCTGCTGGCAGAGTGCGAAGAACGTGATATCGAGCTGATAAAAGGGCTGCGCGCGGACCTGCGCGAGGCCGGTGAGAGCAATATC
>AGFT01001450.1_pt1 | contig 13251 bp, 15 predicted proteins | sample 305848 | NCBI WGS metagenome assembly AGFT01 (sample SAMN02954282, study PRJNA62043) | ant fungus garden metagenome | biome: terrestrial; feature: Atta colombica fungus garden; material: fungus garden; isolation source: Atta colombica fungus garden bottom | host: Atta colombica | place: Panama...
AGCTGGCGCAGGCGAATGTAGTACAGCGTCTTGATGCCCTTCTTCCAGGCGTAGATCTGCGCCCGGTTGATATCGCGCGTGGTGGCGGTATCCGGGAAGAAGAGCGTTAAGGACAGCCCCTGATCCACGTGCTTCGTCGCCTCGGCGTAGGTATCAATGATCTTCTCCGGGCCGATCTCATACGCGTCCTGATACAGCGCCAGGTTTTCGTTGGTCATAAACGGGGCGGGGTAGTAAACGCGCCCGGTTTTGCCTTCCTTTCGGATCTCGATTTTCGACACGATCGGATGGATGCTCGACGTGGCGTGGTTGATGTAGGAAATCGATCCGGTCGGCGGCACCGCCTGCAGGTTCTGGTTATAGATGCCGTATCGCATCACGTCGTCGCGAAGCTGCTGCCACATCGCGCGCGTCGGCAGCGCAATCCCGGCGCGGGCGAACAGCTCGCGCACCTTCGCGGTTTTCGGCTGCCAGTCGCCTTCCAGATACTGGCTGAAATACGCCCCGCTGGCGTAGCGCGACTGCTCAAAGCCCGCGAACCGCTGGCCGCGCTCGCGCGCCAGCATCATCGAGGTATGCAGCGCGTGCCAGGTGACGGTGTAGAAATAGAGGTTGGTGAAGTCCAGCCCTTCCGCGCTGCCGTAGGCGATGCCCTCACGCGCCAGGTAGCCGTGCAGGTTCATCTGTCCGAGGCCGATGGCGTGCGACGCGGCGTTGCCCGCCGCGATGGACGGCACGCTGCGGATGTGGCTCATGTCCGACACCGCCGTCAGCCCGCGGATCGCCGTCTCGACCGTGCGGCCAAAGTCGGGTGAATCCATGGTGTGGGCGATATTCAGCGACCCGAGGTTGCAGGAGATGTCTTTCCCGATCTCCGCGTAGTCCAGGTTTTCGTCATAGGTAGAGGCGCTGTTGACCTGCAGGATCTCCGAGCACAGGTTGCTCATGTTGATGCGCCCGGCAATCGGATTGGCGCGGTTCACCGTGTCCTCGTACATGATGTACGGATAGCCGGACTCAAACTGAATTTCGGCCAGCGTCTGGAAGAAGTCGCGGGCGTTGATGTACGTCTTGCGGATGCGGTCGTCGGCAACCAGCTCGTCGTACAGCTCGCTGATGGCTACGTCACCGAACGCTTTACCGTGGATGCGCTCGATATCGTAGGGCGAGAACAGCGCCATCTCGGCATTCTCTTTGGCGAGCGCAAAGGTGATGTCCGGGATGACGACGCCGAGCGACAGGGTTTTAATGCGAATTTTTTCGTCGGCGTTTTCGCGCTTGGTATCGAGAAAGCGCAGGATGTCCGGGTGGTGCGCGTGCAGATACACCGCGCCCGCGCCCTGGCGCGCGCCGAGCTGGTTGGCGTACGAGAACGCGTCTTCCAGCATCTTCATCACCGGGATCACCCCCGAAGACTGGTTCTCAATGCGCTTGATCGGCGCGCCCGCTTCGCGCAGGTTGGAGAGCAGAAACGCCACGCCGCCGCCGCGCTTGGAGAGCTGCAGCGCCGAGTTTACCGCGCGGCCAATCGACTCCATATTGTCTTCGATGCGCAGCAGGAAGCAGGAGACCAGCTCGCCGCGCTGGGCCTTGCCGCAGTTGAGGAAGGTGGGCGTGGCGGGCTGGAAGCGGCCGGAGAGGATCTCGTCGGTCAGCCGCCCGGCCAGCGCTTCATCCCCCTGGGCGAGCGTCAGCGCCACCATCACGGTGCGATCCTCAAAGCTTTCAAGGTAGCGTTTGCCGTCGAAGGTCTTCAGGGTGTAGCTGGTGTAATACTTCCACGCGCCGAGAAACGTCTGGAAGCGAAAGCCGCTGGCGTGGGCGCGTTCGAACAGCTTCACCACGAAGGCGCGATCGTAGCGGGCCAGCGCGCGCGCTTCGTAATAGCCTTCTTTGACCAGATAGTCGAGGCGCTCCTGCTGGCTGCCGAACTTCACGGTATTCGGACGGACGTGGGCGGCAAAAAAGGCGTCCACCGCCTCGTGGTCCTTGCCGAACTGAATGCGCCCCTCGCGATCGTACAGGTTAAGCATCGCGTTTAGCGCGTGGTAATCCGGCGTCCCCTGGATTACGCGTTCTGCGGTTGTCGTTGCCAAAATTCGTTCACTCCTTTACGCACGTTTTCTACGTCCTGCTGTGTCCCCATCAGTTCAAAGCGATAGAGATACGGCACGCCGCATTTTTGAGAGATGAGATCCCCGGCGCGGCAAAACGCGTCGCCGAAGTTGCGATTGCCCGCCGCGATCACCCCGCGAATGCGCTGCCGGTTGTGCGGATCGTTAAGAAAGCGAATCACCTGGCGGGGCACCGCGCCGGCCGTGCCGCCGCCGCCGTAGCTGGGCACCACCAGGATGTAGGGTTCATCTACCTGAATACGCTCCCGCTCGTTGAGCGGAATGCGGATCGCGGGCAGCCCGACGCGCTCTATAAAGCGGAGCGTGTTCTCCGAGCTGCTGGAAAAGTAGACCAGCGTGCTCATGCACGGGCTGCCTGAGCGCTCAGGCGGTTGATCATATCCGGGCGAAAGCCGGACCAGCTGGTTTCACCGGCAACGACGACGGGAAGCTGGCGGAAGCCCTGCGCGCGCAGCGCGTCGGCCGCATCCGGCACCAGGTCAACGTTCACCATCTCAAACGCAACGCCGCGGCTTTCCATGGCGCGTTTGGTGGCGTGGCACTGAACACAATCGTTACGAGTGTAAATAATAATGCTCATGATTCGTATTTCCATTTAAAATGAGAAAGCGGCGCGAAGTATCGCGTCGGGTTGTGTGTCTCTTGCTAAAAAGGATACTAGATGTAGTTGTGCTAAGTTTCAACCATACAAGATATGGGAAATTTCGATTAATGTGTTCCAGATGATGAGCCGGGCGGGACAGGGATTGCCGTACGCGATTTTTAGCTATCGGACAAAGAAAAGCCCCGCTGCCGAAGGCGAACGGGGCTGATGCGGTGCGCCTGACTTATTTTCGCAGGCTGAGCAGGGCGCCAATGAAAATCCCTACGGCGGCAACGGTGCCCAGCGCGTACATTGGCTTTTCACGCACGAAGGTGTTCGCGCAGCTCATGGCGTCGCAGGCTGCCTGTGACGCGCGCGAGCGGCCGTTCATTCTGGCGCGCGTTTCGCGCAGCAAAGACTGAGCCTTACGTTTCGCGGCATCCGCTTCATCCTTTGCGTCACTTCCCCAGGATTTCAGCACCTCTTCCAGCGTGTCGGCTAATTGGCTGACATCATTACGAACATCCTGAGCGTCGTCGTTAATATCGTTTCGGTTCGGTCTGTTAAACATACGATCCTCCTTAATTTGGCATTCCCGTTAAGTCTAGCTCAGGAATGCAATATCTGAAGCCAGTCACGACGTAAAAGACAGTTTATGGAATATTCTGAAAGCACTGCTATTGCTGAATACTGTAAGGTTGCCGGGCAGGAAAAGATAACGAGGAATATATATGTATTTACGACCGGATGAGGTGGCGCGCGTTCTTGAAAAAGCGGGATTCACCATGGATGAGGTGACGTCAAAAGCCTATGGCTATCGCCGCGGCGAGAATTATGTTTACGTCAACCGTGAAGCGAGAATGGGGCGCACGGCTCTCATTATTCACCCGACGCTAAAAGACAGAAGTTTGTCATTTGCTGAGCCAGCCTCGGATATTAAAACCTGCGATCAATACCAGCAATTTCCGCTCTATTTGGGCGGCGAAGCGCAGGAGCATTATGGTATTCCGCACGGTTTCAGCTCCCGAATGGCGCTGGAGCGCTTCCTGACAGGGGTGTTCGGCGACGTTCAGTAGGTTTGCGACTGGCATGCGCCAGTCGCCTCACCTCAGGCTTTGGCCTGGCCGTACTGGCTGACCTTAAACAGGCGGCGGCAGTAGTCGAGAAAATAGCCATACACCGCGCCCATCAGCATCGACACCACGATGTTGGAGCTTACGGCCGCGGCAATCTGGTGCCAGTCGGCGCCCACCACGAGCAGAATCGCAACGTAGACCGGTGACTGAAACGTCACGTAGGCCAGCACGTCTGCCAGGTTTTTCACCCAGCCCGCCGGGCTTACGCGCCGCGCATGGCGCATAATCACGTCACGATACAAACCGTAGGGCCATGCAATAAGGATATTCACCGGGATCGCAACCAGGCGAGACGAAAGGGACTGCTCAAAGGTCATTCCGGAGAGGAATATCTCGATCAGCATGTTGACGACGGAACAATAGACAACCATCGCGAACGTATCCGCTACCGCATGGCGCAGGCGAGACTGCGGTGAGAACATGACTGAACTCCTTGAGAGCACGCTAAAAATGACGTTTCCAACCGTTTCGGGCAGTGATTTAGGTTGGGTTATTTAATGTGCATAGAGTATATCTCTGCCTGCAAACTCACAATGAGTGATTAATTTTTATTTAATGCCGTTTTGTCTATAAAACTCTCTAAATTTGACCGTTTGTTGTCCGCGTCGTTATTTTCTCTCTTTGTGTCAATTATACGCATTAAAATCAATTATTTATTGTCGTGGTGCTGTTTTGGGGCTCACGCTGGGCTGCACGCCAACCCCGGTTACGGCGGCATGGCGGGTTTGCGTAACAATCCACCGGATGTCGACCCGTTTGCAGGGTAAAATTCTCCCGTGATAATCTTGATTTTATCTATGAAAAATGAATTTTTATTCACTCGTAAGATGCGCCGCAGAATGCCCATGCGTTGAGAAAGTCGTTTCTGAATATTGCTGTGGTGATTAATTTGCGAAACATTTATTAAGTAATATCGATAATATTTTAAAAGAAATATTTACATTAATAACGAAAGGCCAGTGCGGGTGGATATTGCGGCAAAAATGAATTATTCTGTTAACTGAATTTCGGCTTACTTACAACGAAAAGGTTTTCGATAAATATGTCTCTGACGTTACAGAATCTTAATAATATCCGTACCCTTCGTGCGCTGGCGCGTGAATTATCACTGGACGTTCTGGAAGAAGTTCTGGAGAAAGTCAGAATCGTTGCAGATGAAAAGCGTAGCGAACTGTCCGAGCTTGAACAGCAGCGTGCCGAGCAGCAGGAAAAAATTAATGCTCTGCTGGAACTGATGAAAGCCGACGGCATTTCACCATCTGATTTGCTGGGTTCAGAGCAGGCAATCGGCGGTCAGCCGGTGAAAAAACGTAAAGCCCGTGAAGCGAAATACCGTTTTACTGACGCAAACGGCGAAGAGAAAACGTGGACCGGCCAGGGACGTACGCCTAAGCCTATTGCGACCGCGCTGGAAAACGGTAAATCACTGGATGATTTCCTGATCTAACGCTGGATCCGGGCGGAACGTGCCGCCCGGTCATTTATCTTAGCAGACGCCAAAATCACCGGATTCGGTGTAGCGAGTAACGTCCGCCGCGTTGAGCGTGAACTTTTCGCCCTCCTCATCGCTCGCCTGTACCGCCACGATCTCCTCACCGTTCACTTCAAGAACCTTCAGTTTCGGACCGCCCTGGCGCGGTTGTACATAATCGCCGACAGAAAACATAATGACTCCTCCTCATTGGTTTACATTTCACCTTAGACCACGCGCCCCGCGGCGTAAAATCTATTTCAGCGATAGCGCCCTATGCGCTGCGTCGATTCCACGGCATCACCTTCAGCAGCCGCGCCATGCCGCAAAAGCCGGTCACCCCGGCAAACAGCAGGCCCGCGCCGACGAAGCCGCTGAGCAGGAAAAAGCCTGAGGACACGCTGTAGCCCAGCACGACGCCGCAGAGGATCAGCGCGCCAGCGGCAATCTGCACCTGGCGCATCAGCGGAAGCGGCTGGGATTTATCTTCAACGGTCGGCAGCCCGGCCTGCTTCCAGCCCTGAATGCCGCCCTCCAGAAGCCAGCCGTGTGCCTGGGGAGCCGCCTGCGCCAGCCGCCCGGCGTTGTTCGACGTGCGCATGCCGGACTGGCAGTGAAAAATCACCGTATCGCCGGGCTTAACCTGCAGCCCGGCGGGCAGGGCGTCGAGCGGAACAGAGCGCGCCCCGGCGATGCGCTCGCGGGCGTGCTCGTCCGCATCGCGAATATCAATAAGTGTCGCGCCTTTGGCGATCAGCGCGCTGGCCTGCTGGGGCGAAATAAGAGGTAAAGACATCGCGGCTCCTTACGGGCAGTAAAGGGTTTTCAGGGTGCCGATGAGCTGGTTGACGGCATCATTTTTGATGGCATAGAGGATGCGCTGGGCGTCGCGCCTGCTTTCGATCAGGCCCTCGTCGCGCATCCGCGCCAGATGCTGCGAGGTCGCGGAGGCGCTCAGGCCCGTGGCGCGCGCCAGATCGCCCGCGCTAGTGCCCGGCGCGCCGCACAGCACGCAGAGGATCAGCAGCCGGTTTGGGTTGCTCATGGCTTTCAGTAACGTTGCGGCCTGCGCGGCGCTGGCCTGGAGCTGTTCGAGTTCGTTCATATTAGTTTAGGTTTTTCTTAATTAAGGTAACGCTAAACTAAAGGCGGACGCGCTGCCAGCCCGCTAAACGTAAAAGAGGGTAAAAATGCGCGTTCTCCCGTGGCGTTAGCCGCTAAGCTGGCTACGCTTAAAGTGCATACTTTTTATGACTTTCAATTGGTTAGCTTGTAGGGAGACATCATGGGTTTTTGGCGTATCGTCTTTACCATCATTTTGCCGCCGCTGGGCGTGCTGCTTGGCAAAGGTTTCGGCTGGGCGTTCATTCTGAATATTATTCTGACGCTGCTGGGCTATATTCCCGGCCTCATTCACGCCTTCTGGGTACAAACCAAAAGCTAGGCGCGCCAGAGCAAATCGCTGTAAATACCGGTTAACACGCCCTGCGGGCCAAACTGCTGTTTGATCCAGCGGGTGACCTGGCCGGTAGCCGCATGCTGCGTGGCGAGCAGCATGCGGGAATCCTGGCGCGGGTTGTTGATCCGCCGCGCGATCAGCAGGCCGTCCTCCACCGCCTCCCGCACCATGTACTCCGGCAAAAATCCAATCCCGTCTCCCAGGATCTGACACTGGCACTTGGTGTTAAAGTCCGGCACCAGAATCGCCTCCTGGCCGTGCAGCAGCCAGCCGACCTTCTTGTTGATGGTGTGCGCGGTGTCCTCGACCATGATGTTCGGATACAGGCGCAGCTGGCTTTCGGCAATCGGCTCCGGCACAAACGCCAGCGGATGCGTCGGCGCGATGGCAAACACCCAGCGGATCGCGCCGATCTCGGTGTAATCAATCCCGCCGCCGTCCAGCAGCGTGTCCGGCGCGCCGATCGCGATATTGGCCTGGTTGTTGATGATCGAATCCCAGACGCCGTTATACACCTCGGTCGTGACGGTAATCTGGCAGGTGGGGAACTGCTTTTTCAGCACCTGCAGCAGCCTGGCGGTGTGGCGCGGCGTGTACAGCAGCTGGTTAATGCAGATGCGCACCCGCGTCTCGATCCCCTGAGAGATGGTATCGATCCCGCGCTTGATGGCGTGAAAGTCGTTCAGCAGGTCGGTGGCCTTGCGGTAAAAGTAAAACCCGGACTCGGTCAGCTCGATGCTGCGCGTGTTGCGCACGAACAGCACCACGTCCAGCCCGGTCTCCATGCGCTTGATGGTGTAGCTAATCGCGGAGGTGGTGACGCCAAGCTCCGCCGCCGCTTTGCTGAAGCTGCCAAACCGCGCCGCGGTGGTGAAGGCCAGCAGGTTCTCTTCGGTAAAGATGGAATTCATATCACGGCTCTCTGCGGCCATCAGTTTTGAACATATTTTAACAGCGCGGCAACAATACCTTTGATGCCGGTCACAGTTCTGCATATTTCTCGAGAGCCTTGCGGGGCAAGGCCTCGTGAGCCATAAGCATAATGCAGTACCGGGCGGCTAAAAAGCGGTGCGACATAAGAAAAAGGTTGCACGGCCGCACGTTTTAGCCAGATTGTTAAATCTAACTCAACAATGAATTGGCTGTCGATGAATGAATTTTAAGCGGATTCTTTTCTGCCGGGGCTGTTGCTATTCTCGGCTCATCAGAAATGAATACATCGGGAGTCTGAATATGTCTGCAACTGAACTCGTTACTGAATTTCTGCTGGCGGCAGAGCAGGGAAATATCGACGCGCTCAATGCCTGCCTTGAAAAAGGCGTGGACATTAACGCCACCAACCGCCAGAAGCGCACCGCCGTTATTATTGCCAGCCTGAATAAGCATTACGCCTGCGTTGAGCGATTAATTTCCGCCGGGGCGGATATCGACATGCAGGATCAGACCTGCTTCAACCCCTTCCTGATCAGCTGCCTGACGAACGACCTGACGCTGCTGCGCACCGTATTACCGGCGAATCCGGATCTCGATCGCCTGACGCGTTTCGGCGGCGTGGGCATTACTCCCGCCAGCGAGAAAGGCCACGTGGAGATCGTGCGCGAGCTGCTGGAAAAAACCGACATTAACGTCAACCACACCAACTTCGTCGGCTGGACGCCGCTGCTGGAGGCCATCGTGCTAAACGACGGCGGCGCGAAACAGCAGGAAATTGTGAAGCTGTTGCTGGACCACGGCGCGAACCCGCACATGACCGATAAGTACGGCAAAACCCCGCTCGAGCTGGCGCGGGAAAAAGGCTACACGGCGATCGCCGAGCTGCTGCTGGCGGCTGGCGCATAATCTTCTCGGCCAGCGATAGCCGGCTGGCCGCTTTTCACTACACGCATTTCACCGACGTGCATTTTGCATGCTGGCGGCCCCCTTTTATCCGCGATCAGGAGAAAATAATGCCAACCAAAATTGTCATCAAAAAGAACACCTATTTTGATTCGGTCTCCTTAATGTCGGTCTCCACCAAAGCCAATAAATTGCCGGGCGTTGAGCAGGCGTTTGTGGCGATGGCGACCGAAATGAACAAGGGCGTATTAAAAAACCTCGGCCTGCTGACGCCGGAATTAAATGAGGCCAAAAACGGCGACCTGATGATCGTCATTAAGGGCGAGGCGGCGAACGATGAAACGCTGGCCGCCATTGAGGCGCTGTTTGCCCGCAAGGAGAGCGCGGGCAGCCACGAGGCGCGCTACGCGACGATCGCCAGCGCCAAAACCCATCGCCCCGACGCTAACCTGGCGGTGATCTCCGTCAACGGCACCTTTGCCGCCCGCGAGGCGCGCCAGGCGCTGGAAAACGATCTCAACGTGATGCTGTTTTCCGACAACGTGTCGCTTGACGACGAGCTGGCGCTCAAGCAGCTGGCGCACCAGAAAGGGCTGCTGATGATGGGGCCGGACTGCGGCACCGCCATCATCAACGGCGCGGGGCTGTGCTTTGCCAACGCGGTGCGCCGCGGGCCGATCGGCATCGTCGGCGCGTCCGGCACCGGCAGCCAGGAGCTGAGCGTGCGCATCCACGAGTTTGGCGGCGGCGTATCGCAGCTGATCGGCACCGGCGGGCGCGATCTCAGCGAAAAGATCGGCGGCCTGATGATGCTCGACGCCATCGACATGCTCGAAGCCGATGATTCCACCGAGGTGATTGCGCTGATCTCCAAGCCGCCCGCGCCGTCGGTGGCGGAAAAGGTGCTGGCCCGCGCCCGCGCCTGCCGCAAGCCGGTCGTCGCGTGTTTCCTCGGCCGCAACGCACCGCCTGCCGATGAAAACGGGCTGCAGTTTGCCCGCGGCACCAAGGAGGCGGCGCTGAAGGCGGTGCTGCTGACCGGCATTAAAAAGGAGTCTCTTGACCTTCACCCGCTCAACTGGCCGCTGATCGAAGAGGTGCGCGCCCGCCTGACGCCTCAGCAGAAGTACATTCGCGGCCTGTTCTGCGGCGGCACCCTGTGCGACGAGGCGATGTTCGCCGCGCTGGAAAAGTTCGACGACGTTTACAGCAACATCCAGCCCGATCCGGCGAAGCGCCTGACCGATCTCAGCGTCAGTAAAGCCCACACCTTCCTCGACTTCGGCGACGACGATTTCACCCACGGCAGGCCGCACCCGATGATCGACCCGACCAACCGCATCAGCCGCCTGCTTCAGGAGGCGCGCGATCCCAACGTGGGCGTCATCGTGATGGACTTCGTGCTCGGCTTCGGCGCGCACGAGGATCCGGTTGGCGTGATGCTCGAGGCGATCGAAGAGGCGCAGGCGATCGCGAAGGCCGACGGCCGGCCGCTTGAGATCCTCGGCTACGTGCTCGGCACCGACCAGGATCCGCAGAAGCTGGCGCAGCAGTGCCAGCTGCTGACCGACGCGGGCGTCATCTGGGCCAGCAGCAGCACCAACACCGGGCTGCTGGCGCGCGAATTTGTCTGTAAAGGGGAGAAAGCATAATGACGACCTTATTCAACCAGCCGCTGAACGTCATCAACGTCGGTATTTCGCTGTTCAGCGACGATCTCAAAAAGCAGCACGTTCCCGTGACCCAGCTCGACTGGACGCCGCCGGGGCAGGGCAATATGCAGGTGGTGGACGCGCTCGACCAGCTTGCGGAGCAGCCGCTGGCGGAGAAAATCGCCGCCGCTAACGTCATTGCGCTGGAGCGCATCATCCAGTCCCATCCGGTGCTGGTGGGCTATGACCAGGCGATTAACGTCGTGCCGGGGATGACCCGCACCACCATCCTGCACGCCGGTCCCCCCGTCTCGTGGGAAAACATGTGCGGCGCGATGAAGGGCGCGGTGACCGGGGCGCTGGTGTTTGAGGGGCTGGCGAACGATATCGAAGACGCCGGGCGCGTGGCGGCGTCGGGCGACATCACCTTCTCGCCGTGCCACGAGCACGACTGCGTGGGATCGATGGCGGGCGTGACGTCCGCGTCGATGTTCATGCACATCGTCGAGAATAAAACCTACGGCAACCGCGCGTTCACCAACCTCAGCGAGCAGATGGCGAAAATCCTGCGCATGGGCGCCAACGACCAGAGCGTGATCGACCGCCTGAACTGGATGCGCGACGTGCTCGGCCCGATGCTGCGCGACGCGATGAAGATTATCGGCGAAATCGATCTGCGCCTGATGCTGGCGCAGGCGCTGCATATGGGCGACGAGTGCCACAACCGCAACAACGCGGGCACCACGCTGCTGATCCAGGCGCTGACGCCGGGGCTGATTCAGGCCGGTTATCCGGTTGAGCAGCAGCGCGAGGTGTTTGAGTTCGTCGCCAGCAGCGACTACTTCTCCGGCCCGACGTGGATGGCGATGTGCAAAGCCGCGCTGGACGCCGCCCACGGCATCGAGTACAGCACCGTCGTCACCACCATGGCGCGCAACGGCTACGAGTTCGGCCTGCGCGTCTCCGGCCTGCCGGGGCAGTGGTTTACCGGCCCGGCGCAGCAGGTGATTGGCCCGATGTTCGCGGGCTATAAGCCGGAAGACTCCGGGCTGGACATCGGCGACAGCGCGATTACCGAAACCTACGGCATCGGCGGCTTTGCGATGGCGACGGCCCCGGCGATCGTGGCGCTGGTGGGCGGCACGGTGGACGAAGCCATCGACTTCTCGCGCCAGATGCGCGAAATCACCCTCGGCGAAAACCCCAACGTTACCATTCCGCTGCTCTCCTTTATGGGCATTCCGGCCGCCATCGACATCACCAGAGTGGCGGGCAGCGGCATTCTGCCGGTGATCAACACCGCGATTGCCCATAAAGACGCGGGCATTGGCATGATCGGGGCGGGCATCGTTCACCCGCCGTTTAGCTGTTTTGAAAAGGCGCTGTTGACCTTCCGCGATCGCTACTTTTTATAAGGCAAGCATCCATGAAAAACATCAAGCTGGAGTGGAAAAGAGGTGACTGGGCGGCATATTTCGGGTTGATGACCAACAACCTGACCAATCTGCTGACCATGATGGGGCTGCTCATTTTTGTCGTCGGCATCCCGAAGGAGATTGTTTATGGACGCATCGCGCCGGCCTTCGGGCTGGCGGTGCTGGTAGCGAGCGTTTGCTACACGTGGTTTGGCCTGCAGATGGCGCGCCAGACCGGGCGTAGCGACGTCACCGCGCTGCCGTCGGGCCCGAGCGCGCCGTCGATTTTTACCGTCACCTTTCTGGTGCTGATGCCGGTCTACCAGCAGACGGGCGACGCGGATTTCGCCATCCAGATTGGCCTGGTGTGGTGCTTCGTGGAGGCGCTGATCCTCGCGGGCGGTTCGTTCTTGGGCGAAACCATCCGCAGGATGATCCCGCGCACCGTGCTGCTGTCGTGCCTCTCCGGCTTGGGCCTGCTGCTGCTTGCGATGAACCCAATGCTGCAGGCGTTCGAAGCGCCGACGGTCTCCTTCATCGTGCTGCTGCTGATCTTCATCAACTGGTTTGGCAAAAAGCCGATCTTCGCCCGCATCCCGACCGGCCTGCTGCTGCTGATTGCCGGTACCGCGCTTGCGTGGATTTCCGGCCTGCAAAGCCCGGAGGCGATCAAAGCATCGATGTCGTCGTTCGGCTTTAACCCGCCGTCGGTGCATATCGACGGCTTTATGCAGGGGCTGCCGCACGCGCTGCCGTACCTGGCGTCGGCGGTTCCTCTGGGGCTGGCGAACTACATCTTTGACCTGGAAAACATTGAGAGCGCCCACGCGGCGGGGGATGAATATCCAACGCGCAAGGTGATGCTGGCGAACGGCCTGGCGTCGATGCTCGGCTGCCTGATGGGCAACCCGTTCCCGGTAACGGTCTACGTCGGCCACGCGGGCTGGAAGGCGATGGGGGCCAGCATCGGCTACACGCTGGCCTCGGGCGTCACCATGTTCATCGTGCCGCTGTTCGGGCTGGGGGCGTTTATGCTCGCCATCATTCCGATGACCGCCATCGTGCCGATTCTGGTGTTTATCGGCGTCGTCACCGCCAACCAGGTGGTGAGGGAGACGCCCAAAGTTGAGGTGCCGGTGATCTTCATCTGCCTGTTCCCGTGGATCGCCAACTGGGCGCTGACCATGATGAACAGCGTGATGGGGGCGGCGGGCACCAGCGCGGCGAAAATCGGCACCGACGTGCTGCACAGCAAGGGCATTTACTACGAAGGGCTGGTACATCTGGGCAGCGGCGCGCCGCTTGCCAGCATGCTCTGGGGCTGCATCGCCATCTTCGCCATCATCAACAAGCCGCTGCGCGGAGCCGTCGCTGCCGCGGGCGGGGCGCTGCTGTCGCTGTTCGGCGTGATCCACGCCCCGGTGGTCGGCTTCGCTGAGGGCAGCTCGCTGATGTTCGTCACGGCCTACCTGATGATGGGCGGCATGTTCGTGGTGAAGCATGTGCTGGATAGCCGGGAAGCGGCGAGCGCGGCGGCACCGATTTCCGAAGCTTAATAGCGACC
>AGFT01107974.1_pt1 | contig 13201 bp, 9 predicted proteins | sample 305848 | NCBI WGS metagenome assembly AGFT01 (sample SAMN02954282, study PRJNA62043) | ant fungus garden metagenome | biome: terrestrial; feature: Atta colombica fungus garden; material: fungus garden; isolation source: Atta colombica fungus garden bottom | host: Atta colombica | place: Panama...
CCATCTGCTGATCGCCAATGGAGAGATCGCCTACCAGGCGGTCGCTCTTAAAGCGCAGGTTCAGCTTCGCCAGCAGCTTGTCCGCTTCGGCGTACATCGTTTTCCAGTCGATCTTGCCGAACCGGTTAACAAATTCGCGGCCCAGGAAGATGTTCTCAGCAATAGTGAGCTGCGGAATGAGGTTCAGCTCCTGGTGAATGATGCCGATACCCGCTTCCTGCGAGGATTTGGGACCGTTGAAGGTGGTCTCTTTACCCAGCCACAGCAGCGAACCCGCATCGCGCTGGTAGATGCCGGTCAGCACTTTCATCATTGTGGATTTACCGGCGCCGTTTTCGCCCACCAGCGCCATGACGCGCCCGGGGTAAACGTTCAGCGCCGCGCCGGAGAGGGCTTTTACGCCCGGGAACGACTTATCGATCCCTTTTAGCTGCAGTAATGCGTCCATGATGGCCTCAGAAGGTGACGCCAGCACAGAGAATGACGTTCGCATACGGGGAGCACTCCCCGCTGCGAATCACCGCCTGACTGTCTGCGGTTTGTTTTTTGAAGTCTTCGTGCGTGGTGTAACGAATTTCAATGGTGTTTCCCTGGTGTTGTTGCAGCTGCTCGATATGACCGATCAACGTTTCGTGGAGCTGCGGATTATGTTGTTTGATTTCCGCCGCGAGAATAGCCGTCTCAACCTGCATCTCCGCGGTCACCACGTCCAGTACCTGCATAAACGAGGGCACGCCCTGCGTTAACGCCATATCAATACGGGTTGTGCTGCGCGGAACCGGCAGGCCTGCATCGCAAACCACCAGCGTATCGGTATGCCCAAGGCGGGAAATAACCGATGAAATTTCAGAGTTGAGAACCGTGCCTTTCTTCATTTTATGCTCCACTAGCGAAACGTTTCGCTGCATTGAGTGTAATCTGAGGCATGGTCAGAAAACCATCATGACGTAACAGAATTGTGATCGACGTCGAAACGTTTCGCTAAGTGAAATAGAGAGGAGGTAAATGCAAAACGGTAACCGTCAGGTTACCGTTTTTTATGTTTGCGCCCTCTCCCTGTGGGCTGAGGGTTCCCCAGTAATTTTTTGCTCTTAAAGCAATGAAAAAATTACAGGATACTAAAAGACTTACAGCGGTCCCCTAGTCCGGCTGAAAATCGCTGAGGCGTTGACCGTAGGCCGGGGCGAGGCGCACGGATGCGCCGAGAGGGCGTGACCTACATGGATGTAGGATCACGCCCGACCCGATAGCCGAAGGGAATAAGCCGAAGGCACCGCGAAGCGGCGATTTTCTTTGCCGGGAGCCGGGATTGTGAAGGGGGCGGCGGCGAGCCCCCTTCACACGTTCACAAGTAACGTGATTTAAGAGTAGCAAGGCTCGTAAAGTGAACGGAATTACCACCACAGCCGTATGTTCCCCCTCACCCCAGCCCTCTCCCTGAATGGAGAGGGAGTATTCTGTGCCAGTCTGAAATTTGTGGGGATCCCTCAGCCCTGTGGGAGAGGGTCGGGGTGAGGGCATCAGGCCGCACAAGGACTTAAATCTCGACCTGCGTTCCCAGCTCAATCACGCGGTTAGGCGGGATCTCAAACTGGTCAGGTGCGCGCAGGGCGTTACGTTGCAGGATAAGGTAAAGCTTGCCGCGCAGGCGCAGATACCACGGGCGTTTGCCGATAATCAGCGACTCGTGCGACATAAAGAACGAGGTCTCCATCATGCGGCAGCTCAAGCCTTCCAGACCGCAGCGGTGGAACACCTCCTCCACGTTTGGCGTTTCGCGCCAGCCGTAGCTCGCCACCACGCGCCAGAAGGTCGGCGATAGCTGCTCAATCTGCACGCGGCGCACGTTGTGAACGTAAGGCGCATCTTCGGTACGCAGCGTAAGCAGGATCACGCGCTCGTGCAGCACCTTGTTGTGCTTGAGGTTATGCATCAGCGCAAACGGGATCACGTTCAGCGCGCGGGACATATACACCGCCGTACCCGGTACGCGAACCGGCGGAGATTTCTCCAGCGACGCAATCATCGCCTCCAGGGAGTTACCGTGCTCATGCATGCGGCGCAGCAGGCGGAAACGTTCGCTTTTCCAGGTGGTCATTACGATAAACATCACCAGGCCAAGCGTCAGCGGCAGCCAGCCGCCGGAGACAATCTTATCGAGGTTGGCCGAGAACAGCGGCACGTCGATACACAGGAAGCCCACCAGAATCAGCGCCACGAGGAACTTGTTCCAGTGCCAGTTACGGTACGCCACGGTAGTGGAGAGAATCGACGTCAGCACCATCGTACCGGTCACGGCGATACCGTATGCGGCCGCCAGGTTACTCGAGTGTTCAAAGCTCACAATCACGATCACCACGGCGAAATAGAGCAGCCAGTTAATGAAAGGAATGTAGATCTGGCCGGACTCCATTTCCGAGGTATGGATAATGCGCATCGGAGACAGGTAGCCCAAACGTACCGCCTGACGGGTCAGGGAGAAGACGCCGGAAATAACCGCCTGAGAGGCGATAACCGTCGCCAGGGTCGCGAGAACAAGCATGGGGATCAGCGCCCAGTCGGGTGCCAGCAGGAAGAACGGGTTCTTAATGGCTTCCGGATGTTCAAGCAGCAGCGCGCCCTGGCCGAAGTAGTTCAGCACCAGCGACGGCAGCACCACGGTGAACCACGCGACGCGAATCGGCAGTTTGCCAAAGTGCCCCATATCCGCATACAGCGCTTCCACGCCGGTGATGGAAAGCACCACGGCGCCCAGCGCCACGAAGGAGACCACTTTATATTCAAGGAAGAAATGAACGGCCCACATCGGGTTCAGCGCATGCAGTACGTCGGGGTTCGAAATAATGCTGCGCAAGCCGAGAGCGGCAAGAACCAGGAACCAGGCCAGCATAATCGGCGCAAACAGCTTGCCCACCAGCCCGGTACCGTGTTTTTGAATCGCGAAAAGCAGCGTTAAAACGATGATGGCGAGCGGAACAACCCACGAATCAAGCTGCGGCGCGACGATCTCGAGCCCCTCTATCGCCGACATGACCGAAATCGCCGGCGTGATGACCACCTCGCCATAGAAAAAACTGCCGCCAATCAGGCCAATAATTACCAGCACCGACGTCATTCTCGGCGTGGTGTTGCGCCCGGCGAGGGACATTAACGTCAAAATACCGCCTTCGCCCGCATTATCTGCGCGCATAACGAAAGAGAGATATTTAACGGAAACCACCAGGATCAGCAGCCAAAAGATAAGTGACAGGAAGCCAAACACGGCATCCCGCTCAACGCCAAAACCAAACTGACCGGACAGACATTCACGAAGCGTATAAAGCGGGCTGGTGCCGATATCACCGTACACAACCCCGATCGCCGCAAGCGTTATTGCGGGTAATGATTGCTTATTATCAGTGCTCATAGACTAGTCTTTTCGTTTGTATAACAAATGTGTGCCTAGTCCCTTGGCCCACAAAAAGCGCACAGTATGCACGATTAATGGCAAAATCGTACCCCTAAATGCAACCGCGTTAATGTAGCGCAAACAAAATTGCGCCGCACTTCAGTCTATTACCAGCCCTGAGCGAAACGTCTATACTCGCATCAATTAGCCGCTCCACGGCGAAAGGACGCAAAACTATTATGGCTCACTCACACTTATTAGCAGAAAGAATTTCCCGCCTCAGCAGCGCGCTGGAAAAAGGCCTTTACGAGCGTAGCCACGCTATTCGCCTTTGCCTGCTGGCCGCGCTGAGCGGCGAGAGCGTGTTTTTACTGGGGCCGCCCGGCATCGCGAAAAGCCTGATCGCCCGCCGGTTGAAATTTGCCTTCCAGAACGCCCGCGCCTTCGAATATCTGATGACCCGCTTCTCCACGCCGGAAGAGGTCTTCGGCCCGCTGTCCATTCAGGCGTTGAAAGATGAGGGGCGCTACCAGCGCCTGACGGAAGGGTATCTCCCGGAAGCGGAGATTGTATTTCTCGATGAGATCTGGAAAGCCGGTCCGGCCATTCTGAACACCCTGCTGACGGCGATAAACGAACGTCGGTTCCGTAACGGCGCCACCGAAGCAAAAATCCCGATGCGCCTGCTGGTGGCGGCCTCCAACGAGCTGCCCGAGGCCGACAGCAGCCTGGAAGCGCTGTACGACCGCATGCTGATCCGCCTGTGGCTGGACAAGGTGCAGGACAAATCAAACTTCCGCTCGATGCTGGTAAGCCAGCAGGATGAAAACGAAAATCCGGTCTCCGCATCCCTTCAGGTTTCGGACGAGGAGTATGAGCAGTGGCAGCAGGACATTGGCAAAATCACGCTGCCCGACGCCGTGTTTGAGCTGATCTTCATGCTGCGCCAGCAGCTCGACCTTCTGCCTTCCGCGCCGTACGTCTCGGACCGCCGCTGGAAGAAAGCGATTCGCCTGCTGCAGGCCAGCGCGCTGTTCAGCGGCCGCGATGCCGTCGGACCTATCGATCTGATCCTCCTGAAAGACTGCCTGTGGCACGACGCGGAAGGCATGAACCTGATGCAGCAGCAGCTTGAGGTATTGATGACCGGACACGCGTGGGGCCAGCAGTCGATGCTCAACCAGCTGGGCGCAATTACCCAGCGCCGCATCCAGCTTCAGCAGCAGCAAAGCGATAAAACCGCGCTCAAGGTAAGCCGCCTTGGCGGTATGTTCGCACGTAAAGCCCACTATGAACTGCCCGCTGAACTCACCGACGCAACCCTGACGCTGCTGCTCCAGCAGCCGCTAAAGCTCCACGACATGCATGTGGTGCACATTACGGTTGAGCGCGACGCGCTGTCCCTGTGGCTGGATAAAGGCGGCGAGATCCGCGGCAAGCTCAACGGGATCGGCTTTGCGCAGCCGCTCACGCTGGAAGTGGACAGCAGCCAGCATCTGGTGATCCGCGACGTCAGCCTGCAGGGATCGCGTCTCGCGCTGCCGGGAACCGCCGCCGACAGCGTGCCGGAGGAGATCAAACAGCAGCTCGACGCGCTGGATACCGAATGGCACCAGCAGCACACGCGCTTCAGCGAGCAGCAAAAATGCCTCTTTATTCATAGCGACTGGCTAGGCCGGATCGAAGCCAGCCTGCAGGACGTTAGCGCGCAGATCAAACAGGCGCGTCAATGCTAACGCTGGACACGCTCAACGTGATGCTGGCGGTCAGCGAGGAGGGGATGATCGAGGAGGTGGTCATTACGCTGCTGGCGTCGCCGCAGCTGGCGGCCTTCTTCGAGAAATTCCCGAAGCTCAAAAAGGCGATGACCGACGATCTCCCGCGCTGGCGCGATAGCCTGCGCCAGCGGTTCAAAGAGACGGAGGTGCCCCCGGAGCTGACGGAAGAGGTTGCTGGCTATCAGCAGTGCCAGCGACTCTCCACGCCGCAGTTTATCGTGCAGCTTCCGCAAACGCTCGCCCTGCTCGACAACGTCCATTCCCCGTTTGCAAGCCAGGCGAGAACGCTGGTGACGGAGAACGCCACCTTTACGCCAGCGCTGCACACGCTGTTTCTGCAACGCTGGCGGCTGAGCCTGGTGGTTCAGGCAACCACGCTTAACCAGCAGCTGCTGGACGAGGAGCGCGAGCAGCTGCTGAGCGAAGTTCAGGAGCGCATGACCCTGAGCGGGCAGCTCGAAGAGGTGCTGGTGGAAAATGAAAACGCCGCTGGCCGCCTGTGGGATATGAGCGCCGGACAGCTTCGGCACGGTGATTACCAGCTGATCGTCAGGTACGGCGACTTCCTCGCCCAGCAGCCGGAGCTGATGAAGCTCGCCGAACAGCTGGGCCGCTCGCGGGAGGCCAAATCCGTCCCAAAGAAAGACGCGCCGATGGAAACGTTCCGCACGCTGGTGCGCGAACCGGCCACCGTGCCGGAGCAGGTGGATGGCTTACAGCAAAGTGACGACATACTGCGCCTGCTGCCCACGGAGCTGAGCACGCTGGGCATGACCGAACTGGAATATGAGTTTTATCGTCGGCTGGTGGAAAAGCAGCTGCTGACCTATCGTCTGCACGGCGAGGCCTGGCGCGAGAAGATTAGCCAGCGCCCGGTCGTTCATCAGGATTTTGACGAGCAGCCGCGCGGGCCCTTTATCGTCTGCGTGGACACGTCCGGTTCGATGGGCGGATTCAACGAGCAGTGCGCGAAAGCGTTCTGCCTTGCGCTGATGCGCGTCGCGCTCGCGGATCGGCGACGCTGCTTTATTATGCTGTTTTCGAGCGACATCGTGGCCTACGAGCTGACAAACCAGCAGGGCCTTGAACAGGCGATCCGCTTTTTGAGCCAGCGCTTTCGCGGCGGCACCGATCTGGCCAGCTGTTTTCGCAGCATCATCGAGCGCATGCAGGGCGGAGAGTGGTATGACGCTGACGCGGTGGTCATTTCTGATTTTATTGCCCAGCGGCTGCCGGATGATGTGGTGAATAAAGTGAAGGAGCTGCAGCGGGTGCATCAGCACCGCTTCCACGCCGTGGCGATGTCTGCACATGGTAAACCCGGCATCATGCGCATCTTCGATCATATCTGGCGCTTTGACACCGGGCTGCGTAGCCGCCTGCTGAGACGCTGGCGGCGGTAACGTATTAAAGAAGAGAACCGACGCTTTCGCGAACCTGCTGTGGCCACACGCCGCACTGAACCTGGCCGATATGGTCCAGCTGCAGTAACAGCATCGTCAGGCGAGACTGGCCAATACCGCCGCCGATAGTCTGAGGCATTTCACCGCGCAGCAGCGCCTGGTGCCACTCCAGCTTCATGCGATCCTCATCTCCGGTCACCGCCAGCTGGCGCTTGAGCGCGTCGGCGTCCACGCGGATCCCCATAGAAGAGAGCTCGAAGGCATCTTCCAGCACCGGGTTCCACACCAGAATATCGCCGTTCAGACCGGCGAGTTCGCCCGCACCTGCGGTGCTCCAGTCATCATAATCCGGCGCACGAACGTCGTGACGCTTACCGTCAGACAATTTGCCGCCGATCCCAATCAGGAACACGGCCCCCAGCTCTTTAGCGATGGCGCGCTCGCGGCCTTTCGCATCCAGATCCGGGAAGCGGCTCAGCAGCTCCTGGCTGTGTACAAAGTGGATTGTTTCCGGCAGGAACGGTGCCAGACCAAACTCTTTGCTGACTGCCGCTTCGGTGGCTTTGATCCCGGCATAGATCGCTTCAACGGTAGATTTCAGCGTGCCGACATGCCGCTCGCCGTCCCCCATCACGCGCTCCCAGTCCCACTGGTCGACGTAAACAGAGTGGATGGCCGTCAGGCGGTCTTCATCGGGGCGAAGGGCTTTCATGTGCGTGTAAAGCCCTTCGCCCGCGCTGAAGTCGTGTTGTCCCAGGGTTTGACGCTTCCACTTCGCGAGTGAATGAACCACTTCGAACTGGGCGTCGGGCAGTGTTTTCACTTTCACCTGTACCGCTTTTTCGCATCCAGACAAGTTATCCTGCGTCCCGTCCCCCACGCGGCTAAGAATCGGAGCCTGCACTTCAATGAGGCCAAGCTTCTCTTCCAGCTGGCGAGAAAAATGGGATTTTACGAAACTGATCTGGCGTTGTTTTGCGATGTAAGCGGTTTTCATTATTTATACTCCTGCGTCCTATTGGTATTGATTAAGCAACAGAATGGGCACCTTATTCAATAACCCATCAACAAAAAGCCCATCTCACTTTTGATTCACTAAAAATTGACGCTAGAATAGAAACAATCATCAATCTTCATAAGAAAAACCTATGGAAAATTATCAGATCGACAATCTGGACCGGGGCATCCTGGAAGCATTAATGGCCAATGCGCGCACTGCCTACGCGGAACTGGCGAAGCAGTTTGGCGTCAGCCCGGGGACCATTCACGTTCGCGTAGAGAAAATGAAGCAGGCGGGGATCATTACCGGCGCGCGCATTGACGTCAGCCCCAGGCAGCTCGGTTACGACGTGTGCTGCTTTATCGGGATCATATTGAAAAGCGCGAAAGACTATCCCTCCGCGCTGGAAAAACTCAACGCGCTGGATGAAGTCACCGAGGCGTACTACACCACCGGACACTACAGCATCTTTATAAAGGTCATGTGCCGATCCATCGATGCCCTTCAGCAGGTACTTATCAACAAGATTCAAACAATCGATGAAATTCAGTCCACCGAGACGCTGATCTCCCTGCAGAACCCGATCATGCGCACCATTCGCCCCTGATCGGGCAAATTCATTCCCACATTTTCCACAGGTAGATCCCAGCTCGCTCACAGCGTACAATGGCCCCCTCTTTCTATGAGCGAGCGATCAATGGCGGACATTACTCTTATCAGCGGCAGCACCCTTGGCGGTGCGGAATACGTAGCGGAACACCTGGCTGAAAAGCTGGAAGACGCGGGATTTTCCACAGAAACCCTGCACGGACCGCTGCTTGAAGATCTCCCGACTGATGGCGTCTGGCTGCTGATCACCTCCACGCACGGCGCTGGCGATCTGCCTGACAATCTTCAACCTTTATATGACGAACTGCAGGAACAGCAGCCAGACCTGTCAAACGTTCGCTTCGGCGCGGTCGGGATCGGCAGCCGTGAATATGACACCTTCTGCGGTGCAATAGAGAAAGTTGAAGCCGCCGTGACCGCCTGTGGAGCAAAACAGGTGGGTGAAACGCTGAAGATCAACATCCTCGATCATGACATTCCGGAAGATCCAGCCGAGATCTGGGTGGGTGAATGGAAAAATTTACTCAAAAACGCTTAAAGATCGCGCAAACAGATGTGGATAACTCTGGTTAAAAGCTCGTACTAACCCGTAGTTATCCAACGTACAACTCCGCAGCGGTTTTCGGCCTGTGTATAAAGTGCCGTTTTGATCCCAGCTTATACTGACCAGGATCACCGATCACTCACAGCAAACGATCCTTTCTAACCGCATGATCTTATTTGCGAGATCGGACTTATCCACAAAGGTCCGCGATCCTAATAAGAGATCACAATAGAACAGATCTCTAAATAAAAAGATCTTCTTTTTAATAGCCCAGGATCCCAATGCTTTCTCGAAAGACTAAAGTTGAGTAGAATCCACGGCCCGGGCATCAATCCATTTTCATACCGCGTTATGCGAGGCAGACCACCATGTTTTATCAGGATCCTTTTGACGTCATCATCATTGGCGGGGGTCATGCAGGCACCGAGGCCGCAATGGCCGCGGCGCGTATGGGTCAACAGACCCTGCTTTTGACACACAATATCGACACGCTGGGACAAATGTCCTGTAATCCGGCGATTGGCGGCATTGGGAAAGGACACCTGGTAAAAGAAGTGGATGCACTTGGCGGCCTGATGGCGAAAGCGATCGATCGTGCAGGCATCCAGTTTAGGATACTAAACGCGAGTAAAGGCCCGGCCGTTCGCGCCACGCGAGCACAGGCCGACCGCGTGCTTTACCGTCAGGCGGTACGCACCGCGCTGGAGAATCAGCCGAACCTGATGATCTTCCAGCAGGCGGTTGAAGATCTTATCGTTGAGAACGATCGCGTCGTCGGTGCCGTGACCCAGATGGGCCTCAAATTCCGCGCCAAGGCCGTGGTCTTGACCGTCGGGACATTCCTGGACGGCAAAATCCATATCGGGCTGGACAACTACAGCGGTGGCCGCGCTGGCGATCCGCCGTCCATTCCGCTTTCTCGCCGCCTGCGTGAACTGCCGCTGCGCGTGAGCCGTCTGAAAACCGGCACGCCGCCGCGTATCGACGCGCGCACGATTGATTTCAGCGTGCTGGCACAGCAGCACGGCGACAATCCGATGCCGGTCTTCTCGTTCATGGGCAGCGCGGCGCAGCATCCGCAGCAGGTGCCGTGCTACATCACGCACACCAACGAAAAAACCCATGACGTGATCCGCAATAACCTCGATCGCAGCCCAATGTACGCAGGCGTGATCGAAGGGATCGGCCCGCGGTACTGCCCGTCGATCGAAGACAAGGTAATGCGCTTTGCCGATCGCAACCAGCACCAGATCTTCCTCGAACCGGAAGGGCTGACCTCTAACGAAATTTACCCGAACGGGATCTCCACCAGCCTGCCGTTCGACGTGCAGATGCAAATTGTGCGTTCAATGCAGGGCATGGAGAATGCGAAAATCGTTCGTCCTGGCTACGCTATTGAGTACGATTTCTTCGATCCGCGTGACCTGAAACCGACGCTCGAGAGCAAATTTATTCACGGTCTGTTCTTCGCGGGTCAGATTAACGGTACCACCGGTTACGAAGAGGCCGCAGCGCAGGGGCTGCTGGCTGGCCTGAACGCCGCGCGCTTCTCTGCTGAGAAAGAGGGCTGGGCGCCGGCGCGTTCCCAGGCTTATCTGGGCGTCCTGGTTGACGATCTCTGCACCCTGGGGACCAAAGAACCGTACCGTATGTTTACCTCCCGCGCGGAATATCGTCTGATGCTGCGTGAAGATAATGCGGATCTGCGTCTGACCGAAATGGGCCGCGAGCTGGGTCTGGTCGACGACGAGCGCTGGGCGCGCTTTAACGAGAAGCTCGAGCGTATCGAGCAGGAACGTCAGCGTCTGAAAACCACATGGGTTAATCCGCAGGCAGAAACGGCGGCTGAAGTGAATGCTCACTTAACTGCGCCGCTCTCGCGCGAAGCCAGCGGTGAAGATCTGCTGCGCCGCCCCGAAGTAACGTATGAGAACCTGGTCAAACTGACCGCGTTTGCGCCCGGCCTTGAAGACGCTGAAGCCGCTGAGCAGGTCGAAATTCAGGTGAAATACGAAGGCTACATCGCGCGCCAGCAGGATGAGATCGAAAAACAGCAGCGAAACGAAAATACGCTGCTGCCGGAGATGCTGGACTACCGTCAGGTAACGGGGCTTTCCAACGAGGTGATCGCCAAGCTTAACGATCATAAACCTGTGTCAATCGGCCAGGCTTCGCGTATCTCCGGGGTTACGCCTGCCGCAATTTCGATTCTGCTGGTGTGGTTGAAAAAACAGGGCATGCTGCGCCGCAGCGCATAATGCCCAGAACATCGCCCGGTGGCGCTGCGCTTACCGGGCCGACTTAACCCGTAGGGCGGGTAAGCAAAGCGCCACCCGCCACCTAAGTTTTCCAACAGGTATTCACCGTGCTCAATAAACTCTCTCGTCTGCTGGATCAGGCAGGTATTTCGCTCACCGATCACCAGAAAACTCAGCTGGTGGGGTATGTCGACATGCTGAACAAATGGAACAAAGCGTACAACCTGACCTCCGTACGCGACCCCAACGAGATGCTGATTCGCCACATCCTCGATAGCATTGTCGTCGCACCGCATCTGAACGGTGAGCGCTTCATCGACGTCGGGACGGGCCCCGGTCTGCCGGGCGTTCCGCTGTCGATTGTCCGTCCAGAGAGCCACTTCACGCTGCTGGACAGCCTCGGCAAGCGGGTGCGATTCCTGCGTCAGGTTCAGCATGAGCTCAAGCTGGAAAACATTACGCCGGTTCAGAGCAGGGTAGAGGACTTCCCGGCAGAGCCACCGTTTAACGGTGTGATCAGCCGTGCCTTCGCCTCGTTAAACGACATGGTGAGCTGGTGTAAGCATTTGCCTGCAGAGAACGGGCGTTTTTATGCCCTGAAAGGACAGCTTCCGGGCGATGAAATCGAGCAGCTTCCGGAAGGCTATTCGGTCGAATCCATTGAAAAATTGAAGGTTCCTCAACTTGAGGGCGAGCGTCATTTGGTGATAATTAAGCCAAACAATTTTTAAAAATTTAATAAAAAATGTGGAATTTGTGCTGTTCTCATTGTGTTAAAAAGCAGCACTGTCCGCAAAGATGGCCCGGTGCTAATTTAACCTTAATGTCACTATGCTTTTTCTTATGGTTAACGTGGTCTCTGTTATTGCACATTGCTGATAGTCAACATTGAAAATATCAGTCTGCTAAATGTGATGAACAGTTATGACGCATTAATGTTAAATATTTATTAAGAATGTCAATAAAAGGTTTTTATTGTATACCGGGCTGTTTTGAAAATAGTTACGATAATTTTTCTTTAATTTCAAAAAGATGAAGTTGCGTGATTTAAGGCTTTGATAAATACATCCTTATCGTAAATGTATAATTTGTGATCTCGTGCACGCTTTGCTGTCAATGTTTCCGCGTGGTTTGCAGTTTTGCTCTACGGGCGGCACTTTCGACAAAAGTTGAAAAATAGCGACGGGGAAAAATATTTAAACATTTATTCACCTTTTCGCTACTTAATGTTTGAAATCACGGGTACGCACCGTATAATTTGTCCGCTTTTTGATGCTTGACTCTGAGCCTTAAAGGACGTTTTATACGACACGCGGCATACCTCGAAGGGAGCAGGAGTAAAAACGTGATGTCTGTGTCGCTCTTGAGTAGAAACGTTGCTCGTAAGCTTCTGTTCATTCAGTTTCTGGCCGTGATAGCAAGTGGACTGATGTTTAGCCTCAAAGACCCCTTCTGGGGCATCTCCGCCGTGTGCGGGGGATTGGCAGTTGTTTTGCCAAACATGTTGTTTATGATTTTTGCCTGGCGTCATCAGGTGCATACACCCGCCAAAGGCCGCGTGGCCTGGTCCTTCGCTCTGGGCGAAGTGTGTAAGGTGTTGCTGACCTTTGCTTTGCTGGTGATGGCGCTGGCGGTTTTAAAAGTGGTATTCATGCCGCTGATAGTTACGTGGGTTTTGGTGCTGGTGGTACACGTTCTGGCTCCAGCTGTAATCAATAACAAAGGGTAAAAGGCATCATGGCTTCAGAAAATATGACGCCGCAGGATTACATAGGTCACCATCTGAATAACCTTCAGCTGGACCTGCGTACATTCTCGCTGGTGGATCCACATAACCCCCCGGCCACCTTCTGGACGATCAACATCGACTCCATGTTCTTCTCGGTGGTGCTGGGTCTTCTGTTCCTGGCCATGTTCCGCGGTGTTGCTAAACGAGCGACCAGCGGTGTTCCAGGGAAATTCCAGACCTTCGTCGAAATGATCATCGGCTTCGTTCACGGTAGCGTCAAAGACATGTATCACGGCAAGAGCAAGCTGATTGCTCCGCTGGCGCTGACGGTCTTTGTCTGGGTCTTCCTGATGAACCTGATGGACCTTCTGCCTATCGATTTCCTGCCGTTTATCGGCGAGCACATCTTTGGTCTGCCTGCGCTGCGCGTGGTTCCGTCCGCTGACGTGAACATCACCCTGTCGATGGCGCTGGGCGTATTTATCCTGATTC
>AGFT01115293.1_pt1 | contig 13178 bp, 13 predicted proteins | sample 305848 | NCBI WGS metagenome assembly AGFT01 (sample SAMN02954282, study PRJNA62043) | ant fungus garden metagenome | biome: terrestrial; feature: Atta colombica fungus garden; material: fungus garden; isolation source: Atta colombica fungus garden bottom | host: Atta colombica | place: Panama...
GACATGCGTTTTAAACGTTCCATTGTTCACTCTGGCTTAAAAGTGATTTAGATCACATATTATAGATAACAGCATAACAGTTACGTTAATATATTATTAATTACATAATCGCTGCGCCACTCTCGCCCGGCTTTTCTTGCTCCTCCGCGGTGGCGCTGGCTTAAAAATTCTGAAGCCTGCACTCTCTCTAATCAAGGTCAACATGAGTCTGTTTCCCGTTATCGTGGTGTTCGGTTTGTCGTTCCCACCGATATTTTTCGAGCTTCTTTTATCACTGGCGATCTTCTGGCTGGTGCGCAAGGTGCTGGTCCCTACCGGGATCTATGATTTCGTCTGGCACCCCGCATTGTTCAATACCGCGCTCTATTGCTGCCTGTTTTACCTGATATCGCGCATGTTTGTTTGAGGTTGATGTGAAAACGCTAACAAGAAAAATCTCCCGCACTGCCATCACCATGGCGCTCGTCATTCTCGCGTTCATCGCGATTTTCCGCGCCTGGGTTTACTACACCGAATCACCGTGGACGCGCGACGCGCGCTTCAGCGCGGACGTGGTGGCGATAGCGCCCGACGTCGCCGGGCTTATCACCGCCGTCAACGTCCACGATAACCAGCTGGTGAAAAAAGATCAGGTGCTGTTCACCATCGACCAGCCTCGCTATCAAAAAGCCTTAGAAGAGGCGAATGCGGACGTGGCGTACTACCAGGCGCTGGCATCGGAAAAACGCCGTGAAGCCGGACGCCGCAACCAGCTGGGCATTCAGGCGATGTCCCGCGAAGAGATCGACCAGTCAAACAACGTGCTGCAAACCGTGCTGCACCAGCTGGCAAAAGCCGAGGCCACGCGCGACCTGGCGAAGCTGGATCTGGAGCGTACCGTGATCCGCGCGCCGTCTGACGGCTGGGTGACCAACCTGAACGTTTACGCTGGCGAGTTCATCACGCGCGGCTCCACCGCCGTGGCGCTGGTGAAGCAAAACTCCTTCTACGTGCTGGCCTATATGGAAGAAACGAAGCTGGAAGGCGTGCGTCGGGGCTATCGCGCGGAAATTACCCCGCTCGGCAGCAACCGCGTCTTTAAGGGCACCGTCGATAGCGTGGCGGCTGGCGTCACTAACTCCAGCAGCAGCAGCGACAGCAAGGGGATGGCAACGGTCGACTCCAACCTGGAATGGGTGCGCCTGGCGCAGCGCGTGCCGGTGCGTATTCACCTCGACGAGCAGCAGGGTAACCTGTGGCCCGCGGGAACAACGGCAACCGTGGTGATTACCGGCGAGAAAGACCGGGATGCCAGCCAGGACTCCTTCTTCCGCAAGCTCGCCCACCGCCTGCGCGAGTTTGGTTAATCGCTATGGGCATTTTTACCATCGCCAGCCAGCACCTGCGCTTTGCCGTTAAGCTGGCGTGCGCCATCGTGCTGGCGCTGTTCGTCGGCTTTCACTTTCAGCTGGAAACGCCCCGCTGGGCGGTGCTGACGGCGGCGATCGTGGCGGCCGGTCCGGCGTTCGCCGCGGGGGGAGAACCCTATTCCGGCGCGATCCGCTACCGCGGGATGCTGCGCATCGTCGGGACCTTTATCGGCTGTATCGTCGCGCTCACCATTATTATTCTGATGATCCGCACGCCGCTGCTGATGCTGATGGTGTGCTGCATCTGGGCGGGCTTCTGTACCTGGATCTCTTCGCTGGTGAAGGTCGAAAACTCCTACGCCTGGGGGCTTTCCGGCTATACCGCGCTGATCATCATCATTACTATTCAGGCCGAGCCGCTGCTCGCGCCGCAGTTTGCCCTGGAGCGCTGCAGCGAAATCGTGATTGGTATCGTCTGCGCCATCGTGGCGGATCTGCTTTTCTCACCGCGCTCCATTAAGCAGGAAGTCGATCTCGAACTGGATGCGATGATTGTCGATCAGTACAAGCTGATGCAGCTGTGCATTAAGCACGGCGACACCGAAGAGGTGGATAAGGCCTGGAGCGGCCTGGTGCGACGCACGCAGGCGCTGGAAGGGATGCGCAGCAACCTGAACATGGAGTCCTCCCGCTGGGCGCGCGCCAACCGCCGCCTGAAGGCGATTAACACCGTTGCCTTAACCCTTATTACCCAGGCGTGCGAAACCTACCTGATCCAAAACACGCGGCCTGAAGTGGTCACGGACACCTTTCGCGAACTCTTTGAAGAGCCGGTCGAGACGGTGCAGGACGTACACAAGCAGCTGAAGCGCATGCGCCGGGTGATTGCCTGGACGGGCGAGCGCGACACGCCCGTCACCATCTACACCTGGGTGGGCGCCGCAACGCGTTACCTGCTGCTTAAGCGCGGCGTGATAGGCAACGCGAAGATCAGCAGCGCGGAAGAAGAGGTCCTGCGGGGCGAAGTGGTGATCAAAGCGGAGTCGGCCGAGCGCCACCACGCGATGGTCAACTTCTGGCGCACCACGCTGGCCTGCATGCTCGGCACGCTGTTCTGGCTCTGGACCGGCTGGACGTCCGGCAGCGGCGCGATGGTGATGATTGCCGTCGTGACCTCGCTGGCGATGCGCCTGCCGAACCCGCGCATGGTCGCCATCGATTTTCTGTATGGGACGATAGCCGCGCTGCCGATCGGGGCCCTCTATTTCCTGGTGATCCTGCCGTCGACCCAGCAGAGCATGCTGCTGCTCTGCATTAGCCTCGCGGTGATGGCGTTCTTTATCGGTATCGAAGTGCAAAAACGCCGCCTGGGATCGCTCGGGGCGCTGGCGAGCACCATCAATATTCTCGTGCTGGATAACCCGATGACGTTTCACTTCAGCCAGTTCCTCGACAGCGCGCTGGGCCAGCTGGTGGGCTGCTTCCTGGCGATGATGGTGATTCTGCTGGTACGCGATAACTCGCAGGCCCGGACCGGCCGCGTGCTGCTGAACCAGTTCGTTTCCGCTGCCGTCTCGTCCATGACCACCAATACCGCGCGGCGCAAAGAGAACCACCTGCCCGCGCTGTATCAGCAGCTGTTTTTACTGCTCAACAAATTCCCGGGCGACATTGCCAAGTTCCGCCTGGCGCTGACCATGATTATCGCGCACCAGCGCCTGCGCAACGCGCCGGTGCCGATCAATGACGACCTGTCGTCGTACCACCGCCAGCTGCGCCGCACCGCCGACCATGTCCTGTCGGCCTCCAGCGACGACAAGCGGCGCCGCTACTTTAAACAGCTGCTGGAAGAGCTCGATGTTTATCAGGAAAAACTGCGGATATGGGAAGCGCCTAAGCAGGTTACCGAGCCGGTAGATCGGCTGGTGCTGATGCTACATCGCTACCAAAGTGCCCTTACCGAGAGCTGACACGCCAGGAACCGACGCCAAAAGCGTCGGTTTTTTTATGGCTATACTTATTTGAGCAGGCTCTTACTTCAGGAAGGGAGAACACATGACTACCCAGAATCTTCAGGACGCTATTCTTTTTCAGAATGGATATTTCGTTAACGGCATCTGGAAAACGCTCGATACCACCTTTGACGTGCTGAACCCGGCGACCGGTGAGGTGATAACTCAGGTCGCAAAGGCGGGCAAAGCTGAAACCGAGGAGGCGATTGCCGCCGCAACCAAAGCCTTCCCGGCCTGGCGCGCGAAAACCGCCAAGGAGCGCTCGGCCATACTTTATCGCTGGTACGAGCTGATTATCGAAAACAAAAGCTGGCTCGGGCGGCTTATGACCACCGAGCAGGGCAAACCCCTTAAAGAAGCGGAAGGCGAAGTCGAGTATGCCGCCAGCTTCATTCAGTGGTTTGCAGAGCAGGCCAAGCGCGCAAACGGCGAAATCATCCCGCCGGTCAAGCCCGGCTCCCGCATTCTGGCGACCCGCGAACCCGTTGGCGTGGTGGCGGCCATTACTCCCTGGAACTTCCCGATGGCGATGCTGACCCGCAAGCTGGGGCCCGCGCTGGCCGCAGGCTGTACGGGCGTGATTAAACCGGCAAACAACACTCCGCTCAGCGCCTTTGCGCTGCTCGCCCTGGCGAAGCAGGCTGGCGTTCCGGACGGCGTGCTCAACGCCGTGGCGGGCAACACGTCTGAGATCAGCGACGCGATTATGGCCAGCCACGACGTGCGGAAAATTTCGTTCACCGGCTCAACGGCGGTGGGGAAAACGCTGATGCGCAACGCCGCCGACACGATGAAGAAAGTGTCGATGGAGCTGGGCGGCAACGCGCCCTATATCGTCTTTGAGGACGCGGATATCGATGCCGCGGTGAAAGGGGCGATTGCCAACAAGTTCCGCAACGCGGGGCAGGTGTGCGTCAGCGTGAACCGCTTCTACATCCAGGAAACGGTCTACGACAAATTTGTGAACCAGCTTGCCGATGCGGTGAACGCGCTGAAGGTCGGCAACGGCCTGGAGGAGGGCGTGGTGGTAGGGCCGCTGATTGAGCCATCGGCGGTCAGCAAGGTTAAAGAGCACGTCGAAGACGCGGTGGCCAAAGGCGCGACCGTACTGGCGGGCGGGAAGCCGCACGCGCTCGGCGGAAACTTCTGGATGCCAACCGTGCTGGGCGATTGTCACGAAGGCATGAAGCTCGCCGAAGAAGAGACCTTTGGCCCGGTCGCCGCCTGCTTCCGCTTCACCTCGGAAGATGAGGTGATCATGCGAGCCAACAACACGCCTTACGGGCTGGCGGCCTACTTCTATACCCAGAATCTGTCCCGCGTGTTCCGCGTGTCGCAGGCGATTGAGAGCGGCATGATCGGCATTAACGAGTGCGCGGTCTCAACGGAATTAGGTCCCTTCGGCGGGGTGAAAGAGTCCGGCCTCGGGCGCGAGGGCTCCGTGCTGGGGCTGGAAGAGTTTCTTGAAGTGAAGACCCTGCATATCGGGGGATTATGACGGGTGAAGACGGGGTGGCTGGCAATGAAAATTTATACGTTTGATTTTGATGAAATCGACAGTCAGGAAGACTTTTACCGCGAGTTTATCAAGGCGTTCAACCTGGACCGGGAAAGCGTCACCAATCTGGATACGCTCTGGGATGTTGTCACCGGGAGTCAATTGCCGTTACCGCTGGAGATCGAGTTTATCCATCTGCCGGACAAGCTTCGCAGACGCTTTGGCGCGCTGGTTTTACTGTTTGATGAAGCGGAAGAGGAGCTGGAGGGGCAGCTACGCTTTAACGCGCGCCATTAAATAAAAAAGCCCCTGAGCCGGGAAGCTCAGGGGCAAGTCGTATGTTGAGATACGACGAGGGTTTATTTGTACAGTTGTGCCGTCGCGTGCCAGTGGTCGCCCTGGTTCAGTTCGGTAACACGATAGCTGCTCGCCCCGGCTTTTTCTGCTTTCGCAGCAAGTTCCTGACGAATATCCATTGGTGAACCCGTAATAGAGGTTACGGAGACGCTGCCCATCGGCTGTAAATTCTGTGCCTGCTCGGTATTAACCTGCTGGACGGCGGCGCTGGCGCCGAATGACATAACGGAAGCCAAGCCAAGGGTTGCGATGATTAATTTCATGTTCATAGTCTTTACTCCTGAATAGGGTTTCCTCAACGGCAGGGAGGGGTAAACTGCTTTTTTTATGCCTGGTGCCGCTGAGTGGAGAACGATGTCTTAGGTATTACAAAAACTTATTTGTACAGCTCTGCGGTAGCGTGCCAGTGGTCACCGGTGCGCGCCTCAATGATGCGATAAGAAGATGCACCTTGCTCTTCCGCTTTTTTGTTAAGCATTTCATGCATGTCCATCGGAGAGGTTCCGACTGCGCCAACAGACACGGTGCCGATAGCTTCGCGGGACTGCGCCTGGTCGGCGTTAATGGTGTCAGCGGCGAAAGCGCCGAATGACAGGACGGACAGGATGCTCAGGGCTGCTACAGTTGATTTGATTTTCATGATTTTTTTCCTCGTCGAATTTTGTTGTGGGGTCTTGTTTCGTGACCCTCATCACAAAATCAAGTATACACTAGTCACGCTAAAAATTAATACCAGACTAATTGTTTCGTGGGTTATCACGTTTTATTAAACGGGTTCTTTATAACTAAAAGGCATTAAAATGGGTGATATTTGAACAGGTGTTCGAGGAAAGTATAAGAAATTCATAGAGATAACAGACTTTGATTTTTTGTGCTTTTTTTTGATTTAGCATTCACCAAATCAATGTTAATGAGCAGTAAAAAGCACTATTTGTTAAAGTCAAAGGCGGGATAAAACAGGGGAAAACGTGGGGGGAGCAGAACGATCCCCGCAGCAGGGCGCCGCGGGGAGGGCGATTACAGTTCCTGTTCGAACAGATCCAGTATCGCTTCGTAGAGATCTTTTACGGAGAAACCGTTGGCCGGCGTGGTGAAGATCGTATCGTCACCGGCAATCGTGCCGAGAATGCCTTTCGGCTTACCCAGAGAGTCCAGCATGCGTGCAATCAGCTGCGCGGCCCCGGGGCTGGTATGGATAACCACAACGGCATCGTTGTAGTCGATGTCCAGCACCAGATTCTTCAGCGGGCTGGAGGTGGTCGGCACGCCAAGCTCAGCAGGCAGACAGTAGACCATCTCCATTTTGGCGTTGCGGGTACGTACCGCGCCAAACTTGGTTAACATGCGGGAGACTTTCGACTGGTTGATGTTATCGAAGCCTTGTTCCTGCAACGCCTGAACAATTTCTCCCTGAGAACTGAATATCTCTTCTTTGAGCAGCGCTTTAAACGCCTTTACTAAATCTTCTTGCTTAGACGAGCTTCGCATAAGTCACCCGGAATATGACGAAAGAAACAACATTATTATGCATGTGGATGAATTTTTATGCAAATTATCTGCCAGCGCTTAGGCTGAAATAATGTTATGAAAGGGAGAGATTTTATCAGATTTCGTTATCAGAAAACATGCCTGGCTCACGCTGCGAAAATAAGCTCAAAAGTAAATTAAATGTTATCAAAATGATGTTGTTTTGGTGGCGTAGCAGGGTGTATTGTAACCCCCTCTTAATGCGTTGCTGCCGTAGCCCGATAGTCTTCTGGCGAAGGTGAAAGACGCGCGACCTCAAATTCTTTAGCTACGAAAATTGTAATTATTTACCTGCTGAATTATGGTCGCCGCAACGGATTTACAGATACTTAAGTTAACCATAATAAGGAGTTTAGGATGAAAGTCGCAGTCCTCGGCGCTGCTGGTGGTATCGGCCAGGCGCTTGCCCTACTACTGAAAACCCAACTGCCTTCAGGCTCAGAACTCTCCCTGTACGATATTGCTCCGGTCACCCCAGGCGTGGCGGTTGATCTGAGCCACATCCCGACAGCTGTGAAAATCAAAGGCTTCTCCGGTGAAGATGCGCGTCCTGCACTGCAGGGTGCTGACGTGGTGCTGATCTCCGCGGGCGTTGCGCGTAAGCCTGGCATGGATCGTTCCGACCTGTTTAACGTCAACGCGGGCATCGTGAAAAACCTGGTGCAGCAGATCGCGGAAACCTGTCCGAAAGCCTGCGTAGGCATCATCACCAACCCGGTGAACACCACCGTGGCTATCGCGGCAGAAGTGCTGAAGAAAGCCGGTGTTTACGACAAGAACAAACTGTTCGGCGTGACCACGCTGGATATCATCCGCTCTAACACCTTCGTTGCCGAGCTGAAAGGCAAACTGCCAACGGACGTTGAAGTGCCGGTCATCGGCGGTCACTCGGGCGTGACGATCCTGCCTCTGCTGTCGCAGATCCCAGGCGTTAGCTTCACCGAGCAGGAAGTGGCCGATCTCACCAAGCGTATTCAGAACGCGGGCACCGAAGTGGTGGAAGCGAAGGCGGGTGGCGGTTCAGCAACCCTGTCTATGGGCCAGGCGGCTGCACGTTTCGGTCTGTCTCTGGTCCGCGCGCTGCAGGGCGAGAAGGGCGTTGTTGAATGCGCCTATGTTGAAGGCGACGGCGAGCACGCCCGCTTCTTCTCTCAGCCGCTGCTGCTGGGCAAAAACGGTATCGAAGAGCGTAAATCTATCGGCACGCTGAGCGCGTTTGAACAAAACGCGATGGAAGGCATGCTGGATACGCTGAAGAAAGATATCACCCTCGGCGAAGAGTTCGTTAGCAAGTAAAACGCACTTCCCCGGCAAAAAAAACGGAGCTTATCGCTCCGTTTTTTTATGCTTATCAGTTGGTGGCCGGGTATTCCTGAATCGTGACCTGTATCGTCAGCTTCTTATCATTACGCATGACTTCAACAGGAATAATGGAGCCTGGGCGAATCTCCGCCACCTGGTCCATCGTCTCCAGCGCCGATACCGCCGGAACGCCGTTCACGGACAGGATCACATCGTTCACCTGAATGCCCGCGTTCGCCGCTGGCCCGCCTGCCGCCACTTCGTTGACCACAATCCCCTGAATCTGATCGATGCCGCCGCCCTGGGTGTGCATTGGCGCAATCTCACGCCCGCCGATGCCGATATAGCCGCGGATCACCCGGCCATCGCGGATAAGCTTATCCATGATTTTGGTCGCCAGCTGGAACGGAATGGCAAAACCGATGCCTTCCGGCGTTTCGCCGTCGTTGCTCTTATCGAAGGAGAGGGTGTTAATGCCCATCAGCTCGCCCAGCGAGTTGACCAGCGCGCCGCCGGAGTTACCGTGGTTGATCGACGCATCGGTTTGCAGGAAGTTCTGCCGACCCGACGGGTTCAGGCCGATGCGGCCGGTGGCGCTGATGATCCCCTGAGTGATGGTTTGCCCAAGGTTGTAAGGGTTGCCGATAGCCAATACCACGTCGCCAATATGCGGCGTGCGCTTGCGGTTAATTGGAATGGTCGGCAGGCCGCCCGTGGCGTTAATTTTGAGCACCGCCAGGTCGGTCAGGCTGTCTGAGCCGACCAGCAGGGCCTCAAACACGCGGCCATCCTGCAGGGCGACGATAATCTGGTCAGCATCGTTGATCACGTGCTTGTTGGTAATAATGTAGCCGCGATCGTCCATTATCACGCCGGAGCCGAGCGTGCGGATTTCCAGCTGATTATGAGCCGAGCTGTTAAGCCCGCGGTTATAGACGTTCACCACCGCGGGCGCGGCGCGGCGAACCGCCTGATTATAGGTTGCTGGCGTTTCATCCGTACTGTCAAACTGCGGCGCTGACAGCTTATTAAACTGCCGTAATGACGGTACAACCACCAGAAGCAGGCCAGCGACAATCAAACCGATGGCTACAGAACGAAAGAGCTTTGAAAGCATGATGCGCGTATCGTAAATAAAGGAACGGTTTGCAGCATAGCATGAGTTATCCGGACATCACACGCAGCGGTGATGTCCGGCGTCGCAAATGCTTAACGCAGTAAAATGTAGAGCGTGTCTTTGCCGCGGATGATCTGCAGGGCAATGACCGCCGGTTTGCTTTCCACCACCTTGCGCATTTCCGCAATGGACTGCACGCGGGTGCGGTTCACGCCAATAATCACGTCTTCCTGATGCAGGCCAGCCTGCGCGGCGGGGCTGCTCTTTTCAACGGTATCGACGCGGATGCCCTTTGTGCCATCCTTGAGCTGCCCGTCGCTGAGCGTTGCTCCCTGCAGCGCCGGCGCGATCAGCTCGGCGCTGGCGGAAGAGGAGGTGCTCTTGTCCAGGGTCACTTCTACGTCCAGCGGCTTGCCGTCGCGAATCAGGCCCAGCTTCACTTTGGCGCCCGGCTCGGTGGTGGCAATACGCGAACGCAGCTCGGCAAAGCTGCTGAGCGGCTTGCCGTTCAGGCTGACAATCACATCGCCGGACTTCACGCCCGCTTTTGCCGAGCCGGAGTTTGGCAGCACTTCGCTGACAAACGCCCCGCGCTGCACGTTGACGTTAAAGGCTTTGGCGATGTCGGCGCTCATTTCCATCCCCTTGATGCCCAGCAGCCCGCGCTTGACCTCGCCAAACTGGATGAGCTGCGCAGAGAGGGTTTTGGCCATATTGCTGGGGATGGCGAAGCCAATGCCGATGCTGCCACCGCCGGGGGCGAGAATGGCGGTATTAATGCCGATCAGCTCGCCGTTGAGGTTAAGCAGCGCGCCGCCGGAGTTGCCGCGGTTAATCGACGCGTCGGTCTGAATAAAGTTTTCCAGCCCTTCCAGGTTCAGGCCGCTGCGGCCCAGCGCGGAGACAATGCCGGAGGTGGCGGTCTGGCCCAGGCCAAACGGGTTACCGACCGCGACGGCGAAATCGCCCACGCGCAGCGTGTCGGAGTCCGCGATGGCTATCTGGGTCAGCTTGCTGGGGTTTTGCACCTGCAGCAGCGCGATATCGCTCTGGTCGTCGCCGCCGATCAGCTTCGCGTCAAATTCCCGTCCGTCATTAAGCTGGACGCTGATTTTATCCGCCTGGCTGATGACGTGGTTGTTCGTCAGGATATAGCCCTTGGCCGCATCAATAATCACGCCCGACCCCAGTCCCTCGAAAGGCTGCGCCTGCGCGTCCGGCGACTCGTCACCGAAATACTTTTTCAGCTCTTCCGGCACGCGCTGGCTCTGCGGCGCCGTGCCTTCTACCTTCACGCTCACCACGGCAGGCAGCACTTTCTCCAGCATCGGCGCGAGGCTTGGAATGGCAGCCTGGCCGGGGATCTGCGAGGGCAGCGCCGCTGAAGCGGGGAAGGACGCCGAGAGAGATAACCCGACACTTAACGCTAACGCGCTTAACAGCTGGTTTTTTTTCTTCATCGATGCGGACTCTCGTAACCTGGAATGAAAGAAGAACGGCCCCAAAAACATCTTGATGTTATTGAATTTTCAACCGGTGAACAATGAGGTGTTTGACTAAATAATAGCTGGAGGCGGGAAGAAAGGACGGGCGCTTTGGCTGCGCCCGTAAAATTTATTCGGGTTGTGCGATCAATCGCGCTTTGCGCCACCGCGCAGCAGGCCGGACGCGCCGTCGGAGTAGTCGCGCGGCATCTGGACGGGAGCCTGATCGTTGCTGGCCTCAGAGTCAGCCAGGCGGTTGCGGAACGGGTTGGATTCCGCCGTCATCTCTGGCAGCAGGCTGCTGGAGCTTTTTGCCATGTGCTGGTACAGCTGACGATAGTCCGTCGCCATGTTGTCCAGCAGCTCGGCGCTACGGGCAAAGTGGCTGACCAGCTCTTCACGATACTCTTCCAGTTCAGCTTTGTTTTTTTCCAGTTCGTACTGTAATGACTGCTGCTGACGCAATTTGCGATTACCGAAACGCATGGCCACGGCACCAATGATAATGCCGACCACTAAACCGATTAGCGCATATTCCCAGGTCATGAACTTCTCCCGTTGTCTTGTGATTCCGTAGGGTGTTGGCTCGGCTCCTGCCTGTGCCTGATAATGCCACTATAACCGCTATTTCCGCAGAAGTGGAATCCTGACGTATCATCGCGTAGTGTAGAACGGCCTTTTTTTCACCAGTCACGCCCGCTGGTGAGGTTTAATTGAAGGAATAACAATAAGATTATGCAAAGACTGTCCCCCGCATCGCGATACCAACACGCCCTGAACGAGGGCTCACACCAGCCGGATGACGTTCAGCGTGAAGCGGTTAACCGCCTGGACACCCTTTATCATGAACTCACCGCCAGGCCCGCAGAAGCCGCGCACGGCGGTGGGCTAAAGGCCGCGTTCGGTCGGCTGCTCGGCAAAAAAGAGCCGCAGATACATGCCCCGGCTCGCGGCTTATACATGTGGGGCGGCGTCGGACGCGGTAAAACCTGGCTGATGGACATGTTCTACCAAAGCCTGCCGGGAACGCGTAAACAACGGCTGCACTTTCACCGCTTTATGCTGCGCGTACACGAAGAGCTGACGGCGCTGCAGGGGACAAGCGATCCGCTGGAGATTGTGGCCGACAGGTTCAAGGCCGAAACGGACGTGCTCTGTTTCGACGAGTTTTTTGTCTCCGATATTACCGACGCGATGCTGCTCGGCGGCCTGATGAAAGCCCTGTTCGCGCGCGGCATTACGCTGGTGGCGACCTCAAACATTCCGCCCGATGAGCTGTACCGCAACGGCTTGCAGCGGGCGCGCTTCCTGCCCGCTATCGACGCCATCAAGCAGCACTGCGACATCATGAACGTGGACGCAGGCGTCGATTATCGTCTTCGCACGCTCACTCAGGCGCACCTGTGGCTTTCACCGCTGAGCGAGCAGACCACGGCGCAGATGGATAAGCTCTGGCTGGCTCTGGCGGGCGCTAAGCGCGAAAACGCGCCCGTGCTGGAGATTAACCACCGACCGCTGCAAACGCTGGGCGCGGAGAATCAAACGCTTGCCGTTTCCTTTGCCACGCTGTGTGTAGACGCCCGCAGCCAGCACGATTACATTGCGCTGTCGCGCCTCTTCCACACGGTTATGCTGTTTGACGTGCCCGTAATGACAAAGCTGATGGAGAGCGAAGCGCGCCGGTTTATCGCGCTGGTGGATGAATTCTACGAACGCCACGTCAAGCTGGCCGTGAGCGCGGAAGTCCCTTTATATGAGATCTATCAGGGCGAGCGGCTGAAGTTTGAGTTTCAGCGCTGCCTGTCGCGCCTGCAGGAGATGCAGAGCGAAGAATATCTTAAGCGTGAGCATATGCCGTAAATGCCACCCTCTCCTCATGGGAGAGGGGCTGGGGGTGAGGGCACCAGACCGCACACAGTCCACCCCCGAAAACCATTCCAAATCACATTTAAGGGTCGATCTTTGACCTCAACTTCTCTATAATCTTGCGACCCCACGTTACGAGAAGGTTTTTTTCCCGAAACTTTCTATGTGTCGGCATTAGCTATTCGAAGGGGTAGGTTTGCCGGACTTTGTCGTGTGAACCTCAACTGACTAAACGTTTGGGTGTTCACCAACGTGTAACTTATTTATTTGGGTAAGCTTTTAATGAAAACTTTTACAGCTAAACCAGAAACCGTACAACGCGACTGGTATGTTGTTGACGCGACCGGTAAAACTCTGGGCCGTCTGGCTACTGAACTGGCTCGTCGCCTGCGCGGTAAGCATAAAGCGGAATACACTCCGCACGTTGATACTGGTGACTACATCATCGTTCTGAACGCAGACAAAGTTGCTGTTACCGGCAACAAGCGTACTGACAAAATGTACTACCATCACACCGGCCACATCGGTGGTATCAAAGAAGCGACCTTTGAAGAGATGATTGCTCGCCGTCCTGAGCGTGTGATTGAAATCGCGGTTAAAGGCATGCTGCCAAAAGGCCCGCTGGGTCGTGCTATGTTCCGTAAACTGAAAGTTTACGCAGGCAAT